>Ga0210385_10001756_pt1 | contig 13273 bp, 8 predicted proteins | sample IncBWH26OmetaG_FD_160107 | JGI IMG/M metagenome (GOLD analysis project Ga0210385, IMG submission 160107) | Forest soil microbial communities from Barre Woods Harvard Forest LTER site, Petersham, Massachusetts, United States - Inc-BW-H-26-O ... | reverse complement strand
CGCAGCGCACTCCTGCGCCTGCACGCGTTGCCACGCCGGCGCCTGCAACGATTCCAGTGGCTCCGCCGCCCGTGGGACAGATGGCGCCACCGGCAGTTGCGCCGCCGAGTTCGAGCCGGAGTTTGTGGCTGGCGATTGGCGTGGTGCTGGGAATTGGCGTTCTGATTGCCGCAGCTGTGACGATACCGCGGCACTTCGGCACGCATGCCGATCCGAAGAAAGCAATGTTTCCGAGTGACGCGAAGAGCACGGCGCCGGCCGACAACAATGCATCGGCTACGGCTTCGCGTGAGTCGACGGGTGCTCCATCGAAGCCGCTGGTTTCGATCCAAGGCGATCAAGGTAGTTTGAAGATTGACGCGAACGGAAACGTTTCGGTGGACAGCCCGAAAGGCAGCATGCACGTGGACGCGCAGACGGGAGCGGTCACAATGTCCGACAAGTCGTCCGCGCAATCGAATAAGGCCGCGTCGGGCAGGAGCCCGATTCCGCCGCCTGCGCATGTCGATGCGGCTCCGGCGGTGCCGGAACCTCCGCCTGGACCTTCGCCGGAAGAAGTTGCGAAGGCGGAAGACGAAGCAGACAAGTTGAACGTGCGCTCGGAAACGGCGACGCAGAGTGTGGAGACGCTGCGGAAACAGCAGATGGCGTCGGGCTACAATCTTCGTGCGGACATTGCGTCATCTGAAGAACGGATGCAACTTTACATGAGTAAGGGCAACAGCGCGCTAAAGGCGCAGGATTTGCAGAACGCGCAGAAATATTTCGATATGGCGGAGAAAGAATTGTCGAAGATCGAGAAGTTTTTGGGGCATTGAGCGGGACGAGTGAGGCGGGCCGGTGAGCTTTTTTGAAAGGTGAAGTTTATGTTGTTGCGCGTAATCGCAGACGGCCGGGCGGGCGGGCCATTTTCCTCGAGCTCGTTTGGATGCTGGCGTGTGCTGTGGCGCCTTCGATCAGCCGGGCGCAGGCGCCGGTGTTCGTGATCGCGCCGGAGGAAAGCTGGATTAAGTTTCACGTAAAGGCTTCGACGAATATCGCGGGGAAATTCGATAAGTGGGATGCCAGCTTGACATTTACTTCACCGAAGGAAGACACGGGATCGTTGAAAATCACGATTCAGGCAGACAGCGTGGATACTGGCAGCGGGTTGAAGAACGGGAAGCTGAAGGGAACCGATTTTTTTGATGTAGAACAAAATCCCGTGATCACGTTTGTGTCCACGAAGTTCGTCAAGACCGGGTACAACACCTATGAAGTGGACGGGAACTTCACGATTCGCGGCGTTTCGAATCCGGAGAAGCTGACGCTGACTGCGGTAGGCAAAGGGACGGATTCGGAAGCGATCAAGGGAACGATGGTGTTCAACCGCAAGGATTATGGGATGAATAAAGGGATTCCGTTTATCAAGATTGCGGATCATGTGGACGTGAGTTTTCATTTGAATGGGAAACGTGTCAGCGGGCCACCGCTGGTGAGCAAGTAAGTCGATCTGCTGGGTCGTCCAAGAAAAGTTGAATACGGTGCGTGTGTCTCGCACAGGCTGAAGCCTATGCTACTGGTGAGTTGTAGTGAGGCGTGGGTTGGGGAAGAATGGGAAGCGATGAACAGGATGGCGATGATGGATATTCGAGGTTGGGTGTGGTGTGTCTCTGTGTGCGCTGGGTTCTTTTTTTGCGGAGGCGCACGCGTCTTGGCGCAAGAGGCGCGTCATGACGGAAATGTGGTTTGGCAAATCGGGGAGTTTGATCAAACTTCACGTGAATTTGGGCACGATTTTGATGTGGATAGTGCGAGCCTGAAGCCGGTCTTCACCGTTGGCAAGAGTAAAACGGCGGAGTGGCCGGCGTCGCAGACGACATCCGTGAACGGAAGCGCGGGAAAACAGCTAGTGCCGTACACGATATTGTTTAAAATGGGGAAACTGGAAGCGGGAAATTACCGGCTGACCGTCGCGGCGCTGCTGGTGAATCCGGCGGTTCCGGATTTGCTGGTGAGCGTCAATGGGCATACGGGGCGTTACCTCTTCAACCGCAAGATCAGTTACTACGCGGGAGACGATCGCGTGGATTCCCCGATTTATGGAGGGGACACGCTGCAGATCGATTTCCCTGGAAAATTTTTGAAGGCCGGGGAAAACAGCGTGGTGCTGACGGCGGTGGAGGACGCGGAGAATCCAGAGACGCGGGCGTCATTGATTTATGACGCGCTGCGACTGACACACGAGCCGGATACGAAGCTGGAGCCGAGCGCGGCGGTGAAGCCGACCGTATTTTTCCGCCAGAAGGATGGGCGAACGGTTGAGATTGTGTATGTGACCGTTACATCCGCGAATAAGCTGCACGGAAAAGTGGAGCTTGCGATTGGCAAGGAGCGCTTGCAGGAGGACGTGAACGGCGGGAACGATTTTGGGCAGGAGCGATTGGAATTTGAAGTGCCGGAATTTTCGGGGACTGTTGCCGCGAGTGTGACGATTCATGCGCTGGGACGGACTTTCCATTCGAATGCGACCATCAGCCCGGAACGCAAATGGACGATTTATTTTGTGCCGCACGCGCACCTGGATATCGGCTACACGGATTACCAGGCGAAAGTGGGGGAATTGCAGAGCCGGAACATCGATAAGCTGCTGCAATTCTTGCCGGCAAATCCGGGGATGCGCTTCAGCCTGGACGGATCGTGGGTGGCGCAGAATTATTTCGCCACGCGGGATGAAGAGGCGAAGAAGAGGTTTCTGCAATACGTAAACCAGGGAAAGATCGGCGTGCCGGCGCAATACGCGAACCTGCTGACCGGTTATGCGAGCCTGGAGGAATTGATCCGATCCCTTTCTTATACGTACGAGCTGCACAAGAAAGACGGCATAGCGTTTAATTACGCGGATCTGACGGACGTGCCTAGCATCACGTGGTCGTATCCTTCCGTGCTGCGGGCGGCAGGAATCAAATATTTCGCGGAAGCGACGAACATCGATCGCGGGCCGATTGTGCTGATCGGAAAGTGGAATGAGAAATCGCCATTCTGGCGCGAAGGGCCCGATGGCGCGAAAGTTCTGATGGCCCACACGCGGCAATATTCGCAGCTATGGTTCGTGTGCGACTTGCCGCCGGGAGCGGGCAATTGCCGGCAGGGGCTGCCCGCGTTTCTGCAACAGTTTTCGGCGCCGGATTACAAGCCGGACGCGGTGCTGATGTATGGCAGCCAACTGGAAAATACGGATGCGCGGCTGAGCGAGCCGGAGTTTGTGACCAAGTGGAATGCGGCGTATGTGTATCCGAAATTTATTTTGAGCACGTTCCCGGATTATTTCCGGTACATCGAGCAACACTATGGTTCGCAGCTTGCGACGGTGAAGGGAGATGGCGGACCTTACTGGGAAGATGGCGCGGGATCCGATGCGAAGAACACGGCGATCGATCGCTACGGCCAGTCTCGCGCGGTGTCGGCGGAAGAAATGGCAACGGTATCGCGATATTTGAATCCGTCACTGGGTGTGCCGACAGAATTGCTGGACAAGATCTGGAAGAATCTTTTGCTATACGCGGAGCACACGTGGGATTCGTGGGATTCGGTGTACCGGCCGGACTCGCAGGAATCCGTGGGGCAACTGGCGACGAAGGATGAGTATGCGGCGGAGAGCCGGCAGGCGGTGAACACGCTGGCGAAATCTTCGTTGAGCCAGATTGCCAACCAGATTCACATACCGTCCTCGTCACTGATGGTGTTCAATTCGTTGAGTTGGGCGCGCAGCGGGTTGGTGGAAATGGATTTGCGTAAGGACGCGATCCTCACGGAATATCCTGGGAAGACGGCCGTGGCGATCGAAATTTTGAGCGAAGGGGCTGGCTACCGGCACGTGCGGTTTTTGGCGAAGGATGTGCCGGCGATGGGATTCAAGTGCTATGCGCTGGAAACGCGGCATGAAGGAGGGACTGGCGTACCGGCACAAAAGACATCAGCCATTGCGGCGAGCGATGTCGTGGAGAACGGGTATTACCGCGTGCAGGTGGATGCGGCGACGGGCGCGGTGAAAAGCATTTTCGACAAACAACTGAATCGCGAGTTGGTGGATGCGGACAGTCCGTATCGCTTCAACCAGTATTTGTATGTGGAAGGCGGTGGGAAGCCGCCTACGCAAATTGTTTACATGCGGAAATCGCTGCCGCTGGCGCAGCTGAAGGTTACGCCTTCGAACGGCGGACGAATTGTTGGACTGAAGAAAACACCGTTCGGGCAGGTACTCACGGTGGAGGCGCAGGGAGTACACACGCCGTTGGTGCTCACGGAAATTCTATTGTATAGCGGGGAGAAGAAGATTGAGTTCGTAAACCACATTACCAAGGACCCGGTGCGCGACAAAGAAGCGGTTTACTTTGCGTTCCCGGTGGCCACGCCGAAGCCGTCGTTTCAATACGAAATACAAAATGGCTGGGTGGATCCGAGCAAGGACATGGTGAAGGGAGCGGGGCTGGAGTGGTTCACGGTTGGACATTGGGTGAAAGCTTCCGGCGCGGATTGGGATGTGGCGATTGTGCCAGTGGATGCACCGCTGGTGACGCTGGGGGATATTAACCGGGGCGTGTGGCCGGAAACATTTGCGCCGAAACGTTCGACAATTTTTTCTTATGTGTACAACAATTATTGGCACACGAATTATCGGGCGGAACAAGGGGGGGAGGCGACGTTTCGTTACGTGATGACCAGCGGCAAGGCGCTTGCCCCGCAGGATTTGGCGCAACTCGGGCGCGCGGCAATGACTCCGTTGGAGACGGATGAAGTGATCGATCAGGACAAAGTGGGTAACCCGGAACGGCCGCTGGAACCGGAGCCGGTGAGTTTTCTGCAGGTGGATGGTTCCGGCGTGGTGGCGGAAAACTGGAAAGGGGCTGAGGATGGAAATGGCACGGTGTTGCGCTTACTGGAAACGGCGGGAGCGGAGAACACAGTGACGGTGCGCTTTCCGTTGCTGAGGTTGCAGCACGCATGGCTGTGCACAGCGATGGAGGAGGATATTCGAGAGATTCGCGCGGGAGGATCGTCGGTGGAAATTACGTTGAAGCCGCATGAAATTGTGACGCTGCGGATATTGGGAGATTTTCGGGGGAGATGACAATTGTTGGGGATGTTGAGTTTGGGTGAAAATTCGGGTTGGCCGGTCTGAAGACCGGCACCTACGTGAGGATTCGTGAAAACCAGGGTTGCGGGGTTGTTTATTGTTGTGGCGTTGTTTTGCGTTGGAGTGCAGGGGCAGACGCGTAAGGTGATTATCGATCAGGATGCGCGTGGGCCGGCAACTACGGATCAGCAATCGATGTTGTTGCTGTTGCAATCGCCACAAGCGGAGGCGCTGGGGATTACGGTTGTGAGCGGCGATCAATGGCGCGACGAAGAAATCGCGCACACGCTGCGCATGCTGGAACTGACGGGCCATTCGAACATTAAGGTGTATCCGGGCGCGGTGTTTCCGCTGATCAACAGCAAGGAAGAAATCGCACGGTGGGAAAAACTTTATGGAAAGGTGACTTACCAGGGGGCATGGAACGAACACAGGATTCATTCCGCGACGGGCTCGACGCCGACGGGGGCGTGGAATGCTGGCGCTTATCACGACCCGTTTGTGGTGCCCAATCCATTGCCGGAGGGAAATCCAACGCTGAAGGCGGAGAGCGAAGACGCGGCACACTTTCTGATCCGCATGGTGCACCAGTATCCACATGAAGTGACGATTTACGCGGGCGGTCCGCTGACGAACCTGGCGCAGGCAATCAGCCTCGATCCCAAGTTTCCGGAGCTGGCGCAAGAACTGGTGGTGATGGGCGGGAGCATCGCGCCGATTGAGCCGATGAGCTGGGCGCAGTCCAACCGGCGCGAGTTTAATTTCTGGTTCGATCCGGAAGCGGTACACATCGTTTTGCGCGCGCCGTGGAAAAAGATTACGGTGACGACCGTGGATATTTCCGTGAAGACGCGCATGACCAAGGCGATGATCGAGCAAATCGCCAAAGCGGGCACGCCAGCAGCGAAATATATCGCACAGTGGGCGGACGAAGAATATTTGTGGGATGAGTTGGCCGCAGCGGCATGGCTGGACCCGAGTATCATCACGAAAGAAGAGACGTTGTACATGGACATGGACATCTCGCATACGGCGGGATACGGGAACACGCTGGTGTGGGAGCCGGGAAATCAGCCGGGGCTGGGAGAGCCACTGGTACATGTGCAGGATGAGCTGGACGTGGAAAAATTCAACAAGATGGTGATCGATCTGCTTTCGCGGCCGGCGAAATAACTCACCGAGTGCGTTTGCCGAATTTTCTGGCGAAAATGATAGAGTTTATTCCCTGTTGGAGAGGGACCATGGACACACAGGAACCGGAAAAGCTAGGGACGCCGCAAAAGGCGCTGTTAATCAACTTGAATGCCGCGGTGTTCGGCTCGTTCGCGGAAATCGGCGCAGGCCAGGAAGTGGCGCGGTGGTTTTTGCGCGTGGGCGGAGCTTCCGGCACGGTTGCCAAAACCATTTCAGCGTATGACAAGGAAGTGAGCGACGACCTGTACGGCTCCGGCACGCGCTACGTCAGCAAGCCGCGGCTGCAGGCCATGATGAAGAACGAATGGGAGCAGTTGTTAGGACAACTGGCGGTGACGCGCGGGGCAACGACCAGATTTTTCTCGTTTGTGGACACCATTTCCGCGAGGAATTTTTCGGGCAGCAACGATTGTCATGGCTGGATGGGACTGCGTTTTCTGCAACAGGCGGGCGGCCGGCCCAGCGACGTGATCCTGCACGTGAATCTGCGGGATCCCAGCAATGTGCAACAGCAGGAAGCTGTCGGCATTCTGGGCGTCAACTTATTGTATGCATCGCAGCACGATATGAAAGATCCACAGTCGTTCCTGGCGGGCTTGCTGGAAGACCTGAGCCTGGAGCGTATCGAACTCGATTGCGTGGAGTTGAAGGGACCGGCATTTGAAGGCTGGAATTGCGCGGAGTTGCACGCGCGCCTGGTCACGGAGGGGCATGCCGAAGCGGTGGTGTTTCCCGTCGAGGGCGATCCGGTTCCTCCCAATGAATTATTGTACAAACGCGCGGTGGTGATGGCGCCGGGACGGTTTGGCGGCCTGGAACATTTGCCCGCGGAGTTACTGCGGATCACGCTGGAAGAACTGCCAGCCGAAGAATTGAAAGAGAGCAAAGGGGCGTTAGGATTGTTTTGCCTGTCTTCCGCGCCACCGGGAGAGCAGGGAGTGGAGAGTTTGCCGGCCGCGGAGATTGTGAGAATTGTCGATGACCTGCGTAAGGCGGGCTATGGCGTGGTGCTATTCCGAGCGCCCGAACTGTACATGATGAGCGCGCTTCTGACACGCTACACGAAATTACGGATTCATTTTGCGATTGGATTGTCGGTTCTGGTGCGCGTTATGGAGGATCGCTACAAGAATTTGCCGGGGAGCCTGCTGGAAGGGATCGCGCGGCTATTCACGCAGAATGTGCGGCTGGTGGTGCACCCGATGAAGGTGGAAGAAGTGGAAGAATGGGTGAAGCAGTCGGGGACGACGGGATGGAAGTGGAAGGGCACGAACGGAATGGTGTATGCGAACGATTTGCATCCCGCGGAGCCGCTGGATTATTTGTACCGGTATTTGTTGAGCGAGTTTTGGATTTTGCCTAGCCGTAAGACGGTGCCGTAGCGGCGAAGAGGCGGGCGATTTGTGCTTGCGGGTTAGGTTGGGATCCTTCGTCGCGGACACTTCAGGATGACAACGGTTGTTCCATGAGGGCTCGTGCCAGTAGATGGACTTTGTGGAATAGAAAGAGAACGGCCCGCTTCGGAAGGCGGGCCCTACGACGGCGGACCCAAGGCGCGGCGCTACAAGAGTGACCCAAGAGCCCACATGCAACGACGGCATGTGGGCACCCGGCAAAGAAACAAAAATGTGCGCTAGTGGCAGAATTCGCAGGCGCGGCCTACTGTGCCAAGGCCTAGTAGTTCGATCTTGAGCGAGAGGTAGCCGGGCTTGGCTGGTTCCTTGGTCATGAGCGCGGTGCTGAGATATTTCTTGTTGTCGTCGCAGAAAACGGTGGCGACGACGGCGTTGGGTCCAATTTTTTCCTGCGCTTGCACGGCGGCCAGGAAATTGCAGCCGGAAGAAATGCCGACGGCGAGTCCGAGCGTGGTGGCCAACCGTTGCGCCATCTGAATGGCATCGCCATCGGAAACGGCGATGACTTCGTTCAGTTCCTTGAGGCGAACGATTTCCGGAATGAATTCATCGGAGATGCCCTGAATGCGGTGATTGCCGACTTTGCAGCCAGTGGTGAGGGTCGGCGATTCGGCAGGCTCCACCGGGTGAATGCGAATGGACGCATCCTGCTTACGAAGATATTTTCCGACGCCCATGACGGTGCCGCCGGTGCCTACGCCTGCAACGAAAGCCTGTGGACGTTTTCCAACAGAAAGAAGCTGGGACCAAATCTCCGGGGCTGTAGTCTCTTCGTGGGCTTCGGAATTGGCGGGGTTGGAAAACTGGCGCGGCAGAAAAACGTCGTTGCGCGAAGCGGCAAATTCTTCGCACATGCGGATGCTGCCGAGAAAGCCGCCATCGCCCTTGCTGACGGGGACAACTTCGGCGCCGTAACTGCGGATCAAGTGGGCGCGCTCGGGGCTCATCCAATCGGGCATAAAAATTTTCACGGGATGACCGAGCATGCGGCCGATGGCGGCAAAAGAAATGCCGGTGTTGCCGCTGGTGGCTTCGGCAATGGTAAAGCCGGGCGCGATTTTCTCTTCGGCGTAGGCTTTTTCCAGAATGCGGACGGCCATGCGGTCTTTAATGCTGCCGGTCAGATTCAAATACTCGGACTTGGCGAATAAGAGACGATGCGTGCCGTTATAACGGAAATGAACGGAGATCAGCGGCGTGTTGCCAACGAGACGAGTGAGGGCTTTGAATTTGGTAGTGGGCAGATCGAGTGTTGTGGTCATGGTAGATCCTTCGTGTCCTTTGTGGCATGTTTGGGCGATTTGGGCAAGGGCACGGCGCACAGGCGGGGTACGCATGGGCTACAGACTTCGAGGGTTGGCTTGATGTTTGCCGTGACTGGGTGGAGACGCTTGATAGGGCAACCCCAAGATGCCGGCCTTAAGGCACGGCGCTACATTGCGGAGATGGCGAGGATGTACCAGGCGCCGTGGGGTAGCCACTGTTCCTGCCAACGCCAATCGTTGTCTGCGCCGGTTTGTTTGTAAGTTAGGTTGTAGTCGATCCCGTCTTCGTCCTTGAAGCCCGCGGTGATGCCATTGGAAATTCCGCCGGGCGCGTTGGTGAATTCCCAGGAATCGAAGAAAAGATATTGCGGATTGTTGTGGCCGACGCCATTCATCATGGAAGAGTCAAACGGATTCAGGCCGAGAATCCAGTTGAGCTGGCTGGTGGCGAAGGCGCGCAGCTGCTTTTGAAATTCGGGATCGTCGGAGAATTGCTGCGCGGCAAGCCTAGCGGCGGTGGCGAGAGAGGCGAGACGCGCGTTTTCGCCCTGCCACCAGGGCGCGACTTCGGTGTTGTGCGGAAAGAAGAACGTTGTGTGGCGATTGCTGTCCTTGTCTTGCGTGAGCTGGCGCGCGTAGGCGAAGGGATTGTTGACTTCTTGATTGATGGTGAGCTGGAAGGCGAGCGACCTTTTGACGGCATTGCGAACCTTTTGCTGAATTTCGGGGCTGGCGATTTGCGCGTAGTAGAGAAGGCTGACGACGGGAAAACCGGCGTCGGAAGCGTGGAAAAAGGGGCGCGTCGCGTCGTCGGCCCGCCAGTAATTGGAATAACCGCCGTTTGTGATCAGGCGATTCATGAGGCTGTGGGCACGCTTGTCGGAGGCGGCTTTGTACACTGCGTTTTTTGTGGCTCGATAGAGTTCGGTGGCGGCGACCAGGGCGCAGTAATCGTCAACGATATTTTCCTTGCCGTCGTTGCTCAGCTTCGGATTGTTCTTTTCCAAAAAATCGAAAGAGTCTTCGGCCGCTTTGAGGTAATCGGAACTTTTGAATTCGCCGGAGAATGGATACGTGCTGGCGATGGCTAGAGCGGCAATCGCAAGGCCACCACCGGAGCGATAGCTGACCTCGTACTCAAGATAGTTGTTCGCTTCTTCCACGATGCCGCGGGGAGACTGATCGCTGGATTGATAGATGCCGAACTTTTTCATTTCACCGGCCACTTTGCGGAGTTCGGGAAGCTGCTTTGGGCCGCCGGTGGAAATAGAGCGGTAGAAGGAGCCGTTCGGGACTTTCACGCGGACAAGATAATCGGCGCCGAACATGGCTTCGTCGAGCATGCGGTCCTGGTAGCGGATCATTTCCGGCACGGCGCGAGTGGTCAATAGCTCGGAACTCTTGAAGAAGCTGTAAACGACGAATGGAATTTGCTGCGGATTGAAATAGGTGGAAAAGGAAAGATGCGAGAGGTGCTTGCCGTAATCGCCGGTGGCGTCCCACCAGCCGCCGTGAGCGTCTAGCGTGCCGGTTTTCTTGCCGTCGAAGTGGAGATGGCGGTCAGCTTCATCCATTCTGCCGGAGCTGCGTTCTTCCTTGAAGAAGTAGATGGCGTCGGAGAGCGTGTTGCGTTCAAGAACGAGACGTTGGATGAGGAAGGGGTGAGACTGAACTGTATGATCCCCGGAAGCGCAGACGAGGTAGTACGTGCCTTCGGTGGAAAAGGAATCAAAATCGATGGTCCAGAAATCCCAATCGCGCCATTTTTTAACGGGTCCGGCGTGCTGCGCGGGAAGATCGAGCACTTTGCTGTGATCGCGGGCATCGTTCAGGGTGCAGGAGGCGAAGTTGTTTTGCGCGCTGCCGAGAATCACGGCGTGCTTCGGGCCAGCGGCGTTGTAGCCGACCTGATTGGTGAGAATTTTTGTTTCGCCAGCACGAGAGGCGGGAAGAAATAAGAGTGCGGAAGCGGCACATAAAACCATTCTAGAGAACAAAGACATGAGGCCCTCGAATCAACGTTGAATTGCCAGCGCCTTCAAGGATAACGCAAATGTTGTGGGACGGTTGTGATGGCGGGCACCCGGACCCCAATTAAAACGTTTCAGGAAGTATTTCAGGGCGAGAAAGGGCTTTTGTTGACAGGGTTGCTCGAGGCTACCTACAATGGCGCCGAGTTCCCTGCCATGTGCGTTCGCCGCTGTCCTCGTGCTGTGATTTGCATTCTGAGTCTTCTGATTTGCTTTTTCTTATTCGCTTCTAATAATACCGTTGCCCAGAATTTTTCTGGGATTCAGCCCAGCCCGCAACAAGTGGCGTGGCAGGACCTGGAAATTGGAGTGATATTTCACTTCGGCACCAACACGTTTCTGGACAGGGAATGGGGCGACGGCACGGCGGTACCCAGCGTCTTCAATCCGGGCAGCGTGGACGCAGAACAATGGATTGAAGCGGTGAAGGCGGCGGGAGCGAAGTACGTGATTCTGGTGGCCAAGCATCATGACGGGTTCTGCCTATGGCCCAGCGAGCTGACGGATTACAGCGTGAAGAGCAGCCCGTGGAAGAGTGGAAAAGGCGATCTGGTGCGAGAAGTGGCAGTAGCCGCGCGCAGGAATGGATTGAAGTTTGGGATTTATCTGTCGCCCTGGGACCGGCACGATCCGCGTTATTCCGATGCGACGGCGTATGACAAATATTATTTCGGACAGTTGGACGAACTGAGTTCCGGCTACGGCGAATTGGTGGAATTCTGGATGGATGGGGCGGGCAGCGCCGGGCACACGTATGATTTTGACCGCATCGTGCAGGAATTGCGGATGTGGCAGCCGAACACGATGGTGTTCGCGGATGTAGCGCTTTATAAGTACGCCGACCTGCGCTGGGTGGGAAACGAAGACGGGCGGGTTCCGTACGAAAACTGGAACGCGGTGGATCGAAGCGGTTATTTGCGCTGGCGGCCCGTGGAGGCAGACACTCCGCTGCGGAAATTGCACTGGTTCTGGCATCCGAATGACGAAGCGAGTTTGAAAAGCCTTGCGGAGCTGGTGGACGATTACGACCAAACGGTTGGAAGAGGCGCGCAACTGGTGTTGGGGATTGCGCCGGACCGGAACGGGCGCGTGCCGGATGCGGATGTAATACGACTGAAAGAATTTGGCGAGACGATCCGGAAACGATATAGCCATAACCTGATGAAGGAGAGGGAACGATCACTGGAAGAGTTTTCGAGAGCGTTGGACGGCAATCCGGAAACGTTTTGGTCCGCGCCGGAAGGTTCGCACAATGCGGTGATTGAGGTGAATTTCAAAGAGCCGGTGACGTTCGATTGCGCGCTGACGATGGAATGGCTGAACGATGGGCAGCACGTGCAGAAGTATGCGGTTGAAGTGATGGACAGCGAAGGATGGAAGCGCGTGGCGGAGGGCCAGGCCATTGGCCACAAAAAGATCGATCATTTCGCGCCGGTAACAGCGAAACGAGTGCGGCTGAACTTGCTGGAGACTACGTCATCGGCACACATCCGGGAATTCCAGCTTTACAACACGCAGGCGTCACGATAGATGTTAAGTTATAAATTCGCATGTCGGCTAAGTTACCCGTAAGACTTATACGATCACGTAGCTCTGCTATATCGTGATCAGCAGGTTTACCGCCCATGATGTTAGCAGACAAGCGCCGCACCCGGCGCATCCGAATAGGCCAGCCGCTCAAGATACGCGCGTGCGATCCTAAAGACGCAGGCGTTGAAGAAGTCAACATCACGAGGAACGTGTCTCGCGACGGCATCTATTTCATCAGCCCTATCCGCACGTACACCGAAGGCATGCGCTTGTATGTTACCGTGCCGCATCACAACCCGCGCGATCCGAAAGACCGAGAGTACCTGGGACAAGTCGTGCGAGTCGACCGGCTGGCCGACGAGCTGTGCGGCGTGGCGATCCAGTTCTTGACGGAAGTGAAACCACAGTAGACATTCCCTATCGAAGAGAGCGGCGTATGGAATTTTTGCGAGCGTTTCGGGTCATCCTATGGTATTTCCGATACCGACCTTGTGGCCCGCCAGAGCGCTGAAACCCACGTTTCCGGTACAATGCGTTGGGTGCCTTGGGTTGGCATGTAAAGACCTGCGCCGACCGGGGACAGGGGAATCCGTGATACATCGTTACGTTTTTCATAATGAAGAATTGCGGCCAGTGGAGAAGACCCGGTGGTCGCCGGGACAAGCAGGGCTGATTTGCGGCTGGGGATTGTTCACCACGGTACGCATCGTGCGCGGGGAAGCT
>Ga0210385_10001755_pt1 | contig 13275 bp, 12 predicted proteins | sample IncBWH26OmetaG_FD_160107 | JGI IMG/M metagenome (GOLD analysis project Ga0210385, IMG submission 160107) | Forest soil microbial communities from Barre Woods Harvard Forest LTER site, Petersham, Massachusetts, United States - Inc-BW-H-26-O ... | reverse complement strand
CTCATTCCCGCGCCGCCGCCGCCTCATTTCCCGCGCGGCGGCGGGCGGGGCGGCCGCCCGACCGGCCCCGAGAGCCCCGTTCCGGCTAACGATCCCGATAGACGGCCTCGTGCCCCCGCAGTACCCGCAGGGAGGGGCGGGCGGGGTCGACGTGCCAGCTGACGCACTGCTCGGGATGGATGCGGATGACCTCCTCGCTGAACAGGCCGGCCCCAAAGCCGGGCGGCTGCACGCCGCGCAGCGCCTCGGCCGTCCCGCGCAGCTCGAGCCCCCGCCCGACGCCCGGCCGGAACGCGCCCGGCCCGTCGGGCACCGTGTCGTCGACCACGAACGCCACCCGCGGCCGCGCCGCCGCGTTGCGGAACTTCCGGCTCTCGCCCATCCTCGGCCCGCCGATGTCGATGGTCCCGTCGGCGTTGAGGCGATAGCTGACCGGCACCACGTCGGGGCCGCCATCCGGGCCGATCGTCGCCAGGCAGCCGCGACGGCAGGAGGCAAGGTACTCGCGTTCCGCCGTGGTGAGCACTGTGTCCATACCGGGGACGATAGGCGCGGCCAGGGCTGCTGCGCATCGGCCCGAAGACCGAGCGGCACGTCGGTCGATGGGCGGAGATGGGTTGCGGCGCAGACCCGGGACGCCCGGCCCTGCGGGAGGTAAACACGCCCCTCTAGCTTCAACGTATAGCGGACCCGGGGGCTTGCGGCAAGGCCCCGGTCGTAGCGCATAATCGCTGGCCGAGGCCGTAACCGACGGAAGCGGGAGTCGCGTAAATGCGTGTGATGGACGCCGAGGTGATCATCGTGGGCGCGGGACCGACCGGCCTGATGCTGGCCGGTGAACTACGCCTGGCCGGAGTGCGGCCGGTGGTGCTGGAGCGGCGGCCGGAGCCCCGGGAGATCCCGAGGGCCAACGGGTTGGGCGGCCAGATCCTGCAGCTGCTGCGTTACCGGGGCCTGCTGGACCGGCTCGAAGCAGCCAGCCCGAACCCCCACCCGAAGCCCATTTTCCCGTTCGGCGGCGTGCATCTGGACCTCTCCCGCCTGGCCGATCCCCCGCTGCAGGCGATGGCGCTCCCCCAGCCGGAACTCGAGCGCCTGCTCGGCCAGCGCGCCAGCGAACTCGGCGCCGTCATCCAACGCGGACACGAGGTGGCCGGGCTGAGCCAGGACGCCGCCTCGGCGACCGCGGACGTGCATGGGCCGGGCGGGCCGTACCGGCTGACCGCGCGGTACCTGGTGGGATGCGACGGCGGCCGCAGCCCGGTGCGCAACCTGGCGGGCATCCCGTTCGCGGGCACCACGTATCCGGAGGTCAACCGGCTGGGCGAGGTCACGCTGGCCGACTCGGTAAGGATGCTCGACAACGGCGACCTCGACGTCCCCGGGCTGGGCCGGATCCGTGCGGGCTTCACCCGCACCGAGCATGGGGTGTTCTCCTTCGGGCGGATAACTCAGGGCGGGCTGCTCGTCCATGCCACCGAGGAAGAGCCCGGCGAAGTCGACGATGACGCGCCGATGACTCTGGCCGAACTCCAGGACAGCATCCGCCGGGTGCTCGGCGCGGATCTCCCGCTGGCGGGAGCGACCCGGCTGTCGCGCTGGCAGTTTCAGGCCCGGCAGGCCGGACGGTACCGCGACGGGCGGATCCTGCTGGCCGGCGATGCGGCCCACCTGCTCCCCGCTACCGGTGCGGCGCTCAACCTCGGCCTGCTCGACGCGGTCAACCTTGCCTGGAAGCTGGCCGGCGACATCCACGGGTGGGCGCCGGCCGGCCTGCTGGACACGTATCACGGCGAGCGCCACCCGGCTGGCGCACGTGCCCTGCTGCAGACCCAGGCTCAGATGGCCCTGCGGCGCGGGCTGGACCCAGCCGCTGAAGCGCTGCGGGACGTCTTCACCGAGCTGCTCGCCGATGAGCAGCCTTCGCGCCGAGTCGGGGCCATGATCGCCGGCACCGACATCCGGTACCCGATGCCCGGGCCCGGCCCCGATCATGCTCTGGCCGGCACCTTCGCGCCCGACCTGACCCTGCGCACGGGCCGGGGCACGACCAGCGTCGCGGAACTCATGCTCACCGCGCGGCCCATCCTGCTCGATCTCGCCGACCGCCCGGACCTCCGCGAGGCAGCCCGGGACTGGCGGCATCGCATCGACATCCGCACCGCCGAGACCGATCGGCGGCCGGCTGACGCCCTGCTGATCCGCCCGGACGCCTACATCGCCTGGGTTGCGGCCACCGGCGAGCCCGCTGGCACCGCAGCGCCCGCGCTGCGCGACGCGCTCTGCTGCTGGTTCGGCGCTGCCTGATCCGGAACTACACGCCGGCGGCGCCGTCAATGCGTTCCCGGATCAGGTCCGCGTGGCCGTTGTGGCGGGCGTACTCCTCGATCATGTGGACGTAGATCCAGCGGAGGCTGACGTCCTGCTCCATGAACCGGCCGGTGTCGGCCAGGGCGCGGGCGGCGCAGTGCTCGCGGGCGCGAGCGATCTCCGCCCCCCAGGTGGCGAGCGCGTCGCGCAGGGTGGCGTCCTTGGCCAGGTCGAAGCCGCCGTCGGGACCACGCGGATCGGCCTGCGGGTCGTAGATCGGCGGGGCGTGTTCTCCGGCCAGCACCCGGCGGAACCAGTTCCGCTCCACCTCGGCCATGTGCTGGACCAGGCCGGTCATCGTGACCGGGGACGGTGGCGCGGACGCGACAGCGGCCTGCTCATCGTCCAGGCCCTCGCACTTCATGGCGAGGGTGGTGCGGTGAAAATCAAGCCAGCTTTCGAGCGTGGTGCGCTCGTCGGCGTTCAGCGGCGGCATCGCGCGTTCGAGGGTGCTCACCGGTCGATTATCGCCAGCGGCGTCCGGGGGGCGGGCCGGGCCGCCTCCATCTGGACTGCATCGCGAGCACACGCCGGTTGCTTGCCCGGCGGCTACCAATGAGCCAGGACCCGCCGGCGAGCGGGGTCCGTGCCGGGGTGGGCGGCACAGCCCTCGGGGGTGGCCCCGGCTTTTCATCGGCGCGGTCAGCGCCTCGCCCCTATCGGCGCGGTCAGCGCCTCGCCGTCCCTGCCGCATGCACGTGCGCCGGCAGGGACGGCTTCCGCGCCAGGAAAGGAGCCCGTAGGTGTCTCCGCGCACCCGCATCAAACACCTGCCGGGGATAGGCCTCCAGTTCGACTTCACCACGGCCGACGGCGAGCACCTGTCGGTGGTCGCGCACCGAAACGGCTCGCGGAGCCTGGACGGCTACCGCGGCGGCAGTTCCGACGAGGCGGCGTTCTCGTTCCACCTGACCGTGGAAGAGGCGGCCGTGCTCGCCGACGCGCTGCTGGCCGGGCATGATGACCCCCGGCTGCTGCGCGCCGACGAGCTTGGCCTCGTCGCCGAGCGCGTTGCGCTCTCCTCCGTGTCCCGGTGGAACGGGCAGCCGCTCGGCAGCACGCGGCTGCGGACCCGGACCGGGGCGTCGGTCATCGCGATCCTGCGCGGCTCCAACCCCATCCCCTCCCCCGCGGCCGCTTTCCGGCTGGTCGGCGGCGACACGCTGATCGTCGTCGGCACCCGCGAGGGCGCCGACGCGGCCGCCGCGCTCCTCACCAAGGATTGAGGGGTGCATGCCGCCCTGCTGGCTGAGCTCGGCGGCATCATCCTCGCTCTGGGGCTGCTCGGCCGCCTGGCGGGACGCTTCGGCCAGTCGCCGATTCCCCTGTACCTGCTGGCCGGGCTCGCCTTCGGTCACGGGGGCCTGCTTCCGCTCAGCGCCAGCGAGGAGTTCATCTCGGCCGGCGCGGAAATCGGCGTGATCCTGCTGCTGCTCACGCTGGGCCTCGAATACACCGCGCCCGAGCTGGTGACCGGCCTCAAAACCCACTACCCGGCCGGCGCTGTCGACTTCGTGCTCAACGCGCTGCCCGGCGCCGCGGCGGCGCTGCTGCTCGGCTGGGGGCCGGTCGCAGCCGTCGCGCTGGGCGGGATCACCTGGATCTCGTCGTCTGGCGTGATCGCCAAGGTGCTTCGCGACCTGGGGCGGGTCGGCAACCGCGAAACCCCCGTGATCCTCACGGTCCTCGTCCTCGAGGACCTGGCCATGACCGTTTACCTGCCGATCCTCACCGCGCTCGTGGCGGGGGCCGGCCTGGCCACCGGCAGCCTGACCCTGGTCATCGCCCTTGCCGCGGCGGGCGGCGTGCTGTTCGTCGCGCTGCGGTACGGCCGGGTGATCTCGCGTTTCGTCTCGCACGACGATCCGGAAAAGCTCCTGCTGGTCGTGTTCGGCCTGACCCTGCTGGTCGCCGGGCTCGCCCAGGAACTTCAGGTGTCCGCGGCCGTGGGCGCGTTCCTGGTCGGCATCGCCCTGTCCGGCGAGGTCGCCGAGGGCGCCCAGACGCTGGTCAGCCCGCTGCGCGACCTGTTCGCCGCGGTCTTCTTCGTGTTCTTCGGGCTCAGCACGGACCCGGCCGAGATCCCGCCGGTCCTGCTGCCTGCGGTGATCCTGGCCGTGGTCACGGCCGCCACCAAGATCGCCACGGGCTACTGGGCCGCCCGGCGGGCCGGGATCGCGGCCCCCGGGCGGTGGCGGGCCGGCGGCGCGCTCGTCGCGCGCGGCGAATTCTCCATCGTCATCGCCGGGCTCGCGGCCAGCGCCGGGGCCGGGTCCCGGCTCGGAGCGCTGGCCACGGCCTACGTCCTGATCCTGGTCATCGTGGGACCGCTCGCCGCCCGCTATGCCGAGCCCGTCGCCCGGCGCGTGGCCCTCAGGAACGCCAGCCCGCTAGGGCTTGGGAACCCAGCGGAAGCGGCGGACCGCGACGATCGCGCCGACGGCGCCCCACGCTGCCACCACCCCGAGCTGCCGCCAGTCGGGGCCGGTGTGCCCAGTGAACAAACCAGTCAGGGCCTCGTTGAAGGGCCGCACCGGGAGCCAGCCGGCGACGCGGTTCAGCGCCGCGGAGTGGATCGGCGTGTACGTGCCGGAGATGAACAGCAGCGGGAACAGGATCAGCTGGGCGACCGCGGGGGCGGCGTCGGCGTTGGCGATCACCGAGGCGACCGCCACGCCCAGCGCACAGAAGCAGATGGCGCCGAGCACCAGCATCGCGACGATCTGCGGCCAGTCCGACGGCAGCGGCACCCCGTAGAGCCGGCCGATGCCGACGATCAGTGCGATGTCGATGACGCTGACCAGGATGCAGTGCGCAACCAGGCCGACGAAGTACACCCACGCGGGCAGCGGGGTAGCCCGGATCCGCTTCAGGATCCCGTTCTGCCGCCGCGCCGCGAGCGCGACCGCGAGCTGGCCGTAGCACGAGCCGAACACCGACAGCACGGCGATCGTCGGCACGTAGTACTGCAGCACCGAGAGGCCGTCGAAGTACGAGCTCCGGCCGGTGCCGCTGAACAGGGCGCCGATGACCGTGAGAAACACGACGGGGAAGAGGAAGGTGAAAATCGCGCTCTGCGGGTTCCGCCAGAACGATAGCTGCTCGTAGCCGACCTGGTGCACCAGCAGGCGGGCGGTCCTGCGCCCCCACGGGCGGGGCGCGTCGGTCACTGCGGTCGTCATTTCGTCGTCCTTTCCGGCACGCTCGGCGCCGCGCTGTCGGTGGTGAGCCTGAGGTAGATGTCTTCCAGGCTGGGCGGGTTGACGGTGAGCCCGCCCAGTTCCAGGCCTTCGCGCACGGCCCAGCCGGTGAGCAGGTGCAGAGCCTGCGTCGGGCTCGCGGTCTCGATCGCGATCACGCCGTCCGCGGCCGTGGCCGGCACCGGCAGGGCCCCGGTCGAGAAGCCGTCCGGCAGCCGGAAGGTGATCCGTGCCTTGCCCGCGTCCCGCCCGCCCAGCTCGGATGGCGCGCCCTCGGCGACGATCACGCCACCGGACAGCACGATCACCCGGTCGGCGAGTGCGTTCGCCTCGTCCATGTCGTGCGTGGTGAGCAGGATCGTGGTGCCCTCCCGGCGCAGCTCGCGCACCAGATCCCACGCGTCCCGGCGAGCCGCCGGGTCGAAGCCGGTCGTGGGCTCGTCCAGGTACAGCAGCCGCGGGTTCCCGATCAGGCCCAGGGCCACGTCGAGGCGGCGTTTCTGGCCGCCGGAGAGCTTCCGGGCCTTGCGGCGCTCCAGGCCGGCCAGGCCGACCATGCCGATGACGTCGGCGACGGCCCGGGGCGCCTGGTAGTAGCCCGCAGCGCGGGCGAGGGTTTCCCGGACGGTCAGGTACGGCTCGACGCCGACCTCCTGAAGGACGAGCCCGGTGTGTTCCCGCAGCTGGCGGGCGCCGGACCGGTCGCCCGGGTCAAGCCCGAGAACCCGGGCCTCTCCCCCGTCGCGGCGCCGGAAGCCCTCCAGGATCTCCAGCGTGGTGGTCTTGCCCGCGCCGTTCGGGCCGAGCAGGGCGACGATCTCGCCCGGCTGGACCGAGAAACTGATGTCGCGGACGGCGTGGACCGAACCGTAGCTCTTGCGCAGCCCGGCAACGTGGACTGCATCAGGTGTGGTGTGCATGCCCCTAGTCCAGGCCGGCGGCACTACGCCGCGGCAGGGCCGCCGGTAGGGTCCGGGCGCTACCAACGGATGGCGTGGCCGGGGCGACTGCAACTTTCGTAGGTTCCTGCCCCCGACGAAGGTTTCGCGTGAGCGGGCAGCCACGGCGGCATGTCATACCGTGAGCGGCATGGGAGTTCGGACATGGTCACGGCGCCGCCTGCCCGGGGACGCGTTCATCACTGGGTTCGCGAGGCAGCACCGCGTCGCGAACGACGCCCTGCTCGCCGCGTTCTTCGTCGCCGCCGACACCGCGAACACGCTGGGCGGCGGCTCCTGGTGGCCGGCCCATCCCGGCTCGCTGGCCTGGACCCTGCTGGGGGTTCAGGCGCTGGCCGACGCCTCCTTGCTCTTCCGCCGCCGGGCCCCGCTCATGGTGATCGGGATCCTGGCCGCGTTCACCGTCGCCCTCTCGCTGCTGATCTCCCCGGCCGGCCTCCTGGTTCCGGCCCAGTCCGGCACCGTGTGGGCGCCCTACGGGACCGTTCTGGCCGCTTACGGGCCGTTCTATTACCGCAAGGACCGGCGCGTCGCGTTCGCCGCGGTGGGCACGCTGACCATGATCGTGGCCAGGGTCTGGGACCCATCGGCCATAGTGATCACGATCGCCGTCCTGCGCACCGCCTTCGGCCCCATGCTGGGGCTGTATTTCAGCGCGAGAGGCGAGGCACTGCGGGCCCTGCGGGACCGCGCCGAGCGGGCGGAACGCGAACGCTACCTGCTCGCCGAGCAGGCCAGGGCGGACGAGCGGGCCAGGATCGCTGGGGAGATGCACGACGTCGTGACGCACCGGGTGAGCCTGATGGTGCTGCAGGCCGGGGCGCTCAGCATCACCACGACCGACCAGGCGACCAAGAAGGCCGCCGAGGAGCTCCGGGCGGCCGGCTGCCAGGCGCTCGACGAGCTGCGGGACCTGGTCGGCATCCTGCGGACGGAACCTGAGGGCGCCGATCCGACCCCGTCCGTCTCCGGGCTGGCGGCGCTGATCTCCGAGTCGGCTGCCGTGGGCACCCCAGCCGAGCTCGTCGAGGACGGCGACCGGTCGCTCGCATCCCCGGTGGTCGGGCGCACGGCGTACCGGATGGTGCGGGAGGGGCTGACGAACGCCCGCAAGCACGCGCCGGGCTCCCGGGTGCTCGTCCAGGTCAGCTACGGCGAGTCGGAGGTGCGGGTGGCGGTCACGAACACCCCGCCCGCCGGCCAGCCGGCGGCAGCCTCCGGCCTGGCCGAGCGCGGTTCCGGGCTCGGCCTCGAGAACCTCCGGCAGCGGATCGAGCTCGTGCACGGCACGCTGCTGGCGCGGCCAACCCCCGATGGCGGGTTCCGGCTCGAGGCCGTGCTCCCCGCCTACGTGCACACCGCCGAGCACGCGGCCAGCCGTTCATGATCCGGGTGATCGTCGTCGACGACGAGCCGATGGTCTGCGCGCACTTGCGCACGATCCTGGGCTCCGCGCCCGACATCGAGGTCGTCGACGAGGCGCACGACGGCGCGGCCGGTGTCGAGGCAGTGGTCCGGGGCCGGCCCGACGTGGTGCTCATGGACCTGCGCATGCCCGGCGTGGACGGGCTTACGGCGATCGAGCGGATCGGCAAGCTCGCGGAGCCGCCGACCGTCGTGGTCCTGACGACCTTCGACGCCGACCAGTATGTGCTGCGGGCGCTGCGCGCGGGCGCGGCCGGGTTCCTGGTCAAGTCCACGCCGCCGCAGGACCTGATCGGTCTGGTGCGGGTAGCCGCGGAGGGGCACACGGTGCTGTCCCCGATCGCGGCCCGGCGCCTGATCGCCGCATCGGCAGATCAGGAGCCCGCGCGGGAGAGCGCCCGCAGGCTGGTTGCCGCGCTGACGGAACGCGAAGCGGAGGTGCTGGCCTGCCTCGGCGCGGGCCTGTCGAACGCGCAGATCGCCGGCCGCCTGTACCTGTCCGAGGCCACGGTCAAGGGCTACGTCTCGCGGATGCTCGACAAGCTCGGCTGCGCCAACCGCACCCAGGCCGGGCTGCTCGCGCACGACGCCGGCCTGACGGCCCCGTCCTAGGCAACGGGCGGCCCGCCCAGGCCGGGCAAGCCGGGCCGTCCATGGCACCGAACCACCCCCGCCCCCGGCCGGGCAACCCGGGCCGTCCAGAATCGGCCTATGGTCTCTGAGATCTTCGATGCCGACCAGTGGCGTGCCGTTGACGGGTTCGCTTTCACCGACATCACCTATCACCGCGCCGTCGGCTCGGGCACGGTCCGCGTCGCCTTCAACCGGCCCGAGGTCCGCAACGCGTTCCGGCCGCACACCGTCGACGAGCTGTACCAGGCGCTGGATCACGCCCGGATGTCGAGCGACGTCGGCTGCGTGCTGCTGACCGGCAACGGCCCGTCCCCCCGGGACGGCGGCTGGGCGTTCTGCTCCGGAGGCGATCAGCGCATCCGCGGCCGCGACGGGTACCGGTACGCCGAGGGCGAGACGGCAGCGGGCATCGACCCCGCGCGCAGCGGGCGGCTGCACATCATGGAGGTGCACCGGCTGATCCGGTTCATGCCCAAGGTCGTCATCTGCGTGGTGCCCGGCTGGGCGGCAGGCGGCGGGCACAGCCTGCACGTCGTCTGCGACCTCACTCTGGCCAGCCGCGAGCATGCCCGCTTCAAGCAGACGGACGCGGACGTCGGCAGCTTTGACGGGGGCTTCGGCTCGGCGTACCTGGCCAGGCAGGTGGGCCAGAAGTTCGCGCGGGAGATCTTCTTCCTTGGCGACACCTATGACGCGGAGGCGGCGCACCGGATGGGAATGGTCAACGCGGTCGTGCCGCACGCGGAACTGGAGCGCACGGCGCTGGACTGGGCGGAGAAGGTCAACGGCAAGAGCCCGACGTCGCAGCGGATGCTGAAGTTCGCGTTCAACCTCATCGACGATGGGCTCGTCGGCCAGCAGGTGTTCTCGACCGAGGCCACCCGGCTCGCGTACATGACGGACGAGGCCGCCGAGGGCCGGGACGCCTTCCTGGAGAAGCGCCCCCCGGACTGGGATCGCTTTCCCTATTACTACTGAAGCCGGCACAGCGGGGCTCGCAGCATTACGACTGAAGGTCAGTCAGCGCGGCCCGCAGCTCGTCCCAGGGGAAGACGGCCGGGTCGCCGGTCGCGCCCGGGATGCGGGCCGGATCAAAGATCACCCGCACTCCCCACTCCCGCAGCAGGCCGACGCTGCGCTGAAAGGCCGGGTGCCGGGCCAGCGCCGCGTTCGGCCACGGCACGGCGATGATCGGCAGGCCCGCGCCCAGCCCCTCGTTCAGCAATCCGAGCGCGAGCGTGTCGCTGATGCCCAGGGCCAGCCTGTTGACCGTGCTGAACGTGGCCGGGGCCACGACGAACGCGTCGGCCGGCGGCAGCACGTCCGGGTCGTCCGGCCGCTTGTACTGCGACCGGACCGGATGACCGGTCAGCTCGGCCAGGCGTTCTGCGTCGAGGAACTTGGTCCCGTCCGGGGTCGCGATCACGCAGACGTCCCAGCCGTGCTGCTGGGCGAATCCGGCGAACGCGTCTAGCTGCGCCGCCGGGGGCCCGCCGCACGCCACGACGTAAAGAACTGGCTGGTTGTCCGCCGTCACCAGGGCACCATATGCCGGGCGCCGGCGATGCTGCCGCGCGGGGAGGTGAGACAGAGACCTGCGGGCGCTCCCTCAGCGGAAGGCGTCGGCGTGGCGCTGGCACCAGCCGCGGAAGGTCCCGGGGGCTACCCCGGTGATGTTCTCTACGTCGTCGGTGATGTTCACGGAGCGGCGGGCGCGAAAGGTCTCGTTCAGGCGTTCCATGAGGTGTGCCTGCTCGGGCGGGGTTCCGCGCTGAATGGCGGCCTGGGCGAATTCGTGCGGGGTGACGTCCTCGAAGTCGACCGAACGCCCGGTCACCTCGGCGATGATCTCGACCTGCTCGCGCGAGGTCAGGGCCTCCGGGCCGGTGAGGAGGTACCCCTTGCCCACGTGACCCTGGTCGGTGAGGGCGGCGACGGCGACGCGCGCGATGTCCTCCGGGTCGGTCACAGCAAACACGCCGTCACCGGTTGGGTCGACGACCTTGCCCGCCCGGATGGAGTCGCGCCACGCGAAGGCGTTGGACGCGAACGAACTGGGGCGCAGGTAGGTCACACCAAGGCCGGATTCGCGCAGGACCTGCTCGCGGGCCGCGAGAGCGGTCGGCATGGGGTTCCCGTACAGCGGCAGCAGGCGCGCCCCGGCGGAGGAGAGCAGCACGATCCGGGGCACCCCCGCCTCTCGTGCGGCGGTGATGATCGTCTTGGTCTGCTCGGTCCCGCCTCCGACCTGCATCAGGAAGATGGCCTCGGCGCCTTGCACAGCTTTCGACACGCTTTCGGGGTCGTCGAGATCGCCGACCGCGAGCTCGATCCCGGCCGGCAGGCCTCTCGCCCCGGAGGGGTCCCGCACCAGTGCCCGGACGGCATGGCCCCGTTCGTGCAGCTGGCGAGCGACGGGCCCACCGACATGGCCTGTTGCTCCAGTGACGAGATACATCTGAGTTCCTTTCGTGTTCGTGCTGATGACCAGGGCACCGTGTCGTCACCAGGGCACTGTCCTGTCGTTCGTCGTACTCATAGCCTGCCCCGGCCCCGTGGCCGCGGCGAGGGGCTGGCAGGTTGCTGCCATTGCCGGGCCCGGGGACGGTTGGCAGACTGGGCGGGTGACCGACGAGCAGACCAGCACGGTGCGTGGCGACGCAGAGTTCATCGCCCGTGCCGGGCACCTGTTCGATGCGGTGCACGAGGAGTTCGTCCTCGCAGCCCGCGACCTGTCCACCTGGTCGCAGCCGGAGATCCGGTCCGCGATCGCCCGGCGGGTGCATTCCCCCGGCAAGGACGGCGTCACGGTGCGCAAGATGTGGAGCCCGCTAGTACTGGCCGACGAGGCCCAGCGTGCACACCTGCTGCGGCTCGGCACGGCGGGCAAGCACGTGCGGATCAGTTCGGCGCCGCTGCCGCACGAGACGATGATCCTGGACCGGCGGGTGGCGATCCTGGCCGGCCAGCCCTCGCCGGCCGGCCGCCAGTACACAGTGACGACGTCCCCGGTTCTGGTGAGCGGCGTTTATTCACTGCTCAGCGCCGCCTGGGAGGCGGCCATCGACCTCGACGCCTGCCTGCGCGGCGAAGTCCCCGAGCTCGCTCCAGAGGCCCGGGAGGTCCTGCGGGCGCTCGGCGCTGGCCTCACCGACGAGGCAGCCGCCCGGCGGCTGGGCACCTCGCTGCGTACCTACCGGCGGCGGGTCGCCGAGCTGATGGCTGCGCTCGAAGCCGGCTCCCGCTTCCAGGCCGGGGTGCGAGCGGGCGAGCTCGGCCTGGCCCGCTGACGCGGCCATCCGCCCTTCAGGCTGCGGTGCTGCATAGCGCGGCCGAGTAGCCAGGCCGCCAGCTGGGAGAATGCGCGCCCATGGAGCGCCCAACGTCGTAGACCACCTCGCGCTGGCGCAACACGCGTTCCAGGCTAGCCCGGAAATCGCTCACTCAGCAAAGGGCGCTGCCGCCACTTGAACCCGGCGGCACGAAATAGCAAGCTGAATCGAGGCTTGCGTTGCCCTCTTCACATGTGATCCTGGCCTTCCACCGTCCGCAGCGACTCTTCTGCGAGCGCACGGCTGACCCGGAAAACACAAGTACCGCGGATTAGCACAAAGGGCCAGTCCGCGCGTTCTCGACTATTAAGCTGGCAGAGCTATCAAACGCTGCTTTCCCTCATCCCCATGCATCATAGAAGTTCGGCCGGGCACCATTCGACATTAGCGCAACCAGAACCAGCAATGGTTTTCCCGGTCGCGTCTCTAAGGTGGGCAGTAGTTGCCCTTAGGTTGGCTTGGCAGCGGGCGATGAGACGCCCGACCATCGCCCGCTGCCTAGCCGTCTCGCAAGCGCCGCTCACTCAAGGCCGCTGCGAGAAACCACAGGTCACCACCATGATCATGGACCCGGCCCGCTCGAATCAGGTGGCGAGGATGCCCGCTTTATTGAGCTAGTAAATCCACGGGACATTGGAGACGTGCAGTGCGTCCACGTGCGCGATGGGTGCGCCGATGCCATGAGCGGAAGCTGCTACCGTTGCAGCGCCCACACCTGCCAATACGAGCGCTGGGACGATTTTGCGCCGAGCCGTTCCGGAAACGGGCTCGCGGCGATGCCGTCCTACCGGCTTCCCGGTGCCCGCGGTCCGAAGCCGTAACGATCCGTGACTACTCATCGAGAAGTCCTTCCATTGAGGTCGTAAATGCCAGGTCCTCTCAGATCAATAAACTACACCAGTATCGCGTGCTGAGCATGGCATTCGGCGTGATCAGGGCCATTTTTTCTGCAATTCGAGGCCAGCACGGGGCCTAATGCATTTGCACGCACGGACCGTAACGATTGGCCACCGTGAGTTGGATCGCCTTCACAAATTAGCGTCGATCAACAAGCGGCCGGGAACCCGGATTCCGCACGGAGGGTGACGCGCGTTGAACGAATCAGTTCCGTACAGAGGGTGACGCGCGCGACGAACGAATCAGCTCCGCACAGAACGGGACGCGCGCCGGATGAATCAGCTAATCTCGGCGTGGCCGCCCGGCCTCTTTTAATTACCAGGAGTCTCGGCTGTTCCTGTTGTAACGGACACCCCATCGGCCCAGGTCATCACATCAGCCACTCTGGTGGCAGGGTACGAGCAGCGGCAGCGGGCCTGGCGGCCTGCCCTCAACCCGGCTGGCGGCCCGTCGTGAGGC
>Ga0210385_10001754_pt1 | contig 13278 bp, 14 predicted proteins | sample IncBWH26OmetaG_FD_160107 | JGI IMG/M metagenome (GOLD analysis project Ga0210385, IMG submission 160107) | Forest soil microbial communities from Barre Woods Harvard Forest LTER site, Petersham, Massachusetts, United States - Inc-BW-H-26-O ... | reverse complement strand
GCGCCCGCCGGCCGCGTTCTCTTCGTTCACCGCCATCGCGAACACCGTCACCCAATCCAGAGGCGCCAAAGGATCGGTTGACCCCTACTCGCGAAGCCGAGCCGCGAGCCGCGAAGCCCGCCGCCGCACGCTCAGCCCTCCAGGCAGAATCCCCTCTGTCGTCATGCCGCGCTCGATGCACGCCTGCATCACGCTCCAGATGTGCAGAATTCCATCGTGCACATCCTCCGGCTCGCGCAGCGCGCTTTCGTTCGCCAGCATGATCTTCCAGATGGGCTCGCCCGCCTCACCGGCCATCCGCAGCAGGTCCGCGGCGCTCGCAAAGGGGTGCGGCAGAGCTACAGCGGCCGTCGCGGCCTTGGGTGATTCTTCTTCACCGTCCGCAACAATGAATCCGCCGCCAATCGAAAAATAAGTACGCGTCATCAGCACATTTCCAGACGTGTCGAAGGCGGTGAACCGCACACCATTCGGGTGCTGCGTCACCGCTCCCGGTGGAACCATCTGATCCCGATGGAAGATGAGGTGGTCCGCCTCGCGAAAGGGGACTGGATGGTTCCCCAGAATCGGCAGCTGACCCGAGCTTCGAATCTCCGCCAGCCTGGACTCGATGCTCGCGGGATCAATCGTCGCGGCCTCTTCGCCGCTCAGCCCCAGCAACACCGCCCGATCCGTGCCGTGCCCGCGTCCGGTCAGCGCCAGCGATCCATACAGTTCGACGCGCACCTCGGCGATGCGCGCCAGCACGCCGTCCGTCTCCAATTCAACGGCAAATCGCCGCGCCGCCCGCATCGGCCCCATGGTGTGCGAACTCGAGGGTCCAATGCCAACCTTGAAAAGCTCGAAGAGGCTCGTCTTCACAGGGAGATTCTAGTCGCCCGCCCCATCCATGCGACAGCCCGCGCCCCTAGCTGCCAGCCACATAGATAAATCGTGCCAGAAACAACACCGACAGCGTATACAGAAGCCAATCCTTCCGATTGAACTTCCCCGTCGCCAGATGCAGCGCCGCAAAGGCGATGATCCCGAACCCCAGGCCATTCGCAATCGACGTCGTCAGCGGAATCAGCACCAGCGTCAGGAACGCCGGGAACGCGATCAGCGGCTGTTTCCACTCGATCTCTCCCAGCGTGTGCAGCATCAGGCTACCCACCACAATCAGCGCAGGAGCGGTCGCCGCCGTCGGCACCATGCTCACGAACGGCGCAGCCACCAGCGAGCACAGAAACAATAATCCCGTCACAATCGCCGTTACGCCGGTTCGTCCGCCCGCCGCCACGCCCGCCGCGGACTCAATGTAACTCGTCACCGTCGACGTCCCCACCAGCGATCCCGCCACCGTCGCTGTCGCGTCCGCAGCCAGAATCTCACTCAGCCTGGGAATTTCGTTGTTCGGCCCCAGCAGTCCCGCGTGTTTGGTCACCGCAACCAGCGTGCCCAGGTTGTCGAACAGATCCACAAACAGGAATACGAAGACAATCTCCACCAGCCCGATGTGCAGCGCCGCGGGAATATTCAGCCGAAACGCCGTCTGCGTGATCGCCGCAATCCTGTACGGCGCAGGGTTCCAGTGCACCAGCCCAAACGGTACCCCCGCCAGCGTAATCGTCAGGACGCCAATCAGGATCGCGCCCCGCACCCGCCACGCCAACAGCGCCGCCATGAGCAGTACTCCCAGCAACGCTAGAAACGTCTGCGGCTGCCGCAGATTGCCCAGGGTCACCATGGTCGCCGGATCCGTCACGACAATTCCGGCATTCCTGAACCCGATAAACGCAATGAATAACCCGATGCCACCTGCCACTGACGAATACAACTCATGCGGAATGCTGGCGAGAATCGCCTGCCGCAGTCCCGTCGCCGTCAACAGCAGAAAAATTACGCCAGAGAGGAACACCGCGCCGAGCGCCGTCTGCCATGGCACGTGCATCTTCATCACGACCGTGTAGCTGAAATATGCGTTCAGCCCCATCCCCGGCGCCAGGGCCAGCGGATACCGCGCGATTACCCCCATCAAAATGCTGCCGAACGCCGCTGAAATGCAGGTCGCCGCCGTGACCGCCGGAATCGGCAACCCCGCCTTGCCCAGGATCGATGGATTCACCACGATGATGTAGGCCATCGTGACGAAGGTCGTCAGGCCGGCGAAGATTTCCGTCCTCCAGGTAGTCTTCAGCCCGGCAAAATTAAAATACCGTTCCAGTCGATCGCGCATGTTCTCCGGGAGGACTACAGGTTGGTGTGAATGCTATGAAACCACAGCCCTGGTCAATCGCCGAAAACTTTTTTCGCTCACCTGCATGGCGCATGCACGTTACCGCCGCTCATCGGCGGCGCACTCTGTCCTGCACGTCGGTGCATCGCTTGATATTCTTGACCTCGATGGCTCTGCTTTTGATTGCATGCGCATGATGAAATCCCTCGCCACTTTCGCGGTCGCGCTTTTGCTGGCTTCGCTGCTCACCTCCTGCTCGCGTTCCGCGCGCCATCCCGCGTCGGCCATTGAAGCCGCGGCCGCTGCACGCGAGCACGCCCTGCAGCAGGCCCGCGCCGCCGCTGCTGCTCGTGACCAGGATCGCCAGCAGCTGGCGGGCGTTCCCCTGCCTTCGAAGAACGTCTACCTCGCGATCCACACCCGCCAAAGCTGGGAAAATCCCTTTCTCATCGTGGGCAAGTCCACCGTCAACCTCAGCATCCTGATGCCGGACAACGGTCCCGCGGGCAGCCCCGGCAGCGAGGTTCTGCGTCCGGTCGCCGCACGCCGGCGCGTCCTGGACCTGCGCCTTTCCGATTTGCCGGAAGCGCTCGCCGCGCTGCCCGAAAACACCTGGCCCTACGGCCGCGTCATCGCCGTGGAAGAAGATCCGTTAGCACAGAAACAGGACCGCGCCCAGGTGCGCCGCAACGAGGAAAGCACTGTGCAGATCCTTAGTGACCTCGGCGTCGTCATCGATGACTGGCCGTCGCCCGGTCCCCGCTGATCTGCTTTGTCATCCTGAGGCGAGACGAAGCCGGATGGAGGATCTTGTATTGGGCCTGGCTCCGCAATTCCTACCGGCTGTCGCTCACCATCTCCACTAGAAACGGAATCTGCGGCTCGGGATCCACCGCCACATCCTTCATCCACACAATCCGTCCCTCCCATTCCAGGACCGGCCAGGTCTTCCGCGCCTCAGCCGCCACATTGATCCGCTCGAAAATTTCTTTCAGTGGCTTTGCCCCGCGCGAGTAGCGCAGCCGCACGCGATCCCCAGCCCGCGGTGTCCGCAGAACTGCGCGCCCCGCGCCATTCAGACTCGCACCCGCTTCCATTTTTAGCCGCAGCGCCACTCCCAGCCCAGTAGCCTCTCCGGGAATCGCAACCTCAATCGGCTCCAGCGCACCGGCCTTCGGGTCCCCCGCAGCTTCGCGAACAAGCCTGAGTTCGCGCGCTGTCTTTTCTGCCCGCAACTCCGCTGTCAGCTGCTGTTTCTTCGGTCCTGCCGGCTCACACATCGCCATCAGCCGCTCGGTTTGCTCAAAATTCAGTCCGCACGCGAACTGCCTGGCGGCCGCCCGCAACGCCCGCCGCCGCATCGCAGGGGCCAGCCCGCGCAGCCGCTCCAGCTCCATCCCCACGCTGCCCTCGTCAGGACGCGTCGACACAGCGCGCCCACCGCCCCGCACCGCCCGCCCCGGCAGGATGAACCCCGGCAGCATGCGCGCCAGTTCAGCATCCCACCAGCTCTCCTCATCGCGCGCAATCGTCGCCAGATGCGCCAGCTGTTCCGCGATCCGCGGATTGAACCCCTCGATCTGCGGCAGCAATTCCTTCCGAATCCGATTGCGCGTGTGCGTCATGTCCTGGTTCGACGCATCCTCCCGCCAGGCCTGCCCCATCTCCCCTAACCAGGTGCGAATCTCCTCCCGCCTCGCGCGGAGAAACGGCCGCAGGATCATGCCCCTTCCGCATTCGACCACAGGATGAATTCCGCCCAGGCCCTCGGTCCAGGCGCCGCGCACCATCCGATGGAGTACCGTCTCTGCCTGATCGTCGAGCGTGTGCGCGGTGGCTACGGCATCGACTTTTCCGTCCGCGATCAGTTCTCCAAACCACGCGTACCGCAGCGCGCGCGCCGCTTCCTCCAGGGTCTGCTTCCTGCTCTGCGCGACGCCGGGCGTATCGACCCGATGCAGCGAGAACTCGAGCTCCAGCGACTGCGCCAACTCGGCCACAAACTGTGCATCGTCATCCGCTGCCGTGCCGCGAATTCCATGGTGCACATGCGCCACCGCGAGTAGCAGCCCCATCTCCGACGCAGAATTGCGCAGCGCATGCAGCAGGCCCACTGAATCCGCCCCGCCGGATACAGCGACCGCGACTCGCATCCCTGCCTGCAAATGTTTTGTGTCGATCCCGGGTGCCCGTGTCACGTCATCATCCTAAGCTCTATACTGCTGATCATGAAGACGAGGCTGGCGACCGCTGCCGACGCTCCACTCATCACCAGCCATCGCCGCCGCATGTTTGTCGACGCTGGTCGCCGCGACGATCAGGTTCTCCAGCTCATGGCGCAGGCGCACGAGCCGTGGGTCGCGCAGGCCATCAGCGACGGGCGCTACCTCGGCTGGCTCACCGAAGACGAGGGCAAAGTCATTGCCGGTGCGGGCCTGCTGGTGCTGGACTGGCCTCCGCACCCGCTCGACCCTCGTTCCACTGCGCGCGGCTACCTCCTCAACGTCTATGTGGAGCCGGAGTATCGCCGCCGCCGTCTGGCCAGCAACCTCATCGAGCTCGCGCTCGCGGAGGCGCGCCGCCGGGGTATCCGCGTTGTGGCCCTGCACTCGACAGAAGAAGGGCGTCGCCTCTACGAGGCTGCAGGATTCCGTTCCACGAATGAAATGTTTTTTGTGGAACCGGTCGAGCCGTAGGCTCTCGCGGTTGAGATCCGCGCGGTTATCGAAGAATCGGAAACGTGCCCTGCGTACCGGCGCCGCCGTAGTCCAGATCGAAGCCCAGCTGCAGCTTCGCCGCCTCCGACATCCGCGCCGGGCTCCACGGAGGATCGAACACGACCTCGACCCTTACCTGCTTCACTTCCGGCAGGCGCGCCAGCTTCTTTTCCACGTCGGCCTTCAGGACGTCTGACATGCCGCATCCCGGGGCGGTCAGCGACATGGCCACGTCGATCTTCTTCCCGCCGTCGCCCTCATCGGCGATCACGCACGAATAGATCAGCCCCAGATCGACAATGTTCACCGGAATCTCCGGATCGTACACCGTCTTCAGTTGATCCCAGACCATCCGCTCGCTGAACGTGGGAGGGGTATGCGTCTCCACCGCCGGACCGCTCAGGCCCAGCGCATCCGCATCCGCGCCTTCGATGCGATACAGCGCGCCGCTTGACGCAACCGTGTAGCTGGTCCCCGCGGCCTGCGTGATCCGCACCGTCGTCCCTGCCGGCAGCACCTGCATCGTCCCTGCGGGAATCGCGATCGCCTCGCAGTCGCGCTTCAGAGCAACGGTTTGATTGTTGATAAACATTGGTTCCTGGCTACCGGCTACAGGTTATTCGGTTGAAATCTTCTCCTGCTTGCCTTCCAGCGCTGCCTCCAGCGTGTGCCACGCCAGGGTCGCGCATTTCACCCGCATCGGAAACTCCGAAACCCCGGAAAATACCGCCAGCTTGCCCAGCTCCGCTTCATGGTCATGCGAGTGCCCGGTCACCAGCTCATGGAATTGCTCGAAGATCTTCTCCGCCTCGGCCTTCGTCCTGCCCTTCACGCTCTGCGTCATCATCGACGCCGACGCCTTGGAGATGGCGCATCCCGCGCCCTGAAACCCAATCTCGCGAATCTTGTCCCCATCCATCTCCAGATAGACGGTGAACCGATCGCCGCACAGCGGGTTGTATCCTTCGGCCCTGTGGTTCGCCGCTTCGAGCGCCTTATAGTTCCTGGGCGCCTTACTGTGCTCGAGAATCACTTCCTGATAAAGATCCCTCAGTTCCGGCATTACGCAAATACCTCACGCACCTTGCGGATTCCCCGCGCCAGCGCGTCTACTTCGGCCTTCGTGTTGTATACGGCGAAAGAAGCCCGGGCCGTCGCCGGAATACAAAAGCGCTCCATAACCGGCTGCGCGCAATGGTGCCCTGTGCGCACCGCTATGCCCTCCTGATCCAGAATCGTCCCGATATCGTGCGGGTGCACCTCGTCGAGCACAAACGACAGCACCCCCGCCTTCTCCCGCGCGGTTCCAATCAGCCGCACGCCAGGCAAAGCGCCCATCACTTCCGTCGCATATTCCAGCAGCTCGTGCTCGTGTGCGGCAATCCTCTCGATCCCGATGCCGTTCATGTACCCGATTGCGGCCTTCAGTCCCGCCACGCCCGCCATGTCCGGCGTGCCAGCCTCGAATTTGTGCGGCAGCTTGTTGTAGGTGGTCTTCTCGAAGGTGACGGAGCTGATCATGTCCCCGCCGCCCTGGTACGGCGGCATCGCGTCGAGCAGCGCGTGCTTGCCATACAGCACGCCAATCCCCGTCGGTCCATACATCTTGTGTCCGGAGAAGGCGTAGAAATCCGCATCGAGATCCTGCACATCGACCTTCAGGTGTGGCACAGCCTGGGCGCCGTCCACCACCACCGGAATCCCCTTCGCATGCGCCAGTGCGATCATCTCCCTGAGCGGATTGATCGTCCCCAGCGCATTGGAAACGTGCGCGATTCCAACCACCTTTGTCCGCGGACTCAGCAGCTTCTCGTACTCCTCCAGCAGCAGCTCACCCTCATCGTTGATGGGAGCAACCCGCAACTTCGCGCCCTTCTCCTCACACAAGAGCTGCCACGGCACGATATTCGAGTGATGCTCCATCGTGGAGATCAATACCTCATCGCCCGCGCTCACGTTTGTCCGGCCGTACGACTGCGCGACCAGGTTGAGGGCCTCGGTTGTGCCGCGGGTGAAGATGATCTCGCTGGTCTGGGCCGCGTTCACAAACGCCCGCACGGTTTCGCGCGCTTCCTCGAACGCTTCCGTGGCAATCTGCGACAGATAATGCACGCCGCGATGGATATTCGCGTTTTGGCCTTCGTAATATCGCACCAGCGCGTCGATCACCGCCTGCGGCTTCTGCGAGGTTGCCGCATTGTCGAGGTACACCAAGGGGTGCCCATGCACCTTCGTGCGCAGAATCGGAAAATCTTCCCGAATCCCCTCCACATCGAACGACGGCTTCTTTGCGGACGTTTCGCGAATTGGCACAGCGGCTGCAGCGGTCATCCGACTTCCTCCAGCGTTCTTTCCTCGATCAGGGCCGGTCCATCCTGTGGCGCGATGCCTTCCGAGAACAGCAAATGCTCGCCTACGAGCCGCTGCATGTATTCCCGCGCCACGCTCGAATGCATGCGCTCCACGCACTCCTCGGCGAAGGCCATCAGCAGCAGCTTGCGCGCATCCGCTTCGCTCAAACCGCGCGACCGCAGATAGAACAACGCATTCTCTTCGATCTGCCCAATGGTCGCGCCGTGCGTGCACTTCACATCGTCGGCGTAAATCTCCAGCTGCGGCTTGGTGTCGATCTGCGCATCGTCGCTCAGCAGCAGATTCCGATTGGTCTGCTTCGCGTCGGTTTTTTGCGCGGCCTTGTGCACTACGATGCGCCCGTGGAAGACGCCATGCGCCTGTCCCTCGAGAATGCCGTTGTAGAACTGCCGGCTTCCGCAATGCGGCGCAGCATGCTCCACGTGCATGTAGTTGTCGAGATGCTGCGTGCCCGTTCCGAGGAACAGCCCGTTGATCAGGCACTCCCCGCCTTCGCCCGCCAGCACCGGATGCACGTTATTCCGCACCAATCCGCCGCCCAGCAGCACCGAGTGCGACGCCACGTTGGCGCTCCGACCCTGCTGGATCCTGAGCGTCTGCACGTTGAATGCCTTCAGATGCTCGCGCTCGATCAGGTAGTGCTGCGCCACCGTGCTCTCGCCCGCGACCAGCTCCGTCACCGCATTCGACAGCACGACCGACTCGCCACCCACCGACGCGTAATCCTCGATCACGGCAAGCTGGGCCTCGTCCTCCGCGACAATCAGGTTGCGCGGATGCGTCATGGTCGGCGCATCTTCCTTGGTCGACAGGTACAGCAGATAGACCGGCGCCTCGACCACCACGCCGCGCGCCACATGCACGTAGGCCCCATCGCCGATGAATGCCGTATTCAGCGCGCAGAAGGGATCCCGCTGCGTATCAGCGTATCTTCCCAGGTGTTTCTCGACTTCTTCCGGATGCGACACAATCCGCTCACGCAGGCTCGCCACCGTCACGCCCTTCGGCAGGTTGTCCAGCTGCGAAAGCTCCGCATCGAAACGGCCGTTGACGAATACCAGCGTCGCCGCCATGTCGTCGACCCGCCAAGCCGCCGTATCGCCAGCGGACAGCTTCGCCGCGCCTGCCGGCCGAAACATCGTCCGCGCGATCGCCGACACATTCGTGAAGCGCCAGTCTTCGTCGCGCGTCGTCGGAAAACCCACGTCGCAAAACCGCGCGAACGCGTCCTCGCGCAGCCGGTGCAGCCAGGTCAGGGTTCGCCCCGCCGCGCGCTTTTCAAACTCGGTGTAATTCTCCAGCCAGCTGTCGATGTGTGCGACCGTCATTAGGCCCGCGCCCCCACCGGCTCGTGCTCCGTCCAGCCGTAGCCCTTTTCTTCCAGCTCCAGCGCCAGTTCCTTGCCGCCCGAGCGCACGATGCGGCCATCCACCAGCACATGCACGAAGTCAGGCACGATGTAGTTCAGCAGCCGCTGGTAGTGCGTCACCACCAGCATCGCCCGTTCCGGGCTGCGGAGCGAATTCACGCCGCCTGCGACGATGCGCAGCGCGTCGATGTCCAGCCCCGAATCCGTCTCATCCAGAATCGCCAGCTTTGGCTCCAGCACCGCCATCTGGAGAATTTCGTTGCGCTTCTTTTCGCCGCCCGAGAAACCCTCGTTCAGCGAACGATTCATCAGCTTGTCGTCCATCTCCAGCAGCTTGAGCTTCTCACGGAACATGGGGAGAAAATCCATCGCGTCCATCTCATCGAGGCCCCGGTGTTTGCGCTGCGCATTCAGCGCTGAGCGCAGAAAATACGTGTTCCCGATTCCGGGAATCTCGACCGGATACTGGAAGGCGAGAAACACGCCCTCGCACGCCGCTTCTTCCGGCTTCATCTCCAGCAGGTCTTTCCCCTCAAAGAGAATCGACCCCTCGGTCACCTCATACGCATCGCGGCGTGCCAGCACCTGTGCCAGCGTGCTCTTGCCCGATCCGTTTGGCCCCATAATCGAGTGCACTTCGCCGGCATTCACGGTCAGGTCGATCCCTTTCAGGATCTCGTTTCCCCCAACGTTCACATGCAGATTCTTAATTTCCAGCAAACTCATCCGTTCCTCGTCTCTCCGAATCTCTAATCTCTGCGCTTACCCGACACTGCCTTCCAAACTCACTGCCAGCAGCTTCTGCGCCTCGACCGCGAACTCCATCGGCAGCTCCTTGAATACCTGCTTGCAGAATCCGTTCACGATCATCGACACCGCATCTTCTGTCTTCAGCCCGCGCTGCTGCAGATAAAACAGCTGATCCTCGCCAATCTTCGACGTCGCGGCTTCGTGCTCCATCCGTGCCGAGGCGTTCTTCACTTCGATATACGGGAAGGTATGCGCGCCGCATTTGTCGCCGATCAGCAGAGAATCGCACTGCGTGTAATTGCGGGCACCCTGCGCGCCCTTCAGGATCTTCACCATCCCGCGGTAGGTGTTCTGCCCATGCCCCGCGCTGATCCCCTTCGACACGATGGTGCTCTTGGTGTTCTTGCCGAGGTGGATCATCTTGGTTCCGGTATCGGCCTGCTGATAGTTGTTCGTCAGCGCGACAGAATAAAACTCGCCCACCGAGTTATCGCCCTGCAAAATGCACGAAGGATACTTCCACGTGATCGCTGAGCCCGTCTCTACCTGCGTCCACGAAATCTTCGAGTTCCGTCCCAGGCATTTGCCACGCTTGGTCACGAAGTTGTAGATCCCGCCCTTGCCGTTCTTATCGCCGGGATACCAGTTCTGCACCGTCGAGTAGCGAATCTGCGCGTTGTCCAGCGCTACCAGCTCGACCACCGCCGCGTGCAGCTGATTCTCATCGCGCACCGGCGCCGTGCAGCCTTCGAGGTAGCTCACGTACGCGCCTTCCTCTGCCACAATCAACGTCCGCTCAAACTGCCCCGTCTCCGCCGCGTTGATGCGGAAGTACGTCGACAGCTCCATCGGGCAGCGCACGCCTTTGGGCACATACACAAACGACCCGTCGCTGAAGACCGCAGCGTTCAGCGCCGCATAAAAGTTATCCGTGTGCGGCACCACCGATCCGAGATACTTCTTCACCAGACCCGGATGCTTCTGCACGGCTTCGGAAAACGAGCAGAAGATCACACCCGCCTCGGCCAGCTTCGCCTTGAACGTCGTCGCCACACTCACCGAATCGAACACCGCATCCACGGCCACATTCGCCAGCAGCTTCTGCTCGGCAAGCGGAATCCCCAGCTTCTCGTAGGTACGCAGAATCTCCGGATCCACTTCTTCCAGACTCGTCAGCTGCTTCTTCTGCTTCGGCGCAGAGTAGTACGTGATGTCCTGATAACTGATCGGCGGAAACGTCACGTTCGCCCACTTCGGCTCGGCGTCCGCCTTGGCCTGGCTCGCCCAGTAGCGATAGGCGCTCAGCCGCCACTCCAGCATGAACTCCGGCTCCTGCTTCTTGGCCGAAATCAGCCGGATCACGTCCTCGCTCAGCCCCTTCGGAATACGGTCTTCCTCAATCTGGGTGATAAACCCCCACTCGTATTCCTTGCTCGCCAGCTCGTGGACGACATTCATATCTGTGCTCATTCAGCTCTCCTGGCTTATTCTCGTTTCCGCTTCGCTCGGGTGGACTGGGTCGCCGCGCGGTCCCTGGATCACTCGGGTCTGCATCGCGCCTAAATACGACTAAAGCGGTCCTATATCAGTGTACCCTCTCCCGGCCCGGCTTTTCAAGCCGCGCTCCATTGGCTTGTCCTTATATATGAAGATGCTGCGGGCCTCGCGGGGTTTCATTCAAAAAGCGGCGGCACTGACCCGAAAAGGCATCCCAATGGAAGACTGCGAGGTGCAGATGCCGCCCTTTACTCCCAAAGAGGTCGCCCGTTATCTCGCCTGGGTCGGAATCATTGGGGCAGCCGTTGGAGCCCTTCTCTGGATGCTCTTTTTCGCCACCGGCCGGCAAAGAATCCAGATGCCAGGTAGTTCCACTCCCGCCGTCCTCGTCGCCACACAGCCCGGCGGAGCCCCGTTTTTCTCTCTCCTTTTCGCCCGCGTTTTGTAATTGCAAATTTATCTGCGTCCTGCACGGAGCCGTGTCATCCCACACGCAAAGGAGAGTCATTGTATGAGCAAAGAAGCGAATCTCGCGGCCCTGGGAAAGTTTGCTGAAGCAGCGAATACCGGCAATTTCGAGCTTTTCAAAGAAGCTGTCTCTGCCGAAAACGTTGACCACGACCCGGCTCCGGGCCAGGTGGCTGGGCCGGAAGGCTATCGCATCTTCTTTTCCCGCATGCGGGCGGCCTTCCCTGATTTCACTGCGGCGCCGGAAACCATGGTCGCCGACGACGACACCATCGCCTTCGCCTACACCATAACTGGAACCCACACCGGCTCCCTTCTGGGAATCCCCCCGACGGGCAAAAAGATCAAAATTCGCGGTGTCCAGATATCAAAATTCAAAGACGGCAAAATGGTCGAACGCTGGGGAAGTTCGGACGAATTGGGGCTGCTCCAGCAGCTGGGAGTGATGGAAACGCCGAAGGCTGCCTGAAAAGTCAGGCGCTCGCCGGCTCGACGCGCCGTCGCTCGTACCAACGAAGAACCCGCAGCGCTCGGAGCGTGTTCCATCGGCTCGGTCGCCCCACCGATTCGCTGAGCGGGAGGGCGAGCGCCTCGTCGCAGGAGCGATCCAGTCGCCACCGGCCGTCGAGCGGTCGCATGCTCTCCACCAGGCGCACGGCATCCTCCATACGCGGGTCCGGTTGGACATTGGCCGCCCTGAAGTAGTCGAGCGCACGGAGAATGTCGTAGTGGTAGCGGGGCGGAAACGCGAACTGCAGGAACTCCGGATGTGCGACCTCGCCGGTCGAGAGCCTCCGGAAGAGAGCGCGGCTGAGCAGGTACTCTTCGCCGCGCCGACGGGCAGCCGCGACCTCCGCCGCCGGCCCGACAGCACGCTCATACTCGAGCAGCCCCTCCAGCACGCAGATGGTGGTGTGGAAGGATGACCGTGTACTCCTGGGGGCTTCGCAGTTCCAGCCGCCGTCGTCGAGCTGCTCGCCAATGAGACGGCGCGCGAGGCTCATTGCCGGGCGCCCGAAATACCCGCCCAGCGCGAGCACACCACCGTTGATGCACGGCTCCACTTCGCCCTCGAAGAACGGCCTCCCGCCAAATTCCGGAGAACGCAATTCCCAGAAGGGTTGACTGCTCCACCGCAAGCTCGTCTCGAGGCGCGTCACCGCGGAGTCGACGACAGGCTCGGCAGGGTCGACGCCAGTCGCCCTCAGGAGGAGCAACGTGAAGAGGGTTGGCAGCCAGACCGGGGCATCGGGCCGACGCCACGAGCCATTGGCGCCCTGAAGCGCGAGAATGGCGGCGCCGAGTCCTTCGTGCGGAACGCGGGCGCGCTCCGCGGCAATCGCCGTCGGGGACGCGTCCGTGAGATCGCGCATCGCCTGCCAGCGAATGGCCGGGTCCGCATCGAGCAGCCAGTCGACAGTGTCCACGCCGCGATCTTACTAAAGGTGGCTCGGCTTTTTAGACAGGGCAAGTGATCAATTCCGATTGAAAAATATCTGGTGCCCGGAGGGCCTTGGTATCGTGCCTGGTGCCCGGCGATGAGCCACTGATCCGCCAGCGTGGTTGACGATCACCCGTCTGGATCGCTGGACTCTGGCCGATCATCGGGAGCGATTTCTTGATTTCGGAGGCGGGCGGTCATACGCTCGGCGCCGGACAGCCAGTCAGGATCGGTGTGCGAATGCGGTGGATGGACCAGCCGTTCGATCGACTTCATCCCCGAGGTCCATGGCTGCGATAACACCGCTGTTCATAGTAAATACGTGGAGAACTTCGCTGTCCGAAAGAACATCGCCCTGAAGGCTCCTGACGAGTTGGTGCACCGTGACGCGGACCTTGCCATCGTCTCCTTCAGTGATTGCCCGCGGTTCGACGTAGGGATCGAACTC
>Ga0210385_10001753_pt1 | contig 13287 bp, 12 predicted proteins | sample IncBWH26OmetaG_FD_160107 | JGI IMG/M metagenome (GOLD analysis project Ga0210385, IMG submission 160107) | Forest soil microbial communities from Barre Woods Harvard Forest LTER site, Petersham, Massachusetts, United States - Inc-BW-H-26-O ... | reverse complement strand
AGCCGTAGAAACTGCAGTCAAGATCGCGCGTGCTTACACCGGCCGGCCCTCCGTGATCTGTTTTGAGGGCGGCTTTCATGGGCGAACACTCCTGACGTTATCGCTTACAAGCAAGACGCATCCTTATAAAGCAGGCTTCGAGCCTTTTGCGACGGACATTTACCGCGTTCCGTTCGCTTACTGTTATCGCTGCTCTTACAACCTGACATATCCAAGCTGCAAGGTGCATTGCGCGCATCATCTCGAAGATACATTCATACGCGTTGTCGCGGCCGAATCTGTAGCGGCGATTATTGCGGAGCCGGTGCTGGGGGAAGGCGGCTTCGTCGCCCCGCCGCTCGAGTGGCTCGGAATAGTACAAGATATTTGCCGGCATCATGGAATTCTGTTGATTGCTGATGAGGTGCAAACCGGATTCGGCCGCACCGGCAAATTCTTTGCATGCGAGCATTACGGCGTCGAACCGGATCTCATTGCCAGCGCGAAGAGTCTCGGTGGCGGACTCCCGATTGCGGCGGTCACCGGCAAAGCCGAGATTATGGACAACACGGGCCCTGGCTCTTTGGGAGGAACCTTCGGCGGAAATCCGCTTGCCTGCGAGGCGGCGCTTGCAGCCATCCGCGCGATCGAGCAGGAGGGATTGAATGACCGCGCTCTTGCGCTAGGCGAGCGATTTCACACTCGCGCGCTCAAATGGCGTGATCGGTTTCCGTTCGTCGGCGATGTGCGGGGACTTGGAGCCATGCAAGCCTTCGAAGTAGTTCACCCGGACGGCTCGCGAGAGCCGAATCCGGAGGCGACGGAAACGCTCGTTCAATATTGTTATCAGCACGGCGTGATTCTAGTGACGGCAGGCACTTACAACAATGTAATTCGCATTCTGATGCCCTTGGTCATCACCGACGATCAGCTGGATGAAGGGTTGGACGTCTTGGAAGCTGCGCTCACCACGGTGGCACGGGCCGGCGAAACGGCGGTAGTGGACGCCGAAGTCCCCGCTGGTGCAGCGTGAGACGCGCAGCATTGGCTTTTCTAGTAATCGGTTTGGCCGTCGCTGGCGGCTGTGGCAAGAGTAAGCCAACACTTGGGCTGTTGGTTTGGGAAGGATACGCCGATCCATCTTTTATTCGGCCTTTCGAAGAGAAGTGCCAGTGTAAAGTAAGCGCGTCCTACATGGGATCGAGCGATGAGCTGGTTGCGAAACTGCGAGGCGGTAGCGCGAGCAATTACGATATGATCTCGCCATCTAGTGATGTCGCAACCATGATTGCGACGACTGGGCTCGCGGCCTCATTAGACTTATCTAAGATTCCATCTTATGGCCGCCTGATGCCCGCACTTACCTCTCTGGGCGTGGTGAAGAGCGGTGGAAACACTTATGGTGTCCCGTTTCAGTGGGGCCCCAATCCGCTGCTTTACGACACGACTGCCTTCAAAACTCCGCCGGATAGCTGGAATGTGTTGTGGGATCCGGCTTTGCGCGGCAAGGTATCGGTCTGGGACGATCTTTCAACCGTGTACATGGCGGCCCAGGTATTGGGATACGACAAACCGGATCCGACCGCGCTCTACGACCTGAACGATGACCAATTAGAAAAGGTGAAGGCGAAACTTCTGGCGTTGAAGCCGAATGTCCGAAAGATGTGGTCAACGGGAGGAGAATTAACGAACCTCTTTGAAAGCCGCGAGGTGCAGATTGCCATGGGTTGGCCATTGATGACGAACCAACTTCTTGCCCGCCATTTTCCGATTGCAGAGACTATTCCGAAGGAAAACACGACCGGCTGGATCGATCACCTGATGATCACCTCAGGCAGCGAGCACAAGGATTTGGCCTATCAGCTTCTCGAATACTTGAGCCAAGCCCGGACGCAGCAGCAAGTTACCGCAGTGACGGGCTATCTCCCTGCAAATCCCGATGTCGCGGCGTATGTCAGCGTAGAGGAAGGAAGAAAGCTTCATCTCGATGATTTGAAGAATTATCAAAGTCATATCTATTTCTGGCAAAATGTCCCACGCCGTGATAAGTACAACCAGATCTGGAACGAAGTCAAAGCCGCGCAGTAGCGATTGGAAATGTCCGACATGCCAGCCGAACCGCTGCTATCTATTAGGGGTATTACGAAGCGCTTCGGTGCGACAACGGTCCTGGACGGCATTACGGTCGATATCAAAGAAAGCGAGTTTTTGACGATTCTCGGTGAGAGTGGATCGGGTAAGACCACTCTGCTCAGAATTATTGCCGGCTTCGAGCAGCCGAATTCGGGGGAACTATGGATGCAAGGCGAGCGGCTCGACAAGCTACCGCCAAACCGGCGCAACGTAAACACGGTCTTTCAACATTACGCGCTTTTTCCGCATCTCTCTGTGTTTGAGAACGTGGCTTATGGCTTGCGCGCGAAAAGAGTCTCCGCACCGAAACTTACTGGGCGAGTGGATGCTGCACTTACCCAAATGAAACTGGGTGACTTCTCGCGCCGCCGTCCCGCGCAGTTGAGTGGAGGCCAGCAGCAGCGCGTAGCCGTAGCGCGGGCACTGGTAAATAGGCCAAGTTTGCTGCTGCTTGACGAGCCACTTTCGGCACTAGACGCCAATCTTCGCCGCCACATGCAAGCGGAGTTAAAGGCGCTACAACGCGAAGTGGGGATTACGTTCGTATTCGTCACCCACGACCAGGAAGAAGCGATGACGCTGTCCGACAGAATCGTGCTGCTGCGGCATGGAAGAATCGAACAGATCGATACGCCGCGCGAGATCTATAACCGGCCCAAGACTCAGTATGTCGCGACCTTCATCGGCTTTACTAACCTGCTGGCCGCACAGGTCGACGACGGGCGCGCTCGCATCGGCAGCCTGGAGTGGCCATACGTGTCCGAACGGCGGGAAACGCTGTTCTCGTTAAGGCCGGAGCACATCCGAATCGTGAACGGAGATGATTCCGCGCGGCCCGGCGGGCTTCGGTGCCAAGCGTTGGTGCGGAGCCGTGTGTTTACAGGCGCAAGCGAGTTGCTGGAAGTGGATTGCGGAGGGAAATTACAACTAAAGATACGCATTTCCGGCCAGATTGCATCCGTAGACCGAGTTACTATCGAGATTCCTCCGGAGCGGCTTGTTCCGTTGATCGGCTAGCGACATGTACTCTCGCACATACCGCGCCGCTGTCGCAATTCCGCCGCTGGCATGGGTGAGCGTGTTTTTGATTGTGCCGTATGCATTTCTATTTTGCTTTAGTTTCTGGCAGGTACACTCGCAATCTATCGTGCATCAGTGGACACTGGCCAATTACCGGCAATTAATCGAGAATCCGGTGTATTTCGAGGTATTGTTTCGCTCGGCCCGGATCGCCGCTACGGTTACCGTCCTCGCGCTCCTGCTCGGGTTGCCCCTCGCATATTTTCTTTCCTTTCGTGTGCGTGCCTCTAAGAATCTTCTCTATCAGCTAGTAATTGTACCGCTGTGGGTCAGTTACTTGGTTCGGGCGTACGCGTGGAAAACGATCCTCGGAAGCGACGGCGTCTTGAATACACTGCTAACTTATAGCGGTTTTCTTAGGCATCCGGCAGAGTTTCTACTATATAGTCCATTTGCAGTCGTGCTCACATTGACACATATCTACACGCCGTTCGTTTTCTTGCCGGTGTATGCTTCGTTCGAACACATACCTAAGGACTTGATTGAGGCTTCGCAGGATTTAGGAGCGTCGCGGACGCGAGCCTTCTGGACGGTCGTATTTCCGCTGGCTCTGCCGGGCGTCATTGCGGGGGCGACGTTCGCCTTTGTCCTGAGCCTGGGTGATTTTCTCTCGCCGCTGCTTGTGGGCGGACCAACCGGTGTAATGATCTCGAACGTGGTCGTCAGCCTGTTCGGCGCAGCATACAACTGGCCGCTGGGCGCGGCGATTTCAGCCTGCATGCTGCTGCTGGTTGTCGTCCTTATCAGCGGAACGGAGCGCCTGGAACATCGCTTGCGGTATAGAGGCGTGTGATGCTGCAGGCTCGACCGCGCTTCGGTTGGCTGAATATTCACGCTGCGGCGGTATTTGGCTTTCTTTATCTTCCGATTGTGGTGCTGATCGTCTATTCCTTTAACGGTGAGAGTGTGGGCGGCTTTCCACCGCAGGGATGGACGTTGCGCTGGTACCAGACATTGTTTAATGACGACTCGCTCTGGCTCTCGGTATGGAACAGCGTATTGGTTGCCGCATCCGCTGTTGCAATCTCCATGCTGTTTGGCTTCCCGGCGGCGTTGGCGCTCCAGCGCACCGCATCCCCGGGCAAGATCATCTTTCGCAGGCTGGTGCTGCTGCCGCTAATTCTTCCCGGCATCATTACCGGCTTATCTCTGTTGACGTTTTTCGTGGCGGCTGGCTTGAAGTTGAGCCTCACAACGGTCGCTATCGGGCATGGAACGGCGTTACTTGCGGTCGCTGTGACCGAAATTTCGGCGGGCCTTCAGAAACTCGACATGGCTCAGGAAGAAGCGTCGCGAGATTTGGGAGCGGGCGAGTGGAGAACTTTCTGGCGCGTCACGCTGCCTAATGTCAGACTGTCTCTCATCGCGGCAATGCTTTTGATATTTACGCTGTCATTGGATGAGATTGCGGTGACGTTTTTCCTGGTAGGACGGGAGAATACGCTGCCGCTAGAGATCTGGTCGCGCTTACGGCGCGGGATTACACCGGAAATCAATGCCGTCTCGACGCTCATCTTCTGTTTTTCTCTGTTCACGATCGTCCTGTGGTACAAACTTCGGAAGCAACGACCCGAATAAAAGATTGCACCGCCGCTGTTCCGTGCGTATAATTCCTTTAACCTTTGAGGTTACAGAAAGCTTGCGGGAGCGCCTCCGGGCGTTCGCGCTCCGTCTTGTGTCCTCGTCACCGCGCAGTTGGCAGGCCAAGTCGCTCAAGAGACTTTATCTGCTCGAAGGAGGCACGATTTATGACACTGCTTCAGCTTGGCCGGCGTTCGCCCCAGTTTCTTCTTTCTTTCCTTCTTGTCTCCATTACCGCGACCGCCCAGACCACCGGCGACATTCGCGGCATCGTCAAAGATCCCTCCAGCGCTGTTGTCGCGGGAGCTCAAGTAACTGCCACCATGTCAGCGGCCGGTATCGAACGCAAGGCGATGAGCGACAACACAGGCGAATTTACCATTCCAACCGTTCCGGTCGGCACCTACACCGTCCGCATCAACGCCCCCGGTTTCAAAACATTTGAGCAGAACAATGTCACTGTCGATATCGGCCATGTCGCCCAGGTCAATGCCGCCCTCGTGATTGGCCAATCCACCCAGGTCGTCACGGCCGAAGCCGCCGCGCCACTGGTCGAAACCACCAGCACACAACTGGGCGCCGTCATGAACTCGACGGCCGTCGTGAATCTGCCCCTGGCAACGCGCGACACTTATGAGTTATTGCAGCTACAGCCTGGAGTTCAGTCGCAAGAGGGTTATGATCTGTTCGCCGGTAGCGACGAAGCCGGCGCGGTGTCTGTCAACGGGGGCCGCGGCCGCGCCAATAACTACAACGTAAATGGCGGCGATGCCAATGATCAGTTTCTGAACTCGCCCGCCATCCAGCCCATCCCCGACGCCATCGAGGAATTCCGCGTCCTGACCAACACGTTCGATGCCGAATATGGCCGCAACTCCGGCTCCGTCGTCAACGTTGTCACTAAGGGCGGCACGAACCAATTTCACGGCGATGTCTATGAGTTCTTCCGCAACACGGATCTCGATGCGCGCGACTTTTTCGACACCCAACGCCCGGAGTTCGACCAGAATCAATTTGGTGGGACGCTTGGCGGCCCCATAGTCAAAGACCGGACATTCTTCTTTGTAAGTGCCGAAGGCCGCATCATCCGCCAAGGTATCTCTTCGGATCTCGTTACTGTACCGACTGTTGCCGAACGCAGCGGTGATTTTTCGGCGGGGAGCGCTTTTACCGGCACACTCACTGACGCGAATTTGGCTTCAGTCCTGAATGCTCGCCCCGGTTGTGCCTCGGCCGTCGCAGCGGGGGGAGGCGCGCCATTGGCAGCCGGTACCCCTTGGGCCTCCATTTTCCCTAACAACAAAATTGCTCCCCAATGTTTCGATCCCATCACGTCCGACTTGATGAATCAGTTCGTTCCACTTCCGAACGTGGGCTCCAATGAGCTGCAGACTGTCCCGGTGCAGAATGATAACGCGTATCAATGGACCACTCGCGTGGACCATCGCTTCAACGACAAGCACCAGTTGAATGCCTACGTCTATTTCAATGACGATGCCCTGGCCCAACCATTCGCGCGCTTTCAAGCGGCCGGTGCGGACGTACCCGGCTTTGGGTCTAACTATAACGAGCGGAACACCCAGTACAATCTAACCGAAACCTGGACGATCAATCCCTCTACAGTAAATGAAGCGCATTTTTCATATTTCCGCGAAGGCGAGCTCGGATACAACCATCCCCAGAACACACATACAGTGCAAGCCTCGTGCAAAACGGTCCCGGCGCAATACTGTTTCGCTGATCCCGCTGACCCGGACCTTGGAATTCACCCCGGTCTTCCCGCGGACCGCGAGGGTGTGCCGTTCATCTCCGTCGCCGGCGGTTTTACCATTGGCAATGATTCCGAAGGCGAGCTGCCTCAAATAGGCAACAGTTTTAGCTGGACGGATAACTACAGCAAGGTAGTCGGTAATCACAGCATGAAATTCGGTGTCGACGTACGCCGTATGCGCTTCGACCAGACCCTGTACTACAACGTTAATGGATCTTACAATTTCACTTCAGGCGGTACAAATGACGTAGGAGCAAGCGACCTCTTCGCAGATTACCTGCTCGGTCTCCCTAACTCCTTCGCGGAAGGCTCTGCACAATCCGAGCATGTTCGCAGCACGGCATTTTACTTATTCGCTCAGGATAGCTGGAAGATTCGGCCCAACCTTACGCTGAATTATGGCCTACGTTGGGAATTGACGACTCCGCTTGCAGATACCAGTGAACGTGTTCAAACATTTCATCCCGGGCAGGAAACAACAATCTATCCGTGTCAGCTAAGCCCCACTAACCCGCTCGTCCAAACCTTTGGGACCACGAATTGCAGTCCTGGGAGCGCAGGTGAGTCGGTAAATCCGCTCGGGCTCGTTTTTCCCGGAGACCAGGGAGTGCCTGCCTCCCTCACCAATACTTACTATAAGTCCTTTGCACCGCGCATCGGTCTGGCCTACAGCCCGTCGGCAGATTCAGGATGGAAACATAAACTTTTCGGAGCTCCTGGTAGCACAAGCATCCGCATGGGGTGGGGTATTTTCTATAATCCGGTCGAGCAACTGGTGCTCGAACAGTTTAGTGCCGAGCCTCCGTTCGGCGGAAGCTCCAGCTTCTCTAATCCGCTCTTCGATACACCCTTCGAAGGGCAGGATGGCACCATTGACCCAAATCCATTCAATGGCATTTTAAATCCTAAACCCGGGCAGCCTATTGATTGGTCAAGTTTCCGGCCAATCCTCCTCTACGGCCAATTTAAGCCGAACCTAAAAACGCAATACGAAGAGCAATATAACTTCACGATCCAACGCCAGGTACGCGGAGATATACTAATCCAGGTTGGTTACGTAGGCACGCAAGGCCACCGCCTACTTGCTTCCCATGATCTCAACTACGGTGATGCCCAAACATGCCTGGACCTAAACACAATTTCGAATCTGGCGAACGATCCCAATCTGGCGTGCGGTCCGTTCTACTCTGACAGTTCATTCACCATAGCGCCCAACGAAATCCCAGCAGGGTTCACGTTGCACCTCCCCTACGGTCCGCAACCAACCGTCACTGGCCCCAATCCTACGCCAATTACCCTTGTGGGACTTAGACGGTATTCTTCGCCGCTCTGCAATCCATTTACTGCCGTCGGCTGTCCGCCTGACGGAGTGCCCGTGTTCTCGAACATCTTCGCTGAAGACACGGTGGCAAACTCAAACTACAACTCACTGCAGATCAGCGCCGAGAAACGACTGTCAAAAGGACTTCAATTTCAACTCGCATATACCTGGAGCAAGTCGATCGATGATGCTTCCAGCTTCGAGAATGAACTGAATCCCTTAAACTACGCACTAAGTCGATCGCTGTCGTATTTCGACGCCCCTCAGCGCTTTGTCTTGAGTTACTTCTATCAATTTCCAAAGATGGCAGTTCACGGGCTCGCAGATAAGCTCCTGAACGGTTGGGAAAGCTCAGGCATCTTGACCTTTCAGAACGGGTTTCCAGTTCCTATCACAGATGACTCGGATAACGAGCTGGAAAGCAGTTACTTCTTCCAGTCCGCGGGCGAGCCCAACAGAATCGGACCTTCCCAGACCCTAAATCCAAGAAACCCACTGAACGTCGCGTTCAATGTGAATGCGTTCCAAGAGCCCACCCAGCTTGGGGTTTTCGGCAACTCGCCGCGAACCATATGTTGCGGCCCAGGAATCAACAATTTTGACTTCAGCATGCTGAAAGACACCAAGATGACCGAGCGGACGAGGCTCGAATTCCGGGCCGAGTTCTTCAACGTCGCCAATCACGCCCAGTTCAGCACTGTAGATGGCAATTTCTCGGATGGCTTGCCGCAGGACGGCGGAACATTTGGTAAAGTCATCCGAGCGCGCGACCCGCGAATTGTCCAGTTCGCACTCAAGCTGCTTTTCTAACGGCGCTGCATCACGAAAAAATGACCGGCGCGAGCATATTCGCCCCCGTGCATTTCACCTGGCTTCTTCTTTTCGACATGCCGAACCACGCTAAAGTTACATGCGAACTGCTCTTCCACGGTGGTCCGTTCATACAATACCGACTCAATTCCATTTGCCGGATCCCGAATCGCGCGCATACCCGAACTGACAGACCGATACGGCAGGGATCCGTAATACCCATCCTCGATAGACGCGAGGGTAAGAAGAAACAGACCACCCGATTTCACAACGCGAGCCAACTCCCGCCGGTATGCGGCACGGTCTTTGGCATCCATGATGTGCTTATAACAGAACGTATCGACCGCAACACCCGCAGACGCGTCACCCAGCGGCCAAGGTTCGCAAACATCTCCGCAAATGGCTTGTAAACGGGGTGTTAGCCCAAGGGCTTGAGCTTTGATTTGTAACTCGTTGACCAGGCGCGGAACCTGATCTATGGCATACACAGTGAACCCGTGCTGGGCAAGATATAAACTGTTTCGTCCTGTGCCGCACCCGACATCAATCGCAAGACAGTCTAGCGGTTTAATGCCCAGACCGAGTGCCATCGCCACAAAATCCCTCACTGCTCCCGAAGGTTCCGTGAGGAACGAAGACGGCAAGCCACGCGATTCATACTCCGCCGTCCAAAGGCCCAACGCGGCTTTATCGCTCTTCACGGCTTCAAGTGCGCAGGATTGGTCTGCTTCCTTTGCTTCTGTACGCCCGGCAGGACCTCGTTGAAGTCCCGGAACAAAGCCTTGTATCCGCTCGGGTCGCGGTAAGTTTTCTTTTGGAAGCCCTCTTGAAGCTCGGCAAATTCAGTTACATCGTCCCATCCATTCGGCAGCGCGTACGCATAATATGGATACTCGCTCGGAACATTCCGCGCCAGCACGATATTTAGCTTGCGGCCCAGCTTCATCGCTGCATATACCCGATGTATGCCGTCGTTGATCAGCCATACTATCCGGCCGTCCGGCTCCGCGGACTCTTCAATAATCGGCGGGATAAAAGGAATGGCTTCCGAAGTCTCTTCAGTCGAGAAAACAATACCGCCGCGCAATCCAAATATATCGATGCCGCGTTGCCGGAACTCGTCGGCCAGCGTTTCAATTGCTTCAATACCGGACGTTAGTACAAATCGCTGCGCGGGCGCTAGCCGACGCGGATCCACCGCCTCCACAATATTCAGTTCGGCGTTCTCATAGATAAACGGGCGGCCAAATCCCTGCAGCCGTGTCCTTCTCAGCCGGCTCAGTAACTCATCTTGGGAAATCAACTCGAATTTACTTATCACCGTTTCGCCTCGCGTGTATGTCATGCGCTTGCCGGACAATCTCGGCACTCAGCTCGCCGATGCTAGCCAGCGTCAGATCAGGCCGCGCACCGCTACCGTTGAGAATTCGTACTAACTCGCGCTTTTCCTTAGTTGGCCGATGGAGTATCCAGATGGTAGCCATCCCGATGTCCATTGCAGGCGCCATATCGGCCTCCCATGTGTCGCCAACCATGATCACTTCCTGTGGCTTCGTGCCCACCTGGCGGCAAATCTCGCGCAGCAGTTCCGGATCAGGCTTCATCTTGCGTGTGCGAAACGAAGGAAAGCAGGGCTGCATCTTTGCTTCGCGCGAAAATGCCGTTTCAAAGCGCAGATAGAACGGCCGCCAGATGTTGGACACGTAAACGCGCTCAATCCCTGCTGCTCGCAGCGATGCTATAGCCTCAACTGCGCCTGGCAGCACGTACGATTCCGCAAACTGCGCATCCCATACCTGCGCGATCACACGTGCACTCCGGCATGGATCGATTCCGAACCGTCTTGATACTCGGTCGGCCAGTTCGGCGCTCTCAAAGGCGTCCGTCTTGAACAAAATGTCGTTCATTGCGGGCGCCGCGTCCACCCCCAACTCGAGCTCCGTCGCGATGCGCTGCCCTGGCCCGGCCGGCGGCCCGTCAATGAGCGTCGACCCGATATCGAGAAAAACGATCAAGCCTCGTCCCGTGACGCCGTCCCGCCCACCAACTTCGTTCTAGAAGCTTTCAGTTGCGCCTCTTTCCGGGCAATCTCGCGTCCCAAATACAAAGCATGGGAAATCTCAGTCAAAGCGACATCGCGCGCCAGTTGATTCTCCAAAGCCTCCGCGGTAGTAGCTCGATACTCGTTGATCTTCGCGCCTCGCCACGAATGCTGCACAACTATCTCGCCGGCATCCTGGTCCACTGTCACTGTAAACTCCCCATTCGGGTCAAAACGCAAATCGATCTTGCCGGTCTCCCGATTCATAACATGATCTGTCGTCTTGCTTTTTGCAATGCTCTTGGCCTTGTCGAGCACCGCTGTATCCACCGAAATCGAGTGGCTGAACACGGTAAGTGCACCCGGCCGCATATCGGCCCCTTCAGCCACGTAACGCTGTATCGCCATCAGCCCATATACATTCTCGAGCCACGCGTCCATAGCATTATGCGTTCGAAAGGTCGCGGTAAGGGTCAAGCGTTCCTCGAATCGCCGGAAGAAAATAGATACAAGGCAAGGACAATGCTGGCCAGTTACTAAGTTAGTAGTGTTATCCCACAACGTCATATACGCGTGCCGCGATTCAGGATCTGTTCGCAGCCTCTCGATCATGATGTGCAATCCGTCGATCGGCTGCCCGTCGACCTGGAAATACCCGCGTATTCTGTTTCCGTACGTGTAGACAAGATCTTGCGGCTTGCGGCCGTCCAGCATGCGTTGCTGGTACTCGTGGAAATGTTCCAGCGAAAAACCGTACTCATCGAGAAGCTGCTGGTCGTCTTCTATCGGCTCCTCAATGACCACCTTCACATTCTGCAGTTCGATTTTGTCGCCCTTCCGCAACTTGCTCCGATGTCCGAATCGCACAAGACGGAAAATCAACTCGCGCCACGCTTCTACCGGACGGTCCCGCAGAATGTTGTGATTCCTTGGTTCCGATGGAAAGCGCTGCACCTCCACCTTCGGTATCGCCACTTGCCGCCGCTCTAGTTCAGAACTGTCAACTCTTGAGAGCGAATCGATCGCGCACTTGAGTTCCGGCGCAGTCTCGGGATCTGATAGCAGACCTAATGAAATAAGTCGAATAGGTGGCACGAACATATCCGGCGTAACCATACCGTCGATAATTCGATTCGTCCCGATAACTCGATGGCTGGGTGTGCCAAGATAATCGACCGGCTCGATCCCGAGCTCGAAAAAATTGACGAGTTCTTGCCGTGAGCCCGATAGATCCTGCCCCATAATAATGAGATATCGGATCTGCGGATTATAGAGCAAATTGCGCAGCAGCTCCGGAAGTCCATTGCCGAATAGATTCCCGATTGCCGCGATCCGCGAAGACGCCGTATCCAGGTCTACGCCCGCCTGCGCGATAATCTTGCGCGCTTGCTCCGTGTTCGACCAGAGCGTCACCACGCCGATATCTCCGTGGGGATTCACTACGATCAAACGATCGCCGAAGAAGAGCGGATCAAACAATAGATCCGTGGAAGAGAGTGATACCGTCACACGAGGGAAGCCTTCTAGTATAGCCCCTATCGATGCGCCATGCGGCGGCCTCAATACTCCCCGGGATCCCCACGGTCCGGATTCGGCGACGGCTCTGCGCCGTGTGCCAACTGATGCAATCTCTCCAGAATCTCAGGCTGTCTTTGCTTATACGTGCTGATGCCGGTCAGAAGAGCCTCTTCCAAAACTGTGCCCGCCGGGTCCCGGTAAACCACCCGAAACTCGCCCGGCATACTCAGGCTGTAAATGTTAGCCTTAAAATCTCCGTCGCTCAGAGTTTCAACCAGCTGCGCGTCCATACACAAGTGAGACTCTATCACTTCCAGCGGTGACATCGAACCGGCCGACATAGAATTGAGAGTAACGGAGACTCGTCATGGCCCGATCCGAATCTTTAGATTTCACAAAAAAGAGCTTGAAGGTCGGCGCGACCAGCGCCGGTGCGCTAGCCCTCGGTGCTTTTGCCCTCGGCGCTTTTGCCATCGGTGCGCTCGCCATCGGTGCGCTCGCCATTGGCCGCCTGAAAATCGGCCGCTCCCGCTTCGATGCGGTGCGAATCCGCGATCTGACGGTAGACCGGTTGTCTGTCAAAGAGCTAATCATCCCGGACCAATCGGCGCCTCTCTTTGCGCGCACCACGGCCACCGAACGGCCTGTGCGCTAAAGTCGCTAGCCGCGCTCAGTCCCAGCGACTCCGTGCCGCCCGCAACCCCGCGCTCTTCGCAAGAAAATGGCTCTCGCGCCGCTTGCTATCCTCTAGCTGTCACTGTTTGCTGTCACACAGCGAAGATATGAATCACCTCGAACGTGTCTCCTCTATCCTCGGCGCCCTTCTCGTTGGTGTCGCCACCTGGATCATCGTCTCTGATCGCCGCGCTGCCCATGCCCGTGCCGCGCATCCTCCCGTTGAAAAACTAGCCGAGGATCTCAAACACGCCTGGGCGGGCCGCCACATACCCTAAGCGCCCGGTTCCATGCAGTCCCGCAGCTCCTCCGCCTGCTTCGCCTTCGCCGCTCTCCTCGCGTCCTTTCATGCGCTTACCGCGCAGTCGGAATCCGACA
>Ga0210385_10001752_pt1 | contig 13290 bp, 11 predicted proteins | sample IncBWH26OmetaG_FD_160107 | JGI IMG/M metagenome (GOLD analysis project Ga0210385, IMG submission 160107) | Forest soil microbial communities from Barre Woods Harvard Forest LTER site, Petersham, Massachusetts, United States - Inc-BW-H-26-O ... | reverse complement strand
ATCGAGCTCGTGGCGAGTGCCTATCTCGAAATCGTTGGGATCGTGGGCCGGGGTGACCTTCAGCTGACCGGTGCCGAAGTCCATCTTCACGTAGTCGTCGGCGATGATCGGCAGATGTCGCCCGACAAGCGGCAGGATCGCCTTACGCCCGACAAGCGCTCGGTAGCGCTCGTCCTCCGGATGAACAGCCACCGCTGTGTCACCGAGCATCGTCTCGGGACGAACGGTGGCGATCGTGACGCTGCCACCCCCCTCCACGTCGTAGCGAATCGAGTAGAGCGTGTCAGTCTCGCGGCGCTCCTCGACCTCCAGGTCCGAGATCGCCGAGCGACTGCCCGGATCCCAGTTGACGATGTAGCGGTCGCGGTAGATCCAGCCCTTCTCGTAGAGGCTGACGAAGACCTGCACGACCGCACGGGCGTAGCCCTCGTCGAGCGTAAAGCGCTCTTCGGAGTAATCGCACGAGGCGCCGAGCCGCTTGAACTGCTCGACGATCGTGCCGCCGTAGTGCGTTCTCCACTCCCACACACGCTCCACGAACGCCTCACGCCCCAACTCGTGACGGTTGATCCCCTCGGCGAGCAGCGCCTTCTCGACCTGTGCCTGCGTGGCGATCCCAGCATGATCGGTACCGAGGATCCACTTCGTGCGTCGAGTGGGGAACTTCATCCGGTTGTAGCGAATCAACGTGTCTTGCACCGAGCCGTTGAGCGCGTGCCCCATGTGCAGCGAGCCGGTTACGTTCGGCGGCGGTATCGCGATCGAATAGTTCTCGCTCGCCTCTCCGTCTGGCTCGGGATGGAACAGGCCCGAAGCGAGCCAGCGCTCCACGATCTGCGGCTCGACTTGTGAGGGCTCGAACCGGGTGCGATCTTCAAGCTCTTCGATGCGCTCGCTCATGGAGCGTGAGTGTACGCGGGGAAGTTGCTACTGCGCCAGGCCGCCGAAGAAGGCGAACGGACCCGCCGGGGCGTTGACGGCGACCCAGGCATCCCATGCGGCGCCCTCGACGTCGAGGCTTGAGCCCTGAGGTGCCTCTGAACGCAGGCGCTCGGCAAGCGCACGAGCATCGTCCTCGTCTTCGGCACCGAGCACCAGATGGCGCCAGTGGCGCTGTACGGATATTCCCTCGGCCGCCAAGCGCTCGGCGAAAGCACGGGCATCGTGATGAGTCGGCAACGTGACGCGCACTTCCCACCCAGCGTGGCCGGCTTGCTCAGACTCTTCGGTCTCGAGCTCCTCCAAACGCTGGTGCTCGGCCGCGTGCTCAGCGGGAGTGCTGGGCAGCGCCACCGAAACGTCCTCCCAGCGGTCCTCCTCCGAATGCCAGCGCCAGGAACTCAGCTTCCCATCGGTGTGCAACTCGGTCAGGAGCTTCTCGACGGTGTCGCGTGCCCATGCCGCGTTCTCGCTGGAATCGGTATACAGAAACACCTGCCCGCCCTCGTGACTGATGGCGACGCGCCCGGTGCTCGGCGCACCGTGCTCGGTGCTGTGCTCGACCTCCTCGAGCGCTTTGATCAGCCTGGCGACCTCGCCAGGCTGGAGCTCTACGCGGATGCGGAAGTCGTCATGCATGGAGGTCACGGATGTGTGTGGGCATGGCGGATAGGGGCATGGCGGAGGATGCTAGCGGACGGCGCTGCTGGCGAAACAAAGCTGGTGTTCTACATATCGCAGATCCAACTTATAACCCATTGGTTATAATCGCGTTTTCGACAATGCCCGAAGCCGCAACACTCATCCGCGAGGCTCGCTACGCAGCAGGCCTCACCCAAGCCGCGCTCGCCGAGCGACTCGATGTCAGCCAGGCAGCTGTCGCCAAGCTTGAGCGACAGGGAGCCAACCCGACTGTGGACACACTCGACAATGTCCTGTCGGCCACCGGACACCGTCTCGAGCTGAGCGCCGCTCCGGCGCGTCGGCTTGACGCAGACGAGCGCCCTCTCGACGAGCTCTGCTAAGCCGACTCCTCACGCAAGGAGCGCTCGGCGGGCTCCTCTGGCGCGGCTTCGGTCACCAGCGTAGGCGTCGTGCCTTTCTCGACCGTGTCGCGCGTGACGACGCACTTCTTGACGTCGCGACGTGAGGGCAGCTCGAATTGGACCTCGAGCAGGATCTCCTCGATGATCGAGCGCAGGCCACGCGCGCCGGTTTCTCGCTCGAGCCCCTTCTCTGCCACCGCCAGCAGCGAGTCCTCGGCGAACACGAGCTCGATGCCATCGAAGGAGAAGAAGCGCTGGAATTGCTTGACAAGGGCGTTGCGCGGCTCGGTCAGGATCGAGACGAGATCCTCGCAGGTGAGCTGGTGGACGGCCGACATGACCGGCAGGCGTCCGATGAACTCGGGAATCAAGCCATACTCGATCAAGTCCTCGGGGAGGCAGTGCTCGAAAATTTCGCCGGTGTCGCGCTCGAGTTTGGTTTCGATTGCCGAGGCAAAGCCGATGCCGTTGTGGCCGATACGCCGCTCGATCACCTTGTCGAGGTGCGCGAACGCGCCTCCGCAGATGAACAGGATGTTGGTCGTGTCGATCGTGAGGAACTCTTGGTGTGGGTGCTTGCGTCCCCCCTGTGGCGGCACCGATGCCTGTGTGCCCTCGAGAATCTTCAGGAGCGCCTGCTGGACGCCCTCGCCGGAGACGTCGCGAGTGATCGAGGGGTTGTCGGCCTTGCGCGCGATCTTGTCGACCTCGTCGATGTAGATGATCCCCGTCTCGGCCTTCTTGACGTCATAGTCGGCGGCCTGGATCAACTTGAGCAGAATGTTCTCGACGTCCTCGCCGACATATCCGGCCTCGGTGAGCGCGGTCGCATCGGCAATCGCGAACGGCACGTTCAGGATGCGTGCGAGAGTCTGAGCCAAAAGCGTCTTGCCGCAGCCGGTGGGACCGAGTAGCAGGATGTTGGACTTCTGCAGCTCGATGTCAGAATCCTCGGACTGCATCATTTGCACGCGCTTGTAGTGGTTGTAGACGGCAACCGATAGCGTGCGCTTGGATGCCTCCTGGCCTACGACATACTCGTCGAGCACGTCGTAGATGGCGCGCGGCTTGGGCAGGTTCTCGAGGTCGAACGCTGGCGGCGCCGCCAGCTCCTCGTCGATGATCTCGTTGCAGAGATCGATGCACTCGTCGCAGATGTAGACGCCAGGGCCCGCGATCAGCTTCTTGACCTGCCGCTGAGACTTGCCGCAGAAACTGCAGAGGAGCTGCTCGTTGGAATCGGTTGGTCTGGCCATGATTAGTGTTGTTTATCTCTGGTGAAAACGTTACATCGCAAAGCGTCTAGGATGCTTGCTGAGCAAGCGAGGCAAAGTTGATGCGGCCCGCCCACCCCCGCGAAGTGTGCTCAGCACATGAGCGACCGAGGACGCAGCCCCGCGCCGCTCAGCGAGCGTCCTAGTGTTCTGAGATCACACGGTCGATTATGCCGTACTCCTTGGCCTCCTCGGAGCTCATGAAGTAGTCGCGCTCCGTGTCTTTGCTGACTTGATCGAGCTTCTTGCCGGTGTGTTTGGCGATGATCTCATCCAAGCGTTTGCGCACATCGATGATCTCCTTAGCGTGGATCTCGATGTCGCTCGCCTGCCCCTGGAAGCTCGATGAGACCTGGTGGATCAGAATCTTCGCGTTGGGCAGAGCCATACGCTTGCCTTGAGCCCCGCCGGCCAACAGCAGCGCCCCCATCGACATCGCGATGCCGACGCAGATCGTCTGCACGTCAGGCTTGATGAACTGCATCGTGTCGTAGATCGCAAGGCCGGCGTACACCGAGCCGCCCGGCGAGTTGATGTAGATCGAGACGTCCTTGGTGGGGTCCTCGGACTCCAGATGCAGTAGCTGGGCGACGATCAGGTTGGCGATCTGGTCGTCAACGGGCGTGCCGAGGAAGATGATCCGCTCGTTGAGCAGACGGCTGTAGATGTCGAACGCGCGCTCGCCTCGCGAGGTCTGCTCAACCACCATTGGTACAAGTGGGCTCATGGTCCTCGCTTCAGTTTCGCTTTACAGGCCGGATTCCTTCTGAACATATCCCGAGCGGGGTGCTGACTAGGCTAGCGCTCCGGCGTCCAAAGCCTCGCCGCAGCCGCCTCGCCCTGCTTCTCCTCGGACTCCGGTGTCCAAAGCTTCTCACGCGCCTGAGCCTGCTCGAGAGCGATCGGCGTGGCCTCGGAGGCGATCAGCTCGACCGCCTGACGCGCGGCGAGATCCTCGCGGATGTCCTCCAGGCGCCCGGAGTCGCGCAGTTCCTCGAGCAGCTTCTGCGGCTCGACCCCCTCGCGCTCCGCGGTCGGAGTGAGGACCTCGAGCAGTTCCTCCTCGTTCGGCACAATCTTCTCGGCCGCGACGACAGCGGCGATCACCGCCTCGCGGCGAAGCGACTGACTGGCGTCGGGCAGCAACTCGGCGATCATCTCGTCCTCCTCGCGTCCGGTGATCTTCAGATAGACCTCGCGGGTGATGCCCCGATGGGAGAGCGAGTGCAGCATGCGATCCCACATCTCGCGGGCCTTTGCCTGAACGAGCGCCTCGGGCACCTCGACGTGCGCTTCGGCCGCCGCCACGTCGAGCGCGGCCTCACGAAACTCGGCCTCGACGCGCTTGGCGTCGGCGTCTGCCAGGCGCGTACGAATGTCCTCGGTGAGCTCCTCGACCGAGTCAAAGCCCATGTCCACGGCGAAATCCTCGTCCACCTCTGGGAGCAGCTTGTGCTTCACCTCCTTGACCGTCACCTCGAAGGAGGCGTCGGCGCCCGCCAGCTGCTCGCTTTGATAGTCCGCCGGAAAAGAGACCTCGATCGTCCGCTCCTCTCCCGCCGCTGCTCCCTCCAAGCCTTCCTCGAAGCCGGGGATCAAGTTGCCTGAGCCGAGCTCTATGAGCTGATCGCGCCCCTCCCCGCCCTCGAACGGCTCACCTGCGGTCGAGCCGAGATAGTCGACTACGACGAAATCGCCTGAGGCTGCTGGACGCTCGACGGTCTCCAGTCGCGCCAAGCGATCGCGTAGCCCGTCGATCTCCTGCTGGATGGCCTCGTCCTCGACGACCACCTCGCGGCGACCGACCTCGAGGCCCCTGTAGTTGCCGAGTTGTGCGGTCGGCAACACGCCTATCTCGATCGAGAACTCCAGTGCCGCTCCCTGCCCTGGGAGATCGGCGAGATCCAGCTGTGGATCTCCCACCGGCACGATGCCGGCCGTCTCGATCGCATCCGAATACCAACTGCCCAAGGTGTCGCGGACCGCTTCCTCCAGCACCACCTCGCGTCCCACGCGCTGGATCACCAGCGGCGCCGGGACCTTGCCGCGACGAAAGCCGGGGAGCTTCATTTCCCGCCCCAACTGGCGGGCCTTGCGCACCAGGCGATCCTCGATCTCGCTCGAGGGGACTTCCACCTGCACGCGCACGCGCGACTCTGGCAGCTCGGTGACGGTTGTCTTCAACGCCGTTGGCATGGCTGCCACGATACCGTGCAAGCCGATGCTGGTTCGCGCTCGTGGCACACGCCGTCTGGAGACCTGGCTTTGGACAGGCCCTGTCGGACACCTGCTCGGCGGATCGCTGGACTTCGCAGAAGCGCTGGTGGGCTATGTGCGTGCCCGGCGTGGTGGGCACGCGCCCCGCTGAGCGATATCGTCGAGCGGGGCGCCTACCTGTGTGACTCGTTACGCAGTTGCAACTACATGACCGTCGAACTCAAGCGCCTTGCCGCGCGGGACGACGAGCACCGGGCAACCGGCATTCTCGATCAGGTTCTCGCTGGCAGCGCTGAGCGAGACACGACCCTCCTCGGCCTCGGGGCGTGAGCCGACCACGATCAGGCCGGCCTCCCGCTCTGCCGCGACGAGCTCTGCTCCAAACGCCCGGGCAAGTGCCTCGGCGGTCGCCTGAGCGCCACCGTCACCGGCCACCGCGATACCACGCGTGAGCTGTGAATCGCCGTTCTGTGCGTATCCGGCTGGGGCGATCGCGACGGCGACGGCGCCACCGTTCAGTAGACGCTGCGCGGAGTTGCCGACCGTGACGCTGCCCTTGGCGGTGTGCGAGTCCGAGCAGAACACGACCATGTCGGCCTCGGTCTGCGCCGCCAGCTTGCTCAGGCCCCCCGGGGTGGACGGGTCGGTGATGACGTGACGCGGAGCATCGCTGTCGCCAAGCAGTTCCGTGCCCTTGCGCAGCAGCTCCTCTGCCTCGTGCTGGGCGAGGATCTCACGACTGGTCTCACCTTCAGGGGCGTGACGCACATATGCGAGCGACACCGTCGCACCGGCGCTTGCGAACAGTCGCCCAAGCGCAACCGCGTCGTCCTCGTTGTTGGTTCCGTCGTAGGAGATGATGATGTTGGCGGACATTTTCGACTCTTTCTCTTGTGCCTTTCGCCCGGCTTCTCTGTGTTGCCTGGCGCCTGTTGCCGTCTCTGTGGCGATCGTCCTGTGGCACGATCCAAACTGAACTTCCATTACATGGTGCCCATTCCCTGCCATCAGCACCAGTGAACCTCGTAATCTGAGCTATAAGGACAGCTAATGCTCAACGTTGCTCGATTGCGAGTCCTCGTAGAGGTCGCCAGGCGCGGCTCGTTCTCCGGTGCGGCCGATGCGCTCTCCTATACCCAGTCGGCCGTGTCCCAGCAAGTCGCGACGCTCGAGGCCGAAACCGGCATGACGCTGCTGGAGCGCCACGCGCGTGGCGTCCGCGTGACCGCCGCTGGACAGGCGCTCGTGGAGCACGCCGAAGGCATCCTTGCGCGCCTGGAGGCCGCCGAAGACGAGCTGTCTGCGATCGCGGGCCTACGGGCTGGGAGGTTGCGCATGGCTTCCTTTCCGACCGCGGGCGCGACGCTGATGCCGCTTGCGATCGCGACGTTCCGCTCGCACTACCCGGAGCTGGAGTTGACACTCTCCGAGGGAGAGCCTGAGGAAATCGCTCCTCGCCTGCAGGCCGGCGAGTTCGACCTAGCCCTGTTGTTCGAGTTCGACGAGCCCGCAAGCATTGAGGGCCTGACGCGCGTAGAGCTGCTGGAGGATCCGATGTACTTGGCGCTGCCACGCGAGCACATGCTCGCCCGGAAGAGCGATCTACGCCTCGAGGATCTGCACGGCGAGGCGTGGGTGCAGACCTCCCGCGCCAGTCCCTGCGCGCGCCATGTCGTGCGCTCTTGTCACGCCGCCGGCTTCGAGCCGAACGTCGCGTTCGAGAGCGACGATTACCAGACCGTTCAGGGACTCGTCGCCGCCGGGGTCGGCGTCGCGCTGATTCCCGAGTTGGCGCTGTCGGTCGTGCGCGAGGACATCGCGATCCGCACGCTTGCTCCAAGTCCTCCCCTGCGTCAGGTGATCGCGGCCGCGCCAACCGACGCGCGCCTCAGCCCAGCGACACCGGCAATGCTGGAGATCCTCGCGCACGCAGCCGAGCGCTATGAGTCGCTTCGAGCGCCGCGTGCCGATTGAGTGAACATCCTTCTGGACGGGGGCGCGCATGCGCGCCCCCGCGGGGTGGCACATGTGCCACCCCGGACCGCGGCGCATGCGCCGCGGTCAACAGCGATCAAGAGTCTCTGATCAGAGATCCCGCCACGGGAAACGCACCGCTCCAAGCGTTTGCACCTCGGGCTCCAGCTGTACGCCAAAGCGCTCGATCACACGGCTGCGACCCTCGGCCATCAGCGCCACCACCTCAGCTGTCGTGGCCGTGCCCATGTTCTCGATGAAGTTGGCGTGCTTGGGCGCAAAGCGCGCACCGCCGACACTCAGCCCGTTGCAGCCCGCCTCTGAGAGCAGCAGGCCGGCACTCCTCCCCCCAGCCCCCTCGTCGTCCGGGTTCTTGAAAGTGGAGCCGAAAGTCTTGATTCCCTGAGGCTGGGCCTCGTGGCGGCGTGTACGCATCTGCGCGAGCGTCGCCTTGACCGTGTCCACGGCGGCGGGGACGAGCAGGAACGAGGCACGCGCGACGACTTCGCCTGTGAGCAGATTGGAGTGGCGATAGCCGAAGCCCAGCTGCCCTGCCGCACGACGGTCGATTCCCTGCGCGGTGACGATCTCCGCCCACTCAAGCGTGTCTGCCAGCTGGCCACCATAGGCGTTTGCGTTCATCCGCAACGCGCCTCCGACGCTGCCGGGAATGTTGACGCCGAACTCGATGCCCGACAGTCCCGCCTGAGCCGCGCGGGCGGCAACGGAAGGTAGGCGAGCTCCACCCCCGCACACGATCCGCTGCCCTTCGTGCTGGACCTGAGCCAACTTGCGATCGAGCTTGATGACCAGGCCTGGGACGCCCTCGTCGGCGATCAGCAGATTCGAGCCCGAGCCCACCACAGCGATCGGGATCTCGATCGCCGCTGCCCAGCCGAGCAGCTCGCGCAGTTGAGCGTTGCTCCCAGCGCGAGCGAAGTAATCGGCATCGCCGCCGGTCCGGATCGTCGCCAAACGGGCGAGCGGAAAATCGCGTTGCACGATCGACGGTGCGGTCTTCGGCGAATCTCTAGAGGCCATCGTCACCCACCAATCTTCGTCCCAGCGCATCCACGTCGCCGGCGCCCATCACCACGCACAGATCGCCATCCTCGAGTAGCTCGCCGAGCGCCTCCTGCGCCTCATCGAAGCCAGCCCGCCACAGCACTTCACGTCCCTGGGCATGCGCAGCGGTCGAGTGCACGAGCGTCTCTCCGCCGATGCCGGGGTGATCCTCGGCACGCTCGCGTGCTGGATAGACGTCGAGCAGCACGATGATGTCGGCGATCGCAAGTGCTGCGCCGAACTCATCTGCGAGCAGCGCCGTACGCGAGTACAGATGTGGCTGGAAGACCGCTATGAGTCGCTTCGGGCCAAGCGTGCGGGCTGCGGTCAAGGTGGCTGCCACCTCGGTTGGGTGGTGAGCGTAGTCGTCGATCACGAGTGCTCCGCTCGCGGTGGCTCCGAGATGTTGGAAGCGCCGCGCGGCACCCGTGAAACCGGCGATCGCCGTGGGGGCACTGTCGGCGAGCCCCACCAGGCGCGCGACCTCGAGCGCACCGGCCGCGTTGTAGGCGTTGTGGGCGCCGGGAACCGTGACGCGCACATCACCCCCTCGCCAGCGAAAACGCGAGCCTCCGGGCTCCAGTTTCGGCGCCGGCACGTCATAGGCGACGACCTCGACGTTTCCGGCGCCCCCCCCGCGCGCGGGGGGGGCGGGCTGGTCCTGGACCGCGTCAACGTCCGAACCGTTCACGTGGACCACGCCGGAAGCCGCGGCCGGCGAAAGCAGAGCCAGCAAATCGGGCCTGTCCCAAATGACGACGGCTCGTTGTGCCAGAGCGAGAAATTCGCGAAAGGCCTCACGCAACTCCTCCAGCGAGCCGAATGTGGCGTGATGGTCGAGCTCGACGTTCGTCAGCAGCGCGATCTCGACATCGAGACTGAGCATCGAGCGATCGGACTCGTCAGCCTCGATCACCAGCCACTCGCCCTCGCTCCAGTGCGAGTTGGCAAGACCCGGCCCAACCGAGCTGCCCACAAGCCAGCCGGGGTCGACTCCGCCTTCACGCAGCAGGTGCACGATCATCGAGGCGGTGGTCGTCTTGCCGTGAGCGCCCGCCACGGCGATCGTGCGGCGCAAAGCGCTCAGCTCGGCCAACAAATCCGCCCTGGGGCGGTCGGCAAGGCCGCGCCGGCGCGCGGCGAGACGCTCGGGGTTGTCGGCCGGGACAGCGCTCGAGTAGACGATCTCGACATCCTCGCCGTCGGGCACATTGGCCGCGTCGTGTCCGATGCTCGCGTCGAGCACACCCTCGTCGCGCAAGCGCTCGGAGTGCACGCTCGATGCCCTATCGGACCCGCTCACGCTCGCACCGAGGACGTGAGCCGCACGCGCATAGCCGCTCATCCCGGCACCACCCACGCCAACGAAGTGCAGGCGACGCCGCATCCAAGGCCGCTGGGAGTCGTTCATCGCACTCGCTCCGAGGAGCACACGCGCTGAGCCTCGTGCCCGTTGCGGACGACCGACCTCATTGTTCGGCTGCTTCCAGCAACTCCGCCGCGATGTCGCGAGCCGCATCGGGGCGCGCGAGCCGTCTCGATGCGCCTGCCATCGTGCTCAGACGGGCCGGGTTGGCCAGCAGTTGTGCCACCTCGCGCGCCAACCTCGAAGAACTTAGCTCGCCGTCCGGCACGACGATTGCCGCACCAGCCTCGGACATCCAGCGGGCGTTGGCGCTCTGATGGTCTGCCGAGGCATGCGGATAGGGAACGAGGATCGCCGGCAGGCCGTGCGCGGCGATCTCGAACAGCGAACCGCCGGCACGCGCCACGACCAGGTCGCTGGCGGCCAGCGCGGCTGTGAACTCGTCGATGTCGAGATACTCGCGCAGGTCGTAGTCGGCAGGGAGCGGCCGACTCGAGAGCTCTGGGTAATCGCGCCGCCCGCACACGTGCAGGACGTGAAATGTGGCTGAGGCGAACGCGCCAAGCGCGGCCTGGTTGAGCGTGCGCGCCCCGAGCGAGCCGCCAAAGACGAGCACACAGGTCTCACCGGCCGCGATTCCGAGGCGCTCGCGCGCATCCGCCCGCTCGATCTGCACCGCGGGAATCGGGCGCCCGGTGAGCTGGTAGCGCGGTCCTTCGCGGCCGACGATCGGGAACGCGAGGCACACGCGCCTGGCAAAGCGGGCGAGCATGCGGTTGGTGAGCCCGAGGTGACTGTCGGCCTCGGTCAACACAAGCGGGATGCGCCGTGTGAGCGCCGCCACGCCGACCGGCCCCGCGACATAGCCCCCACCCCCCATGACCGCGTCTGGCTTGATCTCGCCCAGCAGCGTACGCGCACGCAACGTGGCGCGCACGGCGCGCAGCAGCGCACGCCCCGCGCGCAACGGGCTCGAGCGACTGAGGCCTTCCACCGAGATCGCGCTGAACGGGTAGCCGGCCGCCGGCACCAGCTGTGCCTCTGCCCGCGCGCCGCCGATGAACGTGACCGCCGCGCCCTCAGCCCGCAGCGCGTCCGCCACCGCGAGCGCTGGAACGACGTGCCCGGCCGTCCCGCCGGCGGCTATCACGATCCTCTTCGGCGCTGTGCTCACGGCCCCATCGTGCCGGTTCGCGCGGCGAGGCGTCGGCCACTGCCCGTCGTGAGCCGCGCGCGGCGCTGCTCGACTCGTCAGCCTCGGCGGAGACGGCGCGCGGGCGCTTACCCCGCGACGAGCTCACTGCGCGCACATGCGCGCTGCCCCCGGCTGCCACGTTCAGCAGCAATCCCATCGCGATGAGTGTCACGATCAGGCTGCTCGAGCCATAGGAGACCAGCGGCAGCGGAACTCCGGTGAGCGGCGCCAAGCCGAGCACCGCAAAAGCGTTGAGCAATGCCTGGGAGACGATCAGCGAGGTCATGCCGACGGCGATCAGCGCGCTGTGCAGGCTGCGAGCGGCCTTGGCTACGCGCAGGCCGGCGTAGGCGATCATGCCGTAGAGGAACAGCAGCGCAAACACGCCGAGGACGCCGAGCTCCTCGCCGATCACCGCGAGGATGAAGTCGGTCTGGGCCTCCGGCAGGTAGAAGATCTTCTGCACCGACTGTCCAGGGCCGACACCGAACAGTCCGCCGGAGCCGATCGCGATCTGCCCTTGGACCGCCTGAAAGCCACTGCCCGAGGCGTGGGCCCAAGGGTCGACGAACGAGGTCAGGCGAGCTCTCTCGTAGGGCCTTGCGATCGCGATCAGAGCGACGATCGCGACCACCGAGCCGCCGATGATCGCGAGATTGCGAGCCGGGATGCCGGCCGCTACGAGCAGCGCACAGGTGGTGAACGCGATCACCATGGCGGTGCCGAGGTCTGGCTGGGTGACGACCAGCAGACAGGCGCCACCGACGACCGCCAGCAGTGGTTTGCACAGCTCACGCAGATCGAGTACTCGCTTGGGGCGGCTCGCGAGCAGCGTGGCCGAGTAGAGCACGAGCGCGAGCTTGAGCAGCTCGGAAGGCTGGAACTGAAGCGGCCCGCTGCCGATCCAGCGGCGCGCGCCGTTGACGCTCACGCCGACGTGTGGGATGTGCACGGCGAGCACGAGCACGAAGGAGACGGCAAGTAGCGGCGCGACCGCTCCCTGGACGCGCGCGATGCCGTCGCGCGCGAGCACCCTCATCAAGAACAACCCGAGGGCGCCGTAGAGAACGAACCTCACCAGCTCGCCCGTGCCGCTGCCGCCGCTCGCCAGCAAGCTGCTGGCCGAAGAGGCGCTGTAGACCATGACCGCCCCGAAGGCGAGCAGGCAAAGTGTCGCCGTCAACAGGATGTTGTACTCGAGCGACTGCCCGCGCTTGGCCTGGGCGGACGCTGCGCGCGACGAGCGCTTGGCCCGCGACTTCGGAGTCGCGGCGGAGTTTGAGCGCCGTCCGGCTACAGACATCAGAGCCCTCTTCGACGCCGACCCCAGGAAGCCTCTACGTCCGCCGCGACACCGTGCAAGGGCGATTTGCCACAGGCGCTATCGCTGGCGCTGTACGAGGACGATTCGCCACAGACACTGTGCGAGGGCGTTCCCGTGCGCGGCTCCGCGCGACTTGCTACAGGCACCCGACGAGCTCGCGGAAGCGCTCCCCACGAGCTTCGAAGTCAGCGAACTGGTCGAAACTGGCGCAGCCCGGCGAGAGCAGCACCACCTCGCCATGGACGGCCGTGGCAGCGGCGAGCGAGAGCGCATGGTCGAGATCGCCGCACATGTGCACCTCCGATCGATCCTCGCCTATCGCCTGCTTGATAAGGGTCGCGTCTTCGCCGATCAGGTAGACGGCGCGACAGCCGGCCCTGATGGGGCCGCGCAACGCGGTGAAATCCTGTCTCTTGGCTTGGCCGCCGAGGATCAGGTGTACCGGCAGATGCTCGGCTGCCATCGCCTCGAGCGCGACAAGCGTACTCGCCACGTTGGTCGCCTTGGAGTCGTTGACAAAGCGAACGCCTTCTCTGTTTGCCACACACTCCAGGCGGTGGGGCACACCGGGAAAGCTGCGCAGTCCGGCTCGTACCGCCTCGACATCCAAGCCGCGCGCCAGGCACACCGCGGCGGCAGCCATCGCGTTCTCCAAGTTGTGGCGGCCCGGCAGCGAAAGCTCACTCGATGCGAGCAGCGCTTGGCCCTGCCAGTAGAGCATCCCATCGCGCACCGAGAGCTGTGCACCTGGGTTGCTGCCGAAGCTCACCCTTCGTGCCCCACCAGGCAGGCCCTCGGGCTGGAACTCGGCCGGCACCACTGCCAGATCCTCACTTTCCTGTCGCGCGAAGATCTCGAGCTTGGCAGCCAGGTAGGCATCGAGCGTCCCG
>Ga0210385_10001751_pt1 | contig 13292 bp, 9 predicted proteins | sample IncBWH26OmetaG_FD_160107 | JGI IMG/M metagenome (GOLD analysis project Ga0210385, IMG submission 160107) | Forest soil microbial communities from Barre Woods Harvard Forest LTER site, Petersham, Massachusetts, United States - Inc-BW-H-26-O ... | reverse complement strand
AGCCGACACCCCAGCCGAGTAGCTGGCGCGAGCCGAGGCCGGCCTCGCGGGACACGTCGGTGAAGAACTTACCGTCGTCATTGTGATAGAGCGAGGTCAGGTCGCCTGAAAAGTTGGTCTTGGCAATATCGAGCAGCCCGTCGCCATCGTAATCGGCAACGGCAATGCCCATGCCGGCCTGCAGCTCGCCGTCGAAGTTCAGCGCCACACCCGCTTCGACGCCGCGCTCTTCGAAGGTTCCGTCATGCCGGTTATGAAAAAGAAGGCTGCGCGTCATGTCGCAGGCGACATAGATGTCGGGCCAGCCATCGTTGTCGAAATCGGCCGCGACCGCTCCGAGACCGTAGCGGCCGCCCGGTTTCAGAATGCCGGCCGCTTCCGAGACATCGGTAAAAGTGCCGTCGCGATTATTGTGATACAGGATGTTGTGGCCGAGGGGCAGCCCGCGCGGGCCGCACATGACCGGAATGTTCTTCCAGAGGCAAAATTCGCCCTGGCCGGGATGCGGCGTTCTTGCCAGATCCAAGTCGACATAGTTCGCGATGAACAAATCGAGATAGCCGTCACGGTCGTAATCGACAAAGGAACAGCCAGAGCCATAGCGGACGCCTGTCACGGGCAGATGGGCTTTTTCGGTGACGTCTTCGAAGGTTCCGTCGCCCCGGTTGCGGTACAGGATATTGTGGCCGTAATAGGTGACCAGCAGATCGGGCCAGCCGTCGTTGTCGTAGTCTCCGACGCAGACGCCTTGCGCCCAGCCGGCTTGTTTGAACCCGGCCTGCGCGGCGACATTTTTGAAATGGCCGTTTCCTTCGTTGTGATAGAGCTGCGGGAGATCCTTGCCCGCTGCCGCTGACGCGTTCAGGCGGGTGCCGTTCGCTATAAATATGTCGTTGCGCCCATCGCCATCGTAATCGAAGATAGCCACGCCATTGCCTGTGGTTTCAAGGATATAGTCTTTTCGATCGAGGCCGCCGTAAACGTTGGCGGCGCTGAGGCCGGAGGAGATTGCGATGTCGTGAAAGTCCGCTTTGAAGACGGGGGCCACGACCGCCGCCAAGGCCGTCATGGCAAAGCCAGCCAAGGCCGCGTGGCACTTCATGGATGGGCCATTATAGCGTGCGGAAGCGAGGGGCTGGACCACGCCCGGCCGGACCATAGTTGCGTATAAGGATACAGCGAAACGACTAAAAAGGTGATTATGCGGTTAACAAATTTAACCGTTTACCGGTACTTCTGAGACGGTGTGACAGGCCGCAACGTAGAACAGTTGCACCAGCGGATTCGTCTTCACAATGGTGTGGCCCATTCTCCTGATTTTGATCGGCCTCGCCATCGTTGAGATCGCTCGAATGGCGTCCTGTCGGAACGCCAGTGAATACGTTACGGAGTTCGTGCTGGAACTGACGCTGAGCGTCCTTGAGATGATGCTGCAATAGGCGGACGAACAGGCTTGATTAGATCAAGTTTGGGACGCGGGACAGGCTTGGTTTGTGCGATTCTTGCGCGCCGCCCCAGCATCGCGCGCGGTTTCGTTCGTGATTAATCTTGAGCTTGCAGGGGCCGCGAACGAAGCGGCGGACAACATTGGGCCAGCCACGTGGCACTCCATGGATGGGCCATTATAACGTGGCGCGACACGCGGGCTGAATCACGCCCAGCCCACCACGGTTTCATAGACTTATACACCTAAAGTACTAAAAAAAGCTTGAAGTAAACGTTTACGTGTGATACGTTCTATGCCAAGTTCAGCGGTCGATTCAGCTCAGCGTTGGAGGGGAATCTATGTTACGCTTCCGTAACTGTCTTTGGGTGGGTGTTTCGGTATTGGTTTTTGGCGCGCTTGCTCTGGCGCAGCGCGACCTCGGAACGATCACCGGAAACATTGTCGACATGCAAGGCGCGGCGGTTGCCAATGCAAAAGTCACCATTACCAATGACGCCACTGGGGTGACCTCCGATACCGTCACCACCGACACTGGGTCGTTCACGCGTCCGGCTCTGAATCCCGGCACCTACACGGTTACGGTAGAGGCGCCAGGGTTTCAAAAGGCCGAGCAAAAGAACATCCTTGTCAGTCCCAACGAACCGGTTGCGGTGAACGTGACGCTTCAGGTGGGCAACGTCAACCAAACCGTTGAGGTCACGGCGGCCGCTCCTCTGCTGCAGACCGAGTCGCCAGTTATCGGTGAAACGCTGAACACGCGGCAAATCACCGATCTTCCCCTAGGTGGGCAGCGCACGTTTACTTTCCTGGCTGTTTTGACACCCGGCGTGCAGCCTGCTGAACCCGGCGCTCGTGACGCGCTGGGCGGCGGGTTCGCTGCCAACGGCGTTCGTTCGACCGGCGAAAACAACTTCCTGCTGAATGGCGTTGACAACAACGTCAACGTGATCGACTTCATCAACCAGACTGCGTTTATCATTGGCCCGGCGCCCGAGGCAATCGGCGACATGCAGATCATCAGCAATGGCGCGGACGCACAGTATGGCCGCGCGGCGGGCGGCATCTTGGAGATCAGCCTTAAGAGCGGCACGAACCAACTTCATGGCACGCTCTGGGAGATTCTGTCAAATACCGATTTCGACGCCAACAAATGGGAGAACAACAGAGCCAGTCTGCCGCGCAATAAGTTCAACCAGAATCAGTTCGGCGGGGCTGCAGGCGGCCCGATCATCAAGAACAAACTGTTCATTTTTGGCGACTACCAGGGCACGCGCATCCGGACAGCGGGCGGCTCGGTTCAAAACCTCGGGTTCGGCCCGACGTTCGCCATACCCACCCCGGCGGAGCGGAACGGCGATTTCTCGGGCCTGGCCAACACACTGTATGATCCAACGACCACGACGTGCGTCAGCGGCTGTGTTCCGGGAACGTTGAATGCCGCCTCAGGGCAAAGGGCAACGTATGCGCGCTCGCCTTACCCGAATAACACGATTCCCGTCTCAGAAATGGATCCGGTGGCGATGAAGCTCGCTGCGCTCTATCCGAATCCGAATACGGCGTTAGCCAACTGCAGCGGGGCGGCCGCCGGCGCAGGCTGTTATGCGGTGGCGACTCCGGGAGCATTGAATACCGACCAAGGTGATGGCCGCGTCGATTGGCATTACAACGACTCGAACAGCATTTTCGGCACGATCAGTTGGGCGAACACGTCCAAGACCAGCGTGCCTCCGTTCCCGGGCGCGCTGGACGGCGGCAATTTCAACGGTTCGAGCGAGCAGGATCTCGGCCGTAACGCGATGTTGAGCTGGACCCATACGTTCTCGCCCACGATGGTGAACGAAGCGCGCGTCGGATTCAGCCGCCTGGTTACCGCCCGCACGCAAGCCAACGCCGACACGGACGTATACAAGGAACTCGGAATCGGCGGCTACGATCCGACGACGACGCTAAATGGCGGCGCGCCGCAGATCGACCTGGGCCGTTACAGCCAGATCGGCGCTAACGACTGGCTCCCGACCAAGGAGTACAACAACGAATGGGACATGATTGAGAACCTCTCGATCGTGCATGGGAACCACCAGTTCAAAATGGGCGGTGAATTCCGCGCACTGCACTTCCCGTTCTTCCAAGTACCTTATCCACACGGAGAACTAAGCTTCGGACAGGCAGAAACAGGGGCGCAAGCCGCAACCGGCAACGCAAACGCACTGGCCCCGAACACGGGAGACGAATTCGCTTCGTTCCTTCTAGGATCGGTCGATACAACAGCGCAGATTTCGACAACGAACTTCATCTCTTCCACCAAGCAGGCATATGCGACCTACTTCATGGATAACTGGAAGGTGACACCGAAGCTAACGTTGAACCTCGGGGCGCGCTATGAGTTGTTCTCGCCGATTGGAGAACAGTTTGGGCGGCAATCGAACTTCGATTTCGCCAATCTGACCCTCTATATCCCCAGTGGCCCGAACCAAAATGCTCCGCTGCCTCCGAACTTCAACTCACCGGCGACGATCAACGGCGTGACCTTCGGGCCTCTTTTCACCACGCCCATTAACGTCAGCCGCGGGCAAGTTAACAGCTACTTGATTCCTTGGGACAAGACCGATATCGGGCCGAGGCTGGGCTTCGCTTACAACATCGAGCCGAAAACAGTGATTCGCGGATTCTTCGGCATCTTCTACGGCGGCGAAGAAAACCAGGGCGGCAACCCGAATCGCGGCGAATCGGCGCCCTTCAACGAGTCGCCGTCTTTGGCCCGTCCAGGAACGGTGAGCATTTTCCAACCGGATCCTTTGATGGCCAATGGCGCATACACGGGCGCGCTGAGCGTCGGTTTTCCGCCGAATGTGTTCAACGGATATCCGGTCACCTCGCTCCAGTTCCGCGAAGTCTACCCGGACTTTCTGAATCCGATGGTGCAAGAGTGGAACTTCGCGGTTCAGCACGAACTGCCTGGCCAGATGGCCTTGGAGGTCGGCTACGAAGGCAACCACCAGGCGCACCAGTTGTACCAGCCTGATCCCAATGCCTGCCCGACTGTGGTGAACACCGGTTCGTTGAACTGTACTGCGCTGCGACCTTTTCCAGACATTGGATCGGTGAGCGGAACGGCTACCTTCGGTATCGGCAATTATGAGGCCATGACGGCCTCGCTGACTAAGCGGCTCACGAACGGATTGCAGGGCCAGTTGTCGTATACCTACGGCCATGCCTTGTCCGACACGGGAACGACGCTTTCCGGATCGCCCGGATTCTTTGAAGAGGATGGAACGAAAATCGGCACGTCTTACGCTAGCGCGCCCTGGGATATTCGTCACGCCATTGTAGGATCTTTCAACTACGAGATTCCGTTCGGCCGCGGCAAGCAGTATGGCGCGAATCTGAACAAAGTGGTTCAAACGCTGGCCGGCAATTGGCAGATCAACGGCATCCTGACTCTGCGCACCGGACAGCCCTTCACCCTGAATTCGGGCGGCGGTGCGTGCGCGGATGTGATTAGCGAGAGTGGAGGCTGCGCGCCGACACTGATCTCGGGCGCGACCAATCCGAACCAGGCTCCTCCCGGAGGGCGTTCTCCGAACGAGTGGTTCAACACGGCCAACTTTGTGCCGATTTCCCAGCTCACCCTAGGCGAACTGGAGACACAGGGCAATACTGGGCTGAACAGCAACGTCGGACCGCCGCAGCGGGACCTTGATTTCTCGATTTTCAAGGCCTTCGCTTTCACCGAGCGATGGCAGCTCGAATTCCGCGCCGAGGGAACCAACGTCGCAAATACGCCCCAGTACAGCGTCAGTTGTGTGTCGCTGAACCAAAACAACAGCAACTTCGGCCAAATCACTTGTACGCAAGCTGGGAGCGAGCGGCACATCGACTTCCAGTTGCGCCTGCGGTTCTAAGGTGGAGCGCACAGGACGTTTGTTGCCCGTTGTGCGCGGTACAACAGAGTAATTGGTTGCAGCGCTAGTTCTTGTAACTCTGCTTGCGGCGGATTCCACTCCGCCGCAAGACCTTCTTAAACGCGGATTGCTCGCCTTACAGCAAGGAAATCTCGCAGAAGCTCGCGCCGATCTGGAGCAAGCTTCGCATGCGGATCCCAAGGACGCGTACGTGTGGTGCGCGCTCGCCCAAACGTATCTGAGAGCAAACGAGCCGAAACTAGCTTCGGCAGCGGCTGAAACCGCCGAGAAGATCGGCGGCCATGACCCGGTTGTGAGTCACGCCCTGGCAATGTATTACTCGGAAGTAGGCCAGCTTGACCACGCCGCGAAACTGGATGCGCAAATTGGCTTTCAAGCGACCAAAACGCTCCTGGAACACGGCGATTTCACCCAGGCCGCGGAGGTGGCGCAGGCGGGCTTGGCCGACCATCCGAAAGACCCGCAGTTGGTGTTGGCATTCGGCGTGGCGCGCTACGGGCAGCGACGCTTTGAGGATGCGATTGCGGAGTTCCTGAGAGTGATCGCGCTTGATCCCCAGATCGAGCAGCCGTATGTGTTCCTGGGCAAGATGCTGGATCAGGCCGGCGCGCATTTGGCCGAGATCACAAGGGCCGACGAGGCGTGGGCCGCGCGCGATCCGCAGAGCGCCAAGGCGCAGTTGCTGCTGGCCAAGGCGCTGCTGGCGGCGAATAGCCGGGAGGAGCGCGCCGAGGGATTACTGCGCAAATCGATCGCTCTGGATGCGAAGGATTGGGAAGCGCACTACGAGCTTGGCGTGCTGCTGGCAAGCGAACACAAGTATCCGGAGGCGGCGGCAGAGTTGGAGCGCAGCATCGAACGGAATCCGAAGCAGCCGATGCCGCATTATCATCTTGCGCGTGTGTATGACCGCTTGGGTCAGCCGGCGCGCGCGCAGGCCGAACGGGAGTTGCATGAGCAACTGACGGCGAAATCTCAATAACTGCCAAACGAGGACGTCCGGCGCCGACCCGGAGGTCCGCCCCACATCAAAGCTCCAGCTTCTCGTGCGCGTGGCGGAGACAGGCGGCTACGTTTTGTTCTTCGGTTTGCAATTGCCCATCGTGCGGGAGCTGGGAGATGGTTGGAAGCGGTGACTGATGGTCGCGAACGAATCGGAAGGTGCGCGCGAGATAAAGGCCGTTGCGATCGGGGAATGTCGCCCAATACTTGTCGGTGAAGCAGGGGACGAGTAATGGATCGCGAGTGATCATCTCGAGCGAAATGCGCGTCTTCGGGCGGGATTGCTGGACGAGCGCGATGGCGCGCGGGAGATCGAGCAAGCCTTGCCCCAGGATCACTTCGGACAATAGGAACCCATTGGCCGCCGGCGCAACGGCGATGTCCTTCAGATGAGTGCTGACGGCGTACGGGGCGAGCACTTCGATGGCGTGCATGGGGTCGTCAAGCAGGGAAACGTTGTTGCCGAAATCGAGGCAGACGCCCAGGTATTCGGAGGAATGCCTGGCCAGCATGGCGGCGAGATCCTCGGCGAGCCAATCTTTATGATTCTCGATACCAAGCGGGATTTTGTATCGGTCGAGAATGGACAGCGCAGCTTCGATGGATTGGTCTCGTGCAGAGACGAATTGCTGCCACTCGGCGTAGGCCGAGAAGGTCTCGTAACGGCGGGTGTTGAGGCAGGCCGTGCGGATGGCAACCGCGTTCACTGCCTTGGCATCGTCGAGCGCTTGCTCGAAGGCGGACGTGTCGTTGAGGTTTGGCATGGGCGCCCAACCTTCGATATACATGCCGAGAGCTTCGGCGCGCGCACGCAGCTTGGGGAGATCGCCATTCAGAGGCGCCTGAATGCCTGCGGCGCCTAGAGAGTGGCAGTGCTCCAGGAACTGGTAGCTGTCCTTCGGACGCCACACGCCCATGTAGGATGTGGTGGCGATGCCCGTCTTGTATTTCACGGGCGGGCCCGGCTTGGGTTGAAGAAAACGATGGTGATCAAGGCGGACGCGAACGAGCACGCCGAGAGCAGCAGCAGAGCGGGTGTCATGTTGTGCAGGCTGTCGCGAATCCTGCCAACCAGGAATGGGCTCACGTAACCGGCCAGATTTCCGACCGAGTTGATCCAGGCGATGCCTGCGGAAGCGGCGGTGCCCGAGAGGAAAGCAGTAGGAAGCGACCAAAACGTCGAATAAGCGCAGGCAAGCCCGGCAGTCGCAACTGTCAGAGCCAGAAATCCGAGCGTGCCTGAAATACCTGGAACGGCCGAAACGGCAAACGCTGCCGCGCCGGCCATCCCGGTGAGCGCAATGTGCCAGCGGCGCTCGCCGGTGGCATCGGAGTGGTATCCAGCAACCACCATCGCCACCGCAGCGCAGCCCCACGGGATCGCGGTGAGCAGACCGATGTGCCACGGGTCCTTCGTCAGTGTGTCTTTGACGATCTGCGGCAGCCAAAAGCTGATGCCATAGTTGCCCATTACGAAGCCGAAATAGACCGCGCACAGCAGCCACGTTTTGGAGCTGCGAAAGGCGTCGGCCAGCGTGACATGATCGCGCGCGGAAACTTTTCGGAGGGCCTTCTCTTCGACCATGCGCAGAAGCAGAAGGCTTTTCTCGCGCGGCGCGAGCCATTTAGCTGTTTGCGGACGGTCCGCCAGAACGAACACGGTTGCGATGCCGGCGAGCAGCGAAGGCGCCGCTTCCACGAGGTACAGCCACTGCCAACCGCGCAAGCCCCCGGTGGAAGACATTTTCGCCAGAATCCAGCCGGAGATGGGTCCGCCGATGACACCGGAAAGCGGAACCGCAGTCATGAATGCCGCGACCATCTTGGCGCGATGCGTGCGGGTATACCAAAACGTGAGGTATAGAATCACGCCCGGGAAAAAACCCGACTCCACGATGCCGAGCAGAAAGCGGATGAGATAAAATTCACCGGCCGTTTTGACCAGCATGGTGCAGGCCGAGACCAGACCCCAGACAATCATGATGGGACCCAGCCAGAGTTTGGCGCCGATCTTTTGCAAGGCGAGATTACAAGGGATCTCGAAGAAGAAGTACCCAATGAAGAAGAGCCCTGCGGCAGTGCCGTAGACAGCATCGGTGATGCCGAGATCCTGCTGCATCTGGAGCTTGGCGAAGCCGACGTTCACGCGGTCGACAAAGGCAAAAATATAGCAGAGAAACAGAAACGGGATGATGCGGCGAGTGACACGGGCGTAGGTTTTCCGCTCGAATTCGGGCGAAAAATGCTGCTCGGGCGCGGACTCGATCATGCGAGCTCGCCTTTGCGGGCGCGATCGATCAGGTAGTCGCAGCCGCGAGCCGTGAGCGCCATCATGGTGAGAGTGGGATGCTTGTCGCCGGTCGAGACAAAGCAACCGCCGCCGAACACGAACAGGTTCGGGATGTCGTGCGTCTGGCAGAAGGAGTTCAGCACGCTGGATTTGGGATCAGATCCCATGCGCGAGGTCCCTACTTCGTGGATGAGACTTCCGGGGATGGAAATCTGTGGCGTGCCGCCGAAGGTCTCGCCACCCGCCGCGCGGAAGAGTTCGAGAGCGTGATTGACGAAGTCTTGGTAGATGGATCGGTCGTTGTCGGAGAGCGTGCAGTGGATTTTCAGCACCGGGATGCCCCACTTGTCGCGGACTTGCGGGTCAAGCTCCACAAAGTTTTCCTTGCGCGCCAACATCTCGCCACCTGACATCCAGACACGCGCATAGGACGGATAGAGACGTTTCACTTCCTTCTTGTATGCGGAGCCAAAGCCGGCGAGTTTGGGAGCGAACATCGGGAATTCGGCAGCGCCGCCGGACGCGCTCATAGAGTAGCCGCGAATGAATTTGCCCGAAGCGGCGCGCGCGCCGAGGTTGGAGAAGTTCGGGATGTATAGGCCGCCGAGCTTGCCGTCGTCATTGCGAATGGGAGTGCCTTTGAGCGGAGGCAGGAAGCCGGTGACACCCCCGCCGCCAACCTGATCCATCAGATACTGGCCGAGCACGCCGCTGCTATTCGCGAGGCCTCCCTGGTGGGAATTGAGAAGCAGCCGGGTGTTCTCGAGCGAGGACCCGGCGAGAATGACGATCTTGGCGCGGATTTCGACGGGCCGCTGAGTGAATCGCTCAATGTAGCGGATACCGAGGGCGCGATTCTCGTTGTCCGTGAGCACATGACTGGCGACCGAATCGCACAGCAGCGTGACGTTACCGGTTTTGAGCGCAGGCGGAAGCGTTACGGCGATGGAGTTGAACATGGCGCCGACGTCGCAGCCGTTGACGCAGTTGCCGCAATAGTGGCAGGGCGGGCGATTGTGCCACATGCGGGTGAGCTGGGCGACGCGGCGGGGCGTGCAGGCGAGGCGGAGTTTGCCGCAGGCGGACTGGAAGATGGTCTCCGCGCAATTGAGCGGCATGGGCGGAAGAAACACGCCGTCGGGGAATTGCGGGAGAGCGGCCGGCGCGGCGCTGACCCCGATGAAACTCTCCACGCGATCGTAATAGGGAGCGATGTCGCGATAAGAGATGGGCCAGTCTTCACCATAGCCATCGCGCGAAGCAGCCTTGAATTCAAGATCGGACATGCGATCGGAGGCGCGAGACCAATGCAGCGTGCGGCCGCCCAGGATGCGCGAACGAAGCCACTGGAACGGCTTGTCCGGTGGGGTCGTGTACGGGTTCTCCCGGTCATCGATCATGATCCGGTAATTGAATTCCGTTGCACCGACGAAGTACTTGCGCAAGAAACCGGGCTGGCCGGCGCCGCGGAACGGCAGTTCGTAGGGCCAGCGATGGCGAAATTCTTTGTTGGGATCGATCCGCGAACCGGCCTCGAGCAGCGCCACGTTGAACCCGGCTTGCGCAAGCTGCATGCAGGCCCAGCCGCCGCACGCTCCGGAGCCGACAATGATCGCGTCGTAACTCTGCATAGGGTCACACTTGCCGATGTTCGGGATGATGGCAGCCCGGAAATTCAGTCAGATAGGCGTTGCCCTTGTACTCCAAGACGTCGATCAGGCCGACGCGCGACGTGTAGAACGCATGGACGGTCATTTCTTTGATGAGCTGGAAGTCGGCATGCTGTAGGCCCTCGTCTTGAGACATGCCCTCGATTACAGAAAGCTGGCCGGCGGGCGAGAGCAGGTTGAAATGTGCGGGGTTCAGGCGATGCATGGCCTCGCGCCAGGTATGTTGCATGTCGTCCGCGTATTCGGCGGCGGAGAAAAGCACGAAATCGATGAACGGGACGACATGCGCCTCGCGCGCGACGGGTGTTTCGTCGCTGGGAATCAGGATGGCTGTGAACGCGTCGAGCGCGGTGAACTCCTCGCGCGAGAAGAACTGCGGCTGGTAATCACGGAAGCGATCCGGCTCCGGCGGCGCGGCGTCGTGGGAGTGAGGCTGAGCAGCACCCAGCCAGGAAGTGAAGAATTCAGGCGCGGCGGCGATGGCGCAAGCGATGGCCGAGGTTGCGTCGCGGCGAGTCATTGATTCGTTACTTCGCGAGCCACCCGCCGTCGATCACAATGTCGGTTCCGGTGATGAAGCCGGCGGCATCGGAACAGAGGTAGCAGGCAAGCGCGCCGATCTCTTCCACTTTTCCCCAGCGGCCGGCGGGGATGCTCGCGAGAAACTGCGCGTTCGCCTCCGGATTATTCATCACGGGCAAGTTCATTTCGGTGCCGAACGGGCCGGGGCTGATGCCGTTGACGGTAATGCCCTCGGGAGCGAGCTCCAGCGCCAGCGCGCGAATGAGGCCGAGCAGCGCGGACTTGCTGGAGGAATAGGCGCTGCGGCCGGGCAGCGAGACGTGGCTCATGATGGAGGTCATGTTCAAGATTCGGCCATAACCCGTGCCGCGCATGTGCGGGACGAACGCCCGGCACATGAGGAAGACGCTGGTGAGGTTCGTGTCGAGCACGCTGCGCCATTCCTCGAGCGAAAAGTCGATCAGGTTCTTGCGGATGTTGATACCGGCGTTATTGATGAGAATCTGAACGCGCCCGAGCTGGCCGGAGACATCCGATTCGAGGCGGCGAACATCCTCCTCGCGGGTAACGTCTGCGACGAAGACAGCCGCGCTCCCACCGGCGCTTTGGATCTCTTGCGCCACAACGCGCAGCTTTTCGCCGTCGCGCGAGGCGAGCGCCACGGTCGCGCCGGCCCCGGCGAGAGCCAACGCCATGGCTTTGCCGAGCCCTTTACTGGCGCCCGTGATCAGCGCCGTTTTTCCGGACAGGTTCGCCGTGTAGTCAGTGGGCGGCATTCTTTGTGGAGGTACGCGCAGCCGTGAACCCACATACTACCGCGTTGCCGGTTGGGGTATGGAATTTAGCCGCGCGCGCTGTTAAGATCACGGGATCGAACATTAAAGGGTGTGCGCTATTGCTGGCGCAGAGGACGAGAACGCTTGTTTCCCGGAGGCGGCTATTGCGTTCGAGCATTAAAGACGTAGCGGCGAAAGCCGGCGTATCGATTGCGACGGTATCGCACGTACTGAACGGGACCCGGCCCATCCGGCCCCACACGCGTCAGCGCGTGCTGACGGCGGTACAAGAACTCGGATATGCCCAGAACCAGGCGGCGCGCAACCTGGCGCGCGGCAAGAGTACCTTCTTGGGCCTGATTGTTTCCGACGTGAGAAATCCGTTCTTCCCCGAAATTACCGCCGCGTTCCAGGACGAAGCCTTGCTCCACGGCATGGATGCGCTGGTGCTGAATACGAACTACGACGCGGAGCGAATGCTAAATTCGGTTCGGCGGCTGGTGAGCCTGCAGGTGCCCGGAGTGGCGATTCTTACATCGCAGATCGATCAATCGGTGATCGAGATGCTTGCCAGGCAGCGCATTGCGGCCGTGTATCTGGATCTGGGGCGCGTGGATCACAGCATCAGCAACATACTGGTGGACTACGAGCATGGAATCGCGGAGGCGCTTGAATACTTGACCAGCCTGGGACACACGGAGATTGCGTACGTGGGCGGTCCACCACGGCTGCCTTCGGCGCAGCGGCGCAAGCAGGCGTTCATCGATACGGCACGGCGGTTGGGATTGCAGCCAAGCCGAACCGTCGATTCGGATTTCACCGTGAAGGGCGCCTATGCCGCGTGTTCGGCGCTGCTGAAGCAGAGCGCGCCGAAAGCGATTGTGGCCGGGAACGATCTGACCGCGATCGGGGTTTTGCATTGCGCCTATGACGCCGGACTGCGGGTGCCCGAGAAGCTCTCGGTGGTGGGATTCGACGATATTCTGTTCGCCGAATATACGCAACCGGCGCTGACGACGGTCGCGGTGGCGCGGACGGAGATTGGGAAAGTGGCTTTCAGCGCGCTCTGGGCGATGATGGCGGACCCGGAGTTGAACGGGCGCGAGTACGGCGTGGGGACGCGTCTGGTGGTACGCCAATCGGCGCGGCCGCCGGAGCGGTGAGGCACCGTTCACAGGTACAATACGGAAAAGTAGCTACTCAAAAAGCCATTTTTTCCGGACCGGACACGTATGCACGACAACGATCACTTGATCACGGCTCCGCTACGACAGCAAAAACTCGCCTGCGAATTCCGGGTTGCAGACTCCACTAAGAAGTTGGCTCACGAACGGAGGAGTCTATGCAGCGGTTTTTTCCTTCTTTGTTGATGGCGATGTTGCTGGTGGCGGGGCTGGCGGCTCCGGTAGATGCGAGAGGTACTTCACGCACCGCCACAGCACGCACCGCTACGCCAACGGATTCACAGATTGACGCGACGATCCGCACCAAACTGGCGAAATCGAAGATCGGCAAGGACGGGTTCCGATTCCATGTGCAGCGCGGCGTGGTCACCTGGGAAGGAAGCACGAACGTGATGCAGCACAAGGGATCCGCCACGCGGATGGCGCGCTCGGCGGGCGCGCTGCAGGTAGTCAACAATATTCACGTGAACGGCGCGGG
>Ga0210385_10001750_pt1 | contig 13292 bp, 12 predicted proteins | sample IncBWH26OmetaG_FD_160107 | JGI IMG/M metagenome (GOLD analysis project Ga0210385, IMG submission 160107) | Forest soil microbial communities from Barre Woods Harvard Forest LTER site, Petersham, Massachusetts, United States - Inc-BW-H-26-O ... | reverse complement strand
CGCGCCCGCGCCGCCGTGCTGGCCGGAGACCGAGACCGCGCCGCCGCGGCGGCCTGGCAGCGCCAGGCCGCCCGTCCCCGGGCGGAGCAGGCCCGTGACGCCGCCAGCGGCGCCGCCGGGGCGCTCCCCGCCGCCAGGGAAACCGCGAACGCCGCCCGCCAGGTAGCGGGCGACTGCGCCGCGCTGGTGGCGGAGCACGCGAAGCGGCGCGAGCTGTGGGCGGCGCACCTGACCGCCCGCGAGGAGGCCGTGGCCGCGCGGGAAGCGGCATTCCGCGTCCGCGAGGCACGCATCGACGGCATGCGGGCCGAGCTCGCCGCCCAGATGACGGACGGCAGCCCCTGCCCGGTGTGCGGCTCCCTCGATCATCCAGACCCGGTCGACTCCTCGTCTTTCCCGCCGGTGAGCCGCGACGCCGAAGACGCCGCCGCCCGGCTGGTGACCGAGGCGACCCAGGCCGCCGACGAGGCGGGAAGCCGCGTCGCCGCCGTCGACGCCGTGCTCAGCGACCTGGTGCAGCGCCTGGCCGGGGCCGGCCTGACCTTGCCCGCAAGCGTGGCGCAGGCCGGCCCCTTGGCCACCGCGGACACCGGGGTTCTCGCCGCCGCGGCCCGCGCGGCGGCGGCCGACGCGGACGAGCGGGAAGCCGAGGCGGCCCGGCTGAGCGCGACCGCCGCCCGCCTGACCGGCCTGCAACGCGAGCTGGAGGAACTAGACCAGGCCATCGCCGCCGACCAGACCAGGCTCGCCGAGCTGACCCAGCAGCGCGCCGCGGCCCTGGCGGCAGCCGCGGACGCCGACGCCCGCGCCGCGGCGCGCCGGGCCGAACTCGCCGCCGGGCTGGGCGACTCCGACGACCTGGAGACCGCGATCGGCGCCGCCACGCGGCTGGCCGAGGCGCTGCTCAAGGCGGCCGCGGTCGCCGACCTGCTGGCCGACCCGGACCTGGGCATCGCACTGGACCCGCCCGCCCCGGTCGAGGAAACCGCGGCGGCGACCATGGCCGCGCAGCAGGCCCACGACGAGGCCAACACCGCCTACGGCACCGCCCGGTACCGGGCCGGGCAACTCGCCCTGCTCAATCCGCGCCTGGAGGCCGCCCTCGGGGTCCTGCGGCCGCTGAGGGAGCGCGCCGACCAGATCAGGCACCTGGCGGACCTGGCCAACGGCACCGGCGGCGCGAACCAGTACAAGATGACCCTGTCCAGCTTCGTCCTGGCGGCGCGGCTGGAAGAGGTGGCCGCGGCCGCGAGCGAGCGCCTTCTCACGATGACGGCCGGCCGCTACTCGCTGGTGCACTCCGACGCGCGACGGGGCAACGCCAAGGCGGGCCTCGCCCTGCTCGCCTGCGACGCCTGGACCGGCATCGACCGCGACACCGCCACCCTGTCCGGCGGCGAGACGTTCCAGGCGAGCCTGGCCCTGGCCCTCGGCCTGGCCGACGTGGTCACGGCCGAGTCGGCGGGCACCCCGATGGAGGCCCTGTTCGTCGACGAGGGCTTCGGCACCCTGGACGAGGACACCCTGGACGAGGTCATGAACGTCCTGGACAGCCTCCGGGCCGGGGGCCGCCTGGTCGGCATCGTCAGCCACGTCACCGAACTCCGCCAGCGGATCCCGGCCCAGGTTCACGTGCGCAAGTCCCGCACCGGTAGCCACGTGGAGGTGACCGCCGGCTAACCGCGGCCGGCCGGCCGCGCCGACCGTGACGGCCCAGATCACCTCATCGTCCCGCCGCCGCGCGCGTACCCGCCGCCCCAAGGGGCCGCCGCGTCGGGAAGAACGTCCTCCGCCATGCGGGTCGGCCTGATGACGCCTGCCCCGGGAGAACCGCCGGCGGGTACACGGCAGGGACTCGCGCAACGCAAAGCGGACTCCCGGGCCTGGTGAGACGAGCGAGCGGAAAGAGGAGCATGAACCCGTTCGGGATGCCTGGAAACCGGAGGGGACGGACGGTCGGCGTCGGGGCCCGCGCCCGCTGCCGCTGGTAGTAACCCGGGGAGGCCGTTGCGTGACGGCATATTTAACGCTCCGCATCCGCCGCCCGGCGCAATTGTCCTAAATGAGAGTATATATAGAGTTATTAAACTGTGATGTTAACGCTGAGTACCGGTTGACCTGCGAATACTTGGGAAAAACTGGCTCCGGGGTCTCGTGCGATACCGGGAACCCGGATTAACATCAAGCCTTGGAAAGCAACGAAACCCCTGACTAAAACCGCCCGGGGGACGGCGGACAGGCGCGTCAGGCGGCGAATGGTATCGAGGGGGTTCCGGCATGTCGGTTCCTGCTGTGCGACGGATCATCGTTGGAGTGGATGGCTCCGTCGAATCTGTCGCGGCACTTCGTTGGGCTTGCCGAGAGGCATCCCTGCGCGGCGCCGAACTGCACGCGGTGCACGTGCGGGAGGAGCTCTGCTACAGCGTCGCCAGCTATGCAGCAGTGCCCGCGCTGCCGACCGCAGACGACGTATCCCTAGACGTCGAAGACCTCGTGCGCTCGGTCAAGGACGACCAGGCGCCCGACATCAAGTTCCGCGCCGAGGTGGTGGACGGCCTCCCCGCGCGGGTGCTGCTCGACCGCTGCGACGGCGCGGAGATGCTGGTCCTCGGGACGTCAAACGACGGCCCGGGCTCGCCCCGCTCGGCCGGGCCGGTAATCCGTGCGTGCCTGCGCCGGGCGTCGTGCCCGGTCGTCGTGATCAGCGCGGCCCAGGACCCGATGCCGCGCCGCGAGCCCGTCTCCGCGGGGTCCATCAAGGTGCCGGCCGGCGTCTAACGCGCCGGGGTGCGGCTAGCGATTCGGGTGAAGCCGGGGTCCGCCCGGACCTCGGCCGGGGGTAGGCGCGGTGACGCGCTCGTCGTTACGGTCACGGCGCGCGCGGTCGACGGCAAGGCGACCGAGGCCGCGCTGCGCGCCGTGGCCGACGCGTTCGACGTGAAACGGCGCGAGGTCACGCTGGTCACCGGGGCGGCGAGCCGCGACAAGGTGGTCGACATCGACGGCGATACCGCCGTCCTGTCGGCCCGCCGCGACGCCCTGCTCGGCCCGGCGGACTCCTTCGGCGTATCGTAACGATCATGGAATCAGCCGCCACCGACGCGCCCGTTGTCACCGACAACCCGGCCGCGTCCCGGTACGAGCTGCACGTCGGCGCCGAGCTTGCCGGTTTCATCGACTACCAGCTGGACGAAAGCGACCCGGTGATCAACCTCATCCACACCGAGGTCGTGCCTGCCTTCCGGCATGATCACCTGGCCACGTACCTGGCGCGGTTCAGCCTCGACGACGCCCGCCGGCGCGGGCTGGCCGTGCTGCCGTTCTGCCCCTACGTGAGCTCCTGGATCAGGAAGCACCCCGAGTACACCGACCTCGTCCCGCAGGACCGCCGCGGCGACTTCGGCCTCTGAGCTGGACAACCGCAGGCACAGCTAACCGGAAAAACACGGAGGAGCAACGTTGACACGCGTATGGCTGCCCGACGCGCCAGAGCTATTCGGCCCGCTGCCGGCCGGCATCGAGGCCGACGTCTGGGCCGGCGGCGACGAGCTGCCGCAGAGCGCGGACCAGGTGGAGTACGTCGTCCTGCCGTTCGGGGTCAAGCCCGAAATAATACGAAAAATCTCCACGCTCCCCAGCCTGAAGACCATCCAGATCCTGTCGGCCGGCGCCGAGCACATCCTGCCCTACATTCCCAGCCACATCACGCTCTGCAACGCCCGGGGGGCGCATACCCCGGCCACCGCGGAACTGACGGTTGGCATGATCATCGCCAGCACCCGTAACTTCTCGCACTTCGCGCTCGCCCAGGCCGACGGCCGCTGGGACACGGTGTGGAGCGAGTCGGTGGCCGGCAAGCGGGTGCTGATCGTGGGCTACGGTGACATCGGCGCGGCGGTCGAGCGCCGCCTGGCGGGCTGGGAGGTGGAGGTCGACCGGGTCGCGCGGCGCGCCCGCGACGGCGTCCACCCGATGGAGGACCTCCCGGAGGTCCTGAAGAACGCGGACGTGGTGATCATCCTCGTCCCGGTCACCGACGAGACCAGGAACCTGGTCAACGCCGAGTTCCTTAAGAACATGAAGGACGGCGCCCTGCTCGTCAACGTCGCCCGCGGCGTGATCGTTGACACCGACGCGCTGCTCGAGGAGCTCAACCGCGGCCGGATCAAGGCCGCGCTCGACGTCACCGACCCGGAACCGCTGCCCGAGGGGCACCCGCTGTGGAAGGCCCCCGGCCTGCTGCTCACCCCGCACGTCGGCGGCCTCGTGCGCGAGAACCGCACCCGTGCCTACCAGGTGGTCAGCGAGCAGCTCGCCCGGCTCGCGGCGGGCGAGCCGCTGCACAACGTCATCGGTGAGCACGGCTACTAGCCAGGAATCATCCCGAACGGAGGCTGGTTCCACCGTGCCCCCGGCGAAGGCGCGGGCCGGTATGCCCGAAAAAGAGATCCCGCTTACGATGGGGACATGACCCGACCTCCTGCCGAGGCAGAACTCCGGCCGGTGATCGTCACCGTGGACGACGATCCCGGTGTTTCCCGCGCCGTAGCCCGCGACCTGCGCAGGAGGTACGGCGAGGGGAACCGGATCGTCCGCGCCGAGTCGGGCGAGCAGGCCCTGGACGCCCTCAAGCAGATGAAGCTGCGCGGTGACGAGGTGGCGGTCATCGTCGCCGACTACCGGATGCCGGGACTGACCGGCATCGAGTTCCTCGAGCAGGCGATGGACGTCTACCCGCACGCCCGCCGGGTGCTGCTGACCGCGTACGCGGACACGAGCGCCGCGATCGACGCGATCAACGTGGTGGACCTCGATCATTACCTGCTCAAGCCCTGGGACCCGCCGGAGGAGAAGCTCTACCCGGTGATCGACGAGCTGCTCAGCGACTGGAAGCGGGACGACCGCAAGCCGGTCAAGGAGGCCAAGCTGGTGGGGCACCGCTGGTCGGCGCCGTCCGGCCAGCTGCGGGACTTCCTGGCGCGCAACCAGGTTCCCTACCGCTGGTACGCCTCGGACACCCCGGAGGGACAGCGGCTGCTCGACGCCGCGGGCGCCGATGGCCACGACCTCCCGGTGCTCATCACCGCCGACGGCGAGCCGCTTATCGCGCCGAGCCGCGCCGAGGTGGCGGCCAAGGTCAACCTGTCGACCATCCCCGAGCATGACTTCTACGACCTGATCGTCATCGGCGGCGGCCCGGCCGGGCTCGGCGCGGCGGTCTACGGGGCGTCCGAGGGCCTGCGCACCGTGATGGTGGAGAAGTTCGCCACCGGCGGCCAGGCCGGCCAGTCCAGCCGGATCGAGAACTACCTGGGCTTCCCCAACGGCCTGTCCGGCGGGCAGCTCACCGACCGTGCGCGCCGCCAGGCCGAAAAGTTCGGCGCCGAGCTGCTGACCACCCGCGAGGTGACCAGCCTCGAGGTGAACGGCGCGGCCCGCACGATCAGGCTCAGCGACGGCGGCTCGATCGCCGCGAAGGCGGTCATCCTCGCGACCGGGGTCTCCTACCGGCAGCTGCCGGCCCCCGGGTGCAAGGAGATGACCGGCGCAGGGGTCTACTACGGGGCGGCGCTCACCGAGGCCGAGGGGTGCAAGGACCAGGACGTCTACGTGGTCGGCGGCGCCAACTCGGCCGGCCAGGCCGCGGTCTACCTGGCGAAGTTCGCCCGCTCGGTGACCCTGCTGGTGCGGGCGCCCGGCCTCGAGCAGTCGATGTCCTACTACCTCATCGAGCAGATCAAGGGCATACCGAACATCAAGATCCGCTGCTGCACCGAGGTGGCCGAGGTCCACGGGGAGGGCCACCTGCAGCGGCTGACGCTGCGCGACCTGGCTCACGGCGGCGCGGAAGAAATCGTGGACGCCGGGCAGTTGTTCATCTTCATCGGCGCCGCCCCGCACACCGGCTGGCTGGACGGCGTGGTGGCCCGCGATGACCACGGCTTCGTGCTGGCCGGCCCGGACGTCGACCAGGAGCAGGCCGCCTGGCCGCTCGAACGGCAGCCCTATCACCTGGAAGCCAGCGTCCCCGGCGTGTTCGTGGCGGGCGATGTGCGGGCAGAGTCAGCAAAGCGGGTCGCATCGGCGGTAGGAGAAGGCGCGATGGCCGTCATGTTCGTCCACCGCTACCTGGAGACCCTGTAAACGCAGGAGGGGCCATGTCAACAATCTCCCAGTGCGACCCGTCGGTGCTGCGCACGCTCTTCCTGTTCGAGAAGCTCACCGACGACCAGCTCGAGCGGCTCTGCGTGGAGGGCCACGTCGAGGTGCTCGAGGCCGGCCCGGTCTACACCGAGGGCGAGCCCGCGCAGTGCCTGTACGTGCTGATCGAGGGGACCGTGGTCATGTCGCGCCGGGTCGGCGACGACGACGTCGAGGTCAGCCGGACCAGCCAGCGCGGCGTGTACGGCGGCGCGTACATGTCCTACCTGCGGGACCGGGTCCCGCAGTTCTACCAGAACTCGCTGCGGGTCACCGAGCAGTCCCGGTTCTACGTGCTCGGCGCGGACTGCTTCGCCCAGATCATGAACGAGTGGTTCCCGATGCCGGTCCACCTGCTCGAGGGGCTGTTCTTCGGCAACCAGCGGACCCGCCAGGCGGTCGGCCAGCGCGAGCGGCTGCTCGCGCTCGGCTCGCTGACCGCCGGGCTGACCCACGAGCTCAACAACCCGGCCGCCGCCGCCGTCCGCGCGACGTCGAGCCTGCGCGAGCGGATCGCCGGCATGCGCAGCAAGCTCCGCATGCTGGCGGCGGGCAAGTACCCCAGCGCCGACCTTGAGTCGCTGGTCGAGCTGCAGCAGCGCGCGGTCGAGCGGGTGGCCAAGGCGCCGAAGCTCGACCCGATCGAGACATCGGACGCCGAGGACACGGTGACCGACTGGCTGGAGGACCACGGCTGCACGGAGGGCTGGCTGCTGGCCCCGGTCTTCGTCCAGGCCGGGCTGGACACCGAGTGGCTCGACGGGGTACTCGACAAGGTCGGGCCCGAGATGCTCGAGCCGGCGCTCCGCTGGCTGAACTACACGGTCGAGACCGAGCTGCTGATGAACGAGATCGAGGACGCGACCACCAGGGTCACCACGCTGGTCGGCGCGGCCAAGCAGTACTCGCAGCTCGACCGGGCGCCGTACCAGGTGGTGGACGTGCACGAGCTGCTGTCGAGCACGCTGCTGATGATGTCGATGAAGCTGAAGGGCATCACCCTCGTCAAGCAGTACGACAAGACGCTGCCCAAGTTCCCCGCCTACGCCGCCGAGCTCAACCAGGTCTGGACCAACCTGATCGACAACGCCGCCCAGGCGATGAACGGCCAGGGCACGCTCACCGTCCGCACGGCCCGCGACGGCGAGTGCATCCTGGTCGAGATCGGCGACACGGGACCGGGGATCCCGGAGGGCATCCGCGATCGCATCTTCGAGCCGTTCTTCACCACCAAGCCGGTCGGCGAGGGCACCGGGCTCGGGCTGGACATCGCCTGGCGGATCGTGGTCAACAAGCACCACGGCGACCTGCGCGTCGATTCGGTCCCCGGCGACACCCGTTTCCAGATCCGGCTCCCCATCACCCCGCTGCCCGCGCAGGCCGAGCCGGCCGAAACCGCAGAACCGAGCCAACCGGAGGACTCATGACAGAACAGATCGCCGGCGTCGATCCGACCGTCCCGCCGAGCGGGACGGGCTGCGTCGAGTGCGAGGCCGCCGGCGGCTGGTGGCTGCACCTGCGCCGCTGCGCCCAGTGCGGTCACATCGGCTGCTGCGACACCTCGCCGTCGCAGCACGCCACCCACCACTCCAAGGAGACCGGGCACCCGGTCATCCGCAGCTTCGAGCCGGGGGAGACCTGGTTCTGGTCCTATCCGGAAGAGGACTTCTACGAGACCGGCCCGGCCCTGGCCGCCCCGGAGTACCACCCGCGGGAGCAGCCGGTTCCGGGCCCGGCCGGCCGCGTCCCTGGTAACTGGCGGTCGAAGCTCAACTCATGACCGTGATCTCGCGGGGCTTCCGCGGCCGCAGCCGCGACGGCGCGGCCAAGCTCCCGCCCGGTCAGTACCTTGAGCGCGGCTTTCCCGTCCTCCAGACGGGCCCGACTCCGCCGGTCAACACCGCGACCTGGACGTTCACGATCACCACGGAGACCGGCGAGTCGGCCCGCTGGGACTGGAAGCAGTTCACCGCGCTGCCGTCCGAGGACATCACCACCGATATCCACTGCGTGACCCAGTGGTCCAAGCTCGGCACGCACTGGCGCGGCGTCGCCGTCGACACGCTGCTCGACGGCGTCGAGACCAGCGCCGCCTACGTCATGGCGCGCAGCTACGGCGGCTACACCACCAACCTGCCGCTGCCCGACCTGCGCAACGGCAAGGCCTGGATCGCCTACTCCTACGACGGCAAGCCGCTGCCGCCGGAGCACGGCGGCCCGGCCCGGCTCCTCGTCCCGCACCTGTACTTCTGGAAGTCCGCCAAGTGGGTCACCGGGCTGGACCTGATGCTCCACGACAAGCGGGGGTTCTGGGAGGAACTCGGCTACCACGACTACGGTGACCCATGGCGCGAACAGCGGTACCAAGGCGACTGACCTGGCTCGTCGCGACCATCAGGGAGACCAGGGACGAGACCTCGACCGCCCGCACGCTCGCCATCGACGTGCCGGGCTGGGACGGGCATGAGCCCGGCCAGCACGTGGCGGTCAGGCTCACCGCCGACGACGGCTACTCGGCGCAGCGCGACTACTCGATCGGCAGCGCCCCGGAGGCCGGCCGCCTGGAGATCACCGTCCAGCGCATGGTGGACGGCGAGGTCTCGCCCTACCTGAACGGGATCGCCGAGCCCGGCGACCAGTTCGAGGTGCGCGGCCCGATCGGCGGCTGGTACACCTGGCACGCTGACGACCCCCGGCCCCTGCTGCTGCTCGCGGGCGGCTCCGGCATCGTCCCCCTGATGTCCATGATCCGCACCCACGCGCAGGTCAACAGCCAGGTCCCGGTCCGGCTGATCTACAGCGCCCGCACGCCCGCCGACGTCATCTACGCGGCCGAGATAGCGCAACGGCAGCGTGCTTCACCCCTCGCCGCCACCTACCTCTATACCCGGCGAGGCTGGGCAGCCCGGGGAATCGCCCCCGCGGCGGACTCCCCGAGCTACCCGACCCGCCTCAACGCGCGCATCCTGGCCGAGACCGCCTTCCCGGCGGAGCAGAACCCGGCGGTCTACGTCTGCGGCCCCAGTGGCTTCGTCGAGGCGGCCGCCGACCTCCTGGTAGCGGCCGGCCACCCGGCCGGCGGCATCAAAACGGAACGTTTCGGCCCCACCAGCTAGCGGAAGATCGAACCATTTGGCCAACTGGATCGTCTTGTTAAGTGAGGCAAGAAAAGCCCGCGTCCCGGCGGGGGAGTCGGGGCGAGGGCGGCGGCCGGAGGGCGGCGTCGTGATGAGCGGACTCAGCGTCAACCAAGACGCTTTCATGCTGACGGTGACCGTGCCCGAGGACCTGGTCGGCATGCCCGCCGAGGGGGACGGCGAGTGCGCCGCCTGGCTAGGTCTGCAGAGCGCGGAAGCCGGCAGGAACGCGGTCGTGCTGGTGTCGGTCAGCGTGACCAGGCTGAACCCGGCGCGCGGGGCGCCGAACGCGAGCGACGAGATCGCCGCGCGGCTGCGGGCCAGGCACCCGGACGACACCGCGCTTATCGAGCAGTTCAGCACGCCGGGCGGCAACCCCGCGGTCCGCATCCGCCGCGTCGTCACCCAGCGGGTCAACGGCCGCGACGTCACCACCGGGCAGGCCCAGGCGCTCGTCGCGTACCCGGGCGCGGGCGCGCTCGGCGTCGTCAGCGGCGTCGCCCTCGACCCCGCTGACCTGGACCGCGTCGTGGTCCTGGTCGGGCAGATCGCCGCCGAGATGACCGTCACCGGCGCGACCGCGGCAGCCTGAGGCCGGCCCGCCGCGCCAGCAGCACGCCGGCCGCGCCGGCCGCCACCAGCCCCAGCGCGCAGGCGGCGACCCGCACGCCCCGGCGCGGCGGCGGGGCCGACGCCGGAACCTCGGCGGGCGCGGCGGCGGGGCGGCGCCCCGCCGACCGCCGGTCGGCCTCGGCCGGCGTGAGCAGGCCGCGGTGCACCAGCACCCGGTCCTCGGCGTCCTCGGCGAGCGCCCGGGCGTTCCTGAGCGCGTCGAGCATCCCCTGCGCCTCCACCAGGTCGACCACCCCGTCGGAACTGGCCATGCAGGCCAGCAGCCGCGTCCTGGCGGCGTCCGCGATCATCCGCGCCTGCCGCACCTCCGGGTCGCACGCGATCGCGTCCCCTGCATCGCTGACCAAAGCGCCCCCTGCTGTGAGCACCGGAAATCACCCGCCCTTCAACCGGAAGCCTACCATAATCACAGTAGGTTCCAGTAAATTCCAGATATGTGACCATGCTTCTCAGCAAGTAACTATGGCGGCTCGGCGCCGAAATGGACCCCGCACGTAGCCGGGGTGACCGGCTACGCCCCGGCCGGCACCCGGAACCGTGACAGGTGGGCCATGAAGGACTGGTGCGCTTCCCAGCCGTCGGGGAACTTCACCGGCACCCCGAGGTGCACCGGCTCGGCCGACGGGTGCGCGTCGAGCAGCTCGGGAATGCCCGCGCGGGCCACCACGACGCAGGCATGCCGGTGGCGCGACGCCAGCACGCAGAGCCGCCCCGCCTCCAGGTGGAACGCGGTCGCGTCGCGCCGCCCGGACAACGGGTGCAGCATGATCGTCACGTCGAACTCCCGCCCCTGCAGCCGGTTGGCGGTGTCGACGACCACCCGGGTAAGCCCGGACTCGCTCAGCACGGGATACGCCAGCGCGCGCTCCCGCAGCGCGCGCCGCACGGCCGCCGCCTGGTCCCGGTGCGCCACGCCGATCGCGATCCGGTCGGCGGTGACGTCGTGCTCTCCGCCCGCCCGCTCGGAGACCGTGACCGCGCCGCGCAGCAGCAGCCGGGCCGCCAGCTCGGCGCAGGCACCGATCGCCTCGGCGTCGGTGCGCAGCGCGTGCCGGTGCGGCAGCTCGTACAGCGCCCAGCCGGTGTCGGCGGCGGTCTGCAGGGCAAGGTCGAAGGAGGTCATCCCGAACGGTTCCGTGTTCCACCGGATGGCCCGGTCGCCGGGCCCGGTCGCGGCGGAGAACCCGCTGAACGGGTAGAACGCGGCCGACACGACCGGGGCCGCGGTGGCGGGCAGCCGCCAGGACACCGGCAGCGTGTGCACCGGGATGCCGGGGTTGTTGGTCAGCAGTACCGCGACCGCGCTGGACATCGGGTCCCAGTGCAGCCCCAGCCACCGCTCGGTCTCCACGGTGGAGAAGGGGTCGAGCTGCCCCGGGTCACCCACGAACAGCGCCTTGTCGAAGAGGTGCGCGATCCGCAGCAGCGAGTCCGAGCGCATCTGGTAGGCCTCGTCGACGATGGCCCACGGCCAGCGGGTACCGGGGTCGGTAAGCATCCCCCACTTGGCGGCGGTGGCGATCACCAGCGGGAAGTCGCTCAGGTCGGCGACCGCGCTGCTGGCGGTGACGTTCTGGTGCGCCTCGACGCGCCGCGACGGCGTGTAGTCCTGGGCGGACAGCCGCCCGATCCGGAGCACGCCGTGCTCGCTCGCCAGCCGGTCGACCAGGTCATCGACCTGCTCGTTGGTCTGCCCGACGACCATCACCCGCTCGCCCCGCTCGGCCAGGCTGGCGGCGGCGGCGACCACCAGCGTGGACTTGCCCGCGCCGGGCGGCGAGTCGACCACCACGCCGCGCTCCGCCCGGGCGAGGTCGCCGAGGATGGCCTCGGTCACCGCGCGGGCCCGGGCCGCCGCCTCGGTGATGCTCATCGGGTACCCCAGTCTTCCGCCGCGTCTTCGTCGTTGGGCACGTACTCCGGCGGCGGCCCGCCGTGCGTCCACGGCGTGTCCTGCCTCTCCGGGAACCGCGGCGCGGGCTGGAAGTCGTCCCTGAGCGAGGTGTACGTGACCTGCTCCCCGACGGCGGGCACGCTGCCCGGCGGCGGCGTCAGCGACCGGCCCATGCCGCCCTTGAGCTCGAGCAGGACCCGTGTCCTGCCGTCGCCGCCGGGCGCGCCGGGCCGCAGCACGTCCTTGACCGTCGCCTGCTGGCCGTGCCGGTCCGGGGACCTGAGCACCGCCCCGGGCTCGGCCAGCACCTCGTCGGCGGTCGACACGGTGATCCAGGGGCGGAGCACCGGCCGCTTGCCGCTGGCCGTGTCGAGCCGCTCGGGCTCGGCCTCGGTGACCACGCCGGCGAACGCCTCGCCGGTCATCCGGTACTCGGCCATCACCAGCGGGTCGTCGTAGGCGCGCTCGACCGCCAGCCGCTGCTGCTCGCGCTCGAGCGCGGCCAGCCGCCTGGCCGCCGCGACCGCGCTGTCCCGGCGCGCCTGGGGCGCGCCGCCGTCCCGGATCCACGCGACCTGGCCGGTGAACGACCGGCGGTCCGACAGCCACCGCTTCTCCACGTGAGCGGCCGCGGGCAGGTTCCCCAGCAGGTCGACCCCCCGCCAGGTCAGCGCCCAGGTCGACTCCAGCTGGGCGCGCAGCGCGCGGTCCATGTCCGCCCGCGCCCGGGTGAGCCGCGCCCCGTCGCCGATGAGCGTGGCCTCGCGGATGGCCTGCAGGATCGGCGCGAGCACCTCGTTGTCGAAGGAAGGGTCGGTCACCGGCCCGGCCGGCGGGAACACCAGCGGGTCTTCGGCCGCACGCGCCGCCGCGTGGCCGGTCATCCCGTCCGGCGGGTCGATCCAGCCGAGCAGCGCGGCGAGGCTCGCGTCCTCCGCGGCGGACTGCCCGGTCGCCCAGTGGTCGGCCAGCGCCGCCGTCATCGGAAGCAGCTGGGCCGAGGCGGTCACCTCCGCCCGTTCCGCGAAGTAGCTGAGCCACCGCCCGAGCAGCGGGACGGACGGGGGCACCGCGTGCTCGCCCGCGGTCGTCCGGAACCGCGTCGAGCGGCCGAGCAGCCGCAGGAACGCCACGGTGGGCACGTTGGGCACCAGGAGCTGCGGCGCGTCGGGGTACGGCTCGCCCGTGTTTCCGGGCTCGCCCGTGTTTCCGGCCCCGCTCCTGGTTCCGGCCCCGCCTCTGGTTCCGGCCCCGCCCCTGGTTCCGGCCCCGCCCGTGTCTCCGGCCCCGCCCGGGTCTGCGGTGCCAGCGGGGCCCGCCGGCCCGGCGGTGTCGTCGCCCCCGTCGTCGGCGTACCGCTCGAGGTAGGGCAGCACGATGGCGGCCAGGGCGGCGGCGAACTCGAAGCGCTGGGTGCGGTTCCTCGG
>Ga0210385_10001749_pt1 | contig 13293 bp, 9 predicted proteins | sample IncBWH26OmetaG_FD_160107 | JGI IMG/M metagenome (GOLD analysis project Ga0210385, IMG submission 160107) | Forest soil microbial communities from Barre Woods Harvard Forest LTER site, Petersham, Massachusetts, United States - Inc-BW-H-26-O ... | reverse complement strand
GATCAGAAGCTCGGCCTTTACGTCATCGACTGCGCGATCGTGTTGGCGCTTGCGAAGCGCGACCCAGTCGACATTTACCGCCCGAGGGTCAACGCCTTGGGCCGCCAGGGTGCGAACGGTGCGCTCAAGCCTTACATCCATCTGATGCTCGACAAGCGCTTCTGGCACCGGAAAATCGTGTTGCTTCACAAGAGCTTCCAAAATCTTCTCGCGAGCTTGCGATTGCTGCTGGTCTTCTTTGGCCGCTTTGAGATCTTTGGTGATGAGCTCCCGCATTTCCGCCAGGGTCGAGAATCCGCCCTTTTCGCCCGCCGCATCTTTGGCGAACTCATCGTTCAGCTCGGGGAGCTTCTTTTCCTTGATGCCCTGCACTTCCACGGTGTAATCGTAGGCCTTGCCAGCAAGCTTCTCGTCCGGATAATCATCAGGGTATTGCGAACGGAATTTTTTTGTGTCGCCTGGACTCGTGCCGCGTAAATTCTCGGTGAAGCTTTCCAGGGTTTCTTCCGCGCCGATGTGGCACATGATGTTATCGGCTTGCACGGGTTCGCCGCCGCCGACGGGCATGCCGGAAAGTTTGATGAGGACGTAATCGCCGTCTTTGGCCGCGCGGCCTTCGGCGGGGACGAATGTTGCGACGCGCTCGCGCATTTCTTCAATCGTCTTGTCCACCTGCGCATCGCCTGCTTCGACGGCGTCGATGCTTACAGAGAGGTTTTTGTAATCGCCCAGTTCGAATTCCGGGAGCACTTCGAAGACGGCGCGGAATCGGAGCGGCTCGCCTTCTTTGAAATCAACTTTATCCACGGCAGGCCGTGTGACTGGAATCAAGTTTTTTTCACCGAGCGCCTTTTCGAGATACTCGGGCACCAGAGATTGCACTACTTCGCCTTGAATATCTTCAGCGAAACGGCGGCGAATCAGCGTTACGGGAGCTTTGCCGGGACGAAATCCCGGGACACGCGCGACTTTCGCAAGATCGCGCGCTACTTTTTCGGTGGCTTTCGATACGTTCTCGGCTGGAATTTCCAGTTCGAGTTCACGCTTGCATGTGGCTTCGGTCATTTCGATTTTTCAGGGAAGAATTAAAACAAATCCTGCCCAATTTACCTTTCACCCGTTCCAAATTCCAGGAGCAGAGCAGGGAAGTGCGGCGGGCTTCACCGCGAGTGAAATCTCAGTATAGGGAAGACGGTGTCGCGCGTCAACCGGGCGAATGCCGTGGACGCTACGATTTTTCCAGCGTCATTTAAATATTTCTGCGGAAGAAGGGACTCGAACCCCTACGGCCTTTCGGCCACCAGCTCCTAAGGCTGGCGCGTCTGCCAATTCCGCCACTTCCGCGTCGGCTGGCTCATTCGATTATACAGGCGAGTCGGTTTCAGAGAACGATCAGATATATGCGCCTTTCAGCGAGGCGATGAATTGGATTCCAGAAACCATCTTCCCTTTCAGGTGATCGTCGTTCGTGATGAACAGGTCTATGCGAGCTTGGGCCGCACACGCGAGTTGAATCGCGTCGGGCCCCTTGATGGTTCGATCCTGTCGAATCCTTGCGTAATGTTCGGCCGTTTCCTGGTCGAACGGGAGCATGACGGCAGCGACTGTGACGGCCCGCAGGTACGCCCGTCGAAGTTCGTCGTCTCCTCTTTCGATTGGCTTCACGAGGATCTCCCCCAGCGTCAAAGTAGAAGTGAAAAGCTGATCGCCGCGAGAAATCATTCTCTGGCGCAATCCGCTCACTTCTTTTGAAAGCTCGCCATAATCCTCGAAAAGATAAATAAAAAGGTTGGTGTCCCAGAAAACGCGGCTCATTCCCAGCCCTCTCGCAGACGCCGCACGTACTCATCAGCGTGTTCGCCGGCCCAGATTTTTTTTCCCGATCCACGCAATGAAAGTAGGGGATCGGTTTGCGCATTCGGCTTTCTCTGAACATACTCCGCGTTGTACCAATCAAGTAGAGCATGATATTTGGGCGGAATGTCTTCTCTGGCAGGTGCAATCTTCGAGTCTTCCCGCGCCGGGTTGTAGGAATCCCCGGGGCGAAAGAGTCTTCGCCTGGCTTTCCCGGTCTCGAACAACATGCGATAGCGCCCAGGGTTGGGAGGACGATTTGCCACGCAGTGCTGAATAATGTGGACGTAAACGCCCGGCCGTAGTTCACCGAAAACTACTTCTTCCTCCACGCGCGAGAGGATGTCTTCCACGGAGAAATCTTTTTTGTGGGGATGCTCTCGTTGGAGCAGCGCGGCGGCAATCCATACCTCGTCAGCGACCCTGATCGCAGTTTTGGTAGAAGACATAGTGTCCCTTGCTTCGTTAATTTATAAATGATACCAAGTATTAATGTAATGTCAAAGCATGTACATTCAGGCCTGAGCAGGCTGATGCTGGCGCTCTTCCCGCTCCGACCGAATGGCGCTGACCTTGCAGATCGTCTTTGGCCGCCATTTTTGATTGCCCTTGCAGGCCACATTCTGTTTTGCTAGTCTCCGGCGCGACAAGCGCCATATACTCCTTGGAGGAATGCCATGCCACACTGTACGAAATGCGGAGCGGCTGTCGCGGACAATGCTGCTTTCTGTCCGAGTTGTGGCGCAACACTGGTTGTGGGAGCGCCATCGGCGCCCGCTGCTTCAATACAAACGGGACTATCCGAGAACACTGCGGGATTGCTGTGTTACCTGGTTGGCTGGATCACCGGGTTGATCTTCTATTTTACCGACAAGCGGCCCTACGTTCGCTTTCACGCGGCGCAATCGATCGTGGTGTTCGGCGGCCTGCACATTATCAATATGGTTTTGGGGATGTTTTTTGGAATAGGCATCATGGCGCATGGATTGACCGGTTGGACGGGCCTATCGGGCGGGCTCATTCTCTTCCATCTTTTGCATCTTTTTACTTTCGTCCTGTGGATAATTTTGATGATTAAGGCCTACCAGGGCGAGAGGTTTAGCGTTCCATTTGCCGCTGACATCGCGGAGAGCATCTTCGGAAAGTCATAACCTGTGTGAGCCGCGATGGCGGCAATCCCCTCTTGACATACGACGGTCGAACGTCCATCTTTATTGGCTTTCCTTTTGAGATACCAGTTGCCTACGTGCACCGCGGGAGACGTTAGTGAAGCTTCGCCTTTGCTTTCATGACCGATGTTTCGATGGAGCGGCTTCGGCTGCGGTTTTCACACGCTTCTACCGCGAACGCATTCATTCTGACGCGCAGATTTATTACACCGGAATGACCCACAAGGCTTCGCATCCGTTTGAGGATGGAATTTTTGACGGCGACGAAAATGCGATTGTGGACTTCAAATACTCCAGTTCGCCGCTGCTCACATGGTGGTTCGACCATCATCAGAGCGCGTTCCTGACGCCTCAGGATGCCGAGCATTTTCGCCGCGACCACTCCGGCAAAAAATTCTATGACCCGGAATATAAGTCCTGCACGAAATTTCTGGCCGACATCGCCTCGGAAAAATTCGGATTTAATGCGAAACCGCTGGCCGAGCTGATCCATTGGGGCAACATCATCGACGGCGCGCAGTTCGCTACGCCTGAGATTGCGGTGGGACTCGCGGAACCTGCCATGCAGCTTGCGCTAGTGATCGAGGCGGCGCCTGAGGCAGACCTGGTGCCGAAACTGATTCCGTTTATGGCCACGATATCGCTGGCCGAGATGGTGAAACTGCCGATGGTGCAGAAGCATCTGGGGAGCCTGCTTGAAAGGCACCGGCGTTCGCTCGATATTTTGCGGGACCGCACGGATTCGCGCGATGGCGTGATTTATTTCGACGTGAGCGACCTGGACCTGGAAGGCTACAACAAGTTTATTCCGTATTTTTTGTATCCGGACGCGATCTATTCCGTGGGAGTAAGCGCGTCGCCGATGCGTACAAAAGTGTCGGTGGGGACTAGTCCGTGGAAAGAGATCTCGGCGGACGTGAATCTCGCTTCACTTTGCGAGAAGTATGGCGGCGGGGGACATGCTCGAGTGGCGGCCATTTCGCTGGGGCCTGGTGACTTGGTCCACGCCCGCCAGGTAGCGCAGGAAATCGCTGCAACCCTTCGCCATACGAAGTGACTCTCAATCTGTTCCCTTCGGGAGGGCGTGCGTTGGGGACGCGATTCTATCGTGTTACAATACTTTTCCATTTGCTGGGCCGGTAGCTCAATGGTAGAGCAGCTGACTCTTAATCAGCGGGTTGCAGGTTCGAGTCCTGCCCGGCTCACCAGCTTTTTCAATTGGTTACAGATAATTCCGAACGTGCAGATCCTGTCGATGTAGCGGATACTGTAGCGAGTGGGCGTATTTTTCACCCGTGCCAGAACCTATTTCGCTACTGGCAGGCTAGTCGAGGGCACGAAACTGATTATTCCGCAGGTGCACGCTTACACCAGCTAGACGACAAACTTAGGCTGCCGGTTGGTAGAGGTACTTCTGAAAGCCCGCGAAGACCATACCAATCTCCTCCGGCCTGCCGAGGTCGGCCATCGCATCCGAAATGGAATCGTGATATTTGAGGCGGAGTAATGGCGTAAGCTTTTCCTGATCTAGTTCCTGCACCCCTTCCTTCACATAATGCGAGAGGACAAAGTCGAGGAAGTCTTGCTGCTTGGAATTGAAGTGAGTGCTGATCCCCACCTTGGCATTCCCCGCTCTCTCCTCGCGGGTCAGCGTTGGCAACGCATAGGCCACATGCGCCAACACATCAAACAGGTCGCTTTTCTCCGCATTGATGATTTTCTGCATCTCCGCCATTTGTTCGGCGCCAAAACCCTTCTCGGCTAAGCCTTTCAGCAGCTTAGAGCGCGTATCCGGAACGCTCCACAAAGCGCGCAGCTGGGCTTCATTCTTGAAAAAATCCGGGAGCTTGCCGTAAAGCATTTCCATGAATTGTTGTGCCGACATGGGCGTGCCGTCCGGATGCCAAAAGCTCGTCACCATCATGTGTTGGATCGTGCGCGACTTGCCATCAGCCAGTTTTACTTTAACCTTCTGCGGCCGCGGAAGCGGTTCGGCCTTTGGCTCCGTTACATCGTCCGGATTAGAAGGTCTGGGCGGGTTTTTCGGCTCGGGCTCCAGCGGCTCGCCATCCCATTCCGGATCGCTGAAGTGATGATGCGCCTTCACAAAATCGTAAATCGTGAAGTAATCCTTCCCGTCATACAGCCGCGTCCCGCGCCCGATAATCTGCTTGAACTCAATCATCGAATTGATCGAACGCATCAACACAATGTTGCGGATGTTGCGCGCATCCACGCCGGTGGAAAGTTTTTGCGAAGTGGTTAGGATTGTAGGAATCAGTTTCTCGTTGTCTTGAAAATCCCGCAGGTGCTGCTCGCCCAGAGAGCCATCGTTCGCCGTAACCCGCTGGCAGTAATTGGGGTCTTTGCTGGTTTTCATCTGGTTGATCAGGTCGCGCACCGCCAACGCGTGGTCCTGCGATGCGCAGAAGACCAGGGTCTTCTCATTCTGGTTGATCTCACCCATGAAAATCTTCACGCGATGCGCTTCCCGTTCCTTGATCTCGATAATCCTATTGAAGTCGGTTTCCGTGTAGCGTTTCCCCGTTTCTATTTCGCCCTCGATCAGCCTGTCGTCCGGCGTATACACATACTCATCGAGTGTTGTTGAAATCTGCTTCACCTTGAACGGCGTCAAGAAGCCATCGTTAATGCCCTCTTTAAGCGAGTAGATAAACACCGGATCGCCGAAGTATGCGTAGGTATCCACATTGTCTTTGCGCTTCGGGGTTGCCGTTAGGCCGAGTTGCACCGCAGGCGCGAAATAATCGAGAATCCCCCGCCAGTTACTTTCATCATTTGCCCCGCCGCGGTGGCACTCATCAATCACAATGAAGTCGAAGAAATCCGGCGGGTACTCGCCGAAATAGGGCGAAGGCTTTCCGTCCTTGGGAGGGCCGCTCATGAAAGTCTGGAAAATCGTGAAGAACAGGCTGGCGTTCTTCGGGACCTTCCCTTTTTTGCGAATCGCCTCAGGCTCGATGCGCGCCAGCGCATCTTCCTCAAACGCGGAAAAAGCAATGTACGCCTGGTCCGCGAGGATATTGCGGTCGGCAAGGAACAGAATGCGAGGCCGACGCGACGGCTCGCGGCTCAGGTTCCAACGACTTTTGAAAAGTTTCCAGGCAATCTGAAACGCTATGAACGTCTTGCCCGTACCGGTTGCGAGTGTAAGAAGGATGCGCGACTTGTCGGCCGCTATGGCCTCCATCACGCGGTCAATCGCCAGATCCTGATAGTAGCGTCCTTGGAAGTAGCCGCCTTTATCTTCGAAAGGCACCGCCGCAAAGCGGTCGCGCCAGGCGTTCGCTTCGGCAAAGGTTCGGTTCCAGAGTTCTTCCGGCGTCGGCCACTGCGACAGTACGCCTTCTTTACCTTCGGCCATATCGATACCGTAAATGTCTCGGCCGTTTGAGGAATATGTGAAACGGATGGCGAGTTTATCGGCATAGTTCTTCGCTTGCGCCACGCCTTCAGTCAGCGATTCGTCCCAGGATTTCGCTTCAATGATGGCTAGTTTGTGATTGCGATAGACCAGTATGTAATCTGCGCAGAGCGCTTTCCCGCGCCGACCAAGCCCTTCGATCCGGCCGAGCGTGATGGGATATTCGCGCAGGATTCGGCTGCCTTCCACCACGCCCCATCCTGCGGCCTTTAGGGCTGGGTCAATGTTCTCCGCTCTGGTTTCGGCTTCGTTCATAGTGCGGCGCTAAAGTGCTCCGGTGAATGCTTCATGCAGCAGCGATTTTTTCAATGCGTCCACTGCGGCAAGCTTGCGTTCGTAGAGGCCCGCCAGTCGCTCTGTTTCTTCGCGGAGTTCGTTGAGCTTAGAGATTATGACCAGCTGCTCTGCCATCGGAGGGACATGGAGCATCACTTCCTTGGCCGCGGTTATGTTGAAGTGCTTCTGCGCTGCTCCCACAACTTTCCCAAGGACAAGTTGTTTTCCAAACGTCGAATTGAAAAACGAAGCGAGGAAATGCGGATTCACCTCTTTGCCTGGACGGACGATCACCAAGTCGCTGCAGTTTGAATCCGGTAATTCGGGCGGAATAACAGCAGCAGTTCCCGGATAGCCAGTTCTCACAATGGCAAGGTCGCCCGGGCGCAGTTGGGATTTCTTGAGGGCACGATGGAACGCTTTATCGATGAATATGGCGCTTTCCATCGAAACCTCGAATGGACGGATGTTTTGCGACCTGAGGAAAGGGACACCGCTTTCCTTGTATTCCGTCTTCATCGCTCCGACATGACCCACAGTTATCTCGTGGCACAATGACCCTAGTTGCCTATTCACCCATCCCTTTCCCCGCTGAGTGAACACGGCTTGCAGGTAGCTTTCGAAAAGTGCATGTGCGTTATGTAGGTTCTTTTCGGCGTTGGCTTTGGCAGCGGCGATGCCATCAAATGCCTCGTCGAGGATGTTAACGATGCGCTGCTGTTCGGCGAGCGACGGAACAGGGATGAGTGTATTCTTCGCCTTGATAATCGTATAAGTTCCAACGGTCGCCCCGACAGAATCATCAATCTGCCTTCGCAAATAATCCGACTGAAATGCATATTCGACAAATCGGGAGTCTGTCTCGGTCTTCTTTTTAAGCCAAATGATGTTTCCGTCCTTGAAATAGAACCTGTCGCGCCTCTTCACGACATAACAAACCCCCAGGGTGCCGACACCCGTGACCATTATGTCGCCCTCCGCGGGGATTCCATATAGCGCTGCGTATCGGGTGAACATCTCATGGGAGATGAACAATTCATTCTCAACAAAACCCTGTTTAGCCAGCTTAACGATCTCCCTCGCTCGGTAAAATGGCACTCCCTCTCTCTTCCATTCGGATTCGAATACTCTCTTACTGGACGTGATTTCGAACAATTCACCCAACTTCTTTGTTTCCCAGACTTTTCTCACAGCAGCGCCTTAATGTTGCCCAGTAGCTTCGCGCTCTCGACGTCGAGGGCGGCCATTTCGTGCAAGATGTCAGTTGGGCTGCGGTGCGCGACTTCCTCACCGCCGTTCGGATTCCTAACGGAGAGATCAAGGGTCCCCGAATCGATAGCCTTAGCGTCGATGCTCCACGATTTGGGTGAGTCGATCAAAGTCCTTTGCAGTTTGACGAAGTCCGCGAGATCCTCATCGTTCAGCGAGTTGGTTTTGCCGAGATTGCGGCCCGGGTCGAGTTGATAAAACCAGATCTTGTTGGTCTTCCTGCCTTTTTCAAAGAAGAGCACGACGGTTTTCACACCGGCGCCCTGGAAAGTGCCACTCGGGCAATCCAGCACGGTGTGCAGATTACAACTTTCCAGTAGAAGCCTTCGCAAACTTACGGAGGCATTGTCCGTATTGGAGAGAAACGTGTTCTTGATTACGATGCCGCCGCGCCCACCGGCCTTGAGAATTTTGATGAAATGCTGGAGGAACAGGAATGCAGTCTCGCCGGTGCGGATGGGGAAGTTCTGCTGGACTTCCTTTCGCTCTTGTCCGCCGAAGGGCGGATTTGCCATCACAATATCGAAGCGGTCTTTTTCCTGAATGTCGGCAAGATTTTCGGTAAGCGTGTTCGTATGAATGATGTTCGGCGCTTCGATGCCGTGCAGAATCATATTCATGATCGCGATCACGTAAGCGAGCGACTTTTTTTCTTTACCGTAGAACGTGCGTTCCTGAAGAGTCTTGAGTTCCTTGGTGGTTAGGTTCTTCTTTTTTTCCAGGTACTCAAACGACTCGCACAAGAACCCCGCCGAACCGCACGCCCCGTCGTAGATACGCTCGCCGAGTTGGGGTTTAACGACTTGCACGATGGCGCGAATCAGCGGGCGCGGCGTGTAATACTCACCGCCGTTGCGCCCAGCATTGCCCATATTCTTGATTTTGGCTTCGTAGAGATGGCTCAGTTCGTGCTTTTCGGTTTGCGAGCGGAAGCGCAGCTCATCGATATGGTCGATGATTTCGCGCAGATTGTAGCCACTGGAGATTTTGTTTTTGATCTCGCCGAATATTTCACCGATCTTGTACTCGATGGTGTTCGGGCCACTGGCCTTCTCTTTGAAACCGTGGAGATAAGGAAAGAGCTTGCCGTTAACGAAGTCGCGAAGGTCATCTCCGGTCTTCGCTTTGTTGTGGTCGAGTTGGCCGTCCTTGCCCTTCGGCGCGGCCCATTCGTCCCAGCGGTATGGCTTGTCGAGGATGAAGTCGTACTTCTTTCCTCCCAGCTTGGCCTCGGCAGCCTTGTCCTGCTCCAGCGCTTCCAGGTACTTCAGGAAAAGAAGCCAGGAGGTTTGCTCGGTGTAGTCCAGCTCCGTGGTGCAGCCAGCCTCTCTACGAAGTATTTCGTCTATGTTCTTGAATGCCTGTTCAAACATTATTCTAACCTTTCAGACGAGCGCGGATGGTAGACGACGACTCGGCTAGTATCAATTCTAAAATGAACCGACAAACGCGTTACCTATCAGCGAGCGCATCCAACAAAACCGATTCCCAATGATTCGTTCCATGTTAGCTGGCACATGCTCTGTCCTCGTTCGAGCGTCGCGGGAGCGGTCAGTATCCCGATGTTCGAGATTATGTCATCCGCGGGAAAGTCTACGACACGCCATCTGTTCTGTGTTAGAAATCTAGTAAGTTGGCGGACTTCAATAAATCCCCCGCGGATCGAAGTGTTTAAGTTAGTCAGCGCATAGCGGTCGTTGTGCGTCAGTCTAGTCGATGTTACGCTGCGTTTCTCGAAATGAGTGACAACAGCGAAACGCGCTCGCGAGTTTCCGTCAGCACCCGCCTCGCAGAGTTCGCTCGGAAACGACCGACGCTCTCACTAACGCTCAATTTCGAAAAACTGCGGATATTTTTGATCTTTATAAGCTTTGAAGTCGCTATTGCTCTAGGCGCATATGGTTACTACTGGCTAGACGGCGGCTCTGTCTTTCCGCCAGCGCCAGTTCGGATTTTTGGCAAATTTGAATTCGAGTCTGGTTTCACTCTCGCCCTTTTCGCTGCAATAGTAGCTTCTGCCGCCTTTTGGATAGTCCGTGCCCTTCTCTCGTCTAACGCCGTGCGATGGGCTAGTTCTCTAGTAGTGGCGTACTTCTGTCTGAGGGGAGGGAATTACATCGTCGCGTCAATTCTGTTTGCTACGTCCCTGATTCTGATGGCTTTGGGGGATCTTAGACCTCCGAAGGAATGAGAGAGACAAGAAAGGAGACTGCAACGGTGAGCGGTCAAACCTTTCGGAAACCGAACCGCTCGTCGAAGGATTTACGCCTCAACAGGTCCTCGGACGGAAAGAGACGAGAAGTCTGAGCTGGTGACCGGCATTTTCGACTTGCTAACCGCCTGAAACGGGCAAGAAAAAAGTAAGGGTCGGCCGAAGATTCGCGCTAAGCCTAGGCGTGCTTGGCGTGTCACGAAAATCCTCAGCAACCTTAGCTTTTGTTAACATGGAGCGATGAGCAAGATCGGTGCAAGAGTAATCCTAGAAGGAAGCAAGTGCAAAGTTTGTTCGCAATTTGTCACACTTTAATTGCGCCCTGCGATGATCATTTGGTTCCTTTGAGTGCCGCGTTCATGGACAAATGATCGATTCTTATTTCTTCCATGTGTTTGGACTCCGACTGCGCTTGCGCGCTGGGCACCACATAAAGCTTCGAGTGTGATTCCCAGGCTCCCGCGACAATATCCACCCGGATCCAGTACTCGCCTCCCGCCGCCATCTCCAGGTCATTGACCGGTATTTCGTTTTCGACATATTTTTTTGAAGCTGAGATGTTGTGCTTGCCGGGAGCGAGCAGCATCCGGACGACCTGCGAATTAGCGATTGGTGTGATTTTTTCACCATCGACACAGATATAAGGCTTCTGTGCTGCGGCGTAGAGATGGTGCAGGCGATAAACGTGCAAGACAGCCATGTCTGAAGCCGCAAGAGGCGCTAGGTTGTTCACAGAAGTAGAACTGTTTACCGCGGGTAGTTGAAGTTCTGCAGTGGGATTGCCCGCGGGTGTAGAACTGTTTGTATTTGGTACCGCGGACATTGGAGCGGGATTGCGTATGGCGTCAATCTTTGTGAAGAAATGAGTTTCTGGTTGGCTAGCATTTTCGTCTCTTTCATCGTTCCAGGAGCGAAAAACCGCCGTCATTTTTCTTCTATGTTCGTCGATTTCACAGGAAGTTGCCTGCTCCCATCCTGGGTGACCTCCGATATGTCCCTCCCAACGCACTTCCCCTGAGTCAAGGAGGGTGCCTCTATACGAAGGTTCTTCACTTTTAACGCCGTCACCGCTGATACGGTACACTTCAATGACTGGAGAAGATTTGGAAAGGTAAAATTCTTCGTTATATTTGTAGTCGGCGCTACCACTATTCCATTGGTCTTTTTTGCCACCCCAGATTCCGCGATCAATGGTTCCACCAAACTTGGTCCAAGTGGAAGTGAAAGTTTCACTCCAAGTTCCCAACATCCACCCGTGCGTTTTTGTTATCTCCGCCAGTTTCTTAGTCGTTTCCGCCCATTCCTTGTCCAGCCAGCTCTTGTTCTTGAGTTGGGCTAACAAGCGTTGCAGATTCGGGTCGTTGCTATCCGCTGCACCTGACTCCAGAAGTTTCTGTCCTGCTTCGTATCCTGCGACCGGATCATCTAGACTTATAGCTGACGCTGCGCGAAGTTGCCAGAGCAGTATTTGCGTAGGATGTTTCTGCAAAAATACCCCACTCCGGCGCATGAATTGCTGGAGCAGCTTTTCTTGCTGTGCTAGATCGGTAGTTTGTTGCGCCTGCCGCGTTAGTTCGATTAGGGCGTTGTAATCTACCTTATCCATCCCTATAAGCTGTTCAACATTCGTCGCAGGTTGAGCAGAATCTGCACCGTTTCTTGGCCGATTGCTGCTCGGCGGTGCATTCGCTGAACCGGCGCTCGCAGCCAATTTGTCCAACAGTATTTTGCCCTTGATAAGCCGCTGGTCGTTGGGATAAGCCATCAACAGACCGGCTGTCAGTTGCTGCGCTTCCGAGTATTTCCCTGCGTGGACTAGGTCGGAGAGTTTTTTCATCACGTCGTCCGGAGCCTGGTTGCCTGACGTTGGATTTGCCGAATCAACTTTGGCATCAGCGGCAGGGCTGGTCGACGTTTGCGCCCGGAGCGGCTGGAGAAAAACCAGGGCAAGGACAAATCCGAGAATGAAAGGCCTTGACGGTTTCTTCATGGGGTTTCGCCAATCAGTTCGCTTTTTTCGAGCAGCCTTGTGCGAGTTCCTGTTGGAGGTTGTAAATTCTGTCTTGGATACCCCCATATTGTGATCGTAGTACCTCCAGGTTTCGCGCAGCTTGATCCGCTTCTGCGGCGCTGAATCCCGCTTGCATAGATGCCGCCAGCAAATCGAGACCTGTACTGACACCACTAAAACCCAGCTCTCCGATTGGTCCCCAGAGAGCAAGCGCGAACTTCCCGCCCGCCTCTTCCGCTATTCCACTATCAACAAGAAGAACACCGGCTTCCGCAATCAGATCGGTAAGATCACGGGCGGTCTTTTGTATTAAAACTGTATCTCCAAAAGCCTTCCCGGCCACAGCAGCGTCATAAACTTTGCCGGCACCTTCCAACTTTTCACTGAGTTCGTGTATCTGTTTGACCTTCTCCAGAAACTTAAATCGCGCCTCTTCCTTCGGCGAAATACCGGCGGACCTCAATGCTCCTTCTCGCGCCATAAACTTCTCCGATGAACCAGCGATAAAATTCGCCGTGGACGCCAGCATTTTTATCGTGCCTTCGATCCATTTTTCACGAGCTTCAGCGGAGTCGTCCCGCGCGTCTTCCCTCGCCGAGTCGAGCGCTGCCTGAGTCCGTCTGATTACCTCTTGTTGCCCGGGTAGGCCATCAGCGAGACGGTTTATTGTGGCGGCATCGCTGACGCAATCGAAAATGGGGGTACCCGGAGCGGAAAAGCCACTCAAACTAGGAGGGGGTACTGGCAAAACCACTCGCATAGCCCCGCCTGACCCGGCGCTTGAGATGGAGGACGGTTTGACTGGCGCCGAATTGACGGTTATCGTGCCCGTGCCGCGTAGGTCAGCCCGTGACTGAACCGGATTTGGATGGAGGCTCCCAAGACGAGCGTTACCCTTTGTGCTGCCGTCAAAGTCAGGGTTTCCAATGTTCTCCAGTATGTGCGAATTGGGTTGTTGGGTCGCCGCGTTTGCCCCGACAGGGGGTTGTTTCGCATCCGTGCTTTGATTTTGTCCGATAGCCTGATCGATGGCCTTTGTGGTCTGCTCCGCGTCCGT
>Ga0210385_10001748_pt1 | contig 13298 bp, 4 predicted proteins | sample IncBWH26OmetaG_FD_160107 | JGI IMG/M metagenome (GOLD analysis project Ga0210385, IMG submission 160107) | Forest soil microbial communities from Barre Woods Harvard Forest LTER site, Petersham, Massachusetts, United States - Inc-BW-H-26-O ... | reverse complement strand
ACGGTGATGCAATATCAGGTGCTGCTCGATCCCGCGCGGCTCTATGGCTACCACATCACCGTTCCCACCATCATTCAGCAGTTGAGCGTCAACAATTCCAATGCGGGTGGCGGTTTCTTTTCTCAGGGCGGCCAGTTTGACTACGTTCGCGGCATCGGCCTGCTGCGAGACACCAAAGACATCGGCAATGTGATTATCGGATCGCAAAGCGGCGTGCCGGTTCGCATAAGCGACGTAGGCGACGTCGCGATCGGCAACGCGCCGCGCTTGGGCGAGTTCGGTTTCAACAAGACGGATGACGCGGTGGAAGGCGTCATCATGATGCTCACCGGCGATCAGGCGCAAAACGTGCTGAAGGGCGTCGAAGCAAAAACCAAAGAGCTGAACGAATCCATTCTGCCGCCGGACGTGAAGATCCGGCCCTATTACGACCGCAGCGACCTGGTCGCGCTGACCATCGACACGGTAGAACACAATCTCGTGGTTGGCATGTTGCTGGTCCTGGTCGTGCTGATGTTTTTCCTCGGCAGCTTCCGCGCTGCCGTGATCGTGGCGCTCACCATTCCTTTGTCGCTGCTCTTCGCCTTTGTGTTCCTGCATTTGCGCGGCGTTGCGGCGAATCTCCTCTCCATCGGCGCCATTGACTTCGGAATTATTATCGATGGTACGCTGGTCATGGTCGAAAATATTCACCGCGAACTCGGCCTGCGCGAAGGTACCGATTACAGCTTGCCGGATGTCCTCTTGGCAGCGGCGCGAGACGTGGACCGCCCGATTTTCTATTCCGTCGCGGTCATCATCGCTGGATACATTCCGATCTACGCACTCACCGGCCCCTCCGGAAAACTCTTCCAGCCGATGGCCGATACGATGGCCATCGCCTTGGTCGGCGCGCTGCTCTTCACTCTCACCTTTGTTCCTGTGATGTGCGCGTATTGGTTCAAGAGCGGAGTGAAGGAGCGGGTGAACAAGCCGTTTGAATGGGTGCGCCGGAAATATTCGCAGGAACTTGGGTGGTTCCTGGACCATCCCAAGACCACCATCGCCGGCGCAGCCCTGATCTTCGGGCTCTCGCTGCTGCTGATACCGTTCATCGGCGGTGAATTTATGCCGCATCTCGATGAAGGCGCGCTCTGGATCAGAGCCACGATGCCTTACACGATTTCGTTCGAGGAATCCGCCAAACTCTCGCCGCAGGTCCGCGACTTGCTGATGAAATATCCCATGGTCACGGACGTTGGCTCCGAACTCGGGCGCCCCGACGACGGCACCGATTCCACCGGCTTCTTCAACGACGAATTTTACGTCGGCCTGAAGCCTTATGGCGATTCCACCTGGAAGCAGTCTTCGATTCACAACAAGGCCGAGCTGACTGCGGACATCGACCGGCAGCTCAAAGCGTATCCCGGAATTATTTTCAATTACACGCAGCCCGCGGAGGACGCCGTGGACGAAGCGCTCACGGGATTGAAGAGCGCGCTCGCGGTGAAAATTTACGGACCCGATCTGAATGTCCTGCAGGATCGCGCGCTCGAAATCAAACGGCGCCTTTCGCAGGTTCCCGGTTTCGGTGAACTGACCGTTGTGCGCGAGCTTGGGCAGCCGAGCCTCTTGATCGATGTGGACCGCGACAAAATCGCGCGCTACGGAATCAACGTGGCTGACGTGGAGGCCATTGTGGAAGCGGCCGTCGGTGGCCAAGCCGCGACTCAAGTGATTCAGGGCGAAAAGCTGTTCGACCTCGTAGTCCGCATGAAGCCGGAGTTTCGCGGCAACGCTCAGCAGATCGGAAACTTGCTGGTCGGCACGCCTGCCGGTCAACAAATTCCGTTGAGCGAGCTGGCGGATATCCACGAGGCCAGCGGGGCATCATTCATCTACCGCGAAAATAATTCCCGCTATATCGGCGTGCAATACAGCATCGAAGGGCGCGATCTCGAAAGCGCCGTCGCGGACGGCCAGCGGGCCATCGCGGATGTCGCGAAGTCTTTGCCTCCGGGTTATCGGCTGGAGTGGGGCGGAGAATACGACGAATACCTGGAAGCGCGTCACCAGATGGAGATCATCGGACCGCTGGCGATACTGCTCATCTTCGTGATTCTTTTTGCGCTCTATGGAAATTTCAAATTTCCCGTGACCATTGCCCTGGGCGTTCTGATGACCGAACCGGTGGGCGCTTTGATCGCTTTAAAGCTCACCCACACGCCCTTTAGCGTGTCGTCGGGGCTGGGGCTTCTGGCATTGCTCGGCGTTTCGGTGGAGACGGCCGTCATTTTGGTCTCATACATCAATAAGCTTCGCCTGGAGAACAAAGACATTCGCACCGCGACGCTCGAAGCCTCTCTGCTGCGGCTGCGCCCCATCATGATGACGGCCTTGGTCGCTTGCCTGGGATTGTTGCCCGCCGCACTTTCCACCGGCATCGGCTCGGACACGCAGAAGCCGTTCGCCATCGTCATCGTGGCGGGTTTGATTTCGCGCCTGTTCCTCGGATTCTTCGTGAACCCCGTTCTCTATGAGATGGTGGCGCGCGAGGGCGACGTTCTGCAGGTCTGATCTAGTGTTTCGGGAAGAGCCGAAAAGGTAATGGCGTGGCCGGGGGCGAATCGGCCACGCCACTGTTCCTGCTAGAGCGAGCGCAGGAAGTTCAAAAGATCCTGTTGTTGCTGCGCGGGCAGTTTGTTAAAGAGAGCGATCACCTGATTCGCCTCCGAGCCCGTCCCCGCATGATCCTCGATTGCGGTGAGCAAGCCCCCGTTTGCAGGTGTCGCGCGCCCATCGTGAAGGAAAAATATCCGCTGTCCCACTCCCCACAGAGGTGCCGTGCGAAATTCGTCCGGTCCGGCAGTCCCCTGCGAGACGCGATCCGCCAGCCCGCTGCCCATGTGATGGACGATCAAGTCCGAGAAGATCGCCGCTGGTTTGTTTGCCAGCGCCGCGGACAAACCTCGTGTGCTGCCCGTCTGCATAACCGGCGTGTGGCACATATCGCAATGAACTGCGACGAACATCGCGAGTCCATCTGCGAGAGATGCCGCCGAAGGGTTGTTCGGAATACCTTTGATCGAAGGCGCAGGCGGAGCCAGGAATCGCATGAACGCAGCGAACGCCACAGTGTCGCTCGGAATGTTCGCGCCGTTGGCGTTGAAGTTCGTCATGTCTTCAGGAGTCTGGTTATACAAGCATGAAGCCGGCGAGCCTTCCCGTTCGTTCGGAAATAGTTCGTTGCTCACACCCATTTCCACGTTGTAGGCTTCGCCCGCAAAAATCTCCAGGGACTTGTTCTGTGCCTTCCAGCCGAATCGGGTGATCGTGCCGTCGTTGCCGCTGTAGTTCGGATGCCCGGTAATCCCCAGCGCCGCCTTGAGCGCGGCATTCGCTTGCATATTCGCCAGGATCGTGGAATCGGGAATGTTTTCAATGAATCCAGCGCCGAAGACCGGCGTGGGGATGCGGAAAATAATGTCGTTGCCGTTTTCCGCCGCTTCGTAGTTGGGCTGGGCCATCGAGCAGTTGGGCGCGTCCTGCCGGCCGGCGATGCTGAAAACGTCGTGAACGCCGCCGTCAGGCATCGACGTATTGACCGCGCCCCTCGCGCTCATCACGTAGGGAAAACGGGATTCGCGCACAGGGCCATCGGCCGTAATGAAGTCTGGAACCTTGTTGGTAGCCCCATAGTCATTGGCCGCCAGGATCTGCGGATTAGGCCCGATGTTGGGATACGCGCTCGCGCTCGGACTTGTCCCGCCGATGGACGGCTGCGCGTGGCAGCTCGAACAGCTCGTCGAGTTATATCCCGGTCCAAGGCCGTTACCCGCCTCTCCGGGCGCGTTGCCGCTGACGGAATCAACCTGTATGAAGCGCGCCAGACCATTCTGGAAGAAGAGTGCTTCGTCCGCTGTAAGTCCGGGAAGGGGACTGCCCGCGCCAATACTTCCAGCGCGCACGCCGGGATCCTGCACGCTCGCACTCGGGCTTGTCGTGCCGGAACTGCCCGGCCCGGACGAACCCGAGCCATGTTGCGCTTGAACGATCACCGCCCCAGCCAAAGCCAAGGCCGTGCTCGCCGTTAAAGCAACCACTTTGCGTTTCTTCATCGGAATCTACCTCCCTATCTTGTCTGCCGGACACACCCCCAGCGACGGGCTTTTCGACCGAAGCCGGGCGGCTAATCAGCGAATCGGCAAAAGGGCACACGACTGCGCGATCGGCGCTCTATGTCTGGTGTTCGCTTGCGAGCTCTGGGCTGGTGATTCACGAAAAGCGGCCGTGCGTCCAGGAATTCTGCGCAGCCGCTGCTTCAAATGTGGGCGGATCATACGCGCCGGGTCGATTTCAGGTCAACGGTCCCGACGGTACAGATTTGGTACAGGGCGAAGACACCGCGCGCCTGTTCGCACGGAAACCTTCCCGCAGCGTCATGCGTCTTGATATACAGGCAGCAAGGCGAGGAGTAGCAATGAAGGGCAGTCGTAGGTTGATTAGGTCCGGCGCTGCTCCATCCCCAGGAGACATCCGCGCCCCAAGAGACGTGCGCAAAAGTAGTCTCTCCACCTCGAGTCGAGTCATGAGACCTGTCCTCCTCAGAAGCATCTCAAGCCCTTGCCTCATCGATATCTGCCGAACTGGCGGACCGTGTTTCAGGACCGATAATTTGGCTAACAATTTGTGTGGCAAAGCGTCTGAAGACAATACCGTCCCTGGCCGTCGGATGTTGTGTATCCGTGCCATGCCCTCGCAGCGCAGCCGCAAGAAAATAAAGTCTTTGTTGACCCGGTCGACCGATCCCGGCAAGCGCTTTTTACATGGTTAACCGGCCTCAGCGGTATAAAATATTGGTGCCTTTAAGCGGAAATGGAGATCGAACGGAATCAAATGCCCGACAAGACGCCAGCCCCGACCAATACAGAAACATCTTCCCTGGCACCGGAAAAGAGCACCAACAGCCCGGGTCAGTCGCGTTATTCCTCGTTTGACGATTCTGCGCCGAAGAAAAAGAGCACGGCATGGGTCTGGCTCATCGTTCTCGTCGTAATCGCAGCCGCAGGTTACTTCATGTACCGGCAGTATCAGGCGATGCAATCCGAAGACGCCGCCCGCGCCAACAATCGCCCCCGAGCCGTCCCCGTCACCACCGCAACAGCCAAGAAGCAAGACATGGGCGTCTACGTCGAGGCCCTCGGCACGGTCACGCCGATCTATACGGACACAATCACCAGTCGCGTGCAGGGCCAGATCGTCAACATCTACTACCGCGAAGGTCAGGCTGTTCACAGGGGCGATCCCTTGATCGACATCGATCCCCGCCCTTACCAGGCCGCTGTCACTCAAATGGAAGGCCAGCTGGCGAAGGACCAAGCCGTCCTCGCCGAAGCGCAGATCGATCTGGACCGCTACCAGACTGCCTATAGCCGCAACGCAATCGCCAAACAACAGCTCGACGACCAAACGCAGACCGTCGCCCAGGATAAAGGCACGGTTCAAAACGATCAGGGCCAACTGGACAACGCGCGCGTCAACCTCACCTATTGCCACATCACGTCGCCGATCGATGGCCGCGTCGGTCTCAGGCTCGTCGATCTGGGAAATATCGTCCAGGCAAACAGCACCACGGCGCTGGTCGTCGTCACCCAACTTCAGCCAATCACCGTAATCTTCAGCGTCGATCAGGCCCACCTGGCTCAAATTCAGCAGCAGATTCACCAGGGCCACACGTTGAATGTGGACGCGTTTGACCGTGCTCAAGAGACGAAAATCGCATCCGGCCAATTGCTCACGCTCGACAACCAGATCGATCCCACCACCGATACCGTGAAGCTGCGCGCTTCGTTCAAAAACGCAGACGACTCGCTTTTCCCCAACGAGTTCGTCAACGCCCGGCTTTTGCTTACCACCGAAAAGGGCGATACGGTGATTCCCTCGGCGGCCATTCAGCGAAATGCTCAGGGCGCCTTCGTTTACGTCGTCGGCTCCGATCAGAAAGCCGCGGTTCAAAACGTAACGGCCGGCGTGACGGATGGCAACTTGACCGCTGTGACCGGCATTAATCCCGGAGACGCGGTCGTGTCGGCTGGTTTTGACAAAATGCAGGACGGCATTCAGGTGACGCAAGCGGGCTCGGGCCGCGGCGGCCGCGCCAACAGCGGTAACGCAAGCTCCTCAGGCAGCAGCGGCGCGCCCACGGGAGGCTCGACTCCTTGAGTCCGTCCCGTCCATTTATCGAGCGGCCCATCGCTACCTCGCTGCTCATGGCGGCGATTCTGCTGGCGGGCCTCGTAGCCTTTACCCAATTGCCCATATCGGCGCTTCCCGAAGTCGATTATCCGACGATTCAAATCGTCACGTTCTATCCTGGCGCTAGCCCCGACGTGACGGCAACGGCCATCACGGCTCCGCTCGAGCGCCAATTCGGGCAAGTGCCGGGCCTGAATCAGATGACGTCCATCAGCTCGGACGGAAGCTCGGTGATCGTCCTGCAGTTTTCGCTCACCCTGAATATTGACGTAGCCGAGCAGGAAGTGCAGGCCGCGATCAATGCGGCCGGCAACTTCCTGCCCACAAACCTTCCCACGCCGCCGATCTACAGCAAGACGAATCCGGCCGACGCGCCGATTCTCACCCTGGCGCTTACCTCGGACACCGTCCCGCTTCCCACGATTGAAGACGACGCCGATACCCGCCTGGTGCAAAAGATCTCGCAGCTTCCGGGCGTCGGCTTGGTCAGCATCAGCGGTGGTAACAAGCCCGCCGTGCGCATCCAGGTGAATCCGACGACGCTTTCCTCCGACGGCATCAACCTTGAGGATGTGCGCACCGCGCTGTCGGCAACGAGCCTGGATTCCGCCAAGGGCAACTTCGACGGCGCGCGCCAGGACTATCAGATCGACGCCAACGACCAGCTCACCACCGCCGACGATTTCCGCAGCGTGATCGTGGCTTACCGTAATGGCGCCCCGGTCTTGCTCTCCGACGTCGCGCAGGTCATCAACGGCGTTGAGAATACCCGCCAGGCCGCCTGGATGAACGACACGCCGGCCGTAATCGTTAACATCCAACGCCAGCCCGGCGCCAACATCATTCAGGTTGTCGATAGCATTCAGAAGCTGCTGCCCGTCTTGCAGCAGACCCTGCCCGCTTCCATCAAAGTGACCACGATCACGGACCGCACGGTAACCATCCGTGCCTCCGTGAAAGACGTGGAATTTGAGCTGATGCTCACCGTCGCGCTGGTCGTGATGGTTATTTTCCTTTTCTTGCGCAACGTCTACGCCACCATTATTCCCGGTGTGGCCGTGCCGATCTCGCTCGTCGGCACGCTCGGCGCGATGTACCTCACCGGCTACAGCCTGAATAACCTCACACTGATGGCGCTAACCATTTCCACCGGATTCGTGGTGGACGACGCCATCGTCATGATCGAAAACATCGTCCGTTACATCGAGGCCGGCGATCCGCCCATGGACGCCGCGTTCAAAGGCTCCGAGCAGATCGGTTTCACCATCGTCTCTCTCACCGTTTCGCTCATCGCCGTGCTCATCCCCTTGCTGTTCATGGGAGACATCGTCGGCCGCTTGTTCCGCGAGTTTGCCGTCACCTTGAGCGTCACCATCCTGGTGTCCGCCGTCGTCTCGCTCACGCTCACGCCGATGATGTGCTCCCGGCTTCTTCGCCATACTCCGGAATCCCAGCGAAGCCGCTTCTTCCGCTCTTCGGAAAACGCCTTCAACAAGATCATCGAGTTTTACGGCCGCACGCTGCAATGGGTTCTCCGGCACCAGACCGAAACGCTGGTTGTCGCTCTTGGGACGTTGGTCCTCACGGTCTTCCTCTATCTCATCATTCCCAAGGGTTTTTTCCCGGTCCAGGATACGGGCATCATTCAGGGTTTCACCCAGGCCGCCGATCAGATTTCTTTTTCGGCCATGGGCGACAAGCAACGCGAAGTTTCGAGGGCCATTCTGCAGGACCCTGCAGTCCAGTCGCTCTCGTCGTTTATTGGAATTGATGGCACCAATACCACAATGAACAGCGGCAGAATTTTGATCAACCTCAAGCCGCTCGCGGCCCGTGGCATAAACGCCTCGGATGTGATTCGCCGCTTGCAACCGAACCTCGAGAAGGTCGACGGCATCACCGTCTACATGCAGCCTGTTCAGGACTTGACGGTGGAAGACCGCGTCAGCCGGACCGAATATCAATACACCCTCGAAGATCCCAATCAGGACGAGTTGAATCTGTGGACCAACCGCTTGATGGAGAAGCTGCAAGCCCTTCCGCAATTGCGTGACGTCGCAACCGACCAGCAAATGGGAGGGTTGGCGGAAAAGCTTGTGATCGATCGCGTCACCGCATCACGGATGGGCATCACCCCGACCGTAATCGATCAGACGCTTTACGACGCCTTCGGCCAGCGCGAAGTAAACACGCTGTACACCCAGTTGAACCAATACCACGTGGTTCTCGAAACGCTGCCCGGCTTTCAAAACGATCCCAAGGACTTGAATAACATCTACGTTCGCTCCGCCGCCGCTCCCACAGCCTCGAGCGGAAGTTCAGGATCGGCGGGCGGCGCGGCCACGAGCGGGTCCGCAAATCCTGCCCCTGTCGCGGCATCAAGCGGCGCCGCCGGTGCCGCCGTTCCACTCAGCACATTTGCTCACTTCGAGGAAGTCAGTTCTCCGCTCTCCATCAATCGCCAGGGACAATTTCCCGTCGTCACCATTTCGTTTAATCTCGCGCCCAACGCGTCGATCGGAGACGCCACGGCCGCGGTCGATAAAGCCCAGCAGGACCTTCATATGCCCCTGAGCGTTCAGGCCGCGTTCCAGGGCACCGCTGCTTCCTTCGAGGCCTCTTTGTCCAACGAGCCGTTGCTCATTCTGGCGGCCCTGGTCACGGTCTATATCGTGTTGGGTGTGCTCTATGAGAGCTATATCCATCCCCTCACGATTTTGTCCACACTGCCTTCGGCCGGAGCGGGCGCGATCCTGGCCCTGCTCGTTTGCCATGAAGAATTGAGCGTCGTCGCTCTCATCGGAATCATTCTCCTGATCGGAATCGTTGAGAAAAACGGGATCATGATGATCGACTTCGCCCTCGAAATGGAGCGCAAAGAGGGCAAGGATTCCACCGAGGCGATCTACCAGGCGTGCTTGCTGCGTTTTCGCCCCATTCTGATGACCACGATGGCAGCCATGCTGGGAGGCGTGCCCCTCGCGTTCGGCAGCGGAATCGGTTCGGAGCTGCGCCGGCCTCTGGGCATTTCAGTGGTGGGAGGCTTGATCGTGAGCCAGGTGCTCACGCTCTACACCACGCCGGTGATCTACATCTTTTTCGACCGCCTGGCTCAGAAGTTTTCCGGCGCCAGGGCCAGCCAGGCAAGGCAAGCGCACGCTTCAGCGGACTAGATAATTATGAGCCTATCAGCTCCTTTCATTCGGCGGCCAGCGGGAACCACGCTACTAACCATCGCGATCGCATTGGCGGGCGTGATCTCATTTCTCTTCTTGCCGATGGCTCCGCTGCCGCAGGTCGACTATCCGACCATCTCCGTGGGCGCCGGCCTGCCCGGCGCCAGCCCGGAGATCATGGCGTCTTCGGTCGCTACCCCTCTCGAACGTCAATTCGGACGCATCGCCGGCATCACGGAGATGACTTCCTCGAGCGGCCTCGGATCGACCGGCATCACCATGCAGTTCGATCTGAATCGTAATATCGACGGCGCGGCGCGCGACGTTCAGGCTGCCATCAATGCGGCGCGAAGCTATCTTCCAATCAACTTGCCGTCCAATCCCACCTATCGCAAGGTGAATCCCAGCGATTCGCCCATCTTGCTCATCGCGCTTACTTCCAATATCTACGACACCGCGGCCATGTACGACGCCGCTTCCACGATCATGGCCCAGCGGCTTTCGCAGGTGCAGGGTGTGGGACAAGTGAGCGTTGGAGGAAGTTCGCTACCCGCCGTGCGCGTCGAACTGAATCCCACGCAGCTGGACAGTTACGGGATCGGCGTTCAAACCGTTGCCGCCATGCTCAGTTCGCAAAACGCCAACTTGCCGAAGGGCCAGATTTCCAACGCTTCGTTTACCGCGGACGTGCTGGCCAACGACCAGCTCCTGAAAGCCGCTCAATATAAGCCTCTGATCGTCGGCTATCACAACGGCGCCGCCGTCAAGCTTTCGGACGTGGCCGACGTGGAAGACTCGGTGCAGAACATTCGCGCCGGCGGATACGTCAACGGCAAGCCCAGCGTTTCCGTGATTATCTCGCGTCAGCCCGGCGCCAATATTATCGACACCGTGGATCACGTCCTCGCGGCCATGCCTTCGTTGAAAGCGTCCATCCCCGCCGGCATCGACCTGACCACCGTCGTCGACCGCACCACCACAATTCGCGCCTCGGTAGATGACGTGGAGCAATCGCTGCTGATCTCGATTGTGCTCGTCGTCTTCGTTGTCTTTCTCTTTCTCCGAAGCGGGAGGGCGACTTTTATCCCCAGCGTGGTCGTCCCGGTCTCACTGCTCGCCACCTTCGGCGTGATGTATATCCTCGGGTACACGATCGACAACCTTTCTCTCATGGCCTTGACGATCTCCACCGGTTTCGTCGTGGACGACGCAATCGTCGTCATCGAGAACATCACGCGCTATCTCGAAATGGGCGTTGATCCCATGGCAGCTGCGCTGAAGGGCGCGAGCGAAGTCGGCTTCACCGTGCTCTCCATGAGCCTGTCCCTGATCGCCGTCTTCATTCCGATTCTGATGATGGGCGGCATCATTGGCCGGCTCTTCCGTGAATTTGCCGTCACCTTGTCGGTGGCGATCCTGATGTCGCTCTGTATTTCGCTTACCACCACGCCGATGATGTGCTCGAGACTTCTCAAGAGCCACGTGAATGCGGTCCACGGCCGGCTCTATCGCGCCAGTGAGCGTGCCTTTGATTGGCTGCTGAGCCTCTATGAACGAACCTTGACGGTTGTTCTGCGCCATCCGCTTTTTACTCTCGGCGTTCTCGTACTCACAGTTGGGCTGAACGTCTACTTGCTGATCATCGTCCCGAAAGGATTTTTTCCCGAGCAGGACAACGGAACCATCGGCGGCGGCATTCAGGGCGCGCAAGACAGCTCCTTTGCAGCGATGAACTCGCTCACGCAACGCTTCGTGGAGATCATCAAGTCCGATCCCGCGGTGGCCAATGTGTTCGCCTTCACGGGCGGTCAGGGAGCCACGAACAGTGGCTTCGTGTTCATGGGTCTGAAGCCTTTGGACCAGCGCAAGATCAGTTCCAGCGCGGTGGTGAATCGTCTGCGGCCCAAGCTGAGCGCAATCCCCGGCGCCACGGTCTTCTTGCAGCCTGGCCAGGACCTGCGCATCGGCGGAAGAATGAGCAACGCGCAGTTTCAATATACGATCCAGAGCGATAACGTGGATGACCTGGTGAAGTGGGGGCCTCTTCTTGTAAGCGCGCTAAAGAAAGACCCGCAATTTACCGACGTCAATACCGATCAGCAGAATAGCGGTCTTCAGGCCGCGCTCGTATATAACCGGCAGGCCGCATCGCGATTGGGAATCACACCCCAGACCATCGATGCGACCCTCTACGACGCGTTCGGCCAATCTATTGCCTCGACCATGTACACATCGCTCAACCAATACTACGTGGTGATGGAAGTGGCCCCCGCCTTCTGGCAAACCCCCGCCGGACTCAACGACGTCTACATCAATCCATTGCGAGGCGCGGAAGTGCCCTTGAGCGCTGTGGCCAGCTTTCAGCCGAAGACGGCTCCCCTCGCTGTCAACCACCAGGGTCAATTTCCTTCCGTGACCGTTTCTTTCAACTTGGCGCCAGGCGTCGCTTTGGGCGATGCCGCCCAACTGGTGAGTAAGGCCCAGCAGAGTCTCGGCATGCCCTCCAACATTCAGGGAATGTTCTCCGGCACGCTTCAAGCCTTCCAGACTTCTCTCGCCACCGAGCCCTATCTGATTCTCACCGCCTTGGCCGCGGTCTACATCGTGCTCGGCATGTTGTATGAGAGCTTGATTCATCCCATTACCATTCTTTCCACGCTTCCTTCGGCCGGTGTTGGCGCGGTTCTCGCTCTCTTTTTCTTCCGCACGGACCTCAGCATCGTCGCCATGATCGGGATGCTCCTGCTGATTGGAATCGTAAAGAAAAATGCCATTATGATGATCGACTTCGCGATTTCCGCCGAACGCGTCGAAGGCAAGAATTCGCGCGACGCTATTTTCGAAGCTTGCATGCTCCGTTTCCGGCCCATTATGATGACCACGATGGCCGCCCTATTCGGTGCAATGCCGCTCGCGTTAGGCACGGGAACTGGATCGGAGCTTCGCCGGCCGCTCGGCATCACCATCGTCGGCGGACTCATTCTCAGCCAGATGCTTACGCTGTTCACCACTCCCGTAGTCTACCTTTACATGGATCGCTTGAGCCTCTGGTGGCTGCGTGGGCATCATGGTCACGGTCGGGTTCACCCCAGTCCGCAGGCCGCGGACTAACCAATATCAACGGGAAAAGGAATAGCATGGCCAGAAAACTGAGGACGTTGGGTGCGAGCATCACGGTTGCGATGTTCACGGCAGGCTGCGTCGTCGGCCCGAAATATCACACTCCATCCACGCAGGTTCCGCCGTCTTACAAGGAGACCGCTCCAACGACCGCCGCTCCATCGGCTTCAGCGCCATCCAGCGCCGCGTCGCAGTCCACAGCCGCGCCCAGTTCCGCCACCACCCAAGCTCCCGCCGCGCCCGTCGTTCCTTTCCGCGTCGCTCAACCCAACGACAGCGCCCTCCGCGGCGATTGGTGGCAGATGTTCAACGATCCCGAGCTCAACACGCTCGAAGAGCAAGTGAACATCTCCAACCAGAACATCGCCGAAGCCATGGCCGCCTATTACTCCGCCCGCGCCCTGGTTCGCGAGTCGCGCTCCCAATTTTTCCCCACGGGTACGGTTGATCCCTCCACCACGCGGCAGCGCGTCGCCTCCACCAACGTCTCCAGCTCAAAGGGATCCGTCGCGACATTCTCGCTCCCCGGCGAAGCCAGCTGGGAGCCCGATCTCTGGGGCCGCGTCCGCAACACCGTCGCAGCCAACGCAGCCGCTGCGCAGGTCAGCGCCGCCGACCTGGAAAACACGCGCCTCAGTATGCACTCCGAGCTCGCCGTCGATTACTTTGAGCTTCGCGGGCAAGACAATCTCAAGCAGCTGCTCGACTCCACCGTCGTCGCCTATCAGCAGTCGCTCGATTTAACCAAAGCCCTCTACGATACCGGCA
>Ga0210385_10001747_pt1 | contig 13299 bp, 13 predicted proteins | sample IncBWH26OmetaG_FD_160107 | JGI IMG/M metagenome (GOLD analysis project Ga0210385, IMG submission 160107) | Forest soil microbial communities from Barre Woods Harvard Forest LTER site, Petersham, Massachusetts, United States - Inc-BW-H-26-O ... | reverse complement strand
CTCGACAGCAGCATGCAGCACGGTCGCGGCATCCGCCGCCGGCGTGTGCACGCTCCAGCTCTGCGACAGCGTGAACGCCCTCTGTGCCTGCTGGTCCGGCGTGCTCTTGTCGTTGGCAGGAAACATCGTGGGGGTCAGGTTCTGCGCCCGGCTCTCGATCGCCTGGTCGGAGACGCCCGCCTTCTTCAGCGCCGCAACGATGGCATTCGATACCTGCGATCCGTTCCGGTAAGCGCTGGCTGCGTCCGGCCCATACGCCGTAAAGCCCACCGCGATGGTCGCGATATCGGCTTCCGCGGACGCCTTATCGTCGGCGGTGATGGCGATGGTCCGGTTGTTCTTGTCTACCTGAATCGTCTGCGCGCTTGTCACCGCCGCCGCGCCCATCATCCCCACCAGCATCAGGAACCCGGCTCTCGTCATCGCCTCAACCCTCCGCCCGGATTCTACGCGCAACTCCACTCGTCAACCCCGCATCCTGCCCAGTGCCCAGTGCCCAGTGCCCAGTGCCCGGTGCCCGGTGCCCGGTGCCCAGTGCCCAGTGCCCGGTGCCCGGTGCCCGGCGGCTGTACCCTGTAACCTGTACCCTGTAACCTGTATTTGCTTATGGCCCTTGAGACCATCGATGCTGCCGCCAAACGAGGCGTCCTCGCGGTGCAGGAGTACGTGGTCCTCTCCGCGCGCGCCGTCAGCGACATCTTCCGGCGCCCCCTGTACCGCGACGACATCTATATGCAGGCCGACATCATCGGCGTCGGCTCGCTCCCCATCGTCATCCTCACCGGCTTCTTCCTCGGCGGCGTCCTTGCCCTGCAGTCCGCCTCCACCCTCCAGCAGTTCGGCGCCGCGGCCTTCACCGGCCAGCTCGTCAGCTTTTCCATGATTAAGGAAATCGGCCCCGTCGTTACAGCCCTGATGGTCTCCGGCCGCAACGCCTCCGGCATGGCCAGCGAACTCGGCTCCATGATGGTCACCGAGCAAATCGACGCCATGCGCGCCCTCGGCACCGATCCCCTCAAGAAACTCGTCATGCCCCGCATCGTCGCCACCGTCGTCATGCTCTTCTTCCTCGTCATCCTCTCGGACGCGGTCGGCATCACCGGCGGCGGCTTCGTCTCCGTCTTCCTGCTCGGGCAGGACGGCTCCCAGTACTTCCACACCTGCTATCAGTCGCTCGAATACCCCGACATCCTCCAGGGCCTCGTCAAGCCCATCTTCTTCGGCTTCATCATCGCCACCATCGGCTGCTTTTACGGCATGAAGACGCGCGGCGGGACCCAGGGCGTCGGCCGCTCCACCACCCAGGCCGTGGTCTGGTCCTCCATCCTGATCATCGTCTGCGACTTCATGATCAGCCGCTTTATGATCGGCATCTTCGGACGGTGAGCGGGTGGCGATGAATCCAGCCGGCGCGAACGGAGCAACCCCGCCGCACAGTCCCACTTCCTCCGTGGAGCCGGTCGTCGTCTTCGACGATGTCTCCATCGGCTTCGACCAAAAGCCGGTGCTGGAAAACATCTCCTTCCAGGTGCACGCCGGCGAGATGCGGATTCTCCTCGGTCCCGCCGGCGTCGGCAAGAGCGTACTCCTCAAAATGACCAATGGCCTGCTCCGTCCCGACTCCGGCCGCATTTTCGTCTTCGGTGAAGAAATCAGCGCCATGCACGAGCAGGATCTGTTCGAGCTGCGCGGCTCCATCGGCACCGTCTTTCAGGAAGGTGCGCTGTTCGATTCGCTCACCGTCCGCGATAACGTTGGCTACCGTCTCATCGAGGAGCACCTGCCCGACGACCAGATCACCGCTCGCGTCACCGAGGCCCTCCGCTTCGTCGAGCTGGAGCAAACCCTCTACAAATTTCCCTCCGAGCTTTCCGGAGGCATGCGCCGCCGCGTCGCCATCGCGCGCGCCATTGTCACCAATCCAAAACTGATCCTCTATGACTCGCCCACCGGCGGCCTCGACCCCATCACCTCGACCACCATCATCGAACTGGTCATGAAGCAGCGCGACGTCTCGCACACCAGCTCTCTGGTGGTGACCCATCGCCTGCAGGACGCGTTTATCCTCGCCACCCACCGCTTCAACCGCACCACCAACCAGATGGAAACGCTGCCCCCCCACCAAACCGATCCCAATACCAGCTTCCTGATGCTCAACCGGGGACGCCTGGCCTTCGATGGCACCACCGCCGAGCTCATCCACTCCGAAGATCCCTTTATCAAGGAATACATCAGCTAGAAAAACGCCGGCCTCGGAACTGCGTGAAGGGTCAGGCACACTTTCGTAATGGCTCTCTCCGCCTCGGGAGAAGGCTCTGTGGGTACCATCACAGATTTGTTTCTGACTCCCTGTGACAATTTCCTCGTTCTGACTCCGAACGAAGGAAGATCCATGAAAGTCACACCTTCCCGGGCCGTGGTTGCGGCTCTCGTTTTTATTCCTGCACTTTGCCTGGCCAAAGACACCAAAACCTACAAGCACGCCGCCGAATATCAGGTCGCCACTCTGGACCAGAATCTCCGTGTCGAAACCGCCAGCGATGTGACCCTGGCGAAGAACACCACCGATGCGAAACTCGGCCCCGGTGGCCAGGGCATCCACCTGTTGCACACCGACGCCGGAGATTACCGCGTAGAGGCGCCCGTCAACAAGGGTTTGACAATCCTGTCGGCAATGGGCTCGAACGCCTACAACCCTGCGAAGATTTATCACAATAAATGGTTTCTGGACAACGTCCAACCCGGCACCAGGGTTCTGTTCGCTTCCGAATGTGCGAAGCCGAACAGGAAACATCCCAACGAGGCGGTTCGCTGTACCTTCTATTTTCCCGATCCGGATAGCTCCGATCACGAATATGAAACCATCGGAGACTTCACTCCCTTTGCAGCCGGCGATGGAAGCAACATGCAGAAGACCGCCAACACCCTTTGTGGCACCGGGAAACTCAAACCGGACGTGGAAGCTCAACTCTGCGGCGGAACACCAGCTCCGATACCAGCACCAGCTCCCACACCCGTTCCGGCTCCGGCACCAGTTCCTCAACAGCAGTAGGTCCAAGCTTACTTAGTTTCTAATCTCTGTCTTCCTACACGGCGTCGTGGTCGTAGAACCGGAAGAACAACGACGGCTTCGACACCGGCTCCGCCTTCGCCGCCAGCGCCGCCATCTGCTGCTCGTTGTAGGGAGTAAAGTTCCGCGCAATCTCCACGTTCTCCTCGAGCTGCGCGATCGAATCGCACCCAACGATCACCGTGCTCACCGGCCGCGACAGCGTGTAGCCAATCGCTTCTTTCATGGTCAGCGTTCCCGGCGTCGGCGCCAGAACCATCCCCTCCCACGAGTGCTTCTGCTGCTCCAGCGGTGGCGGGTTCCATCTGGCCAGCAGGCGCCCACGCCCCGGAATCTTCATCCCGATAATCCCCATCTGCTTCTCCACCGCCAGCGGCAACAGCTCCTCCTGGAAGGTGAAGTGATGCGGATCGGCCGCGTTCAGCGCCATCAGGATGCAGTCGAAATCGTGGCGATGCAGCGCCTCCACCAGCGCATCGGGCCGGTAATGACCCGTCACGCCTAAATACCGCACCACCTTCTGCTGCTGCATGGCGATCAGAGCTTCCATTGCACCGCCGGGCGCGAAGATCGCGTTAATGTCCTTCATCGTCCCGATATCGTGCAGCTGCCACAGGTCCACGTGATCGGTATGCAGCAGCTCCAGCGACTTGTCGATCATGCGCATCGAGCCTTCGCGCGTCCGCTCCTTCGTCTTCGTCGCGAGAAACGCCTCGTTGCGCCGCGTCTTCATCACCTCACCGACGTACTGCTCGCTCCAGCGCAGCGGTCCGCCGTAAATCGATGAAGTATCGAGGTAGTTCACGCCCAGATCGAGCGCCCGGTTAATGATGGGCACCGCGACGTCGGCGTTATTCGCCTTTTCCAGCGCCGCCTGGCCGCCCAGCGAGAAGACTCCCACCTTGTATCCGGTCTTTCCCAGATTGCGCGTCGGCATAGAATCCTGCGTACGCGGGTTGTTCGGCATGGCGGGCAAGTTCGTTGCGCCCGCTGCGCGAGGCAACGCAGCACCCGTCAGCACAGCGGCTGCGGCTGCGGTGGTTCCCTTCAGAAACGCGCGGCGATTCTGGTTTGTACGCATCGTGAGCCTCCTCCCGCGAGGCAACAAACCGTTTTACCACACACCCATCACGCTCCGATGGCGGTCGAGAAACAGTCCCGTTACCTCCGCGCCGCAAAAAAAGCAAGAGGGATGGCGTTTCGCCATCCCCCTCGTCGCTGCGTCTTGTCAGCGTTTAACGGCCGTGCGGGTGTTCGCCCTTCTCGTTGCCCTTGGGCGCCGGCTTGCTCTCGCTGTGCGGAGCAGGCTTGTTGTTACTGTTGGCCGGACGGTTGTTCGCCGGGCGGTTATTGCTGTTGTTCGCCGGACGGTTGTAATTGTTATTGGTCGCCGGACGGTTGTAGTTATTCGTCGTCGCCGGACGATTGTAGTTATTGTTGGTTGCCGGACGATTGTAGTTATTCCCCGCCGGCCGGCTGTTCACGCCGCGGTTATAACCACTGGCTTCGCCGCGATTGTAGCCGTTCGCCGCGCCGCGGTTGTAGCCGTTGTGCGCTCCGGCTGCGTAGCCCCGCGCGTAAGCATTGTGCGCTACCTGCGCGTTGTAGGCCCGTGCTCCCGGCGCGCGGTCAAAGTGACCGTAGTAGCCGTGGTTCACCACCGTCACACTGTGCGACACCCACATGCCATGCCCGAAAGCAACGTACGGGTGCGGACCCCACGCGAAGCCCCAGTGTCCCCATCCCCATCCAAAGCCGCCCCACGCGCCGACCGCGATGCCCACACCGAAGCCGAACCCAAAGCCCACCCTCCATCCAACCGGCGGAGGAGGCGCATACCACGCGTAGTACGGACGGAAGCCCCAGTACGCCCACGGATCGTAATACGGCACATAAACCACGGCTGGATTGGCCGGAGCAATCACGATGTCGCCCGGTGCGTAGGTCACCGCCAGTTGCGGACTCGATTGCAGATGACCCGCCGAGTACGCCTGTTGCCGCAATCCCTGCACCGCGTTCATCACGTCCTGCGGCTGGTTGTAGTACGCGTTGCCCAGCTGCGTGGTCCACTCAAGGTTCTTGTCCATGTTCGCGAGCACCGAGGGAAATGCCGCCAGCGCTTTCACGCTGGGATCCCACGACTGCCCGTCCACCATCTGCGCAATCTGCTGCGGCGGCGCGCCACCCTGCGACTGCACGAACCGGTCCGCTTCCACAATTTGCGTGGGATACGTCGAAGCCGCCAGCACCTGCGCCACCAGCGAATCCGGATACAGCGCGATCGGCGCCACCAGCTGGTTCAACTGGTCCGGGCTCAGCGCATTCCACTGCTGCGGCGGAGCCGCGTTGTCGTCCGGAGGCGGCGGCCCCTGATCCGGCGGCGGGCCCTGCTGGTCCGGAGGGGGCGGCGGCGCTTCCTGCGCGAAGGAAACCTGGGCGATGCCCATCGGAATCATCAGCCCCACCAAACCCAGTGCGATGCCGCGTTTTGAAAATTCAAGGGAGGCTGTGCCGAGCTGCTGCAGCCACCTGCCTGTCCGAAAAGTCGTGGGTAAGAATTCTTTCAGTTCTCTCATCGAAGGTTCCTCTCAGCCCTTTCCGGGCCGGTCATTCGGGGCGGCCCGGGAACGGGGCCCACTCTCAGCCTATGGGAACGCAAAGTGCGCATTTAAGTTGCGCCCGCTTCGTCGGCGATCAGCCGTCTTTATATCACGGAATCGAAGAATCGGCGGAGAATCCGGGCAACCAGTTCGGGCTGCTCGAACGCTGCAAAGTGTCCCCCGTCCGGGATCTCGTTGTACTCCGCGCCGTACCCGCCATTGCGAATTTGTTCCGCCAGCAGTTTCATGTCCGCGGGCGGGCTCGCAGGATCCTCGCCGCCCGCAATCACACAGCACGGCACCCGCAGCGTCCGCGCGGTGACCACAGAGTCCGGCCGCGCCGCCAACCCCCGCTGCACCGCGATCACCGACTCCGGCGGAACCGCCTGCATCATCTCGCGCGCCTCGGCGATTTTCTCCGGCCATCGACGCCGCGCCGCCGATCCAATCAGCGTCTCCAGATTCGACTCGATGAACTCCGCTGTCCCGCGCTCTCGCACTTTGGCCATCGTCTCGTCGCGTTTGGCCCGCTGCGCCTCGTTGTCCGCCTGCGCTTTCGAGCAGCAAAACGCGAAGGCCTCCACCCTCGACGGCATCGTCCGCCAAATCTCGAACAGCGTGTAGCCCCCAATCGAGCAGCCCCCGAACAGCGCCTTTCCGATTTCCAGATGATCGAGCAGGCGCCCCGCATCGGCGGCCAGCTTTTCCACGGTGATCGCACCTTCGCCCAACTCCGACTGCCCATGCCCGCGCAGATCCGGCACGATCACGCGGTACTTTCCCGCCAGAATCTCCGCCACCGGCATCCAGAACCGATGATCCACCGGCGTCGGATGCAGCAGGACCACGGAAGGGCCGCCACCGAGCGTTGTGTAGAAGAGCTTCGATCCGTCGGAGTAGTAGAACATGCGATTCAGGGGACCGGTACAGGCCGACCGCCAACCCATTATCAGGCTAAGGCACGTTCCGTGATCAATCGCCTCCGAGTCGACCTATGAGGCTCACAACAAAGGAGCGTCGCCAGATCGCCACCATCGCGTCAAAAAAGGACGCCGGCATTGACCTGACGGAAATGCCGGAGGTGACGAATTGGAGCCGAGCGGAGGTGGGGAAATTCTATCGGCCCAAAGAGTCTCACGCTGTCCGCTGTCCGCTGTCCGCTGTCCGCTGTACGCTGTACGCTGTACGCTGACGGCTGGCCGCCGTCCGCTGCCTCACTGGCTCGGCGGCTGATACGGCGGCGGGGGCGGTATCGGCGGCGGCAGCAGCATGGGCTCCTCCGGCATCACGATCCAGAAAATGATGTAGGCCAGCAACCCTGACCCGCCGCCAAATACCGTCAGCAGCACCGTGATCACGCGCACCCACACCACATCCCACGCATATGCGTTCGCCAGGCCCTGGCACACGCCGGCAATCATCCGGCCCATCCGTGGCCGCACCAGCCGGGTCACCGACGTGGTCGGATAGTACTGAGGCGGCGCGGCAGGCGGCTGCATCTGCGCGCCGCATCCCGAGCAGAACCGGGCATCGTCGGCCAGAGTCTTTCCGCAATTCCTGCAATACACAGCCATGGTGAACCTCCCGCAACCCCGTCGCGCACGCCGCCCCAGGGGTCGCTCCAAAACCCAGCATAACCCCGCCCGTGGTCTCCCGGCCCACGGTTCACCGGGCTGCCACGCCATCAGGGTACATTGAACAATACGCTCGCCGGACCCCCCAGGTTCCCGAGGAGTACCGGCACCCTTCGCGCCGACACCTCTCGACGAGCCCGGGCCGCGAGTCTTCTCGCATCCAATCAACCGGGAGAACCAGCACATGCAGCGCCTGCAGGGAAAAGTCGCCATCGTCACCGGATCCGGTTCCGGGATCGGCCAGGGCATCGCCAAACGCCTCGGCTGCGAAGGCGCGAAGGTCATCATCGATTACGTCGGCAGCGAGGCCGGCGCCGACGACACCCGCCGCGCCATCGAGGACTGCGGCAGCCAGGGCGAAGTGCTCCGGGCCGACATCACCAAAATGGACGACGTCCGCAAGCTGGTCGAAACAGCGTGGACCCGCTTCGGCTCCGCTGACATCCTCGTCAACAACGCCGGCATGGAGAAAAAGTCCGACTTCTGGGACACGCCTGAGGAGGAGTACGACAAGGTGATGGCCGTGAACCTTCGCGGCCCTTTCTTCCTCACTCAGGCCTTCGTGCGCCGCCTCCGCGATGCGAAGAAACCCGGGCGCATCATCAATATCAGCTCCGTCCACGAAGACATGGCCTTCCCCGGCTTCACCACCTACTGCTGCAGCAAAGGCGGCCTGCGGATGATGATGCGCAATCTCACCGTCGAGCTCGGTCCCCTCGGCATCACCATCAACAACATCGCGCCCGGAGCCATCGCCACGCCCATCAACAAATCTTTGCTCGAAGACAAGCCCAAACTCAACGCACTGCTCGCCAATATCCCTCTCGGCCGCCTCGGCACGCCCCAAGACGTTGCCGGAATGGTCGCCTTCCTCGCCTCCGACGACGCATCCTATATAAGCGGCGCCACTTTCCTCGTCGACGGTGGGCTGATGCGCAATTACCACGAACAGTAAGTCCCCTATGGCCTCCAAGCTCGAAGACTATGCCCTCATTGGCGACTGCGAAACCGCAGCCCTGGTCAGCCGCGAAGGTTCCATCGACTGGCTGTGCTGGCCCAATTTCTCTTCTACCGCCTGCTTCGCCTCGCTGCTCGGCTCCCAAAAGAATGGCTACTGGCAGATCTGCCCGGCCGGCGACGACTGGAAAACCTCGCGCAAATACCGCGACCACACGCTGATCCTCGAAACCACCTTCGAGAATGAGCAGGGCGCCGTCCGCCTCATCGACTTCATGCCCATCCGCGAGCGCAATTCCGATGTCGTGCGCATCGTCGAAGGCATTCGCGGCGCCATGGACCTCCGCATGGCCCTCGCGCTCCGCTTCGATTACGGACGCACCGTTCCCTGGGTCACCGGCATCGACGACGGTATCCGCGCGGTTGCCGGACCCGGCGTCGCTGTCCTGCACGCCTCGGTCCCCGTTCATGGTGAAAACCTGCACACAGCAGTGGAATTTACCGTCGGCAAAGGCGAGCGCGTCTGGTTCACCCTGACCTATGGCGCATCGTTCCGTCCCGATCCCCGGCCCATCAATGCCGAACACGCTCTCAGAGATACCGAGCACTTCTGGACCCGCTGGACCTCGCAGGTGAAGTACAAGGGCGAATATGCCGACGCCGTCGAACGCTCGCTCATCGCTCTCAAGGCCATGACCTTTCGCCCCACCGGCGGCCTGGTTGCCGCCATCACCACATCGCTGCCTGAGGCCATCGGCGGCACGCGCAACTGGGACTACCGCTATTGCTGGCTCCGCGATACCACCTTCACGCTGCTCGCCATGACCACCGCCGGCTATTTCGAAGAGGCCGCAGCCTGGCAGGACTGGCTCCTTCGCTCCATCGCCGGCAGCCCCGATCAGGTGCAGATCATGTATGGATTAAAGGGCGAGCGCCAGCTGATCGAATGGGAAGTGGACTGGCTGCCCGGCTACGAAGGCTCGCGCCCGGTTCGCGTCGGCAACGGAGCCGCAACCCAGGTTCAGCTCGACATCTATGGCGAGCTCCTCGACACCTTCTTCCACGCCCTGCACGGCATGAACCGCCATACCTCCGAGGATTTCCATGCCCTCATGCGGGTGCTCGAGCACCTTGAAACCATCTGGCAACGCCCGGACGAGGGCATCTGGGAAACCCGCGGTGGCCGCGAACAGTTCACTTACTCAAAAGTGATGGCCTGGGTCGCCTTCGATCGCGCCATCCTCATCGCAAAAAGACTTCGCCTGAAAGCCCCGGTCGAGAAGTGGGAGAAGATCCGCGACACCATCCACGAAGAGATCTGCCGCAAGGCTTACGACCGGGAGAAAAACTCCTTCGTCCAGTTTTACGGAGCCAGGCATGTCGACGCCTCGCTGCTGCTCATCCCCATCGTCGGTTTCCTGCCGCCCACCGATCGTCGCGTGCGCGGCACCATTGAGGCGGTCGAGCGCGAGCTCATGACCGGCGGCTTCGTCCAGCGCTACGACACCACCAAACTCGACGACGGCCTGCCTCCCGGCGAGGGCGCGTTTCTCGCCTGCAGCTTCTGGATGGTCAGCGCTCTGAAATCCATCGGCCGCATCAAAGATGCCCGCACACTTTTCAATCGCCTGCTGGCCCTGCGCAACGATCTGGGTCTGCTCTCGGAAGAATATGACGTCGGGCGCCACCGCCTGGTCGGCAATTTTCCCCAGGCTTTCTCTCACATTGCCCTGGTCAACGCCGCTGTCGATCTCGAACGCGAGGAAGAACACCATCATCGCGCAGACCACCATCACGCCCACGCGGAATTCGCGCCGCGCCCCTGAATACCTGCCCGATACCGCTACACTCGTCGAGGAGACCTTGTCTGCATGCATCGCTTTCGCGTCTGGGCGCCGCGCGCCCATCAGGTTGCTGTCCAAATCGCAGGCGAAAAGCTTCCCTTGCAGCAGAGCAGCGGCGGCTGGTGGGAAGCCGGCGTCGAAGCGGCGCGCCCCGGCATGGACTACGCCTACTTCCTCGACGACGAAGACCTCGCTCTTCCCGATCCCCGCTCCCCGTGGCAGCCCAACGGCGTCCATGGCCCCTCCCGCATTCTCGACCACAGCGCCTTCCCCTGGACCGACGCCGCCTGGGAAGCGCCACCGCTGTCCAGCGCCATCGTTTACGAGTTGCATATCGGCACTTTCACGCCCGAAGGCACCCTCGATGCTGCGCAGACCAAACTCGATTCGCTGCGCGAGCTCGGCATCACCCACGTTGAGTTGATGCCCGTCAATTCTTTTCCCGGCGTCCAGGGGTGGGGCTACGACGGCGTCGACCTCTTCGCCCCCCACCAGCCCTACGGCTCACCTGACGCTCTCAAGCGCTTCGTCGACGCCTGCCACGCGCGCGGCCTCGCTGTCCTGCTCGACGTGGTCTATAACCACCTCGGTCCCGACGGCAACTACCTCGGCAAATTCGGTCCGTACTTCACCGCCGCGCACCACACGCCGTGGGGCGACGCGGTCAATCTCGAAGACCGCGGCAGCCACGAGGTCCGCCGCTTCTTCTGCGACAACGCCCTGATGTGGCTGCGCGATTATCACTTCGACGGCCTGCGCCTCGACGCCGTCCATGCCTACATGGATCGATCCGCGATCAATTTCATGGAGCAGCTCGGAGCCGAAGTGCACACCCTCCAGGCCCACACCGGCCGCAGCTATGTGGTCATCGCCGAGAGCGACCTCAACGATCCCCGCTTCGTCACGGCGCGCGAAGCCGGCGGCTACGGCCTCGACGCGCAATGGAGCGACGACTTCCACCACGCGCTCTTTTCCGTGCTCACCGGTGAGCGCTCCGGTTATTACGCCGACTTTGGCTCCCTTGCCGACCTCGCCAAATCCCTGCGCGAGGTCTTCGTCTACGACGGCCGCTTCTCGCGTTACCGCGATCGCATCCAGGGCCGCCCCGTCGTCAACCTCCCCGCCTCGCGCTTCCTCGGCTACTCGCAGGACCACGACCAGGTCGGCAACCGCGCCAAAGGCGACCGCCTTGGGCAAATCGTCAGCCTGGGCCGCGCAAAAATCGCCGCTGCCCTCGAATTGACCGCCCCTTTTGTGCCCATGATTTTTCAGGGCGAAGAGTGGGCCGCATCGTCGCCCTTCCTGTTCTTCACCAATCACGGTGAAGAATTGGGCAAGCTCATCTCTGAAGGTCGTAAAAAAGAATTCGCCGCTTTCGGCTGGAATCCCGCCGACATCCCCGACCCGCAATCTCCCAAAACCTTCCAGCGTTCCAAACTGAACTGGGACGAGCGCACCACCGCGCCGCACGCCGAGATGCTCGACTGGTATCGCCGGCTCATCGCGCTGCGTCACGCGACACCCGACCTCACCGATCCTGATCGATCCCGCGTTCACGTCCGCTTCAGCGAAGAAGTTAAGTGGCTCGTGATGGAGCGCGGCTCTGTCACCCTCGCCGTCTCCATCGCGAAAAACCCAGTCGCCCTGCAGGTCCGCGCTGGATCATCGATCGCCCTTGCCTCCTCACCCGGCATGCAGCTCAGCAACAACTCCCTCACCCTCCCGCCCGATTCTGTCGCCATTCTGAACCGGGAATAAATAGTCTCGAAGTTGGACGAACATCCTCTCCCCTCCTTCTCGCTGTACCCTGTTCTGTGCCCTGTTCCCTGCTTCAATGACCGCCCTCGAGTTCTCTCTCATCCTCCTCATCAGCTCGATCGCCGCCGGCCTGCTCGGCGCGCTCAGCGGACTCGGCGGCGGCGTGGTCATTGTCCCCCTCCTCACCATCCTCTTTCACGTCGACATCCACTACGCCATCGGCGCCTCGCTGGTCTCCGTCATCGCGACCTCCTCCGGAGCCGCAGCCGCCTACGTGCGCGAAGGCTTCTCCAACATCCGCGTCGGCATGTTCCTCGAGATCGCCACCACCCTCGGTGCCCTGCTCGGCGCCTGGCTCACCACCCGCGTTCCCACTCACTCCATCGGATTCGTCTTCGGCCTCGTCCTCCTCTACTCCGCGTACTCCTCGATCAAGCAGCACCACGAAGTCATCACCCAGCGGCCGGATCCCCTCGCTCTGCGCCTCAGCCTCAAAGGCAGCCTGCCTACCGGTCCCGGCTGCTGTCAGGACTACGTTGCGCAGCGCGTGCCCGCCGGCTTCGGCCTCATGACCCTGGCCGGAACTCTCTCGGGCCTCCTCGGCATCGGCTCCGGCGCCGTGAAAGTCATCGCCATGGACCAGGCCATGCGCCTGCCCTTCAAGGTTTCCACCACCACCAGCAATTTCATGATCGGCGTCACCGCCGCCGCCAGTGCCGGCCTCTATCTGCGCAGCGGTTACCTCGCGCCCGCGCTGGTTTTCCCCGTCATGCTTGGCGTCCTGCTCGGCTCGCTTCTTGGATCGCGCCTCCTCGCCCGGGTCCATGTCCGCACTCTCAAGATTGTCTTTGCCCTGGTCATCGTGGCCCTCGGCATCGAGATGATCGTCAACAGTCTCGCCGGCAAACTATGAAACCGTCCACGCCCTCCACGCCGCACTCCAGCCCGCCCAACACCGCGCCCGGCCAGTGGACCGACGCCCGCCTCGAAATCCTGGTCGGCATCATGCTGCGCACCGGCGTCCTGCTCGCCGCCGCCATCGTCCTCTTCGGCGGCATCATCTATCTCGTGCACAGCCACGGTCCGCGCCCCGACTACGCAAGCTTCCACGCGGAGCCGCTGCAACTCATCACCCTGTCCGGAATCCTGCACGGCGTCGCAGCCCTCAATCCCGAAAGCATCATCATGCTCGGGCTGCTCGTCCTCATCGCCACGCCCGTCGCCCGCGTCGTCATGTGCGTCGTCGGGTTTCTCTTCGAACGCGATCGCCTCTACGTCGCCGTCAGCAGCATCGTCCTTGCCATCCTGCTCTACAGCCTCTTCCTGCACAAATGATGCGGGCCTGTTCTCGGTGCCCGGTGGCGGGTGCCCGGACTTAGATCGGCGCCAGCATCCGCACCAGAACGAAAATGGCCACCCCCGCGAAGAACACCAGC
>Ga0210385_10001746_pt1 | contig 13304 bp, 6 predicted proteins | sample IncBWH26OmetaG_FD_160107 | JGI IMG/M metagenome (GOLD analysis project Ga0210385, IMG submission 160107) | Forest soil microbial communities from Barre Woods Harvard Forest LTER site, Petersham, Massachusetts, United States - Inc-BW-H-26-O ... | reverse complement strand
TCGTTCGGCACGCGCGAAAGACTTTGGCGCTGGCGCAAGCCGCCATCGTCAGGGCACGAGCGATTGGAAAAGGCGAGCCGTCCGAGTTCCTCATCACCTACTCCCCTTTTATCGACACCCAGCTTGTCACGAGCATGCAAGCTACCGTGGAATCGGCGCGACCCAGTATTCCGGTGCGATACCGGAGCGTTCCGCCGCAGCAGCAGGCGGAGATGCTCCTCGCAGGCCGTTCCCAACTGGCGATTGTGATGCTGCCCGTTGAGCCGGAGAGTCTGGATTCGATCTGTTTGGTCCGCGAGCCACTGATGGTCGCGTTGCCGAGCAGTCATGCTCTGGCCCGGCGACGGCAGCTTCATGCCAGCGAACTTGCGGGCGAGCCGCTCATCTGGATTGCACGCGACCTTCACCCTGGGTTTTTCGATCACATGGTTCACCTGTTTCGGAGAGCGGGATACGTATTGGATGTTCGAGATGAAATCCAATCGATTGCGGAGGCTCTCGGGTTCGTGCAAGCCGGCGGTGGCATCACATTTATAAAGCGCTCGGAGGCTCGGCTTCAGATGGCGGGAACCATCGTGCGCCCTCTTGCGGAGCCCTTCCTTGCTGTCGAAACGGGACTTGCTTACACGCGCGATATCCGATCGGAATTCCTCGAAGAAATTATTGAGCTGCTCACGAAGCATTTCCGCTGTCCTGGAAGCTGAAGCGGTCTTCAGCAATAACTTACGCCGCAGCAGTTGCGAAAAGTAAATTCTCTCGGACGCCATCTGCGGAAATCGTGAATAGCTCGTCCCCGTCCTCATGCTCCGACCAGACAATGGCCTCGGCGTGGGGTTCGTACGTGTCAAGAAGCTCGCAAAGACGTGTAGTCAGCCGCATGGCGTTTCTCACGAGCCCCTTCCATCGGTCCACGTGCGGAATGTAGGCGATCGACTGGCCGGTGGTCCAAAAAAGAAATCCACGAACGCGCCGGACATGAAATTGCCAGATCGCTTCGTCGCGGAAGCTGACTAGTGTTTTTTGGGCAACCGCTCTTTCCAGCTCCGTCGTGTTGACGACGTTTTGATCTTTGCTCCCCTTCATCCGTAGCTGAACATTATCGGTCACATCGAACCCGCATTGTGCGACGGTCCAACTCCCACGAAGATTCTCACCGTTCATCAGTTCCTGCAGCCTTGTCATGCAAGGCAATCGTGCGATAGCCGGGGAGGAATGGCCTCGCAGTTCGACTGCTCCCCCAGTATGGACCGAAAGCGCTGCGGCTGTGCCTGTATTATTCATGCTTTGTCCGAATGAATGAGTTCACATCGCGCATAGAATAGCAGCAAGGATTCCCTTCGAAAAACCCGACTCTTCCTCGTTACTAAGCGGCCCGCTCGGCGGGATCAGGGCGGGATGCCGGCCCTCCGCAACCTAATGTGCGATAAGGTGCGAACTCACATCCTTTAAACAGGAGGTCTACCCGTTTCCGCTTGATCGATTTGCGAAGAAGTGTACAGTTCGCATAATTGAATTGAACAATTTAGCCATGCAGCGAACTGACCAGAACGGGAGTATCCTGGTATCCGCTCTAAGCGCACGGACCTGCTTTGGCAAACTTCTTTGCCGAGCATCGGTCGCTCATAATTGACAAGCGCGGTACGCCCAAAGCTGTGCTGCTCAGCATCCGCGAGCATCTGCTTGCGTGAAGCGACACAACGTCAAATCGAATTCATGCGCCACTATCCCTGACCACCGAATGCCCCTCGATCCGCAAACAGCGCTCCGACAGAAGCGCCTGCCATTGTCGCCTGAAGCCGATATCGGGTCGGGACAACAGGGCGAGTTCCTCCTCCTGCCTGGTCAATTCGGCAAAGGTGGAGTATTCCGGGTAAAGCGGATCGACGAAGATCTCCTTCCGATGAAGAATCGGCGGATTTTCTGACGCTGAATAATCGCGAATCGTGAAAGAGGCGCTCGGAAGATGCACGCGCACGCTATGCAGCAGCTCGGGATGCGGGGCTTCATCGAAGTTCTTGTAATCCTGAAAGGAAACCTTACGGCCGTCCATGGATATCTTCGCTATGTTGTAGTCCACGTCACCCACGACCTGACGTGCTGCAAATAGCACAACGTGGAGCAAAGCGGGCAGGGAGTCTTCTGCGGATCGATGAAGATAAAAATCCTCTGGCAAACGCTTACCTATCGGGGCGGACGCGCAGGCTTTCCTGATCACATCAGGTTTCGCAACGCTGAAAAGAAACTCTCGCCCTTCCTCGACTGCGCTTCGGTAAGACCGCCACAGCAGTTTGATGTCAGCCTGGGTCTCGGGCGGCAGTAGGCGAAAGCGCGGTGGCCGAATGTCGCGCAGGAACAGGATCGCGAAGTACGTCAGGATATCGCTCCGCTTGATGTCTTTGGTTTCCTCGAGCGTTTGAGGGTTAAGCAGTCCGGTGACCAGCCGCTCGATTCTCGTGAGTGACCCGAAGCGCAGCTTCAAGGCAGGATACCGCTGAAATTCAGATGGCAGCGGGAAACGACCGAGCGCGCGCGTCACCTCGACCAGAGCCTGCCCATCCACATCGACCGCGAACTGGGCAAACAGGTTCGTGCGCTCGCTCTTCGTCCGTGTAATCGAAAGTTGAGCCAGGTGCGCAGACTCAGCAGACTCGTCTTTAAATACATAGGCGACTCCGAGGCCAGCCATATAGGGCTTCCGGCCAAGAATGGTTTGAATGTATTCACGGAATTCGCTTTGCGTGTAGATTTTCTGGAAGGAGCCCGAGTTCGTGACCAGCCCATCGGAAAATTCTGCACCACCGCCTAGCGACTGATCCACTCGCACGGACACGACCAGCACCTTACTCGCGAGATCGAACGCCGACCGTAAGGTTTCCTCGCGCTCTTGCGGATCTTCGATGACATTGAGAACGTAGCCTAGGTTGACGCAATCTGCGGAGTTTATTGGTGCGTCCGGCCGATAGTATGGGTCCCAGCCCTGCGCGTTTATGCCGGCATTATGGAGGAGCGCCACATCCTCACCCCAGCCGCAGCCGTAGTCGAAAAAGGACGTTTCGGCGCCAATCAGCCCGTGTGCCTGGGCAAGAGACACAGGACGCGAATGCGCTCCGCGACGAATGGCAGTCCGGTGCCGGGGAATGGAAGACGGCGGTGCCACGCAATCGCCAACCTTTGTGGGCGTGTTTCTGCACATAGGCTTATCATCCCGCTCATTGGGAGCAGGAGCACAACGCCGTAAGGAACGTCAGTTTTCCTTCGGAAGAGCAGGCAGTTTTATCTTGTCTCCGGATTGCCCGGTTCCACGATGGCCCGCCAGTCGCGCCTGTCGCCTTGACCATCTTGTCCCAGTACTCCGAAATGCTGGTTGTGACCTCGAAGACCCTGTGAGCAGAGAAATGCCCACCCTTCATCATCATTTCCGAGTGCCAATCCGCTCGAAAGACTAATCGCGAGCCTCACCGCGAAAAACCTGATCGCGGTGCCAAACGACGAAATCCCGTTTTGGCAAAGCGTTACGGCGATTTGGTGATCGAAGAGGCGCGCGATGCAAGGCTACAAACAGATCATCGAGTCTTCCGTGGCCATGTAAACGACTCGACACCAGAATCGTAAGTTCGTCCGAAAGGGTGATTGCTCCGCGATCGAAGGCCTGATGGTGGATGCTGCAACAAGCTAGCCCGTTGTTGACCGAGTCGGGGCCTCCCGCCTGACACCATCGAATGAGCGCTGCCTCCAACCCAAGATCTGCGTTCTCAAGTTGCACACTGAACCCGCAGAATGCGCACTGGTGTCCCCAGGCCGATATCACCGTCGCGCGAAAGCCCGCATCGCGTTCTCGGCGTCTGGAGACGCTCTCAAGATCCAACCGACCGCTGATGCAATATTCGTGTGCAGCGACTCCGGAAAATGCGAGCGAAGAAGGTCATAGGCGAGTTCGCGAACGAGCTCCGGACGCCTTTTCAAGTCCGCGAAAATCTCCTTCGTAAACCCGCCCTCGATCCGGTGCTTTCGCAGCTCGGTCAACATTGGAGTGTTGCTGCCCTTGCAGCGGATTAACGGAACACGGGTATCAATCTCCCAAACTCCGTCTGTTTGAAGGTAATAGAACGGGAGTTCTGGATGGGGTACTTTGCGTGGCGGACCAAATTCTGTTAAGAGCCGCGTGAGAGGGGCCTCGATCTTGTCAAACGAAGTCATTCTTTCTGCCCCGGCCTGCAATCGACCCAATGTGTAAAGGACAAGGAGGGGCTTATGCGGAGCTCGCTCAGCGCGCCTCCGCCACACATTGAGGCCATGGAATTTTTTGAGAATAGAATCTGTTGTCGTCATGGGGTCAACGAAGCGACCACTTCCGGGAATTCGCGCAAGAAACAGTCAATCTCTTGCTGTGTGCTCTCGATTGAAAGGCTGATTCGAATACAGCCCTTCGCTTGCTCGTAAGAGAGCCCGTGAGCGAGCGCCACATACGATGGCTTCCGGGAACCATAAGAACATGCTGATCCCGCTGATATTGCGATTTCACGCGCTGCCATACGGTCGACAAATTCCTCCGCGTCGATATTCGGTAAACAGATATTGATCGTCGTGGGAAGGCGAGCGGAAGAACCACCGAGCACAAACGCGCCCGGAAAGGTGGCAAGTAAACGCGCCTCCAAGCCTTCGCGGAGCCGTGCAACATCGCTTAGGGCATCAGAATCCGTCACAAGCGTTGTTAAGGCAGCGACCATGCCAATTAAACTCGCGGGATTCTCAGTGCCGGGGCGGAGCCCGTCTTGCTGGCCGCCTCCGTGAAAAATGGGGGCGAGGATATAGGTGTCCCGCACAAAAAGCGCGCCTGTACCCTTGGGCCCATGAAACTTGTGCGCCGACAAAGAGAGCAAATCTATTTCTGCCAATTCTCCAGAGAGGTCGATCGGCACCTTCCCCACTGCCTGCGTCGCGTCTGTATGAACCAAAATTGTGGAATCATGCCGCTTCACCGTTTCGCTTACGGAACCGACGGGTTGAATGACACCGGTTTCATTGTTAGCCAGCATCAACGAAACTAGCAGCGTATCGCCCGAAAGCAAGGGTTCGAGCGCAGATTCATCAACCGTTCCCTGCGTATCCACTGGCAAGATACTTATGCGATAACCATCTGCTCGCAGCCTTTCACATACCTCCATCACAGAAGGATGCTCGATTGCTGAAATAATCAAGTGGCGCCTCGCGGGGTTGGCGCGCGCAGCCCCCAACAGCGCTAGATTGTTGCTTTCTGTTGCACCCGAAGTGATTACGAACTGACCGGCGTCATCAGCACCAATGGCACTCGCCAGAGTCGCTTTTTGGGCACGGATCACCTTCGCGATTCCTCCGAACTGGGCGATCGCCGATGCTGGGTTAGCGAACGTCTCCGTCAAGAAAGGCCGCATGGCCTCGACCGTGCTCTCGAATACGCGCGTGGTCGAATTGTTGTCGAAATAGATCACACGGCCACTTCCGCAGGTTTGCCATGGCGGAGCCGGATGAGACGGACCAGTTGCGGAATCGTATATTCCATGTCGATGAAAGGCACCTGCGCGTATACCGCATCGGGCGTATCGCCCGTCTTAGCCAGCATATGGCCTCTTCCCAGCAAGCGCTCCGCCCCGGAGTTCTTAACGCCCATCGCGATCTCGGCGGTGGCGGCATTGTCCACTTTGAGGATCAGCCGATTGCCTAGCTGCGACCGAAGCTGCATCGGCATTACATCCTTGTCCGGCCGCTGGGCGGCGAATAGTAAGAAGATTCCGGCTGCTCGCCCCTTCGTACTAATTCGGCCGACGACACTCGACACAGAATTGCGGTATTCATCTGTTTGCATCCAGTCCGCGAACTCATCATGAATGATCCAGAGGATTGGCAAGGGTTGGCCCGTCGTCCTCCGATAGGCCTGGACGTTGGGGACTCGTGCCCCCTTGAAAAGCTCATATCGCCGGTTCATCTCATCCACGAGGCCTTCGAGTGTGGTCACCGCCGCGTGCGGATCGTCGATGATGGCCCCCGATCCCACCTCGACGTGAGGCAGTTCGTCGAGAGGTCGGTAGTCTACGCCAAACTTAGGGTCTATGAGATAGATATGCGCCTCGGCCGGATCGCGCGTCGCGGCGATGCTCAGGATGATATTTTGCATGAGCACGGATTTGCCGCTTCCCGTGATTCCGGCTATGAGCGTGTGTGGCTGATTCAGCGGGTCCAGCAGTAACGGCTGTCCGTCTTCTTCCCGGATGCCCACGCACAGCCTTTCGCCGAGCACCCCTTCCTGGAACTTCCGGAGATAGGCAAGAAGCACCGGTTCGGTATGGAGAACCTGGCGGTTCGGACGTTCTACTGCGATGGACACGCGACCGGATTCAGGCGTCGTGTTGATAATCTTGATGCCGTCAGAGGTGTAGATTTCGTCCGCCCGAGAATCGACGGCCTGCACCGTCAGCTCTTTCGAACCCTGCAGTTTGATGATGCCGGAATTGGGGGTGAGGATGGGGCCGACACCCTCGATGAGCTTGGCGGGCAGGCCCCGTGAGATCAACGCCTGCCGAAGCTGTCCCGTTATAGCTTCGAGCCACGCTTTGCCCTCTTCTTCAGAGCTCTCGTGAAGCTTCGCGCGAGTTTCGAGAAAGGCTATCAGCGCGTTTTCCTCGGTCGCCGCCAACGATTCGACATCAATCGTGCTGTCGGGGCTAAGTACGGCGTCCGGCGTTTCCTGCTCAGCGAAGATGGGTGCGGCGGTCTTTACCGCGTCTGCTACTTCCGTTGCTCCATGCGGCTTCGCATCGTCCGCCTTGTCCACCTTGCTCTTGCTTTCATTTGAGCTGGCCAGGCTGTAGAGCTTAGACCTCCCGAACGCAGGATGGCCGTTACGCAGCCGGAGTTCAGCAGTGGAACGGAAGTCCGAGCTGCCGAACTGAAGAATCAATTCGCGGACATAGCCGGGGCCGAATATCTCCTGAAGCGCGTCAAGCTTGGCGTGACCCTTCGAATTGGCAATACCTTTTACCGTGGAAACCTGGGCTGGGGAATCCAGCGGCTCGTGCACGAACACATGGGAATAGCCCCAGATGCTCACAGTGCACTGCCGCTGACGTATCGCTCTCCGCCAAACGACGGTGTCGATGGGGGGCAGCCCAGGCGCGACGACCGTCTGGGAGGCCACAAGGTCTGATAGGCGCGCGAGCCATATGTCCTGGTCGATGGTCCGCGCTTCCCCGTCCATCGCCTCCGTGATCTGCGACAGCGTGTCTACCAGCTGTTTGGCGGACATGCTCGCGGCGGCTGCGAGACCGTCATGCACGACGAATTTCGCTTCGGTCACAATGATGTCCAAATGCATCTTTCCGGATGCATCCACCTGCGGCGCGAGAACAAGTAGGTCAGCGATATTGGCTCCTTCCTTCTTGCCCAGCCATTCGCTGTAATCATCAAGAAAGCACCACGCGATCGGCCGGCCTTCTCCAATTTCCGACTCCACGAGATAGCGCGAGAGCACCATGCCGAGGAGTTCGTTCGTGTTATTGGCCCTCCGCGCCGCTCTCAGCACCAATCCGCCGGAAATCTTGTTGGCATCGTGCACGAAACGCTGCCAAAGTCGTTCGATAGCGTCGTCCGTCGTCTCTGACGGCAGGAGCATACGGAGTTTCTCTTTGAGCGTATTAACCAGCAACGTCTCGCGCGCGGCGGAAGAAATGATGAGATTGCGTCCGTACGTTGCCGACTGGACATACCGGATTACCTTCACCTGCCGCGCTTCCAGAAGCTTGCGGTCCAGCAGTTCATCTTGGTTCACCACCCATGTAGCCAGTTCATGGGTCTCTCGGAATATCCGGTCAACGCTTTGGTCATCGAAGTCGAGTGCACGCATAAGCACGGGGCACTTTCCCACTTCCCAGGCGTCATCGGCGCCATTGGCGCAGAGCGCTGCGATGGTATAGAGATAAGCCCAGCCGGTCTCGGTCTGCGCCGGACACGCGAGCTGCAGACGAACCTGCCGGTCACCTTCGCTCACCGGGAGCCTGCGGCTCCATTGGTGCGGCTGGAGATCGCGCGGGCTCATCGTCTCCCGCGGGAGCCATTCCCAGGTGGGTTTCGCCTCGCGCGAGATCAGGTCCCGGCAGTAGGCGATGTCCACGGGCTGCGAACGCCCCTCTCGCCGCAACCGATTGGCAGCCGTGATGCTGACCCGGACTTTGGCGAGAAAGTCTCCCGAGCTTTCGGTAGGATCGGCCTCGCCGTGCGCACCCCTGGCCACCAGATCCCGATAGATCTGGCGCAGATGCGTTTCGTCACGGTGCATCAATAGCACCTGACACGTAATCTTGTCCTCCTCACGCTTCGCGTTGATGCGGTTGATCGTGTCCACCACCGCCGTGGGAAGATCCGGGGAATCGCAATTGTACAGAAGCACCGAGAAATTGTCGCGCTCATGGGGCTGAAGGCGCAGATACTCGGTCATCTCCTGTTCGATGGTGCTGGCCGCACTCATCGACTCGTCATCCAATGCGGGCATTGCCGATTCGGAGGAAGGCTCCGCAGGCTGATGCAGCGTGTAGGTATCGAACGCCTGGGTCACGATTCGGGGAAACGCTTGCGCGTTCTCCCATACCACCGTTACTTCCGGGTACAGCGGATGCGTAAGCAGCTGCTCTACCTCGCGAAAGAAAAGGGCACCGCTTGCCCCGTCCGAAAAAGGTGGGCGGTCCTTGCCGAGCAACTGCTCAAAAAGACCGAACACTTGCTCCTGACGTGCGGCCGCCGCCTCCATTCGTAAGGGATGCCATGGACAGATGACCGACATCGGGGGTCGTCGGCCCGATCGCTGCACCTGTGCCAAGCCGATGCGAAGCACCAATCGAAGCAGTTGGCGGCGCGCATCCTGATGCCGCAGAAGATTGATTCTCAGCAACAGGGTTCGGTAGGCGTTGGCCACTTCCGAAGCCTTATCCGTCGCCAGGGCGTCCTTCCTCAATGCGAGGATGGCGGCGTTGTAAGTCGCTTCGAATGTGTTGAAATCGGCCGCAAGAACGGACACATCGGCGTCAAGCAGCCAACGTTTTGCTTCAGCGCTCGCAAGCGTCTGCCGCCAGAGCGCGGTCAGGGACTCGATCCGATCCTGCGCCGGGACGAACGCGCCGCGGCCCCCGCCTCTAGCCTTGTCGGCGAATCCCTCGACATTTTCCAGAGAAAGCGATACTGGAGTTCCCTTGCGGCCCACTGCCTCGTACTCGGCTACGCACTCCACCAAAGCCGTGCCGCGATGGGCCTTGTACCGGCAAATGGCATCGAAATCCGCGCCCTCCTGACCCAGAACCGATCCAATTGGGAAGCGCCAGGTGAGCGACAGGCTCGCCACCTTCCGTTCCGAACCGCGCCGCTGCTTCTGAAAAACAGACACGAGGAAGTTGAGCTTCGTTGCGCGTCCGGTCTTGCTTGCCCCCTTGAATTTCGGCTTGTCCTTGATCTTGGGTAGCACGGCCTTCGAGTAATTGCAGATCAGCGTATTCTTGAATTGCACGCGTCTCTTCGTTCTCGCCTCGACGGCTCCGTAGGCCCGTTCGAAATACTCACACGCGCGCTGATTGATTTCGAGGAAGCTGTTGGGCTTCGCCTGCTGCTTGCCTTCGAGCACAATATACGCGGGCTCATTCGTGGAAAGTCCTCTGATCGAGCGATGTAGCGCCTCGAAAAGGCCCTGGTAGAGATCGGTGCACTCGATCCGCCTGCCGTGAACGAAATCCTCCCATTCCAGGAACAGGCTGATGTCCTTCTCCAGCTGCTCACTGCGCCGCTCGAAAAATTCACGGAACTCATCGGGAGCGGACCCAGACTTACGCCCCACTTTCGTCAAGGCTTGGATGACCAGCTCGTCGTCGGGTGTGGGCGTGATCCCTTCGGCCTCCAGCGCGTTACGCGTTCGCTCCGCGAAGTCCTTCGAGGTCGATTTCTTCGCCTTCTCAAAGCAATGGATCGTGTAATTCCAGTCGAAGGAGAACAGCAGCCTCTCGGTTGCGCTGTTTCTGGCGCCCTCCGATTCAATGTAATCCTCGAACGCATCCAGCATTGGCTCGGGCAAGGGCGGCTGCTGTTCATCCGAGCGAAGCTGGGCCAGTTTCTTGCGCAGCACATCGGGATCAAGCATCTCCTGCGCCGGGCCACGCTTATCGAGGTAGCACTCCAGCACATAGTGCGACTTGAATTTTCCCGCCCACTGCGACGGCTGAGCCATTTTCGATTCGTTAAGCGAGCTGAAGCAATCTTCGAAAAGCGGTAGGCCGATCACGGGCAGCGCCTTGCCCGCGGCGCGGTTTAGAGGCTCTCCGTTCTTGAAGTTCGACAGCACCGCGGACAGAAACTCGCCTACCTTGGCGGTTGGACACCGTCCGGTGTCAAACAGCCCCTTTATCATGGCTTCGAGCTTTTTCCTGTCCTCCGGCAGCAGACTGATGCCCACGATTCTGGCCACGAAGTCCACCCAGATATGTGCGATGGCCTTATCCTTCAGATCGGAGGCATCGGTCCGATCGCTGTCGGCAAGTGAGGCTTGAGCATCTGCCTCCACCTCCGCCGTCAGCGCCACCGTGCCGTTGCGTTCTCGGTTCCGCACATTCACCGAAGAGTCGGCAGTCGTGTATTGCGCGGCAACGCCATAGGGCCGCAGCTCAAACTCAGGAAACTGAATCGTCAGACGCGTCGTTCTGTCACCGGCATTGATGCTTGCCTGAATGAAGCCCGCCAGCTGCTCTGGAGAAAAGCCGGAGAGCACATGGAACGCCCCACGAAAATCGGACCCGTCTTCGAGCTGGGGCTTGAGCCTCAGCAGCACGTATTCGAGGGCAATTGCCCCTACCAGCGCATCGGGTGGGCTGATGTTCATGTGGTGGACTCCATTGGATTGAGGACGTAAGTGCAGGCGTCGCTCATCCGCTGAGCGAGCCCCATGCCCACCAGGTGCTGGCCGAAGCGGTCCCGGTTTTTCTTAAAGTCCGTCTCGTCGAAGAGGTAGCTTAAGACATCGGCCTTGGCTTCCGTGGGACCGATGACGATGCGGTAGCGGCCGTGCAGGTGGCGCAGAAAGGCGCTTTCCTCCACCGGGGACGTGACGTTCGCAAAGATTAGCGCACGCAGCAATTCGTCTGTCGGCGCATATCTGTAGCGATTGGTGCCGCGTTTTGAAACGAGTCCGCAACCGGTTGCCAGCGCCATCAAGCCGTCGGCTGTGCCGGCGCGGTAAAGCCTTGTCGCAAGGCTGTAGAACATCTCCATGAGCCGCTGCGGGGTGTCCGCATTGATGGTTTTCTTTAGAGACACGGTCCGAACAAGATGCTCCGCAAGATAATCTCTCTTAGCGACTGCATCCAGTGAATCGTCGGCCAAAGTTTTTTGCAGCTTTGCGTCGGAAAAGACCGTCGTGTCCAGAAACTTGCGTACCGCCAGCGTCCCAATGCCGTCGTTGTGCAGATAGGACGCCACGGCGGCCTTCCTCACGAGATCGCCGCGAGGGGCAAGGATTTCGCAGGTAATGGGAGGCAAGCTCTGATGACCAAGCCAGGCGTTCGCCGTCTCGATGCCATAGAGATAGATGTGGAAGCCCAGCAGCGGCTGCAGATACTGGAAGGCATCCTGATCGGGAAGATGGAGGCTGAGAATGGCCGCCACGTCCTCCGCCATGCGGTTGAAAGCGGGATGTGTCTTGTACGGAAGATACGTGCCGCCTTTCATATCGCCGCGATCGGGCTCCGTGGAAGAAATCAGACGCAACACCAGCCGGTTTCGTGAGGTGCCCGGCTCGAAGGATGGCGCGAGGCGTTCGCGAATCCTGGCGCGCAGCAGTTCGTCGGCTCGCGAGAGCATCAGATAGGCGACTTCGCCTGTACGCGTGAATACCCGCCGCGTTTGCTCAAAGCTCTCCCTTTTTTCGTACAAGGCTTCATAGAGCGCCGCAGGCCCGATGGGAAACAGGAATTGCATCGTCCAGCTGCGTTCGCTGCCGGGATCGGCGGCGATCCGGCGCAGCAGGCGCACCACGCTGACCAGCTCGGCGAATGTATCGAAGCGCGTCCGCAGATATGAAAAGTCAGTTGAGAGGCGGTCACCGAGTGACGCGCCGTCCCTCATCGCCTGCAGCCAGACAGACCATGCTTCCTCATCGCTGCCCTGTGCGTTCTTTAGGATCTCTTCCATGCGCGGATTATTGAAGAGGAGGTTACGGAGTTGCAGACAACGGTTGGCGGCATAGGTGGGATTCTCGCTTGGCCGCGTATGTTCCAGCAGCTTCCCCTGCCGGTACATACCCTCGGCCATGCCCAGGAATTCCAGCAGCAGGGCCGAGAAGGGCTGCCGTTCCAGGCGGTGTCCCCAGATAGCCTCGGCGACCCACGCCTCGTTGCGGTCCTTGGAGCCGAAATACGGCTCGGTGTTTGCAAGCGAGATCATTGCTCCACCAGATGAATCGGCATACGCTGAATTGTCCCGCCGCCATGCACGTCGATGAGTTGCAGGGAGCGTGTGCTAGCCCGGAGTTTGAGATCACGTAGGCACCGCTGCTTCAGAGACATGAAGTCGGCGCACGACTCCCGCGAGAAACTCGACGGCATCGCGCCGTCGGCGACGCGGCAAAGAAACTCGAACCTCGGAAGAGTAAGGGCGAAACGGAAGTCCCGCCCGTTCGCGCGAAGGACCACGTCCGGGGTACTGGCGATGTCCCGCTGCACTACCTCCAAGCCCGGCGGCTCCGAATCCAGCTCGATCTGGGAGAGAAAAATGTCGCTGAGAGCCGACGTGGTCAGGTCTAGCCCGGTGGTCAGGTAGACTTCGTTGGCGTGTTCCGCCAACAGAAGACCCGTCCAGATCCGGTTCAGGCCCGATGCGATTTTCCGCAGATGAAGCCGGGCAGGGGCTTTCCCAGCCTCGATGGGAGCCACCACCTCTTCAAGGAATTCCCGGGCGTGATGAAACACTGTCGTCTTCCACAATCCGTGTTTGTGGAACTGTGCAGTGCTGGCCTGCACGAAAATGCGTCGACGTTCGACGGCGAGTTCGCTAAGAAACGTACGCGTCTCCTCGTCGGTGGTAATATCGCCTCTGATATAGCGCCTGAGCACGGCGTCGAAGTCGGGATTGCGCTGCTCGTACGGATCGGCCGCCACAACTTCTTCGTAAGCAGGCCGTAATTCCTGGTCCCGCGAGCCGAAGACGAACAGCTCATCCAGATCATTGGTCGTCTCCTCGCCGATATGGAGCATGCCGAGAAACCGGTAAATCTCCCTTTTACGACGGTTCGTCGGCGTGAGATT
>Ga0210385_10001745_pt1 | contig 13304 bp, 13 predicted proteins | sample IncBWH26OmetaG_FD_160107 | JGI IMG/M metagenome (GOLD analysis project Ga0210385, IMG submission 160107) | Forest soil microbial communities from Barre Woods Harvard Forest LTER site, Petersham, Massachusetts, United States - Inc-BW-H-26-O ... | reverse complement strand
GATGCGGAATCAGCTGCGGCACAAGATTATTTTCCGGCGCGGCTTCAATCACCAGCGCCAGTTGCATGGCCGGCTGCGCCAGGCCCACGGCCTCTTCGGGTGAGGCGAATTGCGCGCCGTCGATAATATCGCCCCACTTGATCAGGTCGGTGATGGGGCGGGCGTCGAATCCGAACTTCTCCGAAGCGATGGTCGCCAGAAATTTCGTGCAGGATTTGTAGTCCGGATCGTAAAACTTCCTGCCCGAGCGATCGTTGCGGAAATGTTCGGCGTCCTCCGGCGTGAGAAACGCGCTCTGATGATGATCGAACCACCAGGTGAGCAGCGGTGAGCTCGAATACTTGAAATCGACGATCGCGTTTTCGTCGCCGTCGAAGGTGCCGTCCTCGAAAGGCTTGGAGGCTTTGTGCGTCATGCCCGTATAGAGAAACTCCGCATGCTCGTTGATGCGTTCGCGATAGAATCGCGAAAAGATCGCCGCCGAACAGGCACCGTCAAAACATCTATCGTGAAAGCAGACGCGAACTCTCAATTCCCGCACCCCGGATCTCTTGAACTCGCGGACAAAATAGCCCGAGAGGAAAGTCAATAAAGATGGCTTTTGCGGCGAAGGAAGTCAAGGGGGAGTTGAAACGGGCGATGAAACGGTTGACCGCAGCGCGAGCCTATCGTAACTTCGCGCAACCGCAGATTCTCCGGGAACATTCGAGGAATTCATGAGTAAAGCGCAGCTCGGCATCGGGATCATCGGCACCGGATTCATCGCCCGCTTTCATCTTCAATCGTTTGTCGCCGTGCGCAACGCAGACATTCGCGGCGTCTTCAGCCCCAATCGTGAGCACGCGAACGATGCAGCTGCGCTGGCCCGATCCCTCGATCTGGGCGCAACACGCGCTTACGGATCGATCGAGGAAATGGCTGCCGATCCTGCGATTGAGGCCATCTGGCTCTGCGGCCCCAACCACACGCGGATTGAAAACATGGAAGCAATCGTCGTAGGCGCGGAGCGCCGTAGGGAGCCGCTGAAAGGACTTGCCTGCGAGAAGCCCCTGGCGCGCAACGTGAGCGAAGCGGTGCGCATGGTGGAATTGGCGAAGCGCGCAAAGATCCCAACGGGCTACCTGGAAGACCAGGTTTTTTCCCCGGCCACCGAGACAGGCCGCCGCATCATCTGGGAGCGCGGCGCGGCGGTTGCAGGGCGCCCCTATCTGGCGCGCGCAGCCGAAGAACACAGCGGCCCGCATATGCCGTGGTTCTGGCAGGGCCAATTGCAGGGCGGCGGCGTGTTGAACGACATGATGTGCCATTCCGTTCTGGTGGTGCGCCATCTGCTGACGAAGCCCGGTGCTCTGCTCGCCACCGTGCGGCCCGTCCGTGTGACGGCGCACATCGCCAGCTTGAAATGGTCGCGGCCCGAATATGCAAAGCGGCTGAAGCGCTCGATGGGCAAGCAGGTCGACTATGCAAGGCATCCGTCCGAAGATTTTGCCTCTGCCACAATCGAGTTTGAAACGGACACCGGCACCACCGCCATCGGCGAGGTAACCACTTCATGGAGCTATGTGGGGGCGGGACTGCGGCTTTCCGAAGAGTTGCTCGGCCCGGAATATTCCATGTCGTGGAATTCTCTCGACACCGGCTTGAAGGTTTTCCTAAGCCGCGAACTGCAGGGCAAGGAGGGCGAAGATCTGGTGGAGAAGCAAAATGCAGAAAGCGGCCTCATGCCCGTGCTGGCAGGCGAAGCCGCCGCGTACGGTTACGAAGGAGAGAATCGCCACTTCGTCCGCGCATTCCTGAACGGCACACGGCCGGAGCTTACCTTCGACGATGGGCTGGAAGTCGTCCGCTTATTGATGACCGCGTACCAGAGCGCCGAACGGGGCAGGACGCTCGCTTATCCTCCGCGCGGACTCGATACTTATCGGCCGCTGGTTGCGCGAGGAAAATGGAATCCCGGGAAAAAGCGGAAGCTATGACTTGCCGAAAATCTGCTCGGCAATGTCCGCCGCGATAGGAATGCGAAAGCGCTCGCCCTGGTATGCCTTGATCATCAGCACAATCCAGAGCACCACGCTAAGCAGATCGACCAGCGAATAGGCCGCCCAGCCAAACGACATCGTTCTCACGCCGCCTAGCATGCTGACCCCGAAGACGATCCCCACGACGTAGCCAAGAATCTGCAGCCCGCCGAATACGACGATCGATTGCGTGGCATGAAAGCGGACGAACGGCCGCTTGTCGATGAGAAAAAAGATCAGTCCGGTGATCCATCCCACCAGGTAGCAGAGCAAACCGGCAACATTCTCCTGCATTTGCGTCTGCTGCACCGTACTTACAGGCGGCGTAGACGCGCTCACGCCGGCCTGCGGCGCTCCGCACGAAGCACAGAACGTCGCACCCGCATCCACCGAAGCTCCGCATTTCGCACAGAACGGCATCGAGTCCTCCCGGATTGCTCGCGCGAGACTAGCAGAACTCCCTCGCGCCCAACAAGCGCGAATGGTTCATGCCGTTGAACGAATCGGCGTCCTAGCGAATCGCGATAGCCGCCATCATCCGTCCGGTCGTTCGTTCGCGTCGATAGCTGAAAAAAAGGTCGCTGCGGCAGGCGGTGCAGAGGCCGGACACAGCAATATTCCCCGCCGGCACACCCGCCTCCTCCAGAATCGCGCGATTCGCGGCCACCAGATCGAGCTGCACGGTAAGTGGCGGCGGCGCATGGCCCGGCGGGCGCATCGTCAGCCAAGGCAGCCAGTTTGGATCGTTCTCTCCGGAGGCCAGCGCATCGAACGGCCCGTCGAACCACTCGCGCGCATTGGCAAACTTCGCGTGAAACTCGTTAGCTACATCGCTACCCACTTCGTAGCACGATTGCCCAATCGCAGGGCCCACGGCTGCAATCACATCGGCGGCGCGAGTGCCGAATTCCATTTGCATGCGGCCAATGGTCTTCTGCGCGATGCGCTGCGCCGTGCCGCGCCAACCGGAATGAATCGCCGCGATCGCGCGACGCTTCGTGTCGGCAAGCAGAATCGGCACGCAGTCGGCCGTCTGAACCACCAGCACCACCCCGCGCTCGCGCGTGAAAAGCGCGTCGGCTTTGGGCGCCTCCGCTTCGGCCGGGATGTTCGCCGTAACTCCCCACGCTATATCCGAGTGGATTTGTCGCAGCGTGACGGGCCGCATCTTCGCAGCGCCTATCGCGCGAAAAAACTTCTCGCGATTCGCGGCGACGCGCTCGCGCGTGTCCCAATCGGTGAAGCCCAGATTCAAAACTTTCTCGGTGATCGTGCGGCCCCGCTCCGTACGCGCGAGTTCGCTCGCTCCGCCGGGCCGCGTGCTGAATCCGTGAACGAGCCAATCAAGCCGCGCGAGATTGGGCGCCTGCAAGATTTGCAATCCGCCGGCGCTCCGTGTCTTCCAGCCAACTTTCGCCGCGCCGGCTTCCTTCGGCGCGCTACGTCGGCGAGCGCGCGCTTTCTTCTCCGCTGTCGGTGTCATCGGGAGAGATAGCTTACCAAAGAGAGCTCTTCCGTGAGTGACGCACATCTCAGCGTCACATATAATCGCTTTTGCATCGGCTTCAGCGAAAGGCACACGGTGATCGTCGGCTTAGGCTTGGACGTTGCGGAAATTGATCGAATCGAAGCGGCAATTAAGCGCCATCCAGCCGCGTTTATCGAACGCATTTACACACCCGCTGAAGCAGCCTACTGCCAGCGCTATGCGAATCCCTACGAACGCTATGCCGGCCGCTTCGCCGTGAAGGAAGCGGCGATGAAAGCGCTCGGCACCGGCTGGACGCGCGGCGTCCGCTGGCGCGACATCGAAGTAGTCCGTGAACCGAGCGGCAAGCCAACGCTCCGCCTCGAAGGCGCAGCTCGCGCCATCGCCGACGGCCTCGGCGTAAAACACATCGCAGTCACGATCACGCACAGCGGGAACCTGGCAATCGCCCAGGTAATTTTTGAAGACGGAGAGAATTTCCGAGCGGACTTTTCCGGCAGCTAGCGGTTCTTCCACTTCGGTGCGCGCTTTTCCACCAGCGCCCGCAAGCCTTCCTGCGAATCCTCCAGGTCGGCCAACTCGTTGAGAAACACCTTCATCGAATTTCGCACGCCGTCGCGCAACGGCAATCCCAGGCTGCCCAAAATCGCTTTCTTCGCCATCGTCAGCACTGGCCCGGACTGCGCCGTCACGCGCGCAATCACGTCCGCAATCTTCTGCGGCATCTCTTCTTCGCTCACCAGCCAGTTCACCAGCCCTAACTCTCGCGCGCGTTCCGCCGAAATCGCTTCGCCTGTCAGCACCAGTTCGAGCGCCTGCTTCGGCCCCAAAATATAAGGCAGCACGGCCGCGGCCAGCGGCGGAAATACTCCCAGCCGGATTTCCGGTTGCGCGAATCGCGCCTTGGGCGTGGCAATCACCAGATCGCCCAACGCAGCAAGCTCCGCGCCTCCACCGAACGCCGGCCCGTTGACCACCACGAGCACCGGCTTCGAGGTATCCAGCATCGCCGAGAACGCGCCGTGAAACGAATCCAGCAGCTGAAAGACGCGCCGCTGCGTGTATTCGCCCAATTCGATGCCGCCGCAAAACGCCTTCCCGGCCGAATCGAGCACGATCAGTTTGATGGTGCTGCGCTCGCCCAGTATATTGATGCCCGCGGCGATTTCGCTCAGCATGCGCTCGTTGAGAAGATTATGGTCCGGCCGGTCCAGCGTGAGCCGCGCCACTTCTCCGTCGACGTTCACCTTCACAAACTGAAACTCATCCAGCTTCGGCGGCGCCAGCGCCATCGAGCCGAGCACTTCCACTCCGCGGCGTTCTTTTGTCATCACCATAGGCGTTTCGCGAAAGGTGTTATCGCGAAATATGAGCTTAGGGCGTTTCTCCTCCCGCGGCTACGCCTCACGCAAGGCCCCATGCACAATCCGCCAAGACCCTCCCGTACAGGCGGCTGTCGAAACGATGTCGCAATCTTGCTTTGTGCCAGGGCGCGCCCTTTTACTCTGAGGAACGAAGTGCAGCCGTGCCGCAACAACGTTTCAATCAGTGCGCTCCACGGGCTACGAAAAAAGGCTGGTTTTTAGAGGACCGGACCTTCCGGTCCGACATAAAATGAAGGCGCGAGGCGCCTTCCGCCTTGCCCTGACGCAAGAAGGGTCGCGGTGCTTTTCCCGCGAACCTTCGATCCATGCTGGAAGTTACTGCACTCGATTTCAGTCGAATAAAAGGAACCGCGTTGAAGCTGAATCCACAATTGCTCCGAGCCGCGTTCGCCGGAGCCCTCGCCGGCCTGCTTTTCGGCTTTGACACCGGCGTCGTCTCCGGCACCACCGCCGGCCTGACGCTCCGGTTCTCGCTCACTCCGCGGCAGCTTGGCGTCACAGTCTCGATCGCTCTGTGGGGCGCGGTGCTTTCCGCGATCTCGGCCGGAGTGATCGGACAAAAGCTCGGCAGCCGCGCCACCCTTCGCATCACCGCCGTCCTTTACATTGTTTCGGCAATCGGATCGTCGCTCGCGGTCGGCTGGCCAATGCTGCTCGCCTCCCGCTTCATCGGCGGACTCTGCATTGGAGCTGCATCCGTGGTCGGACCCGTTTATATTGCGGAAATTTCGCCCGCGTCCTGGCGTGGACGAATGGTCGGCATGTTTCAAATCAATATCGTCGTCGGAATTCTGATCGCCTATCTTTCGAACTACGCCGTGCAGAGCATGCATCTAGGTGCTGACGAGTGGCGCGTGCAATATGGCGCGGCGATCGCGCCGGCACTACTGTTCTTCTTTCTGCTTTTCGGAATTCCTCAAAGTCCACGGTGGCTGGCCACTCAAAATCGCCCGCAGGAAGCGCTCGCCGTGCTGGAACGGATCGGCGCCGCCGATCCGGCCGCCGAAATGCAAGAGTTTGCGGCGGCTGCGCAGCGCGCGAAATCCGGAGATGGGGAGCGCCTCTTCGTGCGCCGCTATGCTTTCCCGATTTTCCTCTCCGTTTCCATCGGCGCGTTGAATCAGCTTACCGGCATCAACGCGATCATCTATTACCTCAGCGGCATCTTCGCCGGCGCGGCCTTCGGCAGCATGCCCGGCAGTGTGCGGGGCATCGTGGTCGGCACGGTGAACATGCTTTCCACGTTCGTCGCCATGTCCGTGATCGACAAAGTGGGCCGCAAAACGCTGCTGTTGATCGGCTCTGTGGGAACTGCCGCGGCTCTGGCCGGCGTAACACTGATCTTCGCCAAAGGTCACGGCCGGCAATTCGTGTTGCCCTTGCTGCTTTTTTATATTTTTTCTTTTGCGATTTCCCAAGGTGCGGTGGTCTGGGTTTACATCAGCGAAATCTTCCCGTCCTCCGTGCGGTCCAAGGGACAGTCTCTGGGCTGCAGCGCGAATTGGGTTTCGAACGCTCTCGTGGCCGTGCTATTTCCCGTCATTGCCGCGCATTCGATTTCCTTGCCCTTCGCTTTTTTCACCGTAGTAGCCTGCGCGCAGTTCTTCATCGTCTTGTTCGTCTACCCGGAGACAAAGGGCATCTCGCTCGAGGCACTGGAACGAAAGCTAGGTCTGAGCAGCCTGCCGGAACCTGCGACGGAAAATTCCTGACGGGATCTGCACAGATCAACCGGCCCTCGCCAGTCTGCATCATAAACTCGGCTCTTCGTTAGGGACAACTCTTGTAAGTTGAGAGACGGGGGCACGCAAGCTCTGAAAAGACGAAGGAAACCTAAACGCAATCGAAAGACCAGCGCCATCAGCATGGCACAGACCCGCTAGGACAAGGGCAAAGTCACGAGCACTACACTCGCGTTGGCCGTTGCCCTGGCAGCGCTGACCTTTCAGGCCGGCATCTTAACGAAGGCAATCCAAATTCGCGGCGCGCCCGCGTTCGGATCACTCAATTCTCCCGCTGGTACACCACGCGCCCACCCACAACGGTGGCCACCGGCCCGCCGCGAAATTCCCTGCCATCAAACGGCGTATTCCGCGATTTGCTCGGAGACTCAGCAGCGCGATACGTCCACACGCGATCCGTCGAAAAAATTGTCAGGTCGGCCGTCTGCCCGGCCGCAATCTTGCGTTCCATGTCCAACACCCGCGCGGGCCCGCTGGTAAAGAGTTCCACCAGCCGCATCAGCGGCATCTTCCCTGTATGCACGAGTTCGCTCAAGCCCAACGCCAGCGCGGTCTCGAATCCCAAAATGCCAAAGGGTGCGCGGTCGAATTCCACGTCCTTGCTTGCGGGGTGATGCGGCGCGTGATCGGTAGCGATCGCGTCGATGCTTCCGTCCACCAGGCCTTCGATCAGTGCGTCGCGATCGCTGCGTGAAGCCAGGGGCGGATTCATCTTGTAGTTCGTGTTGTAGTTCACGTCCTCATCAATCAGCGTGAAATGATGCGGCGTCACTTCGCAGGAAACGCGCAATCCCTGCTTTTTCCCGGCGCGCACGTGCTCGAGCGATCCACGCGTGGACATGTGCGCAATATGCAGCCGCGCGCCGGTTAGCCCGGCCACCTCCACGTCGCGCCCCACGCAAATAGATTCCGACTGCGCGGGAATTCCTTTCAGCCCGAGCCGCGCCGATTGTTGGCCCTCGCGCATCACGCCGCCGGCAAATAGCGACGGATCTTCGCAATGATCGACGACAGGCAATCCGAGCGACTCGCAATACTCCATCGCCTGGCGCATCAGGCGGGCTGTCGCCACGGGCTTGCCGTCGTCGCTCACGGCTACGATGCCCGCGTCCTTCATGGCCGCGATCTCGGCCAGCGCCTCGCCCTTGCTGCTGAGCGACACGGCGCCAATCGGCCACACGCGCACGGAGGCGGTCGCCTGAGCGCGTTCCACGATGCCGCGCGTCACCGAAGCGCTGTCGTTCACCGGCAGCGTGTTCGGCATGCAGCAGACGGCCGTGAATCCTCCGCGCGCCGCCGATTTCGTGCCCGTCTCGATCGTCTCGGACATCTCCTGGCCGGGCTCGCGCAGGTGGCAGTGAAGATCGATGAACCCGGGCGCAACAATCAGGTCCGTGGCATCCAGAATCTTGGCGTCTCCGCCAGTCAGGTCCGGCCCTACCCGGACGATGCGGTCGCCTTCGATCAGCAGGTCCATCGCCCTGTCCGTCTTCGTGGCCGGGTCGAGAACCCGTCCGTTCTTAATCAGAAGCATTCGAGCGTTCCTTTGCGGGGTGGGGGGCGTCGGCAGGCGCTCCTCCCACCAGGTGGTAGAGTAGCGCCATGCGAATCGCCAGCCCGTTAGTGACTTGTTCGAGCACGCAGGACTGCGGCCCGTCCGCCACGGCGGGATCGATTTCCAGTCCGCGAATCATCGGCCCAGGGTGCAGAACCATAGCGTCGGGCTTCGCCAGCCGCAGGCGTTCAGGCGTAAGTTGATAGCGCAGCACGTAATCAGACTCGGCCAATGCCGGTTCATGCATGCGCTCGGTCTGGACGCGCAGCACCATCACCACATCCGCTGATTCCAGGGCTTCTTCGATCCGAGGCACGCGACGCAAGTTGGGCGCCAGGCCGTCCAGAATCGGCGGCATCCAGATGGGCGGCCCGCACAGCGTCACCAGCGAACCGTATTTGGCCAAGAGGTGAATATTCGAGCGCGCTACGCGACTGTGCAGCAGATCGCCCAGGATGGTGACGTTCAGCCCCGAAAGCGTCCCTTTGCGGTCGCGGATCGTCAGCGCGTCCAGCAATGCTTGGGTCGGGTGTTCGTGGCTACCGTCACCCGCGTTAAGCACCGGTACCCCAACCCGTTCCGCTACGAACTGAGCCGCCCCGGATGAGGCATGCCGGATTACGATGCCGTCAGGCCCCATCGCCTCCAGCGTCCGTACCGTATCGATCAGCGACTCGCCCTTCTTCAAGCTGGACGACTCCGCCTGCAGGTTCATCGAGTCCGAGCCAAGTCTTGACGCAGCCGTGGCAAAGCTGATGCGCGTCCGGGTGGATGGCTCGAAGAACGCCAGGGCCACGGTCTTGCCGCGAAGAGTCGCCAGTTTTTTCAGGGGATGACGCTGGAATTCCTGGAAGGGTTTTGCCTGGTCCAGAAAAAAGTCTACCTGCTCGCTGGTGAGGGGCTCGATCCCGAGCAAGTGTCGCAGGCGCTGGAACACAGTTTCCTTTTGTTTCTCCGCCGGCTGGGGGCGGTTCTCCTGTTGTTGATGTGACTTGCGTTGATTTTGAAAAGCTAGGGCACGCGATCCACAATCACCACGCGTTCCTCGTTGTCGATTTCGCGCAGCCGCACTTCCACGATTTCCGTGTCCGTGGTTTCCACCGTCCGGCCCACAAACGTCGCCTCCACCGGCAACTCACGATGCCCTCGGTCGATCAGGACACAGAGCCTGATCCGCTTCGGCCGCCCAAGGTCGAAAAGCCCGTTCATGGCGGCGCGGATGGTTCGCCCGGTGTAGAGCACGTCATCGATGATCAGCAGGTCGCGCCCGTCCACCTCGAAGTCGATGTCTGTAGAGTGAACGATAGGCTGCGCGCCTACGGTGGAGAGATCATCCCGGTAAAGCGTGATATCGAGCGTGCCCAGCGAGACGCTGTGCTTGCCGTCCGCCTGAATGTACTTCGCCAGGCGCTCGGAAAGAGGGATTCCCCGCCGGCGCACCCCAATCAGGGCCAGACCCTCGGTGCCGCCGGTCTTTTCCACGATTTCATGGGCCAGCCTCTTGAGCGTTCGGTCGATCTGTTCGGCTGAGAGGAGCTGGCGCTTTTCCACGATTCGCATTTGGGCGCCTCATCCTAGCATAGACGCGCAAAATCTCACCCGGCGATTGGCTGTGGATATCTCAGTTTTTGAGGTCTCGCCCCGAAGAACCTGCATGCTAGAATTAAGCCAGTGAGTTCCACCGAGGCTGCTAGTAACTCAAAGCTTGGTACCCAAACAGGCGGGCCCGCGGGGGTTGACCTCCGAGTCGCAGTCGGTTCCCTGCTTCTTCAAAATCCCATCATCGCTGCCAGCGGCACCTTTGGTTACGGGATCGAGTTCGCCCACCTGGTCGACCTGAACCGCCTGGGCGCCATCGTCGTCAAAGGCCTCTCCATCCAACCGAAGGCTGGCAACCCCGCTCCCCGCATGTGCGAGACCGCCTCAGGCATGCTCAACTCCATAGGCCTCCAGAACATCGGCGTCCGTGCATTTGTTGCCGAAAAGCTGCCCCAATTGCGCCAGTTTAAGGTGCCAATCGTGGCCAATGTGTTCGGTCAAACCACCTCCGAATACGTGGAAGTGATTCGTCTGCTTGAGGATGCGGAAGGCATCGCAGCCTATGAGCTCAATATTTCCTGCCCCAACGTGGAGCACGACGGCGCGGAATATAGTACTGACCCCACTCTCACTGCGGAGGTAGTCGGTGCCGCAAGAAAGGCTGCAACTCGACCTCTCTGGGTGAAGCTCTCCCCAAGCATTGGAATTATTGGACTTACGGCAAAGGCGTCGCAGGACGCCGGTGCCGATGCTCTCGTCGTCGCGAATACCTATCCGGCACTGTGTATAGACGCACACAATCGAAGGTCACGCCTCGGTAGTACCACCGGCGGGTTGTCAGGTCCGGCTGTGAAACCTATAACCATGAGGTTGGTTTACGAGCTTGGTCGGGTGATTCAAGTGCCGATCATAGGGTTGGGCGGTATTGAGAACCCTACCGACGTGGTCGAATATGTCCTCGCCGGAGCCTCAGCGGTTGAGGTTGGCACCGCGCACTTCGTGGACCCCAGAGCCTCTCAAAAGCTGGTGGAAGGCCTCGAAGGCTGGTGCCGGGACCAAAATCTATTTGAAATCAGCAGCTTACGGGGCGCTTTTGAAGGCGATTCCGGTTGCTCCAAGGACCCCCAAAAGGCTATAATTTGCTGATTCTAATGAGGATAGCGATAATGAGAGCGAAGCTTCTCGTGGTACTCGAGTCCATCTTTTTGGGACTGGGCCTGCTCGTCTTGACTCCTTCGATCAATCCGACACCGAAGGCGAGCTCGTCTACGCAGCCCAACATCTCAGTGGGGGCGTTCGAAACTCCTAAGAAGACGAGTGCAAAGTCTGGCCCGCAGCCCATTGCGGTCTGGGAATGTACCACTAGCTGGTATGGAGATGATTTTGACGGTCTCCCAACTGCAACCGGCGAGACCTATGATATGTATGCAGATACGGCGGCACACCCGACGCTCCCTCTGGGGTCGATCGTGCGCGTGACGAACCCGCGCAACCACCGTAGCCAGATCGTCCGCATCAACGATCGCGGCCCTTACGTAGAGGGACGGGAGTTGGACGTCTCCTACGCCGTCGCGCAAAAGCTGGGCTTTGACCAGCGCGGAACCGCCAAGGTCCGCCTGGAACTTCTGGAGGTGCCGAAACGCTCGGCCACGGAACACAGCTACTAATCGTTGCCCTCGATTTTGACCGTGCGGGGCCGGCTTACGCTTTGGCGCGCCGGCTTCGCGGGTCAGCAGGACTCTTCAAAGTTGGAAGCCAACTCTTCACATCCGAAGGACCGAAGGTCGTCGAAAAGCTAGCTGGACTTGGCTTCGGCATCTTTCTGGACCTCAAGTTTCACGACATCCCCAATACCGTCGCCGGCGCCGTCGCCGCAGCCTCCGCACTGCCAAAGGTAAAGATGCTCACGCTGCACACCACCGGCGGCATGGCGATGATGCGCGCCGCGCGTGAGGCTGTCGGCACCAAGAAGAAGCGCCCGGCGCTGCTTGGCGTCACCATCCTCACCAGCATGGACGAACCGGCCATGCAGGCAGTCGGGCTATCCGGCTCCCCGGGGTCTCGCGCCGTAGAACTTGCCAAACTAGCCAAAGAGGCGCACCTCGACGGAGTTGTCGCCTCGGCCCACGAAGTCGCCGCCATCCGCGAAGCCTGCGGACCGGACTTCCTGATCGTCGTCCCCGGCATACGTCCGGCCAGCGCTTCGCTTGACGACCAATCGAGGGTCGCGACGCCCGCGGACGCCATCCGCTCCGGCGCCAGCTACCTCGTCGTGGGACGCCCGATTACTGCGGCGGTCGATCCGCGCAAAGCCGCGCGCGCCATCGCTGCCGAAATCGCGGCGGCCAGGCGCTCCGGCTAAACCCCGCGTTACAAAAAGTTACGGATTCGCACGTGCATTTAGTGCTGTAAGTGCGTCGTCAACTCTTACGCCAAACGAGCCCTCAACTGGACTTTACGGGCGCGATTTGGCGCCAGCGACTCGGGCCACAACCGCGGCTCCGTGCACTGCGGCAAACTGTATTGCCAGCACAGCCATCCGCCAGCTCCTAAGAATCGATTCTGGATTTATCCGCCAAATTAGAGTAATTTGCGGCCCTGGAAGCGCCGCAAGGCAGAACGCGCAAATGCTGCTCAGAGCGGATTGCGGCGCGCTGGTTTTGCAAATCTCCGAGATCGCGAGCACAAGAGGATGGCAGCGACAGAACAGCAAAAGGCGGCGATAGTCTCGCTCGTCAAAGAGGGTAAGTTGGATTTTAGGCAGATTGCAAAGCAGATCGGCGTTTCACCCGGCACTGTTGCATCCGTAAAGGCGCACATGACGATGGGAACCTACGGCGATGCGGCTGCGGAAGCGGAACAGATTGCGGAAGCCATAGATACCACCTTCGGACTTGAGCGCGACCTCCAAGCGGTACTTCGCAGGCATATCGATCAACTGGAACCCGGACTCAGGATCGTAGATGAGGGGAGGGAGCAGACTGTCGAGTCTGGCCGAATAGATATTACAGCGGAAGACTCGAGTGGGGCGACAGTAGTAATCGAACTTAAGGCAGGTTCGGCAGATCGCGAAACGATCGGACAGGTCTTAGGTTATATGGGAGACATGATGGTGGTGAGGAAATCGGTTCGCGGGATTCTAGTGGCCGGAGAGTTCCCCGCTGGCACGATTGCAGCCGCACGCGCGGTTCCTAACCTCCAGCTAAAGAAGTACAGCTTTAGATTTTCTTTCGAATCCGTCGGGGGGCCGGCCGAGTGAGGCAGGTTCTGTGGGCGGAGCGAGGGGCGCTGAGCACCGCTAGAAATGGGGCCCTCGGAACTTCCCTTCGCACGGGGTTTGCGTTAAAGTACGTACCGCAGACTACCCCGAGAGAGGAATTTGTATGGAATTGTCTCCGTGGCACCTTTTGATCGTTGCTGCCGTAGTTGTGCTGCTTTTCGGCACCAAGAAGATCCCCGAACTTATGCGCGGGGTCGGCGAAGGCGTTCGCACCTTTAAGGAGGGCATGCGGGGCGACGCAACCCATCCGAGCCAGACCACGCCGAGCGTCACATTGATGGCGGCTCCGAATCCCG
>Ga0210385_10001744_pt1 | contig 13307 bp, 11 predicted proteins | sample IncBWH26OmetaG_FD_160107 | JGI IMG/M metagenome (GOLD analysis project Ga0210385, IMG submission 160107) | Forest soil microbial communities from Barre Woods Harvard Forest LTER site, Petersham, Massachusetts, United States - Inc-BW-H-26-O ... | reverse complement strand
CCGCGGCGGTCGAGCACCGCGCAGTGGGCGGACGCCTGGCTCGGCATCCACGTCGGCAGCGACATCTCGCTGGCGAACGCGATCGCGAACGAGATCATCACCGCGGGGCTGGCCAACGAGGAGTTCATCAAGCGCGCGACCACCGGCTTCGACGCCTACGCGCAGAAGGTCAGCGAGTACCCGCTGGAGCGCGCCGAGCGCGACAGCGGCGTCCCCGCGCACCTCATCAGGGAGCTCGCGCACGAGTACGCCAAGGCCGACCGGGCGCAGATCTGCTGGACGCTCGGCATCACCGAGCACCACAACGCCGCCGACAATGTGCTGGCGCTGATCAACCTGTCGCTGCTCACCGGGCACGTGGGACGCTATGGCTCCGGCCTGGTGCCGCTCAGAGGCCAGAACAACGTCCAGGGCGGCGGCGACATGGGCGCCATCCCGAACAAGCTGACCGGCTTCCAGGACATCGAGACCAACGACGACGCGCGCCGCCGGTTCGGCGAGAAGTACGGCGTCACGATCCACCCCAAGAAGGGCATGCACCTGTCGCAGATGTTCGAGGCGATGGAAGAAGGCGAGCTCACCGCCGCCTACGTCATCGGTGAGAACCCGATGCGCTCCGAGGCCGACACCTACCGCACCCGCAAGCTCCTCGAGGGCCTGGAGTGCCTGGTCGTGCAGGACATCTTCCTGACCGACACCGCCGCCGCGGCGCAGGTGGTGCTGCCCGGCACCGCCTCCTGGTGCGAGGCCGAGGGCACCGTCACGAACAGCGAGCGCCGCGTGCAGCGGGTCCGCAAGGCGCTCGACCCGCCGCCAGGCGCCCGCGACGACATCGAGATCATCACCGAGCTCGCCCGCCGCCTGGGCACCGACTGGGGCAACCCGACGCCGGAGGACCTCTGGAACGAGCTGCGCACGCTGTCGCCCATGCACCGCGGCATGAGCTACGCCAAGCTCGAGCGGCTCGGCGGCGTCCAGTGGCCCTGCCCGGACGACGAGTCGGAAGGCACCATGTTCCTGCACGCCCGGCTGTGGGAGACCGACCCGGTCAAGCGGGGCAACCCGGCCCCGTTCCACGTGGTGGAGCAGGATGACCCGGTTGACAAGCTCACCGCCGAGTACCCGATCCGGCTCACCACCGGGCGCCGCCTGGACTCCTACAACACGGGCGCGCAGAGCGGCCACTACAGCACGCCGATGCGCCGGCCGGAATCGCTCAACATCTCGCCCGAGGACGCGGCCGAGCTGGGCTTCGCCGAGGGCGAGCTGGCCAAGGTCTCCTCCCGCCGCGGCTCGGTCACCGCACCGGTGCACGTGGACGAGACCCTGCGCCAGGGCCTGGCCTTCATGACCCTGCACTTCCCCGAGCAGGTGGAGACCAACATCCTCACGCTCGACGCCTGGGACCCGAAGTCCGGCACGGCGGAGTTCAAGGCGACCGCCATCCGCATCGACAAACCGGACGCGGAGTCGCCGGCCACGGCGACCGCGAGCACCGCGGAGGTGGTCGGCTAGATGGACCTGCGGTTCGGGGCGACGGTGCCCGCGACCGACGAGGAACGGGCCGCGATCGCGTCGGTCCTCGGGCCGCCGGAGACGGGGTGGGACGGCGGGCCGCGCAGCGCCGCGGACGGCCACATCGCCTACGGCGGCCACGCCGCCCGGGCGCGGCGGCACCTGCTGATCACCGTGCTGCACGCGGTGCAGGAGCGGATCGGCTGGATCAGCCCCGGCGCGCTCGACCACATCGGCGAGCGGCTCACCGTCCCGCCGGCCGAGGCCTACGGGGTCGCCTCGTTCTACGCCCTGTTCCGCACCACGCCCTCGCCGGGCGCGGTCGTGCACGTCTGCGACGACCTGGCCTGCCAGGTCAACGGCGCGGAGCAGCTGTGCGAGCAGATGAAGCGGCGGTTCGGGGCGGAGGGCAGCGAGTCCGCCTTCGACGGCGCGGGCGTGACCTGGCAGCGCAGCCCGTGCCTGGGCCAGTGCGACCGTGGCTCGGCCGCGCTCATCACCCGCGCCGGCGCGGACCCGGCCCGGGTCTCGCTGGCCCCGGCGGATCCGGATCAGATCTGGCGGGCGCTGACCGTCCCCACCGAGGGTGCGGGCCGTCCGCTGGTCGTCGGATCAACATCAGGAACGGTCTCGTTGCTTCGCCGCATCCGCACCGTCGACCCCGAGTCGCTGGATTCCTACCGGGCGGCGGGCGGGTACGAGATGCTCCGCCGGGCCGTGGGCCTCGGCCCGCAGGGCGTGCTGCGCGAGGTCAAGGACGCCAAGCTGCTCGGCCGGGGCGGCGCCGCGTTCCCGACCGCGATCAAGTGGGAGGCCGTCGCCGCCAACCCCGTCCAGCCGCACTACGTCATCTGCAACGCCGACGAGTCAGAGCCGGGCACGTTCAAGGACCGGGTGCTGATGGAGGAGGACCCGTACGCCCTCGTCGAGGCGCTTACCGTGATGGGCTATGCCTGCGAGGCAGAGCAGGGCTTCATCTACATCCGCGGCGAGTACCCGCTGGCCGAGGCCCGGCTGCGGAACGCCGTCTCGCGGGCCCGGGCCCGCGGCTTCCTCGGCCCCGACGTGATGGGCAAGGGGTTCGCCTTCGACATCGAGGTCAGACGAGGCGCCGGCGCCTACATCGCCGGCGAGGAGACCGCGCTGATCAACTCCCTGGAGGGCAAGCGCGCCGAGCCGCGGAACAAGCCGCCGTTCCCCGCGCAGTCCGGCCTGTTCGGCAAGCCGACCGCGGTCAACAACGTGGAGACGCTGCTGTCGGCGCTGGAGATCCTGCGGGTCGGCGGTCCCGCGTTCGCCGCCACCGGGACCGAGAACTCGACGGGAACCCGGCTGTTTTGCCTGTCGGGCTGCGTTTCCCGGCCGGGCCTGTACGAGTACGACTTCGGCGTCACGCTCCGCGAGGTGATCGACGCGGCCGGCGGGGTGCGCGGCGGGCGGCCGTTGCGGGCGGTGCTGCTCGGCGGGGCGGCCGGCAGCTTCGTGTTGCCTGACGCGCTGGACATGCCGCTCACGTTCGAGGCGGTGCGCGCGGCCGGGACCACCCTCGGCTCCGGTGTCGTGCTCGTCCTCGACGACACCGTGGACCTGGTCGCCTTGCTGCGCCGGATCACCCAGTTCTTCCGCGACGAGTCCTGCGGGCAGTGTGTGCCGTGCCGGGTCGGCACGGTCCGCCAGGAGGAACTGCTGGCCCGGCTGGTCGCCGGCACCCCGCGCGGCGGGGTGTCGGCCGAGCTTGCCTTGCTCGGCGAGATCGGCATGGTCACCCGGGACGCCTCGATCTGCGGCCTCGGCCAGACCGCGGTTTCCGCCGTCCAGTCCGCCGCGCGCCTCGGCCTGATAGGGAGTTCCTGAATCATGACCGCTGTCTTCCTCGAGACCCCTAAGCGGCTGGTCGACGTCGAGATCGACGGCGTCTCGGTGCGCGTCCCCGAGGGCGCCACGCTGCTCGAGGCGTGCCGCGCCCAGGGCATCGACACGCCGACGCTGTGCTACCTGGAGAACCTGGCGCCGGTGAACGTGTGCCGGGTCTGCGTGGTCGAGGTGGAGAAATCCCGGACACTGGTGCCCGCCTGCTCGCGCAAGGCCGAGCCGGGCATGAAAGTGCACACCGACTCCGAACGGGTCCGCACCAGCAGGAAGATGGTCCTTGAGTTCCTCGCCTCGTCCGCGGACCTCTCGCTGGCGTCGACCGACGTGCAGCGGTGGATCGACGATTACGGGGTCGACCCATCCCGCTATGGGCCGCCGGCGGCGGACCGCGAGGCGGGGGAGCGGGACGCGACCCGGCCGGGGGAGCACCACGCGGACATGTCGGGTGCGGAGGCCGCCACGGTGCGGCAGCCGGTGAAGTACGACAACGAGAGCTACGTCCGCGACTACTCGCGCTGCATCCTCTGTTACAAGTGCGTGGAGGCGTGCGGCGAGGAGGCGCAGAACACGTTCGCGATCGCGGTGGCCGGCCGCGGCTTCGACGCCCGGATCTCCACCGAGTACGACGTGACCCTGCCCGGCTCGGCGTGCGTGTACTGCGGCAACTGCATCGGCGTCTGCCCCACCGGGGCGCTGATGCCGGCCAGCGAGTACAACATGCGCCTCGAGGGCACCTGGGATGAGTCCGCGCAGACGGTCACCACCACGATCTGCCCCTACTGCGGCGTGGGCTGCAACCTGGAACTGCACGTCCAGGACAACACGATCATCAAGGTCACGTCCCCCCTGGACCACGACGTCACCCACGGCCACCTGTGCGTCAAGGGCCGCTTCGGCTTCGAATTCGTCCAGCGCCGCGCCCGCGAGTGAGGAGTCGGCCGCGATCAGTCCGAAGCCGCTCCCCGGTGGCACGCGCATAGCCGTCAGCCGCGTGCGCAGCGGCCTGCTCGTTCCGTACCCCGATCGGCCTGATGGTCCCGCGCCGCGCGATGGCGTCAGAACTTGATCGACACCTTCAGTGCGTTGCCGGTCCGGCCATGGGCGATGCGGAAGGCCTCGCCGACTCGCTCGATCGGCAGCATGTGGCTGAGCAGCGGGGCCACGTCGATCGCGCCGTCGGTGATCATCCGCACGGCGTACCGGAAAGACTCAAGCCCTGGCTCACCCTGGGCGCCGAACTTCGTGTGGGCGGTCAGCCGCCGGCGGAAGAACTCACGGAACGAGAACGGGTAGTCGTCGGCGTCTTCCGGCAGGCCAAACCAGACGACAGTCGCCCCCGCCGCGGCTAGCTCCAGGCTCAGCGGGAACGTCTCCCGGCTGCCGACCGCCTCCACGACCACGCCGGCCCCCCGGCCGCCGGTGGCCTCCAGCACTGCCGACCGGAAGTCGGCGGTGCCCGCGTCCACGGCAAGATCGGCACCTAGCCGCCGAGAGTAGGCCAGGCGCGCGGGCGACTTGTCCGACACCAGCACGCGGGCCGCCCCAGCCCGCTTGAGCAGGAACGTGAAGAAGGCGCCCGCTGACCCCTGCCCGATGACAGCGGCATCCTTGCCGATGAGATCGAGCGGATGGCTGCGGAGTGCGTAGACGACCGTGCCGAGTTGCTGCGCCATGAGCAGGTGGCTGAGCGGCGCCGTGGCCGGCAGCCGGATGCAGGCGGAGCCAGGCAGGGCCTGGAACTCGGCCAGGCAGCGTCCGGCGGCGGCGTACGGGACGGTCAGCACGCAGTCGCCCGCCTCGAACCCGGGGCAGCGCGACTCCACTACCTCGCCCACGCTCTCGTGCCCCGGGTAGCCGGCGGCCCCGGGCTGCGGCGGCTCGTTGAGGAACACGGTGTGCAGATCGGAGCCGCAGATGGACGCATAGGCGGTCCGCACGAGGATCTCGCCGTCCGCGGCCGACGGCACCGGTACGTCCTCGCACACCACACGTCCCACGTCTACCCACCGCGCGGCCTTCACCGATGGACACTCCAGTCACGGAACGTTCGCGAACCTAGCCAGTCCCCAAAGCAGACGGCACCGGCGTCCACTCGACAGTTGTAACAGGCGCGGCCATGTTAGACAACGAGGCGGGACGGCCGTGAGCTTCGGCAGCCTGCTGCTTTCGCGGCTGTTCCTTGGCGTGGCGGCCGCTGCGGCCGGTCCCATGATCGCCTCGCTCATCGGCGATTACTTCCCTGGCTCGACCGTGACCACCAGCGCGTCGATGTAAGGAATGGCGTAAAAGGCATCCAGCGGCCGACTTTGCCATTCGGTGATCTCGTCAGTGACCACATCGGTCACCGTCGATACCAGTGCGGGAGAAACCTCCGCCCCATAAATTTCTGCGAGGTGCGCCTGAATATCCCGCGTGGTCATCCCGCAGGCGTATAGCGACAGGATCACGTCATCGACCTGGGCGGCGCGCCGCTGTCCTTTCGCCACGATCTGCGGCTCGAACTCGAACTTCCGCTCCCGCGGCACCGAAAACCGCGAAGGGCCCGACGTCGTGGTAACCGTTTTCCCGTAGGAGCCGTTCCGGGAACTCCCGGTTCCGTTTCCCGCAGGGTCGCCTTTCACGTAGCCCAAGGCCGCTCCGGATGCGGCTCTCCCGTCGAGGCTGACGGGCAGCTCCGTCCCGGCGAGCTCGTCGTCGTGCATGCCCGTTCCTCCGGTGCGGGGATCTGCGGCGCCCACATGGCGGGCATTCTCGGCGCCTCCGCCGTCGTGTCCACGACGACATCGGGGTCGAAGGTGGCGGCCATCCGAGAGGCGGTTGGGCCGATGCCGTGTCCGCTCGTCGTGGTCGACGTCGCCCAGGAGGACTGCGTAGCAGCCGTCCGTCGCCGCTCCGATGGCCGAGGGTCACCTTCCGAACGCGAGACCGCGCCGAGGTGCTCAAGGTCGTCCGCCGCTGCGTCGCCGACCTCGGGGATCAGCTCGCTCGTTTCCGGCCATGTATCGACCGCTCACTCCCCCTGTCGCAGATCCTCGCCGCACTCCGGGCGCAGCGTCGCAGTCATCCTCGTGCTGGCGACGGGTGAGACGGCGTTGACCGTGACGCCGTAACGCATGAGCTCTCACGCCGCGCTGATCGTCAGAGCGGCGATGCCCGCCTTGGCGGCGGAGTAGCTGGCCTGACCGGCGCTGCCGTACAGGCCGGCCGACGAGCAGGTGTTGACGACCCCCGCGTCGTTGGCGACCCCCGATTTCTGGCGGTCTCGCCGACGCAACCGGGTTTCTCGCCGTACCAGTTCCGATCTTGTCCGATCTTGTCCATGGCCATGCCACTTCCTTCGTTGAGGGCGCTCCCGCTGACGCCCGCCCGTGCCCTCGCTCCGGCACGACCGAAACGTCTCCACCTGCTCGACCAAATGATGACATTCCTTCTTGACCTGGATGATTCCCGGTTATATCGTCCAGCTATCGGCAGCTTCAACGCCTGACCGCAATGGCATGAGGTTGGCATGGAATTGGTCGATACCACTGCCGTCAGTGAGGAGATCTTGCGGCCCAGAGTTGCGGCTGCTATTGATGACGTCAGGATTCGAGCCTTCCGTGTCAGCGGAAGACCTCGCATGCGCAAGAGGTCAGCCTTTGCGCCATCGAGCACTATGCGGCTCGAATGTTCTAGATGCCGTAGCACCCCTAGACCCCATCGACCTGAGGGGAAATTAGGACATGGCAAAGGAGTCGTGGACGAAATGAACGGGATCCGGGGTAGGCTACAGCAAAAGGCGGTGGTTCTCGCCGCTGTCGCGCTCGCCGCCGTTGCCTTGGCCGCATGTGGCTCAAATGGCTCGGCTGGCTCGGCGTCGTCGGGCAACAGCGGCGGAGCGGTCGTGTCAGCGTCGCAGCTGGCGCAGATGAAAGCTACGCTCTCGGCCCAAGAGCAGATCCCAACCTACACCGCCCCGGGTCCGGCCATCGCGAACATAGCGTCGCTCCGGGGTGACAAGGTGATGGTGATCCCCGTGAGCAGCCAGATAACAACGTGCGAGCAGCAGGCCAACGTTGAGGCGGTGATCGGACCACTGCTCGGCATGAAGGTCACGGTCTTCAACAACTCCGGTGACCCGTCGCAGTGGTCGGAGGGGATCGAGGACGCCGTCAACGGAGGCTACAAGGCGATCATCATCGAGTGCGGCATCGATCCCACCGCCATCGCCCCGCAGCTGACGGCAGCGAAAAAGGCGGGGATCGTCGTGGTCGACCAGAACGTCAATGACGCGTCAGTCAGCCAGGTCTCCCCGCTCATCACGGCGGAGACCACAGCCTGGGAGGACCTGCAGCAGCAGTACAACGTCATGCAGGCCTTCATCGAGTCCGGCGGGAAGCCGATGGACGCCCTGGTCATCACCTCTGACGAGAACGTCCCCGCTCCGGGGATGGTGCAGGCGATCCAGAGCGAGTACTCCAAGCTCTGCGGGTCGGCATGCAAGGTCGAGGTGGAGGACGTGTCCATTCCTGACTGGTCGACGAAGGTTCAGCCGACTGTGAGCGCGGCTCTGCTCGCCGACCCGAAGATAACAGCGATCTTCTGCATCTACGGTGGCATGATCAATGGCGCTATCCCCGCAGTGGAGAGCGCACACCGCTCGGGTGTGCACATCTATACGTTTGGCGGAGGCAACGACCAGCTGAAGCTCGAAGAGGGCAGCAACATCGTCCTGAGCAACTTCGGGCCTAGCGGCGTCTGGGCTGGATATCTCGCCTACTACCAGGCTCTGCTGGGATTGACGCACCAGAAAGTGCTGCCGCCTGCCGACGCCGCCACACCGGACCGGGACTTCACGCCGGCGACCGCCAACCAGATCTTCACTCCGGATGGCGGCATGGGAACAGCGTTCCTCAACGGCTACCGTCAGCTGTTCGGGCTGCCGCCGCTCAGCGGCCAGGCGCTCATCGCCGCTGCCTCGTATGACGACTCGCTCTGATATGCGTATCGAGGCCATGCGAACGCCATGAGTGAGGCGACGATAGAAGTGCCGGAACTCGCCCTGGAGCTGCGGCACATCTCGAAGTCGTTCGGCGCCAACCTGGCGCTCGATGACGTGTCTCTCGCCGTGCGGCGGGGGGAGGTCACGGCCCTCCTGGGTCAGAACGGGTGCGGCAAGTCCACGCTCGTGAAGGTGCTGGCCGGATTTCACGCTCCCGAACCCGGTGGCGAGATGCTCGTGGGGGGCCAGGTGGTCGACCTGCCTGTGCCCCCCGAGCGGTCGCGGGAGCTTGGGCTGAGCTTCGTGTTCCAGGATCTCGGTCTTGCTCCCGGGCTCTCCGTGGTCGAGAACCTGACGATCGGCATGAGAACCGCGGCGTCACTGAAAGGACGTCGCGTCATCAACTGGAAGCAGGAGCGTCGGCGGGCCAGGGAGACCTTCGCGTCGTACCACGTCGCCATTGACCCGGACGCCGAGGTGCAGGAACTCGCTCCGGTAGATCAGGCGCTGCTCGCCATTATCCGTGCGGCCGAGGAGCAGCGTCTCTTTCGCGGGCGAACGGCGAGCCGTCGGTCCTCGATTCTTGTCCTCGACGAGCCAACCGTGTTCCTGCCCGCATCGGAGTGCGAGCTTCTATTCAGCCTCATCAGGAGGGTCGCCAGCACCTCCGCCAGCGTGATCCTCATCTCCCACGACCTTGAGGCCGTCCGGGAGGTCGCCGATCGGGTGGTGGTGCTGCGGGACGGGCGGGTGTCGGCCGAGACGGACGTCGCCTCGGTCACCCACGAGGAGCTCATCGAGATGATCGTCGGGAGGCGGACAGAGAAGCTCGCGACCGCCGTCGGCGGCGACGTGCCACGGGCCGAGTTGGACCGGCCGCGACCAGCTACCGCCGTCGCCGATCCGCTCCGGGTCAGCCACCTCAGCGGCGGGCGGGTCGTCGACGTGAGCTTCACGCTCCGAGCAGGCGAAGTGCTCGGTCTCGCCGGGCTCCTGGGGTCCGGCGTCGAGGAGTTCCCGTATCAGCTGTTCGGGTCCCGACCCGCTTCCGGTGGCACCATCGACCTGGCGGGCCTCTCGGTTCCCGCCAAGCGAATGACCCCGCAGCTGGCCATGAAGTCGAGAACAGCGCTCGTACCCGCCGACCGTGCCCGCGATGGCGGCGTCGGTACCCTGCCGGTCGAGGAGAACTTGCTGCTCCTCGTGGAAGATCGGTACTTCATAAGAGGCATCCGGCGGCGGCGAGCGATTAGGCGGACGGCCACCGAGCGCTGCGCCGAGTTCGGCATCCGGCCGCCCAGCCCTGAAGCCCTGCTCTCCAGCCTGAGCGGCGGCAACGCACAGAAGGTCATTCTGGCTAAGTGGCTGGAGATCGACCCGAGGATCATCATCTTGCACGAGCCGACGCAGGGCGTCGACGTCGGAGCGCGCTCCGATTTCTACGAACTGGTCAAGGCCGCCGCGGCAAAGGGCGCCGGGGTCCTGTGGATAACGACAGACTTTGATGAGCTCGCGACGATGTGCGATCGCGTCCTCATCGTAGGGAACGGCATGATATTCGGAGAGCTAAGAAGGCCGGACATCTCGAAAAATGCGATTAGCGAGCTCGTCTTCAGGGCCAGCGCCAGCTTGTCCGTGCGTCCCGGGGGAGAGTTGGTGCGCGGTTTCCAGGCCGGTGAACAGAGAGGTGAAGGAGCGTGATCGAGTCTCCCCAGAGCCCGCGACCCGAGGAACAGGCGGCGCCGGGCCGCGAGGGTCGGCTCGCCGTCAGCCGCTCCATGAGCCGGTGGGCCACGGTCGGGGAGCGGTTCGCCCTCCCGCTGGTGTGGGTGGCCGTCATTGTTGTCTTCAGCCTGATCGAGCCATCCAGCTTTCCGACCGTCGGCAACGTTGCCAACGTCTTCGGCTCCCAGGAAGTCCTGTTCGTGCTGACCATGGCCGTTCTGATCCCATCGATCCACGGCGACTTCGATCTCTCGCTCGGTTCGATCGCCGGTCTCACCGCGATGGTGGCTGCCATTCTCAACGTCAATGATCACGTGAACATCCTGCTGGCCTGCCTGGCCGGGATCGCAGCTGCTGTTGTCGCCGGCGTCGTCAACGGGGTCATCGTCGTGACCTTCGACAACGATCCCTTCATTGTGACCCTGGGCACCATGACCGCTATCACCGGCCTGACCTACTGGATCTCGCACTCTCAAACGATCGGTGTGGTCTCCTCGTCCCTCACTAATTGGCTGTTCACCAAGACGGTCTTCGCGATTCCGTTGGAATTTTATTACGGATTGGTCCTGCTCGCCGTTGTCTGGTATTTCTTCACCCTGACGCCAGCGGGACAACGTGCCAGCTTTGTGGGGCAGTCCAGGGACGTCGCCCGCTTGAGCGGCATCCGTGTCAACCGGATGAGGCTCAGGGCGTACACCATCGGCGCGGCAGTCGCGGGCCTGGCCGGCATCGTCTACCTCGGCACCAACGGCTCGGGCGACCCGACAGCCGGGAGCACTCTGTTGCTCCCGGCCTACGCGGCAGCCTTCCTTGGAGCCACGTCGATTCGCCCTGGACGCTTCAACGCCATCGGAGCCGCGATCGCCGTGTACTTCCTCGCTACCGGTGTGGCCGGTCTGCAGCTCCTCGGCGCACAGGATTACGTGCAGCAGTTGTTCTATGGTGCGGCGCTCGTGGTGGCCATCGTGCTGTCAAACATCATCCGTCGGCAGAAGACCAGGCCGGTGGCACGCTCGACGGCAGAGACGGGGCCGGCGACGGAGACCACAGCGGTGGCCGACTGAGCCATACCTTGACGGCGAGGCTGTGGATGCACCGGCTGGTCACCCCCGGCTCGTCCGGCGATGGCACCGCCGCCTGGTCACCTCCTCGCCCGGGACCCGTGGACCGTCCGCTCGCCGAGCTGGCGGCGCGGGTGGGTCGGAACTCGACACACATCCAGATGAGCTGGTGAGCTGGGCTCAGGACCGGACGAGGCGGGCGATCGCGTCGGTGGCCTCGAGCACCTTATCCGCCGCGCCGTCGCCGCCCTCGGCCATGGCCTGGGCGACGCAGTGGCTGAGGTGCTCTTCCAGCAGGCCAAGGGCGACCGACTGCAAGGCCCTGGTGACGGCGGCGACCTGGGTGAGGATGTCGATGCAGTACTTGTCCTCGTCGATCATCCGCTCCAGCCCGCGCACCTGCCCCTCGATCCGGCGCAGCCGCCGCAGATAGCTGTCCTTGTCGTGGCTGTAACCGTACACGCTGCCCTCCGGAGTTTCCGCGCCTGCCGCCGGCGCCTGCCGCGCCGCCGATCGTGATTTCACGTCGCCGGCCCCGGTGCGGTCGCCTGCCCGCGGGCGAGGATCGCCCTGCCCCGTCCGGCCGTGCCCTTGCCCGAGGCAGCATCGCTGTTGAATCGCTGCAGCCGGAGGCTGTTCGAGACCACGAACACCGACGAGAGCGTCATGGCGACCGAGGCGAGGATCGGGTTGAGGAAGCCGAGCGCGGCGAGCGGGATGGCCGCGACGTTGTAGCCGAACGCCCACGCCAGGTTCTGGCGGATGGTCCGGAAGGTGGCGCGGGAGAGCCGGATCGCGTCCGCGACGGTGCCCAGGTCGTCGCGAAGCAGGATCAGGTCGGCGGCGCAGATCGCCACGTCGGTGCCGGACCCGAGGGCCAGCCCCAGGTCGGCTGCCGCCAGCGCCGGGGCGTCGTTGATGCCGTCACCGACCATCGCCACCCGCCGGCCCTGCGCCTGGAGCCCGGTGATGACGGCGGCCTTGTCGGCCGGGAGGGTCCCGGCGATGACCTCGTCGATGCCGACGGCCGCCGCGACGGCCCGGGCGGTGGCCTCGGTGTCCCCGGTCAGCAGGATCGGGTGCAGCCCGAGCCCGCGCAGCTGCGCGACGGCGGCAGCCGACGACGGCTTGACCGTGTCGGCGACCGCCACCGCGCCCCTGACCAGGCCATCCCAGCCGATGAGCACCGCGGTATACCCGGCTAGCTCCCACGAGCGGCATTGTTCAGTCAGTCCGAACGGGACCGTGAGTCCCCGTTCAGCGAACAGTCTCTCGCGCCCGACCACCACCTCGCGGCCGTCGACGATCCCGCGGGCGCCGAGCCCGGGCAGGGCCCTGAACCCCTCGGCCTGCGGCAGCGGGCCGGCCTCGTCCCTCGCGGCCGCGGTGACCGCCGCCGCCACCGCGTGCTCGGACGCCTGCTCGACAGCCCCGGCCAGGCGGAGCAGGTCGGTGCGGCTGACGCCGGTATCCGGCCGGACGCCGGCCAGCGACATCTGGCCGGTGGTGATGGTCCCTGTCTTGTCCAGGACGACTACCTGGAGGGAGCGGGACGACTCAAAGACCTGGTAGCCCTTGATGAAGATCCCGAGCTGGGCGCCGCGGCCGCAGGCCGCGACCAGCGCCGCCGGGGTCGCCAGGCCGAGCGCGCACGGGCAGGCGATGATCAGCACGGCGAGCCCGGCGCTGATCGCGTGCCCGGCGGGAGAAGCGGCCAGCAGCCAGCCGGCCAGGGTAAGGACGGCGCAGGCCAGCACCGCGGGAACGAACACGGCGCTGATCCGGTCCGCCAGCCGCTGGACGGCGGCCTTCTGCGCCTGAGCACGCTCGACCAGCCTGATCAGGTGCGCGAGCTGGGTGTCCTGTCCCACCTTGACCGCGCGGACGACGAGCCGCCCGGTCAGCGCCACCGTTCCGCCGGTCACGCTGTCGCCCTCGGCCGCCTCGCCCGGCACCGACTCCCCGGTCATCATGGCGCGGTCCACGGCGGTCTGGCCGAACAGCACCTCCCCGTCCGCGGCGATGATCTCACCGGGGCGGACGACGAACGTGTCGCCCGGGCGCAGGCGATCGGCCGGGACCTGGCGCTCGGTTCCGTCCGGGTCCAGCAGGCAGACATCCCGGGCCGCCGCGGCGGCGAGCCCGCGCATGGC
>Ga0210385_10001740_pt1 | contig 13311 bp, 12 predicted proteins | sample IncBWH26OmetaG_FD_160107 | JGI IMG/M metagenome (GOLD analysis project Ga0210385, IMG submission 160107) | Forest soil microbial communities from Barre Woods Harvard Forest LTER site, Petersham, Massachusetts, United States - Inc-BW-H-26-O ... | reverse complement strand
CTGCCGATCACGATCGGCCCGACCCGGTCCACGATGAAGTCCTCGTCGGGGCTGTTGTCGTAGACGCAGCGCTCGGTCCGGACCAGATCCGGCACCAGCCCGGGGAGATACTGGCGCGCCAGCGCGGTCAGCCGTGCGGAGAGCTCGCTGTCGGGCGCTTGATCCTGGCTGCCGGGGTCGATCACCGGCCCGCTGTGATGGAAGCCGAACTTGTAAAGTGGCTCGCCCGGCACCGGCAGCCCATAGGCTTCCGGAGCCCCGTGACAGATGAAAATCGGCACGACCGGGTCTGCCCCGTCCGCCACGCTGACGTAGCCGACCTGTTCCATGGTGGCCTTGGAGGGCACCTCGATTCCGCTGCCGGCGAGCAGCGCGCCGGTCCACGGGCCGGCGCACACCACGGCGGCGCGGGCCGAGACCTCGCCGGACGTCGTCCGGACGGTCACGCCGCTGCCGTCGTCTTCGACGCCGGTCACGGTGACCCCGGAACGGATGTCGGGTACGGCCGCAGCGAGCGCCCGCAGCGACGCGTCGGCGCTGATCACGCACGACTCCGGCTCCAGCAGCGCGGGGCCCCCGATCGCGAGCGCGGGGAATCTCGCCATCGCATCGGCCTCGGTCAGCAGCTCAGCTCGCGCGCCCGCACGGCGCATTGCCTCGCGGACCTCGTCCAGCTCGGGGCCGAACGTGAGGTGCGGCGTGGGATGCAGCAGCCGCTCGCCGCACTCGTCCTCCAGCTCGGACCACGGCCCGCGGGCGCGCATCGCCATCGCGACCCAGTCCGCGTCGTCGTAGCCCAGCCGGAAGATGCGGCAGCTGCCCTTTGACCCGCTCGCCTCGTGCCCGACCTCCGCCTGCTCGAGCAGGATGACCTCGTGGCCGCGCCTGGCCAGCGCCCGCGCGGCGGCTAGGCCGAGCAGGCCGGCACCGACGACAACGACATCGCACCGAGATTCCATCACAGCCGCCGCTACCAGCCGCGTTCCCGCCACTCCGGCACGTGCGGGCGCTCGACGCCGAGCGTGGTGTCCTTGCCGTGCCCCGGGTACACCCAGGTGCCGTCCGGCAGTTCGGCGAACACCCGTGCCTCGAGGTCATCCATGAGCTGGCCGAAACGCTTCGGGTCGTGCTCGGTGTTGCCCGGCCCGCCGGGGAACAGGGAATCTCCGGTGAACAGCTGTGGCTGGTCGGCGAGCGCGCCGCCGGCGTCGTAGCAGAGCGCGACGCTGCCCGGGGTGTGGCCGCGCAGGTGGATCACGGACAGCTCGGCGTCGCCGACGCTGATCGTGTCGCCGTGCCGCACCAGGTCGGTGGGGGTCACCAGCAGCGGCCCCGCGTCCTCGGGGTGGGCCGCCGTCTTCGCGCCGGTCGCCTGCTGGACAGCCTGCAGCGCCTGCCAGTGATCCCAGTGCTGGTGCGTGGTGACGATCGTGGCCAGCGGGATGTCCCCGATCAGCTCCAGCAGGGTGTCGGCGTCGTTGGCGGCGTCGATCAGCAGCAGCTCCCCGGTGCCGGTGCACCGCAGCAGGTAGGCGTTGTTGTCCATGGGGCCGACGGAGACCTTGGTGATGGTGAGGCCGGGAAGCTCCCTGGTGTCGGCCGGCCCGCCGACGGTTACGTCGCCCGTGTAAGTCATGTTTCTCCGTCCCTCGCAGCTGTCGCACCACCGAACCGCGGGTCCCGCGCGGCCGCGGATCGCCCACTTCGGCAGCTTAGGGCGGAAGGCTGCGGGCGTCATCGGCCGGCTCCTCGCCGCCCGCCTGCGGCGGGGATCACCCGGCCGGCTCCTCGCGCCCTTGCCTGCGGCGGGAATCAGCCAGTCCGCGCCTCGCCGCCCCGTCTGCAGCGGGAATCAGCCAGCGAGGTTGTTGGTTGAATCGCTCAGGATGCGCGCGGCGTGGCGGGGCGCCAGCCCGCGGGGTTTTCCGGGCTTCGGTGGGATGCCAAAGGCGCCGAGTTTTGTCAGACCCGCCGGATACCATTGCGCAGCGTCTCCCCGACCCCGTATACCGCAGTCAAACCCGGAGGACTGAGCACAAAGTGGCTGATCGTCTCGTCGTCCGCGGTGCGCGCGAGCACAACCTCAAGGACGTCTCGCTTGACCTGCCGCGCGATGCCCTGATCGTCTTCACCGGCCTGTCCGGATCGGGCAAGTCGAGCCTCGCCTTCGACACGATCTTCGCCGAGGGCCAGCGCCGGTACGTCGAGTCGCTGTCCGCCTACGCCCGGCAGTTCCTCGGCCAGATGGACAAGCCCGACGTCGACTTCATCGACGGGCTGTCCCCGGCGGTGTCCATCGACCAGAAGGCGGCTGGGCGCAACCCGCGTTCGACCGTCGGCACGATCACCGAGGTCTACGACTATCTGCGGCTGCTGTACGCGCGGGTGGGGAAGCCGCACTGCCCGATCTGCGGCAGGCCGATCGCGCGGCAGAGCCCGCAGCAGATCGTCGACCGGGTGATGGAGCTGGACGAGGGAACCCGGTTTCAGGTGCTGGCACCGGTGGTGCGCGGCCGCAAGGGCGAATACGGCGAGATGCTGCGTGAGCTGCAGACCAAGGGCTTCTCGCGGGCCAGGGTCGACGGTGTCATCATCCGGCTGGACAGCGTCGGCGCCGGCGGGGGCGCCCCGGGCGACCTGCCCGCGCTGAAGAAGTACGAGAAGCACGACATCGAGGTCGTCGTCGACCGGCTGGACGTGAAGGAATCGGCCCGGCGCAGGCTGACCGACTCGGTGGAGACCGCGCTGAACCTCTCCGGCGGCGTCGTGGTGCTCGACTTCGTCGACCTGCCGGAGAACGACCCGCACCGCGAGCGGATGTACTCCGAGCATCTGGCCTGCCTGTACGACGACCTGTCCTTCGACGAGATGGAACCCCGGTCGTTCTCGTTCAACTCGCCCTGGGGTGCCTGCCCGGACTGCACCGGACTTGGCACCCGGATGGAGGTCGACCCCGAGCTGGTGGTCTCCGATCCGGTCAAGACCCTGGCCGAGGGCGCGATCGGCCCGTGGAGCGGCGGCCATGTCAGCGACTACTTCCTGCGGCTGATCGAGGCGCTCGGCGACGCCCTCGGGTTCAGCATCGACACGCCCTGGGAGCGGCTGCCCGCCGCGGGCCGCACCGCGCTGCTGCGCGGCTACGACAAGCAGGTGCACGTCAGGTACAAGAACCGGTACGGGCGGGAGCGTTCCTACTACACGAACTTCGAGGGCGCGATCCCGTACATCGAGCGGCGGCATTCCGAGGCGGAGAGCGATTCCAGCCGGGAGCGCTACGCCGGGTTCATGCGCGAGGTGCCGTGCCCGACCTGCCACGGGGCGCGGCTGAAGCCGGTGTCGCTCGCGGTGACCGTGGACGGAAAGTCGATCGCCGAGTACTGCGGGCTGCCGATCGGGGAACTGGCCAAGCGCCTGCTCGAGCTGGAGCTTTCCGACCGGGACCAGCAGATCGCCGGGCGGATCCTCAAGGAGGTCAACTCCCGGCTCGGCTTCCTTCTCGACGTGGGGCTCGACTACCTGACCCTGGACCGGGCGTCGGCGACCCTGGCCGGCGGCGAGGCACAGCGGATCCGGCTGGCCACGCAGATCGGCTCCGGCCTGGTCGGCGTGCTGTACGTACTGGACGAGCCGTCGATCGGCCTGCACCAGCGGGACAACCACCGGCTGCTCGAGACGCTGATCAGGCTGCGCGACCTCGGCAACACGCTGATCGTGGTCGAGCACGACGAGGACACCATCCGCGCCGCCGACTGGGTGGTCGACATCGGGCCTCGAGCCGGCGAGCACGGCGGCAACATCGTGGTCTCCGGCACACTGCAGGAGCTGCTGGACAGCAAGGAGTCGCTGACCGGCGCGTACCTGACCGGCCGCGAGTCCATCCCGATGCCCAAGCAGCGCCGTAAGCGCTCAAAGAACCGCGAAGTCGTGGTCAAGGGCGCCACCGAGCACAACCTGCGCGGCGTGGACGTGGCGTTCCCGCTCGGCCTGTTCATCGCGGTCACCGGGGTCTCCGGGTCCGGCAAGTCCACTCTGGTCAACGACATCCTGTACAGCGCGCTGGCTAAGGAGCTGCACGGCACCAGGATCGTGCCGGGCAAGCACACCCGGGTCACCGGCATGCAGCAGCTGGACAAGGTCGTGCACGTCGACCAGGGCCCGATCGGCCGGACCCCGCGGTCCAACCCGGCCACATACACCGGCGTGTTCGACCACGTCCGGCGGCTGTTCGCGCAGACCACCGAGGCGAAGGTGCGCGGCTATCAGCCGGGCCGGTTCTCGTTCAACGTCAAGGGCGGCCGGTGCGAGGCGTGCTCCGGCGACGGCACCATCAAGATCGAGATGCAGTTCCTGCCCGACGTGTACGTGCCGTGCGAGGTCTGCCACGGCGCCCGCTACAACACCGACACGCTGCAGGTGCACTACAAGGGCAAGACCATTTCCGACGTGCTGAACATGCCGATCGAGGAGGCCGCCGAGTTCTTCGAGGCCATCCCGGCCATCCACCGGCATCTGCAGACGCTGGTGGACGTGGGCCTCGGCTACGTCCGGCTCGGCCAGCCCGCCCCGACGCTGTCCGGCGGCGAGGCACAGCGGGTCAAGCTCGCCTCCGAGCTGCAGCGCCGGTCCACCGGGCGGACGATCTACGTGCTCGACGAGCCCACCACCGGCCTGCACTTCGATGACATCCGCAAGCTGCTCGGCGTGCTCGGTCGGCTCGTGGACAGCGGCAACACGGTCATCGTGATCGAGCACAACCTCGACGTGATCAAGACCGCGGACTGGGTCATCGACCTCGGCCCCGAGGGCGGTTCCCGCGGCGGGGACGTGATCGCGACCGGAACCCCCGAGGACGTCGCACAGGTCGAAGAGAGCTACACCGGCCAGTTCCTGAAGAAGCTCCTGAACGTGTAGCCCCTCGTCCCGTCCTACCGGTCCCCAAGATGCCGGCTCTCGCCCGGGAGCACCCGGTGACGGTGTCCGAGCGCGCCGACCAGATCGTCTTGCTGGACCACGTCATCGAGGCCGGCGACCACGCCAGCCTTACCGCGAGCCGGGGCCGCTACGCGGCCCCGGCTGCCTGACCGTGGCTCAGAACCCGAACTCCCAGTAGGGCGTGATGGTCTGCTTGACCTGGCTGGCGGGCGGCGCGCTGACCTGGACCGGGCCGCCGAAGCCCCCGAACGTGAGGTCCTCGGTTTCCGTCCGCGCCGGGTTGCGGTACCTGGTGCGCATCGTGGTGATCGTGTCCAGGCTGCGGACCCGTCCCTGCTGGTCCACGTCCACGGTGCCAGCAACGGTGACGGCCGGGGATCCGGCGGGGTGCGCGGTGAACGCGTATTTGCTGCCGGTCCAGCCCGGGCCGGAAGCCGGCCCCACGTAGCGCACAGAAGCCGCCGACCGCAGCACCCCGAGCAGTTCGGCGGGGCTGATCGGCTGCTCGAAGGTGTTACCGCGGAGTTCGCTTCCCGGCGAGGCGCGCGTGTCTGGCGCGGGGATCGGGGCCTCATCCCAGGGCTTGCCGACGGATCCGAGCCCGGATGCGGGAGATACCCAGGTGTACAGGTTCTTGCCGATGAAACGGAGCTGTTCGGTTACGTAATTGTGCGTCCCGCGTAGTGGGCCGCCCGTCACCAGCTCCGTTCCACGCTCGTGCCGGGGGTCGATCGCGCCGGTGAGCGCAAAGTGCTGTGTGAGCCGGATCGACGGGAGCGTCAGCGACCCGTTCATGGTGAAGCGGTAGCTTTGTGCCGAGGTTTTCACCATGGCGCTGGTCACTGCGGCGAGCGCCGACGGCGGGTTGGTGACGGACGTCCCGAGCAACGTAGCGGCGGCCACGACCCCGGCGGCCGCGACTGCGCCCGTCGGCACCAGGACCCGCGTCCGGCGCCGGTGACGGTGCCGCGCCGCGGCCTGTTCCCGCACGCCGCGCAGCAGGTCGATGCCCGGCGGCACGTCGTCGGATCCCGCGAGCAGCGTGGCGCGCATGTCCTGGCCGGTGTCGTTCATGTTGTGCTCCTCGACGTCGAATTCTCCTGCGGCAGCCCGTTCTCGTTGAGCTTCGCGCGCAGCGCGCGCAGGCCCCGGTGTGCGTGGGTCTTGACCGAGCCGGCCGAGCAGCCGAGCAGCGAGGCGACCTCCGCCTCGGGCAGGTCCTCCAGGTAGCGCAGGACCACCACGGCCCGCTGCCGGAGAGGCAGCTCGCCGAGCGCCTGCCGGATGAGCAAGGCGAGCGCACGCCGGTCGGTGGTGTCGTCGCCTGACGCGTCTTCCGGCAGCTCGGCTACTGGTCTCTCCCGGCGCCACCGGGCACGCCACCAGGACCGGTGCGTGTTCACGATGACACGGCGCAGGTAGGCGTCCGGATCGCCGTCGATGAGATCCACCCGCGGCCAGGCCTGGTACAGCTTGATCAGGCTGGCCTGCACGAGATCCTCGGCGGCGTGCCAGTCGCCGGTGAGCAGCACCGCCACCCTCAGGTGGCGTTCGCCGTGGTCGCGCACGAACGCGGCGAAGCTCTGCTCCAGCTCCTCGCTGCCGCCAGGCATCACGCCTGCTCCTCACGTCCGCGGTCAAGACTCATGCGTCATACGCCCTGACCCGGACATCTGGTTGACATTGGCTAAAAGCAATATCGCTCACGAGTGACGATGAGCGGGCGCGTCACAGGTTCAGGTCGCGGCGGGCTTCGGCGCGAATGATCTGGTGGCGCAGGTCGAGTGGGCTCGTCCGGCTGGCTGGTCACAGGGCTATTCGCCAGCCGCTTTTCCGCCGCCAGCTCGTTCAGGGCGGCCTTCGCCAGCCCCGCTGCTCTTCTTCTTCGGGAGGCCCGCGATAGCGGCGCGTGGCCGGTACGGCCGTGCCCGGCGGGTGTTGGTCCGCGATGCGGCGCGGGCCGTCGCCGGTTTCGCCGCAGCCGACGGCGTGTCCGGGTTGCGTCGTCTGCGGCAGTTATCCCTACTCTAGATGCGTGAGGCCAGCCGTGGTCGCCGCGGCCGCTGTCGCAGCGGTTGCCGCCGTTGCAGCCTGCTCCGCCGGTACGCATCCGGCAGCGGGCCGCAGCCCGTCACCCGCTCACACGGCCCCGGCGCGGGCGATCGTGCCGGCCCGCGTCCCCGGGTGCAGCACAGCGACGGCGTCGGGGCCGGAACTGACCAGGGTCCCCACGGCGATGGAGTCCGCGCCCGGGAGCCCGTTCGGGGTCGTGGCAACGGCCGATGGGCGCTGGTCCTTCGTCGCGATGTCCGGCGACGCGTCGGTCGGCGTGTTCCGGATCGCCCGGTCTGGCCTTCCGGACATGGTTCACCGGGTAAGCCTGACCGGCCCGCCGGTGGGCGAGATGCTCACCCACAACGGCCGCTACCTGCTCGCCGCCGACGGCGCGAACGGCGCGCTGGTGATCAGCGTCGCCCGCGCGGAGGCGGGCCAGGCCGACGCGCAGGCCGGCATCCTAGGCAGCGGGACGGGGGACGCCGGTGCCATCGAGGTGGCGGTGTCGCCCGACGACAAGTTCGCCTTCGTCAGCCTCGAGGACTGGGCCTCGATCGCGGTCTACAACCTGCAGCGCGCGCTGGGGAAAGGCTTCACCACCGCGGATCTCGTCGGCATGATCCCTGTTGGCATCGCCCCGGTGGGCCTGGCGGTGTCACCGGACGGCCGGTGGCTGTACGCGACCAGCGAGGCCGCGCGCGGGGGTCCGGTCAGCGCCGCGGGCGGCGGCACGCTGACCGTCATCGACCTGCGCCGGGCCGAGACCGACCCGGCCGCGTCCGTGGTGGCAACGGTGGACGCGGGCTGCAGTCCGGTCCGGGTGATCACCTCGGCAAACGGCAGCGTAGTCTGGGTGACCGCTCGGGGGAGCGACCGGCTGCTCGGGTTCTCGGCGGCCCGGCTGCGTACCGACCCGACGGGGTCGCTCATCGCTAGCGTCGAGGTTGGCGAAGCGCCGGTCGGCCTGGCGCTGGTCGGCAGCGGCAGCAGGATCGTGGTGGCGGACTCCAACAGGTTCAGCGCCTCGGGCGCCGCATCCAGCCTGGCGGTGGTGGACGTCGCCGACGCTCTCGCTGGCCGGGCCGCGCTGAGCGGGTACCTCCCGGCGGGCGGCTTCCCGCGGGAGATGGCGCTTGAGCCCGGCGGCCGGACGCTGCTGGTGACGAACTACAGTTCCGGGCAGCTCGAGGCCGTCGGCGTGGCAGACCTGCCCTGACCAGCGGTCCGCCACCCCGGGCGGCTACGCTGCCCGGGGTGGAGATCAGCACAGGCAGTGGCCCGGCCCTGGCCGAGGTTGACGAGCCGGACAGCCCGGTCTTCCTTATGGCACTCACGCACGGGGCGGGCGGCGGCGTGGACAGCCCCGACCTGCTGGCTGCGGCGCAGGCAGCGGGCAACCTCGGTGGCGCCGTCGCCCGGGTGCTGCAGCCGTACCGGGTGCGGGGCGCCCGCGCGCCCGGATCGCCAGAGCGGCAGGACGAGGCGTGGCTGGAGATCATCGCGGCGCTGCGGCAGAGGTTCCCGGCGATCCCGCTCGTGCAGGGCGGCCGCAGCAACGGTGCCCGCGTCACCTGCCGGACTGCCCAGGCCGCGGGGGCGCGGGCCGTTGTGGCACTGGCGTTTCCGCTGCATCCGCCGGGCCGCCCCGAGCGCTCCCGGGCCGCGGAACTACGCCAGGCCGACCCGGTGCTCGTGGTGAACGGGCAACGCGACCCGTTCGGCATCCCCGACAGCGCCGACGCATCACGGGTTGTCGTGGTGCCTGGGGAAACCCACGCCCTGTCCCGCCACACGCAGGAAGTGCGCGTGGCCGTGGAGTCCTGGCTACGTGAGGTGTTGCGGCCGGCCGACGGCTAGGCCGCGGGTGAGTGCGCCTTTTTGGCCGATACGTCCGTCGGCTTGACCACGGGCGCCGGCTGGCAGATCAGGTCGGTAGGGCGGTGCGGGGCGATGGGCTCTCCGTCGGGAAGCAGCTCTCCGGTGTCCTCGAAAACGACTATCCCGTTGCAGAGCAGGCTCCAGCCCTGTTCGGGGTGGCTGATTATGGTTCGGGCCGCCTCGCGGTCCGGGCCACCCGGCCCGGGACACGGTGGCGTATGCGGGCACATTCGCGTGCCTCCTGGTCAGTCCTCGTGTGTGTTCTTGTCTACAAAGCTACTGTGCCAGCAGCACTGCGAAGCACGGCATGGCCCGTTGTGACTGTTTTCGGCACCACCCTTTGTAGCTTTCGTCGGTGCGCGTTCTGGTACGAAGGTACTACCCATTGTTACGACCTACGTCACGTTCTGTAGCCGAACTGTTCACCGGCGGCGACGTGCTCTCGCGGTGCTTTCGGCAACAGCGTGCCTCCTGGCGCAGGCGGCGGGAAGGCGCCACGCCGGCTCCGGCATGACTACGCCTGGCCAGGCAATCGGGGGCACATAGTGACTAGGCCCGCGCGGAGGGTCAGATCCCAATGGCGGGTACATGTGTGGCGCCGCCGCCGGGGAGGTCGGTGCGTGGCGCCGGTGGCATTCCAGTGAGCCGGTGGGTCTCGCGCAGCGTCAGCAGGCGCTCCGCCTCGTCGGTCCAGGCGTGCACGGCAGACTTGGCCTTGCCCTTGCGGCGGTAGATCCAGTCGTCGTAGCCGCGCGGGCCGATCTCGGCCCGCTGGGCCGCGTAAGCGGCGCGCATCGCGCTGGTCAGCGCGACGTCGAGCCGCACGGCCAGGGGGTACAGTTCGTCGTCCGGCTTGCCCTGCGCCTGGGCTTTCCGGTAAGCGTGCTCGGCCTCCCGCGCCTCCTCGAGGAGGTCGTCGAACTGGGCGGCCAGCGCGACATCCGCCGCGTACTCCGACTCGGCGTTGGCGCTGACTTGGCTGCGACGCGTGATCACGGCGCCAGCCTAGCGGACGGCGAACGTCTCCCGGTTACCGGGAGAAGTAGTGCCAGCCGAGCCACAGCCAGCCGAGCAGGATGAGCAGGCGGCCGGCTTTCGGGCGCATGACGTAGCCGAGCCACTGGCCGAGCGTGGGTATCCGTGAGTCCTTCCGCCTGGCCAGGAACTCGAGCACGAAGAGCGCGAGAATCAGCGCCGCGAACCCGATGATCGTGATGACGCGGGTAACCATTCGGCCCTCACCTGCGCACCAGGGCCCAGCCGGCGAGCAGCCAGAGGAGGATTCCGGCGGCCTTCACCGGCCGCGTCCCGAGCACGGGGTCGATCAGGGTGGTGAGCGCCGGATGCCAGCTTGGGGCGCCGTCCTTGAACGCCGACGCCTCCCATTCGAACAGCGCCCCGACCGCAATCGCCCAGTATGAGAACCCCGTCAGGTGCAGGCGCTCAGGGGGAGGGATGCGCTTGGGCGGCCGGACATAGGCGATAACGAACAGCGCGGCTGCCGGAACCAGAACGATCAGCAGCGCACTTATGGTGAACGGCTCGGTGCCCGCGGCGATCCAGGAATAGGCGATCAGCCCCGCCCCAACCGCGGCCTTTCTGAGTCCCGGGCTGCCGAGGCGGCGCGACGGCTGGCGGGCCAGGAGGGCTGGCCGGCCGGGGCGCCGTCGCCGCGGCAGCTCCTGCGGCGGGAGTTCGGGCCAGCGCGGCACGTCGTCAGCGGCCATCGGCACCCCCCTCCCACTGATCGTCGCATTGTCGACACGCGGTGCATAGATGCTGGTATACGGCATGCAAGACAAGCCGTATACGCGGCGGAACGGCAGCCTACCAACAACGCCGGGCAGAGCCCGGGGTTGTTGGCGAGCAAGAACGGGCCGAACCCTCGCAGGTCAGGGGGTTTTCAGAGCCTGTGGGGTCACGTCCGTGACGATGGCGGTCTCGGGAACATCCGGGGCCGAGCGCCGCGCGGCGCCAGGGCTCGGGATCAGGCGAGGCTCTGCGGCTGGTTCCGGGAATGTCGGGGCGAAGGCCCGGCGTCAGGGGTTCGGGGTCAGGCAAGGCTCTGCTGCCAGCTCTCGTGCAGGGAGGCGTACTCGCCGCGCTCCGCCAGCAGGGTGTCCGGCGACCCGTCTTCCACGATCCGGCCGCCGGAGATCATCAGCACCCGGTCGGCGATCTGGACCGTGGATAGCCGGTGCGCGATGATCAGCGCGGTGCGCCCGGCCAGGATGGTGCGCAACGCGCGCTGCACCAGCTGCTCGGTGGGAATGTCGAGCAGCGACGTGGCCTCGTCGAGCACTAGGACGGCGGGGGCTGCAAGGAAAGCCCGGGTAAACGAGATCAGCTGGCGCTGGCCGGCCGACAGCCGCCCGCCGTGCTTGCCCACCGGCTCGTCATATCCGGCCGGGAGCAGGCGGATGAACTCGTGTGCGCCGATCGCCTGCGCCGCTGCCTGGATCTCAGCCCGCGTCGCACCCGGCTTTCCCAGCTCGATGTTGTCCGCGATGCTGCCGCTGAACAGGAAGTTCTCCTGAGTGATCAGGACGACCTCGTTGCGCAGGCTCTGCTCGGACAGTTGCCTGAGGTCGACGCCGTCCAGCAGTACCCGGCCCTGGCCAGGGTCGTAGAACCTGGCCATCAGCCGTGCGATCGTCGTCTTGCCGGCCCCCGTGGCGCCGACCAGCGCCACCGTCTGCCCGGCCGGGATGGTCAGGTCAAGGCCGGGCAGGACCGGCGCGTCGCGGTAGCCGAACCGCACCTCGTCGAACTGCACGGTTCGCCCGCTTCTGGCCGGATCCGCGGAAGCGGGGAGCGCCAAGGGCTCGTCGGGCTCGGCCACGGACGGCTCCTGGTCCAGCACTCCGGAGATCTTCTCCAGCGCCGCTGCTGCCGACTGGAACGTGTTGTAGAACTGCGACAGATCCTGCAGCGGGTCGAAGAAGCGCTGCAGATACAGCACGAACGTGACGAGCACGCCCACCTTCATGTCGCCGTCGATGACCCGGAGCCCGCCGTACAGCAGCACCGCGCCGATCGCGAGGTTGCCGACCAGGGTGATGCCGGGCGCGTAGATCGCGATCAGCCGGGACGAGCGCAGGCTGGCCGCCGCGTACTCGCTGTTGAGCTCGCCGAAGATGTCCTGATTCCGGCGCTCGCCGCGGAACGCCTGGACCGCCCGGATGCCACCGAACGTCTCCACGAAGTACACGATGACCTGGGCGATCGTCTCCCGTGTCCGCCGGTAGGCGTTCGCCGACTCGCGCCGGAACCAGACCGTCAGCCAGGTCAGCGGCCCGAAGCCGACCAGCACGACCAGTGCCAGCGGCCAGTCGAGCAGCAGCATCCCCGCGCCGACCAGCAGCAGCGACAGGAGTGCCGAGACCAGGGAGTCCAGGCCCTCCTCGAACAGGTCGGAGATCGAGTCGATGTCGGAGACCTGGCGCGAGATCACCCGGCCGGACGTGTAACGCTCGTGGAACGACACCGGAAGCCGCAGGAAGTGGGCGAACAGCCGGCGCCGGAGGTCGGTGACCACCTCGGCGCCCAGCCGGCCGATCGCGCCGATATAGGTGCGCGTGGCGGCGGCCTGGACCAGAACCGTGACCGCGAACGCCACGATGACGACGATGAGAGGTGCCGCGTCATCACTGTGATCCAGCTGGGGGATCCGGTCTATTCCGACGCCGACCAGCCACGGCCCGGCCAGGGCCGCGAGGTTGGCGATCACGATCAGGAGCAGGATCGTCGCGCACCAGGCCCGGTGCGGGCGCAGCAGGTCCTGCAGCAGCCGCCTGCCTCGTGTGCGCAGCAGCGCCGCCAGGCTCGCCGTTATCTCGTCGACGTCCTCGGAGGCGACGCCGCGCCATGCCTGCGTGGCTGTCTGGTTCACTGTGCTACCCCCGGCTGCGTCCCCGCTCATCGACGGGCCTCCGTCAGGCCCTGGTCCCCGGCCGGATCGAGGCCGGGACCCTCATCGTCGGAGCCGCTCATCAGACTCCGGTAGCGGGCCTGGGTCGCGAGCAGCTCGCGGTGCGAGCCGGTCGCGACGATCACGCCGCGGTCGAGCAAGGCCACCCGGTCCGCGAGCATGACCGTGGACGGCCGGTGCGCCACGACCAGCGCAGTCGATTCGGCCATCACCTCCTCGAGCGCGTGGGTGACCTTGGCCTCGGTGTGCACGTCAAGCGCTGACAGCGGATCGTCGAGCAGCAGCACGGTCGGTCTGGCCAGGATCGCGCGGGCCAGCGCCACCCTCTGGCGCTGCCCGCCGGACAGCGCCATGCCCTGCTCGCCGATCCTGGTGTCCAGGCCCCAGGGCAGGTCGGCGACGAAGTCCGCCTGCGCGGCGGCCAGCGCCGCGAGTACCTCCTGCTCGTCCGCGCCCGGCCTGCCGTAGCTGACGTTTTCCCTGACGCTCACCGAGAACAGCGTGGGGTCCTCGAA
>Ga0210385_10001739_pt1 | contig 13316 bp, 18 predicted proteins | sample IncBWH26OmetaG_FD_160107 | JGI IMG/M metagenome (GOLD analysis project Ga0210385, IMG submission 160107) | Forest soil microbial communities from Barre Woods Harvard Forest LTER site, Petersham, Massachusetts, United States - Inc-BW-H-26-O ... | reverse complement strand
AATGCTTCAAAATCGAATGATTGCTTTTCCATGTTTATCAGTTTAAATTTACGGAAATTTTAAACTGACACAGTTAGTGGAATACTCTCTTTGCGAGGATTCCTCATTTGCCCAGAATGCGGCAAGATTTTGACCGGCAGCGCCTCCAAGGGTCGGAACAAGTATTATTCCTATTATCACTGCTTCGATGGGTGTACCTGCCGGTTCAGCGCCGATGCCGTGAACGACTGTTTAATCTATGAGTTGAAGAAATATATCCGCCGCCCGGAGGCAATAGACGTTTATAAAGTCGTCCTCACCGAATCCTGGTACAGCCAAACCGCGCCCCTTCTGAATGATCGGAAGGAACTGTTAGCCCAGGTCGCCCAGGTGGAAGATAAGATTGCTTATATCGAGGAATTGGTATCCTCTAAACAACTTGCACCTGCCGATTTCCGGGACATGAAATCGAAGTATGCCGAGCAGTTAGAACGGCTTAAAGCCCGGCTTGCGGCGCGGGAAGAGGACCAGGACATGCCCGGCCTGCTGGATGCCGGAATAGATAATCTTTTGAAACTGGATTATATCTACCAGGATGGCGAAATAGAAAAGAAGCGGGAAGTCATTGGTTCGATGTATCCGGAAAAATTGACTTTTGACGGAGAGCGACTTCGAACCACAAGAATCAATGAAGCGGCCCGCATAATATACACGCTGGACAAGGCTTTCAGCGAAAATGAAAAAGGACAAAGCGGGAATATTCCTGCTTTGTCCTCTCAAGTCGGGAAGACAGGACGCACCGTTAAACGGTATGCTGCTGTATTTCAATATATTATCATCACTGCCGGATCGCTACTCACCTACCTACTCACAGGCACCGATAGACTTAAAAGAGCTTTTGTAAAATGCCACAACTTGCGTCGCGCTTCTATCCACTTCAAAGATAGTTAATTATCAAATAGCCAAAAAAATTACTACGCTAGATCGCGCCATCAAGGATTCGACATTTTGCTTGACCATGATAGTCTGTCCTATTGCCTTTCGAATTCCCTACGAATTCAGCCCATCATCCCCAAGTTGCTTTAAGATAAGTTTGAAAGGTGTGGAGGGCTACTTTTTAAATGAACTGTCACAAATTATATTTTGAGAAAGCTTAATGCCCCCGGCTTCAAAAACAAATCCTTTGACTCAAGGCTCTAAGCACTCTTTTTGAGCATAAGATGCCACTACGGAGAATAGAGGTTAATTTATCGGATCTTCCCCCACGACGTAAAGACCAAAAGCCAGAGAGCGAACGCCAAAAATCATTGAAGCCGCCCTGGTCACAGTCCAAATAACCACTTCATTATCAAAGAATGCTATTCATTTTCCCGTATTCCATCCTTGATAAATGAGCCTTCGTAGTTTCAATAAACCTATTTGTCCATTCATGGGGCTTTTCCGGCAATTTTCAGGCGAACTATCATTTTTTTAATTTACATTTGCTGTTAATTAAAATAATTAATACCTTCGTTGTGAATATTTCTTTTTGGGACCGAAAATTCGAGAAACTAGCTAATGATGACAAAAAGCTAATAAAAGAGTTTGGTAAACAACAGGCCGACAAAATCATCCAGCGCTTAGCACAATTAAGAGCCGCTACGACTCTTGAAGACGTAAGATATTTGCCCGGGAATTTCCATGAACTAAGAGAAAATAGAAAAGGGCAATGGGGTTGTGATTTAGTCCAGCCATATCGACTAATATTTTGTCCACAAGAAAATCCAATCCCAGTTAATGAGCATGGTCAATACATTTGGTTGCAAATTACTGGAGTTGAAGTAATTCAAGTTATAAACTACCATAAAGAAAAATAAGATGACAACGCATAATCAATATAATCCACAAACTGTCCCACATCCAGGAGCAACGCTAGAAGAAAAGCTTGAAGAAATGGGTATGGGCCCAAAAGAGTTCGCACTCCGCGCCGGTAAGCCCGAAAAGACCATTACTGCTATACTTAAAGGAGACAGTTCTATTACTCCAGAAATGGCAGTTCAGTTTGAAAATGTCACAAAAATACCTGCTCATTTTTGGATAAATCATCAACGAAATTTCGACGAATACATCGCACGAAAAAAACACCAGGTCGTAATTGAAGAATCTATAGAATGGATAAGAAACTTTCCACTAAAGGAAATGATTTCAAAAAAATGGTTGCCTCCTGCTGAAAGTATTCATGAAAAGGCGATGGCAATGCTTGCTTTTTTTGGATTTTCTAATCATTCTGCCTGGGAAGACTATTACCTTAGACAGCAATTGAAAGTAGCATTTCGTATTTCGTTAGCAAATACCGCCGAACCGTATGCCATTTCAGCGTGGTTACGTAAAGGAGAATTACAAGCTGCGGAACTCGATGCTCCTGACTATTCAGAAAAGAAATTCAAATTGGCCTTGTCTGAGTTAAAAACCGTGATGGCCGAACACCCCGTAAAGTTTTTTAATAAACTACAGGAAATTTGCTTAGCTGTTGGTGTAAAGGTAGTTTACACCCCACCTTTACCTAAAGCACCTATATGTGGGAGCACCCGTTGGCTCAATAACACCCCTGTAATTCAATTAACAGGAAGATTTAAACGTAATGATAGTTTTTGGTTTACTTTTTTTCATGAGGCCGGCCATATTCTATTGCATGGGAAAAAGGATATCTTCTTAGAAAAGGTTGAGTATTCAGACAAAGATAAAATCAAAGAAAAGCAGGCTGACGAATTTGCAATAAAGTGGACATTGACGGAAGAAGAAGAACTAGCAATATTAAAAGCTATTCCTCTTACTGATCAAAAAATAAAGAACTTTGCCAGTCAATTTAATACTCATCCTGCAATAATTATAGGCAGGTTACAGCATAAAGAGTTAATTCCATATTCATTAGGAAGAGAATATATCGAGCCTGTAATTTTTGAATAGCTTAAAAGGGGGGAAATATACACTGAATTACTAAATCGATAGGCCCATTTCACTACACTTAAAACTTTTAACCCCAAATACCAAATTAAATGGCTTTACCAACAACATACACTCAAGCCTATGGTGCTCTCGGTGAATTCTTCAGCAAAATACGAGATGCGCAAGCTCCGGATAAATTTACGAACCAGCAACTAAAAGACTTGGGGTTTAAATCTAATAATCATAGGCCATTCATCCCCTTACTTAAGGCTCTTAACTTCTTAACTGCAGATGGAGCCCCGACAAAAAAATACCATGATTATAGAAATCATGCACTTTCAAAGCAAATAATGGGAGAGGCTTTAAAAGACGCGTATTCCGATATTTTTCTTATCAAATCCAAACCTACACAAGCTGATAGACCACTAATTGAAGGCAAATTCAAGAGTTATCACAACGCCAGTGATAATGTTGCTGGACTAATGGCTAAGACATTTTATGCTTTGTTAGATTTAGCTGAATTAAATTTTGATAATTCCAAGACCCCAAAGGCCCCCAAAGAAGACGACGAAAAAAAAGTGGATGAATCCGAAAAAATAGTTCGCCAGAAGACAAATACTACCGTCGGGCTACACTATAATATTCAAATTCATTTACCGGCGACAAAGGATGTTGAGGTTTATAATGCAATTTTTAAATCTTTAAAAGATCATTTACTTGAATAATAAAAAAGAAATAAGGGACTTTTTCTTTAGAGGCTTAATGTTTGAATCTGAAGCAACTAAATTTCAAAACGCGGGGATCCAAATCGGCGCGGATTCCAAATATGCTGAGGAGCAGTTATTGAGTGAGTCACTTGCCCCTTTCAGCATTCTAAGGAGAAATAATGCGCTAGCAATGGCAAGGCTATATTCAGTATTACATTGCTTTGAAAATGAAATTCGCGAGTACATCAGAGAAACATTAACCGAAAATGAAGGTGTTGATTGGTGGGCCAAGCTTCCTTCCAAAATGAAGGCGCTTGCGGAATCTAGGCAAGAGATAGCACTTAAAGATTCATGGCTAGAGGGAGAAAAAACAGATTTACTGGGATTTGTTGATTTTGGGATGTTGTCTGGAATTATTGTAGAAAAATGGGGATTCTTCAGCAATGTCATCCCTTCTCAACATTGGCTAAAGCAAAGAATGGAGGAATTGGAAAAGGTAAGGAATTTCATCGCCCACAACCGAATGCTTCTGCCAACTGAATTTAGCAGAGTGTATATGTATATAGCTGATTGGAACAGAGTAATAGGTTTATAGTACGATTCACCCCAAAGACTGGTTTCAATCGGTATGTGGTACTATCAGTCTCCATCATCAAGCATACCACAAGTCATACATCTCGCTCCGTTCCAGGGCCCCCAACTTCCACAATGTCCGCACTGAAATGACGGATGCACTCTATTTGTATCAATAGGCATAGCTCCCGTCTGACTGCCATCTGTAACAATCGCAATATTTCCATTTGTGGATACAACTGACCATTTCCCAATTATTCCAAGTTCTTCAATCTGCCGATCTTCTATTTCAACTAATTGAGTTGATGGCTTTTGACCAACCATTTCAATAGCTGTGGTAATTTTGGTTGAGACCTCGACAATGCTTTTCCCAGTTACATGATGGAACTCCCGCTTTAGGAAGTTAAGGTTATCTCTAAAAGTTGAATCTCTTGCGACCAATACAAGGTCGTCTTTTGCTCCTTGTAATAATAATTCCCAGTTTATTTCATCTCCTATGGTATACTTATCTGATACTGGTGGATTTCCGATAAGCTTTCGATAGTGGGCGGATTGTATTATTGCTGGTGATCGTTTTAAAAGGATGACTTTTGATCGAGTTAGCTTCTCGAAATGGCCCACCACTGGATCATTTTCCGGATGTTCGATCATCTCCATAATCCTTTTTTCAAGCTCTTTCCTTTTTTTGCCAAATGAATCTCGGATTTTAACAAGCTCATTAAATTCGGGAATGCTTTTTAAAAAAGAACTTGAAAAATGCTCTGGGCTAAATTCTGCCAAAAACTTTACTTTCATCGCCCTTATTACCACTTCCCGGTTTCGAAAAAATTCATCGATGATTTGATCAGTGATCAACACTGATTCAGCGCTTGCAATCAGTGCGTCGAATATCTGAATTGCTTCCGTAGTTGATCGATAAAAGTCAAGAAATATGTTAGAATCAATAAATATTTTCATAGCAAAAATTAGAAATACATGCGTGTCAACATGAACTATGTTTCCTGGTTTTCTGAAGCTAAAGTTACATTAACCTCTTTATCTCTTCTAAAGTTTGGCTTTTCTCAGCACCCAATTTAACCAAATGATCTTTTGATCAAACAGGTGTTTTCACCCATTTTTGTTCGACTTAATCCCTTAGGGTTTTACCCCAGCTAATCTCCTTTTAAGAGCATTTAGCATTTTAGGCATTAGCCCACTCGATACCATTTGACAAAAAATCTTTCCCACGCTGCTATCCATACTGAAACCGGCCTGTCCGTGAATCCTAAATTGCGGATAAAACTATGGCAAAGCTATTGTACATTCCCGAAGACCGCCAAAACCAGCCGGGGTCGCAGCTGGTCACCCTGGACGACCTGGAGAAATTCCGGGTTAAATTAATGATGGACATTAAAATGATGCTGGAAGGCCATCTTGGAAAAGCACCGAAGCGCTGGCTTAAGTCCTACGAAGTCCGGGAAATGCTCAAAATCTCCTCTGGGACCCTCTGCTCCCTGCGAACTAACGGCAAAATTCCGTTTACCCGGATTGGTGGTCTGATCTACTACGATGCTGTCGAAATAGACCGCGTATTACAGACTCAAAAACGCTCAGCCTAAAGGCACCGGAAAAGGTCGCCCGGAGGGGGTCGCGCAGGGGGTGCCTGTTGCCTTTTCTTTTGCCCCTATTGGTGCAAAGGCGGGGTAGGAGGGCGCGTCTTATGGCGCCCGGCAAGATGTATAGATGTCGACAACAATTTTCTATTACGCCTTACACTCGTTCCGAATTTCCAAACCCGCCATTAAACTTTCCCATATGGGCCGTACGAAGACCCCCGAAAACATAGCGCTCAAGTACAAGCTGACCACAAAGGTTAACGAGAAAACCTACGGCAAACTTGAAGCGCTTTTAAAGCAAGACCCGCTCAACGATATGAGTAGCCTTGTCCGCACGATTTTGGAAAACCGCCCCGTTAGGATCTTCACGCGAGACCTCACCGCCGCCGATATAGTGGAAGAGCTTGCCCAACTTCGAACCGAGATTCGCCATATCGGGATCAACATCAATCAGATCACTACAAAATTCAATAGCTACCCCGAGCAGCAACGTAAGGGCTGCTACGCCAAGCTGGCTTTTGACGAATACCTCACACTTGAACCCAAGGTCGAACGCCTCATTATCCTTATATCCGAAAGAGTTAAAAAATGGTTGCCAGGATAAATACCCGCAAGTCAATCCAAAAAGTGCTTAACTACAACGAAGCAAAGGTCGCCAACAGGGTAGGAGAATTGCTTCTCGCCTCTGGCTTTGGAACAGATATCGATGGCCTCCGATTCTCCCAAAAGATTTACCGCTTCGAGCAACTCAATGATCGCAACAATCACGTAAAAACTAAAGCCCTGCATATTTCCCTCAATTTTCCGCCCGAAGAGGACCTGTCCTCCGATAAGCTACAACAGATCGCCGTTGACTATATGGAAAGAATCGGATTTGGGCGGCAGCCATATCTGGTTTATCGACACTTTGACGCCGACCATCCGCACATTCATATTGTCACCAATACCATACGGGCGGACGGGACGGCGATCAGTCTTCATAACATCGGGAAAGAAATCTCCGAACCCGCCCGGGAGGCAATTGAACGGGAATATGGGCTCATCCCCGCCCGCGGTCGCCAGCGCCACCTCGACCAACTTGAAGGCCCTCGCGACCTTGCCGCCAAAGTCCAGGAAGTCACCAATTCCTACCGATTCACCAACCTCGATGAACTCAACGCCATCCTCACGGATTTCGGAATGACCGCCTGGGCCGGAGCTCCCGGCAGCGCCCTCCAGACCAATCGTGGCCTGCTCTATAGCTGGGTCGACGAATCCGGAATAGGATCGGCGTCCCCATCAAGGCCAGCGACCTCGGTACCCGGCCCACGCTTAAATGGCTGGAAAAACGCTTCGAGATGAACAAAGTGCGTAAACTTCTTGTCCGTAGCCGCTCCGCTGAAAAGGTTACCAAAGCCCTAACTGGCCATCCAGCTTTTCTTTCCCAACGACTTAAAAACCGCCACCTTAGTATCCAGACCGATCACAACGGAAACTTCAGCACCCTGCGCGTTATCGACCACGCCAATAAATCCGTCTTTACCCCGGAAGAACTCGGTTTTTCAACGAAGATCCTGGCAAGTTATCTAAGCATCTCTGAGCTCGATACCCGGATGTTCCCCCGCGCCGCCAAAAAGACCACAAGCCGGGTCAGGTACAGTCCAGGCCGCCGATCAAGGACCTCATCCGAAACGTCACTCCAAAGCCAAATTCTGCCAATCCTCCTTGGCAAGGCCCACGCTCCCGGCCCGGCCGGCGACTACCCGATCAAAAAGAAAAAGAAAAAAAGAGGGCTCGCCTAACCCGACAAGCCTCGCATTCCTCACCATACCCCAACAGACGACTTGATGACCCTACCCAATAATATCGCCAGAACATTCGGGACGCGCTGCGTCTTGAATCTTTACATGGTTTCAATGAATCAGGCTGCCGCGGCCGATCGGCGGTAGAATAGTTCCAGGCACCCGTCCGGCCTTGGCGCTTCGCAGTCGGCATATTTTTGGCCAGGCATCCAAACCCTGGTCGGCTTAAATTAAAAAATAATCACCGGTCCATTACTGTTCCATTGGTTTGCCAAAAATACCCCGCCTGCGAAGTTTTATCATTCCGCTCCAAAATTTTCTCTTATTGACTTTAAGCAAAAACCGGCGCACTCGCGCCGGCTTGCCACTAAACTTGAGCCATTAGTCAACCCTACCAACTAAGCCAAATCGGATTTCATAGGGCTAGTATCATTTGGTATTGTGAGATAAATATTCATTTCTTTCATCAATATATCGATGGCGATATTTGCTAAGGTTGCGAGCTTGTTCTGAATGGTAAGCGCCATGAAATGAAGTTTGTCCAAATCCATGGGTGGTGCCGAAGTCGGTGGGAATCCCTTCTTAGATTTTGGTGTCATTTTCATTTCGGCAAGAACCTGTGAATGCCAAGCGTTCATAACAATAACGCACAGTTTTGCTACATCGACAGCTACGTCATTAATAGCTCTTACTACTTCCGATACTTGCTTGTAATTGCTTCTTACGGGAGTCGATATGGTCGTCGCGCGCTCAGGTTTAGGCACCTTATCCGAAGAATTGAATTTTTCTTGCAATTGCGAAGCTGCTTCAAGAAGACAAATCAACTTATCATTATAGCGCAGCAAATTTGAACGCCCTTTGGAATTGCCAAAGGCTGCGTCTTCAGTAGTGAGGCAAACCTTCTGTATGTCATCCTGAATTTTTCGTATCTCGCTAAGGCGATAACTAGCAAAAAAATCCTTGATGGTAAGCGTAGGATCGCTTATCTGCTCCTTCGATAAACAAATAGGCTGATCGTAAATTTGCGGATGATCCTTAAATCGGGACATTAAACGTCGGTTTTATACTTTCACTCAATCACAGTTCATACAGTAGAACAAGTATGTTCCGACCTCCAACTAGAAACAAAAAATAGGGTTGGAACCCACCCTGCCCTTGGCACACGGGCCCTGACAAGGCCCACCATCCGAAGACGGCCAGATCCAAAAAGCATAAGTGGGCCCAACCCCATTGCAAAATAGGGTATGGGCGCTTCACCTACACTCTCGTATCTGTTTAACTTGTCAGGTTCGTGTGACGAGATTTATAAGCGAATACCTACTACGTTAAATAGCGAAGTATTACAAAATCAATACTGTATTGCGCTCCAGGGCTTGCGCCCCGGCGGTCTAACCAATAAGACTAATGATAGACAGAACAAATCTAGTTAAATATAATGACATATTCGTCATTAATTTAAAAATTCTTTATTGCCATTTTCACCATTAAATGGAACAGTTAAGGGACACCAAGTTGTTGCAAAAGATAGCCCTGGTCATCAAAGACCTTCGAGAATCTGAGGAACTCACTCAAGAGGATGTTTACAATGACACCAATATTCATATTGGAAGAATTGAAACGGCAAGAGCGAACTTGAGTGTCAGCACACTTTCTGCGCTCTGCAAATACTTCAAAATTCCACTCTCTCAATTTCACAAGCGGGTTGAAGACCTGAAATAGTTTAGACATATTACTCTCCATGCTTTTGGCAAGGAAGTCGTACGATCCGATGCTAAAGCCGTTCACTTGATCTACTAATGCTAAATATTTTAACTAATTACAACTAATATATTTAGTACATTTGGATGTGAATATCAGGTTAATAACCATTCAAAGCATGTCAACAAGAGTCCACATAGCCAATATTCATTAACAAGGCGATAATTCGCCGAATTGGTGTATAATTTTGAGATTCACCTAAATTATTTGATGCCATGAAAGTTTACGTTGCAAGCAGCTTTCGGAATGATTATCAGCAAATTGTGGTCAAAGGGCTGCGTGAATCCGGGTTTGAGGTTTATGATTTCAAAAATCCACAACACGGTAAGCCTTTCCACTGGTCTGAAATCGATCCAAATTGGCGGGAATGGAATCATCAACAGTTCGCGAAATCTTTGGAACATCCAATAGTAGAGAAAGGTTTTTTCTCTGACTTTACCGCCATGCTCGAAGCAGACATTTGCGTGTTGGTTACACCTTGTGGTAACTCCGCCCATTTGGAGGCCGGATGGATGCAAGGAGCAGGTAAACCTACTATAATACTACTTACAGACGGCGAGCCCGAACTTATGTATAAGGTCTTTGAAAAGATCGCCCACTCTTTAGATGAAGTTATTTCCATTGCCAAACAGATTGATAATCAGCGATATAACGCAAGTAATAACCAAAGCGTTTCTCGCAATTCAGCGCAGGTATATTAAATATGTTTTATTTTTTATATCTTTAGAAACGGATATCGTATGACCAATACCACCTTGGATAGTAATCAAATAGAAACCAAAGCCTCTCAAATTCTGAAAGAACACGGCCTTTTCCTAATACCTGTTGACCCCGTTACACTTGCTAACAACATCGGTATAAAAGTTAACAACGCCGTTTTCTCAGATGACAATCTGTCTGGACTGATCGCGAAAAGAGGTAGCAACGTTTCGATTCTTGTGAATAAGTCAGATCCGCCCTATCGAAAGAGGTTTACAATCGCCCATGAACTTGGTCACCACTTCTTGCATTTGCTAAGTGACGGAGAATTTGTTGATAACAAGGTGGATTTATTCCGCGATGGCGAAGGCGGCGATCAGTCAAAGAAGGTGGAAGTGCAAGCAAATCAATTTGCAGCAGCTCTTCTAATGCCCTCAGAATTACTTAAAAATGAGTACAGAAAGAACAACGATATATCGGATTTAGCAAGAAAATTCAATGTCTCTGAGGAAGCAATGGGATATCGGCTTCAGAGACTTCGATTAGCTTAAAACATGAGCACAACCCCAAACCTTCCTACGGAATATAGGGAATTTGTAAAGGAAATTGGAGATCCGGTGACCCCGGATCAACTTGATATTTACGGCAAGTATAAGAAAATCTCCGACAAAAGCTTCAGGCTTAGGACTATCGTTCAAGCATGGAACGACCAGCAAAATGAAGATAGAAAAATGCGAAAAGCATTTGCAATTGCCATACTCATCGCTTTGTTTCTCCAGCTACTAATCATAAACGCTGCATTTTTTCTCATCGGGTTCAATATCATTAATGTCCCCCATTGGGTAGCCTCGACATTTATAGTCTCCGTCTTTACAGAAATAATATCCATGACCATGCTTGTACTTCGCTATCTCTTCCCAAAAGTGGGCACCGAAGTAATGAGTCTAATTAAAAAACTGTAATAATGAGTCATATTAATCTTAGGGAGGCACTTAACATCATATCTGAGGTTATTATTAATCGCCCGAAACCCCTTCGCGAATTTGACCAGATTTATATGCGCGCCGGCGATATGTTGCTCCAAGCCGAGCATGTAAGCCGATTATTCGACGACAAGAATATTGTATTTATTGGTGATGGGGATTCAATAGGGTTGTGCCTTGTTCATCTCCATCAAAAGGGTATTCTTGAAAAAGGCCCCAAACGGGTTCAAATTCTTGACTTTGATGAGAGGATTGTTCTATCCATACAGCATTTTGCGAAGCAATATGGCATCACAGACAAAATTTCGGCCGAGTTATATAATGTAGCTGATCCGATCCCAAAACAGTACTGGCAACATTTTGACGGCTTCTATAGCAATCCGCCGTTTGGAGCAAGCAATGGAGGCAAAAGTGTTGAAGCCTTCTTGACGAGGGGAATTGAGGCAACCGGCAAAGAAGGCGTCGCATCAGTCGTCATAGCGGATGACCCAAGTATCCCTTGGACTTCGCAGGTCTTGTTTAATACTCAAAAGTTCATGCTTTCTAAAGGTTACCTCGTATCAGAGCTGATACCGAAGTTTCATAGTTATCATTTGGACGATGATCCTGGCCTGAAATCATGCTGTATTTCGTTCCGAGTTTTAAATTCTTCTGAATCTCCATATAGTAGTAAGCAATTATCAACTGAACAATTACGGAACTTTTATGGAGAAAATATATCTTTGAAAATAAAGCAAGTAAGAGATTTAACAGAAGGAGGGAAACTTCCATCTAAAGACCACGAAATGATAGTTTATGAATAAACTAGAGCAAAAACACGAATCCTTCATATTTATGAAGGTTGGGAATCATGCAGGCGAAACGTTCGATCAAATTCTGGCTAGGAAGCAGAAAGAATTCGATAAAACGGGGATGACTTTTTGGGGCTATGGCGGAGTTGCATGCCATCCCATAAATCAGGTTAGGCCATTCGCATATTCTCAAATTAAAAAAAACGGCTCCATTTATCTTCTGATGCATGCTGTGAAATCCAACCATAACCAAAACCCCTTGCCTGCAAAAGAGTATTCAGCCGATGGCATAACTTGGGAGCCAATCCCAGAGGGTATAGTCGTAACTGGTTCGAAGTATGCCTTGGTCCTTGATGAAATCCATCCATCCGACTTGGAAGTCAATATGAATCAATTTAATGTTGGCATTGGACCTAGCAAAGATAAATTAGCCTCAGAGTATCTGACGGGGCGGACAGACAAAGCTTGCCTCGAATCTTTCGTTGGGGCTACGTCTAAAACAGAAAACCCCTTAATGAAGAAAATCGACTTTACTGCCCAACTTCAAGACCCGTTTGCAGTATTGCTTAGATATTGATATGAATAACCTTATCTACCTAACCGGCTCCCCGGCTTCCGGAAAAAGTAGCCTAGCCGCTCAAGTCCAAAAGGAAAGAGAAGACGAAGTCGTCGTCTTTGAATATGGGAAAGAACTAACCAAGTATTTGCAAGAAAAAGGTACACTTTTGGCTGGCCAATCTGAATTAAGGCAAAAGTCTAGTGCAGTCGTAACAAGAGATGATATAAATATCCTTGATAATCGACTGTTAGAGTTTGCTCATCGCAACCGATATGATAAACACGTAATAGTCGACTCGCATGCTGTTACGAAGGAACCCAACGGCTATAGAATTTTACCTTTTTCGGTCGATCAGATGAAAAGCCTTAATCCTACCAAAATAGTAGTCCTATATGCCAAAAGTGATGTCATACTGGAAAGAATCTCAAAAGACACACAAGGTAGGCAGCCAATTACGACTTTTGAATCCGACTTGCACACTTTTTTGCAGGCCGCAGTTGCAGTTAATTATGGTATGATGCTTCACGCCCCCATTTACTATCTAAACACTGAAGCGCCATTCGATGAGATTAAAGCGAGTTTCCTCCACCTCTTGGATAAATGACTTGATAAAATCCTCAGTTTATTCTCGAAACAACATATTGAACTTAAATTCACGTTAGCTGGATAGTATCCTAAATTGCAATAACAGATAGTTTATCCTGTAACAGCATCATATCCATACTAATTTTGGATTGCAATACATGCGCATAAATCATTGTTGTTGCTAATTTTGTGTGGCCCAGTAATTTGCTGATTGTTTCGATGGGAACCCCATTTAATAGGGTTACAGTTGTTGCAAACGTATGCCGCGCCAAATGAAAAGTCAGCCGTTTTTTTATCTCGCAGATTTCCCCAATCAGTTTAAGGGCTCGGTTCATTTCCTGATTGCTGACCCTGGGGAAGAGAGCCTCCCGCTTTTCTGCA
>Ga0210385_10001738_pt1 | contig 13319 bp, 18 predicted proteins | sample IncBWH26OmetaG_FD_160107 | JGI IMG/M metagenome (GOLD analysis project Ga0210385, IMG submission 160107) | Forest soil microbial communities from Barre Woods Harvard Forest LTER site, Petersham, Massachusetts, United States - Inc-BW-H-26-O ... | reverse complement strand
TCGATCGGCGAGCCGGGCACCCAGCTCACCATGCGCACGTTCCATATCGGCGGCGCGGCGCAGATCTCCGAGCAGTCGTTCGTCGAGTCGAACTTCGAAGGCACCATCAAGATCAAGAACCGCAACGCCGCCAAAAATTCGGACGGCGACTTGATCGCGATGAGCCGCAACCTCATCGTTGCCGTCACCGATCCCGACGGCACCGAGCGCGCCGTGCACCGTATTACCTACGGCGCGCGGCTGAAGGTCGACGAAGGCGATCATATCAAGCGCGGCCAGCGTATCGCCGAGTGGGATCCTTACACCCGCCCGATCCTTACCGAGGTCGATGGCATCATCGGCTACGAGGATCTTGTCGAAGGTCAATCGTTGACCGAGACGCTCGACGAGTCGACCGGCATCGCCAAACGCGTGGTCATCGATTGGCGCTCGGGCTCCGCTCGCGGCCAGCAGGATCTGCGCCCGGCGCTGGTGGTCAAGGGCAAGGACGGCAAGATCCTCAAACTCAGCCGCGGTGGCGACGCCCGCTCGCTCTTGGCAGTGGACGCCATCATCTCGGTCGACCCCGGCACGCATGTCGGTGCCGGCGACGTCATCGCCCGCATCCCGACCGAAAGCGCCAAGACGCGCGACATCACCGGCGGTCTGCCGCGGGTGGCGGAGCTGTTCGAGGCGCGGCGGCCGAAGGAATCGGCGGTCATCGCCGAGATTTCCGGCACGGTGCGTTTCGGCCGCGACTACAAGAACAAGCGGCGCATCACCATCGAGCCGGCCGGCAAGGATGAGGAGCCCAGGGAGTATCTGGTCCCCAAGGGCAAGCACATCCACTTGCAGGACGGCGATCTCATCGAGAAGGGCGACTACATCGTCGAAGGCAACCCGGCGCCGCATGACATCCTGGCGATCAAGGGCGTCGAGGAGCTTGCCGGCTACCTCGTCAACGAGATCCAGGACGTCTACCGGCTCCAGGGTGTCGCGATCAACGACAAGCACATCGAAGTGATCGTGCGGCAAATGCTGCAGAAGGTCGAGATCGACGATTCCGGCGAGACCGACCTGATCCAGGGCGATCAGGTCGACAAGAGCGAGTTCGACGAGGCTAATGCCCGCTTCGTGGCCGAGGGCAAGAAGCCCGCGACCGCGCATCCGGTGCTGCTCGGCATCACCAAGGCCTCGCTGCAGACGCGCTCGTTCATCTCGGCGGCGTCGTTCCAGGAGACGACGCGCGTGCTCACCGAGGCGGCGGTCAATGGCAAGGCCGACACGCTCGATGGGCTCAAGGAGAACGTCATCGTCGGCCGGCTCATCCCCGCCGGCACCGGCGCCATGATGAACAAGATCCGCGAAGTCGCCGTCAAACGCGACGCGCTCATTCTCGCCGAGCGCGAGAAGGAGGCGGCGCTGCGGGCCGAAGCCGCCGCGGAACCCGCGGCACTGCCGGCGGCGGAGTAGTCACTCCGCTGTCGACCGAGCCTAATACGCAATCGAAGGGCCGCCGCGTTGGCGGCCCTTTTGTATAATGGGCGGCGGGGTACTCATGTCAGACGCGAATCAAATCAAAATCCTCTCCGGCGGCGCCATGAAGTCGCTCATGGTCGAAGTCGTGCCGTTGTTCGAGCGCGCGAGCGGCACGAAGGTCGAGATCAAATTCGCGCTGACGTCGGTGCTGAAAAAAGAGATCGAGGCCGGCGCCGCGTTCGACATCGCGCTGTTGCCGCGGCCGGAGCTCGATGCGCTGGTTGAGGCCGGCAAGATCGCCGCCGGCACGCCGACCGACATCACGCGATCGGCGGTCGGTCTCGCGGTCCGTGCGGGCGCGCCGAAGCCGGATATCGGCACCGTTGAGGCGCTCAAACGCACGCTGCAGGAAGCGAAGTCGATCGGCTACAGCGACGGCCCGAGCGGCGCCTATATCGCCGAATTACTGGTCCGCCTCGGCATTGCCGACGACATGAAGCCAAAGACCAGGCTGACCAGCCGTCCGGTGGCCGAGATCGTCGCCGAGGGCGAAGCCGAGGTCGGCATGCAGCAGATCGTCGCCATTCTCCCCGTAAAAGGTGCCGAACTGGTCGGCCCGCTGCCGAGCGAACTGCAAAACATCATCGTCTATGCGGCCGGCATCGCTGCCGGCAGCGGGCAGAGTGGGACAGCGCGTGCGTTGGTTGCTTTTATGGTCACGCCCGAGGTGGTGCGGATGATCCGTGCCAAAGGCATGGAGCCGGGGTAATTTGGCGCCGCAAAAGGCGCAGATGTGCTTGCGCCATCGCGCTTTCATGCCCATATCGGCTTGACTTGGAGCGGTAGCGCCGATACATACCGCGCACTTTACGGCAGGCGGTGAGCTTCGCCAGTCGGAACGGCCCTGCCGGGTCCCCGCATAAGCTATTGAAAGTCAAGCGCTTTCCTAGCTCTTCTGTGCTGGACGGGATTCGGCGCGACGCCTCGACGAAGGAAGCTCAAACGCTGCCTCTGGCTTCGGAAGTCAGATTATCAGGGCATGACCACGCTTAACGGCGTGGTCCTCTGCGAAGACCAAGCGCCCTTCCGCCTCGGGAAGCGGATGGCGCGATTTGGTTTTGCGCGAATGGATTCGCGTCAAAACCGGGCCAATGGAGTGTGGACGCGCATGCCGACGATCAACCAGCTCATTCGCAAGCCGCGGGTGACGCAGCACGCGAAGAAGAAGGTGCCGGCTTTGCAGCAAAGCCCGCAGAAGCGCGGCGTCTGCACCCGCGTCTACACCACGACACCGAAGAAGCCGAACTCGGCGCTGCGCAAGGTCGCCAAGGTGCGGCTGACCAACGGCTTCGAGGTCATCGGCTACATCCCGGGCGAGGGTCATAACCTCCAGGAGCATTCGGTGGTGATGATCCGCGGCGGCCGCGTCAAGGATCTGCCGGGCGTGCGCTATCACATCCTGCGCGGTGTGCTCGACACGCAAGGCGTGAAAAACCGCAAGCAGCGGCGATCGAAATACGGAGCCAAGCGACCCAAATAGTTTTGGGTCGTTTTGCGTCTTAAGGAACGGAAAGACTGAGGAACTAGCGAGATGTCCCGTCGTCACAGCGCCGATAAGCGTGAGATCCAGCCGGACCCGAAATTCGGGAACGTGGTGGTCACGAAATTCATGAACTCGGTGATGCACGCCGGCAAAAAGTCGGCGGCGGAGACGATCGTCTATGGCGCGCTCGACATCATCGAGGGCAAGACCAGGACGAGCCCGGTCACCGTGTTCCAGCAGGCGCTCGACAACGTCATGCCGTCGATCGAAGTGCGCTCGCGCCGCGTCGGCGGCGCCACCTATCAGGTGCCGGTCGAAGTACGCACCTCGCGGCGTCAGGCGCTCGGCATCCGCTGGATCATCTCGGCGGCGCGCGAGCGCAACGAAAAAACCATGACCGAGCGGCTGTCCGCAGAACTGCTCGACGCATCGAATAACAGGGGAAACGCCGTTAAGAAGCGCGAAGACACGCACCGGATGGCCGAAGCCAACCGCGCGTTCTCGCACTATCGCTGGTAAAGCCGGCGACAGCGAAGGACCCCAGGATAAAACAATGCCCCGCACGCACCCGATCGAGGACTATCGCAACTTCGGCATCATGGCTCACATCGATGCCGGCAAGACGACGACGACCGAACGCGTCCTCTATTACACCGGCAAGAGCCACAAGATGGGCGAGGTGCATGATGGCGCCGCGACCATGGATTTCATGGAGCAGGAGCAGGAGCGCGGCATCACCATCACGTCGGCCGCGACCACCGCGCTGTGGAACGGCAAGAGGCTCAACATCATCGACACCCCCGGCCACGTCGATTTCACCATCGAGGTGGAGCGCTCATTGCGCGTGCTCGACGGCGCCATATGCGTGCTCGATTCCAATCAGGGCGTGGAGCCGCAGACCGAAACGGTATGGCGGCAAGGCGACCGCTATAACGTGCCGCGCATCGTGTTCTGCAACAAGATGGACAAGACCGGCGCGGACTATTTCCAGTGCCTCAAGGACATCGTCGATCGTCTCGGCGCCAAGCCGGTGGCGCTGCAGCTGCCGATCGGGGCCGAGGCGGGCTTCAAGGGCATCATCGATCTCGTGCGCATGGTCGGCGTGGTGTGGGACGAAGAGACGCTCGGCGCCAAATATCACGACGTCGAAATTCCGGCGGAGCTGTTGGACCAGGCCAAGGAATATCGCGAGAAGCTGGTCGAGGCCGCCGTCGAGCTCGATGACGACGCGACGACCGCTTATCTCGAAGGCAAGGAGCCCGACGAGGCCACGCTCAAGCGGCTCGTGCGCCAGGCGACGATTGCCAGCAAGTTCTTTCCGGTGTTTTGCGGCTCCGCCTTCAAGAACAAGGGCGTGCAGCCGCTGCTCGATGCCGTGGTCGATTACCTGCCGTCGCCGGTCGACGTGCCGCCGGTGAAGGGTATCGATCTCAAGGGCAACGAGGTCGAGCGCAAGGCGTCGGATTCCGAGCCGATGGCGCTGCTCGCGTTCAAGATCATGGACGATCCGTTCGTCGGCACCATCACCTTCTGCCGCATCTATTCGGGCAAGCTCGAAAGCGGCACCGGCGTGATGAACTCGACCAAGGAACGCAAAGAGCGCGTCGGCCGCATGCTGCTGATGCACGCCAATAACCGCGAAGACATCAAGGAAGCCTTCTCCGGCGATATCGTGGCGCTGGCCGGCCTCAAAGAGGTGCGCACCGGCGACACTTTGTGCGACGCGCAGAAGCCGGTGATCCTGGAGAAGATGGAATTCCCCGATCCGGTCATCGAGATCGCCATCGAGCCGAAGTCGAAGGCCGACCAGGAAAAGCTCGGCGTCGCGCTGGCGAAGCTCGTCGCCGAGGATCCGTCGTTCCGCGTCCATACCGATCAGGAATCCGGCCAGACCATCATCAAGGGCATGGGCGAGCTGCATCTCGACATCAAGGTCGATATCCTCAGGCGCACCTATAAGGTCGACGCCAATATCGGCGCGCCGCAGGTCGCCTATCGCGAGAAGATCTCCCGGTCCGCCACGGTCGACTACCAGCACAAGAAGCAGACCGGCGGCCACGGCCAGTATGCGCGCATCAAGATCGTTGCCGAGCCGAACACGCCCGGCGCGGGCTTTGCGTTCGAGAACGAGATCGTCGGCGGCTCGGTGCCGAGGGAGTTCATCCCGGCCGTCGAGAAGGGTCTCGAAGGTCAGCTCACGTCAGGCGTGATCGCCGGCTTCCCGGTGGTCGATCTGAAGGTGTCGCTGATCGACGGCGACTCCCACGACGTCGATTCGTCGGCGATGGCGTTCGAGATCGCGGCGCGCGCCGCGATGCGCGAGGCGCTGGCGAAAGGCGCCTCGGTGCTGCTCGAGCCGATCATGAAGGTCGAGGTGGTGACGCCGGAGGACTATACCGGCTCGGTCATCGGCGACCTCAATTCGCGCCGCGGCCAGATTCAGGGCCAGGACATGCGCGGCAACGCCAACGTCATCAACGCGATGGTGCCGCTCGCCAACATGTTCTCCTACGTCAACAATCTGCGTTCCATGTCACAGGGGCGCGCTACGTTCACGATGCAATTCGACCACTACGCTGAAGTGCCGAAAGCCATCGCCGAAGAGGTCCAGGCGAAGTTCGCCGGATAAACATTCACAAGGTCAGACCAAGAGTCGAACGGAGAGTCTCATGGCCAAAGAAAAATTCAACCGCAACAAGCCGCATTGCAATATCGGCACCATCGGTCACGTCGATCACGGCAAGACGTCGTTGACGGCGGCGATCACCAAGGTATTGGCCGAGAAGGGCCAAGCGACCTATACGGCCTACGATCAGATCGACAAGGCGCCGGAAGAGAAAGCGCGCGGCATCACCATCGCCACCGCCCACGTCGAATACGAGACCGACAAGCGGCATTACGCCCACGTCGACTGCCCCGGTCACGCCGACTATGTGAAGAACATGATCACCGGCGCGGCGCAGATGGACGGCGCCATCCTGGTGGTGAGCGCGGCCGACGGCCCGATGCCGCAGACCCGCGAGCACATCCTGCTCGCCCGTCAGGTCGGCGTGCCGGCGCTGGTCGTGTTCCTCAACAAGGTCGACATGGTCGACGATCCGGAGCTGCTCGAGCTCGTCGAGCTCGAAGTCCGCGAGCTTCTCTCCAAGTACCAATTCCCCGGCGACAAGATCCCGGTGATCAAGGGCTCGGCGCTGATGGCGCTCGAGGACAAGGATCAAAAGCTCGGCAAGGAAGCGATCTTCGAGCTGATGAAGGCGGTGGACGAGTATATTCCGCAGCCGGAGCGCCCGAAGGATCAGCCGTTCCTGATGCCGGTCGAAGACGTGTTCTCGATCTCCGGCCGCGGCACCGTGTGCACCGGCCGCATCGAGCGCGGCGTGATCAAGGTCGGCGAGGAAGTCGAGATCGTCGGCATCAAGCCGACGCTCAAGACGGTCGTCACCGGCGTCGAAATGTTCCGCAAGCTGCTCGATCAGGGTGAGGCCGGCGACAACGTCGGTTGCCTCTTGCGCGGTACCAAACGCGAAGAGGTCGAGCGCGGCCAAGTGCTGTGCAAGCCGGGTTCGGTGAAGCCGCACACCAAGTTCAAGGCCGAGGCCTACATCCTCACCAAGGAGGAGGGCGGCCGCCACACGCCGTTCTTCACCAACTATCGGCCGCAATTCTACTTCCGCACCACCGACGTGACCGGCGTCGTGACCTTGCCGGAAGGCACCGAGATGGTGATGCCGGGCGACAACATCGCCATGGAAGTCACCCTGATCGTGCCGATCGCGATGGAAGAGAAGCTGCGCTTCGCCATTCGCGAGGGCGGTCGCACCGTCGGCGCCGGCGTGGTGGCGAGCATCGTCGAGTAATGGAGCGTCATGCCCCGCAAAAGCGGGGCATCCTCTTTTCAAGAGCGGTATCATGAACGGTCAGAACATAAGAATCCGGCTCAAGGCGTTCGATCACCGCATCCTCGATGCGTCGACGCGCGAGATCGTCAATACGGCGAAGCGCACAGGCGCGCAGGTGCGCGGACCGATCCCGCTGCCGACCAAGATCGAGAAGTTCACCGTCAACCGCTCGCCGCACATCGACAAGAAGAGCCGCGAGCAGTTCGAAATGCGCACGCATAAACGCCTGCTCGATATCGTCGATCCGACGCCGCAAACCGTCGATGCGCTGATGAAGCTCGACCTTGCCGCCGGCGTCGACGTCGAGATCAAGCTCTAAGGCGCGATAGGGAATAAAGACATGCGTTCCGGAGTGCTCGCACAAAAGATCGGGATGACGCGCCTCTTCACCGAGGCAGGCGAGCATGTGCCGGTGACGGTGCTCCGCCTCGGCAATTGCCAGGTCGTCGCCCACCGCACCAAGGACAAGAACGGCTATGTCGCGCTCCAGCTCGGCGCCGGCAGCCGCAAGGTGCAAAGCACCACCAAGGCCGACCGCGGCCACTTTGCGGTCGCCAAGGTCGAGCCCAAGCGCAAGCTTGCCGAATTTCGGGTCGACGATGATGGCCTGATCCCGGTCGGCGCCGAGATCACGGCGGATCATTTCGTCGTCGGCCAATATGTCGACGTCACCGGCACCTCGACCGGCAAGGGCTTTGCCGGCGGCATGAAGCGCTGGAATTTCTCCGGCCTCCGCGCCAGCCACGGCGTGTCGATCTCACACCGCTCGATCGGTTCGACCGGCGGCCGCCAGGACCCCGGCAAGACCTTCAAGAACAAGAAAATGCCCGGCCATCTCGGTGTGGAACGGGTGACCACGCTCAATCTCAAGGTCATGCAGACCGACGTGGCGCGCGGCCTCATCATGGTCGAAGGCGCCGTGCCGGGCACCAAGGGCGGCTGGATCACGGTGCGTGACGCGGTGAAGAAGAAGCTGCCCGAGGGCGTGCCAAAGCCCGGCAAGTTCAAGCTCGCCGACAATGAATCGACGGCCCCTGTCGCGGTCGGCCAAGACGCAGGGAGCGCGTGATATGGAACTGAAGATCACGTCGCTCGACGGCAAGAAATCCGGCTCGGTCACGGTGTCCGACACTATTTTCGGGCTTGAGCCGCGCACCGACCTCATTCATCGCTGCGTGGTGTGGCAATTGGCCAAGCGCCAGGCCGGCACGCATCAGGTGAAGAACCGCGCCGACATCGACCGCACCGGCAAGAAGATGTACCGGCAGAAGGGCACCGGTTCAGCGCGTCACGGCTCGGCGCGCGTCAATCTGTTCCGCGGTGGCGGCCGCTCGTTCGGCCCGCACACCCGCAGCCACGAGATCGGCCTGCCGAAGAAGGTCCGCGCGCTCGCGCTCAAGCACGCGCTCTCGGCCAAGGCCAAGGATGACGGCATCATCATCATCGAGGCGTTGAGCGTGAAGGACGCCAAGACCAAAGCGTTGCGCAGCCAGTTCGAAAAACTCGGTCTGTCGAACGCGCTGCTGATCGACGGCGCCGAGCTCGCGGCGGATGTTCGCACCGCCGCGCGCAATATCCCGAATATCGACGTGCTGCCGGTCGCCGGCATCAATGTTTACGACATCATGCGGCGGCATAAGCTCGTGCTCACCAAGGCCGCGGTCGATGCGTTGGAGGCGCGCTTCAAATGACCACCACCGATCCGCGCCATTACGACGTCATCATCGCCCCGCTCATCACCGAGAAGGCGACGAACGCGTCCGAGCACAACAAGGTGATGTTCAAGGTCGCCATGACGGCGACCAAGCCGCAGATCAAGGAAGCGGTCGAGAAGCTGTTCGACGTCAAGGTCAAAAGCGTCAACACGCTGCGCCGCCGCGGCAAGTGGAAGATCTTCAAGGGCCGCCGCGGGCTGCAATCCGATTCAAAGCGCGCCATCGTGACCCTCGAAGAAGGTCAATCGATCGACGTGACCACGGGTCTGTAAGGGAGCGGCGGGATGGTACTGAAGCAATATAATCCTGTCACGCCGGGCCAGCGCCAGCTGGTGCTGGTCGACCGCTCCGCGCTTTATTCCGGCAAGCCGGTGAAGGCGCTGACCGAAGGAAAGCATTCGACCGGCGGCCGCAACAACAACGGCCACATCACGTCGCGTTATCGTGGCGGCGGCCATAAGCAGGCCTACCGCAAGATCGACTTCAAGCGCCGCAAGTTCGACTTGCCAGCCAAGGTCGAGCGGCTCGAATACGATCCGAACCGCACCGCCTTCATCGCGCTGGTCAAATACGACGACGGCGAGCTCGACTATATCCTGGCGCCGCAGCGGCTCTCGGTCGGCGACACGGTGGTCTCCGGCGAGCACGTCGACGTCAAGCCCGGCAACGCCATGCCGACCGCCAACATCCCGGTCGGCACTATCGTCCACAATATCGAGATCAAGATCGGCAAGGGCGGCCAGATCGCGCGCTCGGCCGGCACTTACGCGCAGATCGTCGGCCGCGACGGCGAATATGTGATCTTGCGATTGAATTCCGGCGAGCAGCGCCTGGTACACGGCCGCTGCATCGCCACCGTCGGCGCGGTGTCCAATCCGGACAACATGAACATCTCGATCGGCAAGGCCGGCCGCAGCCGCTGGATGGGCCGGCGCGGCCATGTCCGCGGCGAGACCATGAACCCGGTGGATCATCCGCTCGGCGGCCGTACCCGCGGCGGCCGGCATCCGGTGACGCCATGGGGCAAGCCGACCAGAGGCAAGAAGACGCGCAAGAACAAGCGCACCGCGAAATTCATCATGGCAAGCCGCCACGCGCGGAAGAAGACATAGCGAGAGTCAGGAGCGATCATGGCGCGTTCGGTTTGGAAAGGCCCGTTTGTCGACGGCTATCTGCTGAAAAAGGCGGATGCCTCGCGTTCGTCCGGCCGCCACGAGATGATCCGCATCTGGTCGCGGCGTTCGACCATCCTGCCGCAATTCGTCGGCCTCACCTTCGGCGTCTACAACGGCCAGAAGCACATCCCGGTGATCGTCACCGAGGAAATGGTGGGCCACAAATTCGGCGAGTTCTCGCCGACCCGTTCGTTCTACGGCCATTCGTCGGATCGCAAGGCCAAACGCGCCAGCTCGCCGGGCGCCGCATCGGGTGCGGCGCCGGCCGCCGCTCCGGCAGCGCCTGCCGGCGGCACGTCGTGAGGCGGGGAGAGGTTTTGTCATGAGCAAGAAAAAGCGCGAGCGCGCGCTCGCCGATACCGAGGCCATGGCGGTCGCCCGCATGCTGCGGATCAGCCCGCAGAAGCTCAATCTTCTGGCGCAGCTCATCCGCGGCAAGAAGGTTGCAACCGCGCTCGCGGATCTTGAGTTTTCGCGCAAGCGCATCGCGCGCGACGTGCGCAAATGCCTGGAATCGGCGATCGCCAACGCCGAGAACAATCACGATCTCGACGTCGACGATCTCGTCGTTGTCGAGGCCCATGTCGGCAAGTCGCTGGTCATCAAGCGCCACGAGTCGCGCGGCCGCGGCCGGATGGGAGCCATCACCAAGCCGTTCGCTCACCTCACCATCGTGGTGCGTGAGGTCGAGGCGGCGGCACAGTAACGGACGCGGTTGGGAGAAGACCATGGGTCAAAAAGTCAATCCGGTCGGGCTGCGACTCGGCATCAACCGCACCTGGGACTCGCGGTGGTATGCCGGCAAGACGAGCTACGGCACGCTGCTGCACGAGGACATGGAGATCCGCAAGGCGCTGATGAAGGAGCTCAAGCAGGCCGCGGTGTCCAAGATCGTCATCGAGCGCCCGCACAAGAAATGCCGCGTCACCATCCATTCGGCGCGTCCGGGCGTGGTCATCGGCAAGAAGGGCGCCGACATCGAGAAGCTGCGCCGCAAGGTGGCGGCGCTGACCGACAGCGACGTGGTCATCAACATCATCGAAATCCGTAAACCCGAGCTCGACGCGCAGCTGGTCGCCGAATCGATCGCGCAGCAACTCGAGCGCCGCGTGGCCTTCCGTCGCGCGATGAAGCGCGCCGTGCAATCGGCGATGCGGCTTGGCGCCGGCGGCATCCGCATCAACTGTTCCGGCCGGCTCGGCGGCGCCGAGATCGCACGGATGGAGTGGTATCGGGAAGGGCGCGTGCCGTTGCACACCTTGCGCGCCGACGTCGATTACGGCGTGGCGACGGCGTTCACCACCTACGGCACCTGCGGCGTGAAGGTCTGGATCTTCAAAGGCGAGATCATGGAGCACGACCCGATGGCCCAGGACAAGAAGATGGCCGAGGGCGAGGCCGGCCGGCCGCGCCGGGATGCAGCGTAACGATCAGGATTGAGCAAAGGCTTCTGCAATGCTGCAACCGATACGCACCAAATTCCGCAAAGCCCACAAGGGCCGCATCCACGGCATCGCCTCGAGCGCGATCAATCTGGCGTTCGGCCAGTTCGGGCTCAAGGCGATGGAGCCCGATCGCGTCACTGCGCGCCAGATCGAAGCGGCGCGGCGGGCGCTGACGCGGCACATGAAGCGTTCCGGCCGGGTCTGGATCCGCATGTTCCCCGACGTGCCGGTGTCGAAGAAGCCGCTCGAAGTGCGCATGGGCTCGGGCAAGGGCACGCCCGAGCTGTGGGTGGCGCGCGTCAAACCCGGCCGCATCCTGTTCGAGATCGACGGCGTGAGCGTGCAGGTCGCCAAGGAGGCGCTGGCGCTCGCCGCCGCCAAGCTGCCGATCAAGACCCGTTTCATCGAGCGGATCAGCGAGTAGACGTGACATGAAAGCGGCCGACATCAGAGCGATGACGATCGATCAGATCGACGACGAGGTGCTCAAGCTGAAGAAGGAGCAGTTCAACCTGCGCTTCCAGCGCGCCACGGGCCAGTTGGAGAATACTTCGCGCGTGCGCGAAGTGCGGCGCGACATCGCGCGGCTCAAGACCGTCGCGAAGAACAAGCGCTCCGGCGCGCCGAAGAAGTAAGAGGACGAAAAAATGCCGAAGCGTACCCTTCAAGGCGTCGTGGTGAGCGACAAGCAGGCAAAGACGGTGGTCGTGCGCGTCGAGCGCCGCTTCACCCATCCCTTGTTCAAGAAGACGGTGCGCCGGACCAAGAAGTATTACGCGCACGACGAGAACAACGAGTTCAAGGTCGGCGACCTTGTATGGATCGAGGAGCACGCGCCGATTTCCAAGCTCAAGCGCTGGGCGGTCGTGCGGGGCGAGAAGAAGAAGGCATCGTGAGCCTAGAAATCAAGCGAGTGTGGGGTAGCCCATGATCCAGATGCAATCCAATCTCGACGTGGCGGACAATTCCGGCGCGCGCCGCGTCATGTGCATCAAGGTGCTGGGCGGCTCGAAGCGCAAATACGCCACCATCGGCGACGTCATCGTCGTCTCGGTGAAGGAGGCGATCCCGCGCGGCCGGGTCAAGAAGGGCGACGTGATGAAGGCCGTCATCGTGCGCATCTCCAAGGACATCAAGCGCGCCGACGGCTCGATCATCCGCTTCGACCGCAACGCCGCGGTGCTGATGACGCCGCAGAACGAGCCGGTCGGCACCCGCATCTTCGGACCGGTGCCGCGCGAGCTGCGCGCCAAGAACCATATGAAAATCATCTCGCTTGCGCCTGAGGTGCTGTAATGGCGGCGAAGATCAAGAAGGGCGACACGGTGATCGTGATCGCGGGCCGCGACAAGGGCCGCTCCGGCGAGGTCATCGAGATGCGCCGCACCGACGGCCGCGCGCTGGTGCGCGGCGTCAACGTCGTCAAGCGCCACCAGAAGCAGAGCGCCTCGCAGGAGGGCGGCATCATTTCCAAGGAAGCGCCGATCCACCTGTCGAACATCGCGCTGGCGGATCCCAAGGACGGCAAGCCGACCCGGGTCGGTTTCAAATATGTCGGCAAGGGCGATGACCGCAAGAAAGTGCGCGTCGCCAAGCGTTCCGGAGTCGAGATCGATGGCTGATACCGAAGACAAACAGGCGACAAAGCCGGACAAGCAGCGCCCGTTGAGCGCCGAACAGGCTGTCAAAGCCGCGAAGGACGACAAGAAGGCGGCCAAACAGGCGCGCGCCGACAAGGGCTCAGCCGACGCCAAGGCCGGCAAGCCGGCGGTGGCGCGTGAGCCCGAGCCGCGCGTGCCGGCGCGGCTCAAGGTGCAGTTCGAAGAGGCGATCCGCCAAAAACTCGCCGAGCAGTTCGGCTACAAGAACCGCTTCGAGGTTCCGGTGCTGGACAAGGTCGTCATCAATATGGGCATCGGCGAAGGCGTCGCCGACCGCAAGAAGGTCGATGGCGCCGCCGCCGATCTCGGCCTGATCGCCGGCCAGAAGGCGATCGTGACCAAGGCGCGCAAGTCGATCGCCACCTACAAGCTGCGCACCGGCCAGGCGATCGGCTGCAAGGTGACCTTGCGCAAGGCGCG
>Ga0210385_10001736_pt1 | contig 13323 bp, 12 predicted proteins | sample IncBWH26OmetaG_FD_160107 | JGI IMG/M metagenome (GOLD analysis project Ga0210385, IMG submission 160107) | Forest soil microbial communities from Barre Woods Harvard Forest LTER site, Petersham, Massachusetts, United States - Inc-BW-H-26-O ... | reverse complement strand
GGTGATCTCTATGGCGTCGAGTAACCATTTGGAAGTCATCTGCCGGCAATCCCCCGTCAACTGGCCCGCGCAGGGTCCAACCTGCCCTAGAGTCGTAAGACGATGAGCGAATTCGCTGCCCCGATGCCCGTCCTCGCCAGATATGCGGTCATGGTTGACGTCGGGTATATCTACGCGGCCGCAGGCGAGTTGCTCTTCGGCACGAGTTCGCGCCGTGACTACCGGGTCGATGCGGTCGGCCTGATCCAGGCGGTCACCAAGCACGCGGACGAGCTCTTCCGCGGCGAACTGCTCCGGGTCTACTGGTACGACGCGGCGCGCGACCGGGTGCCCACCATCGACCAGCGCGTCGTCGCTCAGATGGCCTGGGTCAAGCTCCGTCTGGGCAACCTGAACGCCCGCGGCCAGCAGAAGGGCGTGGACGCCAACATCCGCGCCGACATGGAGGCCCTCGCCCGGCACCGCGCGATCACCGACGCGGTGCTCATCGCCGGCGACGAGGACATGGTCCCGGCCGTCGAGGCCGCCCAGGCGTACGGCGTCCGCGTCCACCTGTGGGGCGTCGAGCCGCCGTACGGCACCAACCAGGCCGAGCGGCTGGTCTGGGAGTCGGACACGGTGGACGTGCTCGACTCCGCGTTCACCCGTCCGTACTTCACCAGGAACCCGGCGGCCGAGGCGCCGCGCCCGGACATCCAGGCCACGGTCCCGTCGCCCGCGCAGCTATTCGGCGAGCACCGCCCACCGCGCCCGGCGGCCGAGGTCAGCAGGAACTCGCAGCTGACCCGGACCGGTCCCATCCCGCACGTGTCCCAGACCGGGCCGCTGCCGCGGCTCGGGCCGGACCGGCGGCGCGTGGAAGAGGCCGGCGAGCACGTCGCGCACAAGTGGATCCTCACCCGCGGCGCCGACAACATCCGCGACCTGCTGCCCGGCCCGATCCTGCCGCCCGTCATCGACAAGGAACTGCTGGTCGAGGCGGAGAAGGAACTCGGCCAGTCGCTGCGCCCCTACCAGGAGGCGCGCGAATGGCTGCGCGACGCGTTCTGGGCGCGGGTGCACCGCGAGTTCGGCATCGGTGTCGGCAAGTCCCGTGGCTGAACCGGGCGGACTAGAAGGCGTGGATCCTTACCTGCGGGTGGTGCGCGGCGACGCGACCCCGGAGGAGATCGCGGCGCTGGTCGTCACCTTCACCGCCGTCGCCGCCGCGCGGTCACGGGCGGCCGAAGACGCAAAGCAAGAACCCGTTCGGTCACACTGGAATGACCGGGCCCGGCTGCTGCGCGCACCGGTGCACCCGGCCCCCGGCGCCTGGCGCCGTTCCGCCCTTCCCTAGCCGGCCGAAGCGTTCAAACCCGGGTAAGGGTTCGGCACGATCGCTTTCTATCGACTACCGTGCTTTGGGCGAAAGTGACTTCGCGAGTCGTTTATCAGGGCAGGGGCATGAAGAGAGTCGTTGGGCTGGTCATAGCGGTAGTTGTCGCGCTCGGCATCGCCGGGTTCGTTGTCATGCACTCGGCCGGCGCGAGCGGGCCGCCGCCGAAGGCGACGAAGGCAAAGGTCGCGTCCAACGTCAAGGTCGCCACCACCACCAAGACGTACTCGATGACGGTCGACGGGCTGAAGCGGAGCTACGAGGTCATCGCGCCGGCCCACGGGCTGCCGGCCTCCGCCCCGATCATCGTCTTCCTGTCCGGCATCGGCGCCTCCGTCCCCCAGGAGGTAAACCGGGACGACCTGCTGCCCTACGTCACCAGCGACCAGGCCGAACTCGTCTACCCGGTGGGCTATGACGACTCGTGGAACGCCGTCACCTGCTGCGGCCAGGCGGGGACCAAGAACATCAACGACGTGGGCTTCATGGAGGCCCTGGTGCCCAAGGTGGACCCGGGGCACGCACGGCACATCGACCTGGTCGGGTACAGCAACGGCGGGCGCCTGGCCTACCGGGTCGTCTGCGACGACCCGGGCCTGTTCGACGAGTACGCGATGGTGAAGGGCGAACCCACGCCCGGCTGCGTCATGCGGAAACCGGCGACGATCCTGGAGATCGCGTCGGTCAACGACCCCGAGGTTCCCTACAAGCCGGGCGACCACGGCAGCGTGGAGTCGCTGCCGGTAACCACCCTGGTCTCGGCGCTGCACCAGTCGGCCCAGTGCCCCGCCAAGGGCACCATGCTGCATTCCGGGCAGATGACCCTGACCACATGGTCCGGGTGCGCGGACGGCACGCGCCTCGGGTTCGCGGTGTGGACGGGCGGGCTGCACCTGTTCCCCCGGCCGCCGGTTACCAATCCGTCCGCCTCGCAGGTCATCTGGTCGTTCCTCACCAAGACCCCGTTCGCCCCGCTGCCGCGGTAACGAACCCTCCGATGGCCCGCGGCCGTCAGTACCGGAAGGGGTGGCAGGGGAGGATCAGCCGCATCACGGTGCCGCCGCCGGGGGCACGCTCGGCCGCGATCGCGCCGCCGTGGCAGGCGACGATCTCCCGGACGACGGCGAGGCCGAGGCCCGAGCCAGGGGCCGAGCGGGATGCCAGGGCCCGGTAGAAGCGGTCAAAGACGAACGGCAGGTCCTCCTCGGCGATGCCGGGGCCGTGATCGCGCACGGTGAGCTCGCCGCCGGTCAGCCGCACCTCGACCGGGCCCTCGGGCGGGCCGAACTTGGCCGCGTTGTCGAGCAGGTTCTTGATCGCGACGCGCAGCCGCTCGGCGGTGCCCTCGATCACGCCGCCGTTGAGGCTGGCGATGAACTGGGTCTTGGGCCAGTCGCGCCGGGCCGCCTCCAGGGCCTCGGCGGCCACGGCCCCGAGCTGCACCGGGGCCATGTCGGTGGCGGGCGGCTCGCCCCTGGCCAGCTCGGTGACGCTGGCCACCAGGCGGCCGAGCTCCGCGACCTGATCGGTGACCCGGTCGAGTACCTCCTTGCGGTCCTCGGACGGCATGTCCGGGTTCTCGGCCAGCACGTCGACGTTGATCCGCAGGCTCGCCAGCGGGGTGCGCAGCTCGTGGCTGGCGTCGCTGACAAGGCGCCGCTGCGCCTCGAGCGACCGCTGGAGCCCGCTCAGCATGGCGTTGAACGTGGTCGCGAGCCGGCCGAGCTCATCCCGGCGCTCCACCTTCACCCGCCTGCTGGGGTCACCCGTGAGTGAGACCTCCTCGGCCACGCTGGCCAGCCGGGTGACCGGCGAGAGCCCCGCCCGGGCCACGGCCCAGCCGAGCACCGTGGCGACCACCACGCCGATCGCGCTGAGCGTGGCGAGGGTCGCGCCGACCCGCGCGACCTCCGCGTCGGTCGAGGTGAGCGGCTCGGCCACCTGAATGGCGAGGCCCGGGGCGAGCCGGGTGGTCAGCACGTCGGCGGTGGTGCCGTTGACGTGGGCGTTGGCGTAGAACGCGGGCCCGGTCCCGGCCGCCACGTCGATCGCCGCCACGCTCGGCGTCAGCTCCCCGGCGTAGCCCGGCGGCGCCCAGACGGCCCCCGCCGAGGTGATTACCTGGGTCAGGACGCCGAAACCGGACGTGTGCGGCGGCACCCAGCCGGCCGGGATGTGCCCTTGGTACTTGTTGGCCTCGTGCGCGGCGGTGTACGCGTGGCTCGCGATCTCCTGGCGGACCTGGTTCTGCAGGTCGGTCCTGATCGCGATGAACGCGACCGCGGTGATCGCGAGCGCCACCGCCGCCACCGCCCCGGCCGCGACGAGGGTGAACCTGGTCTTCAGGGTCAGGCGGGCCTTCATGCGCCCGCCCGCAGCACGTAGCCGACGCCGCGCACGTTGTGCACCAGGCGCGGCAGTCCGTCCACCTCGAGCTTGCGGCGCAGCAGCGCGACGAAAACCTGCAGGGCGTTGGACGCGGGCGCCTCGCCGTAGCCCCAGACCCGGTCGGTGATCACGTCGTAGCTGAGCACCTGCTCCGCGTTGCGGGCCAGCAGTTCGAGCAGGGCGAACTCGATCTTGGTGAGGGCGAGGGGCACCCCGGCGCGGGTCGCGCTGTGGCTGGTGAGGTCGAGCGTCAGGTCGGCGTAGCCGAGCAGGTCGCGCACCGGCTTGGTGCGCCGCAGCAGGGCGTTGACCCGGGCCAGGAGCTCGCGCAGCGCGAACGGCTTGACCAGGTAGTCGTCGGCGCCCGCCTCGAGCCCGGCCACCCGGTCGTCGACCGCGTCGCGCGCGGTCAGCACGAGCACCGGGGTGGCGTCCCCGCGGCCGCGCAGGGCCCGGCAGGTGTCAAGCCCGTCCAGCATCGGCATCAGGACATCGAGGATGATCAGGTCGACCGGCGCGTGCGCGACCGCGACCAGCGCGTCGGCGCCGTTCGCAGCCGTCGCCACGGCGTAGCCCGCGTACCCCAGCGCCCGGCGCAGCGAATCGCGCACGTCACGGTCGTCGTCGACGACCAGAAGCCTGGGTTGCATAGCTAAAAGTGAATCAGCCCTGACTGTGAGGATGCTGACAGTTCCCTGAAGGCTGTTACATTTTTCAGGGACTTTTAACAATCGCAGCTCAGGCTGCATGTCATGTCACCCAGCAGCCTGCCGACCACACATCACACACCGGACGCGGCTGCGCCACACCCTCATCGTGTTACCCACCCTGATCTCTGGCTAATCCGACACGGTGAGTCGACATGGAACATCGCCGGTCTTGCCCAGGGCCACAATGACGAGGCGGAACTGACCGAGCGCGGGCTGCGCCAGGCGGCCGAGGCCGCGGCGCAGTTCGGCTACCGCCCGGTTCGCGCGATCTACGCCTCGGACCTGCGCCGCGCGCAGCAGACCGCTGCCGCCTTCGCCGACGTGCTCGGCCTGCCCGTGCACGCGGATGCGAGGCTGCGGGAGCGATCCCTCGGCGTCCTCGAGGGTGCCGCGCACAAGACCATCAGCCCGTCAGCCACCGGACTGGCCGACGGGCTCGTCCTAGACCCCGACGCTCGGCCACCGGCCGGCGAGTCGGTACGCGACCTGTACGTCCGCGCCGCCGCGTTCTGCGACGATCTGGCCGAGGGCCTGCGCGACGACCGCGACACGCTGCCCGGACTTACCAAGTCCGACGGAGACGTGCTGGTCATCGCGCACGGCGGCACGGTGCGGGTACTCGACGCCTACATCCGCGGCGTCACCGTCGACCAGATGACCTGGCCGCCGGTGGACAACGCCACGATCGTCCGGATCCCAGCATTCGGCCAGCAATCCCGAGGAGGAAAACGATGAACCGGACCGTCCTGACCCTGCCCCAGCGGGCAGTCAAGCCCAGAACAAGCGGGCTGACCATGGTGATCGATGGTGGCGTACCGCTTGGCCAGTTCACGGACCTCGTCGAGCTCGGCGCGGAGTACATCGACTTCGTCAAGTTCGGCTGGGGCACCTCGGTCGTCACCAACTGCCTGCGCGAGAAGATCGCGGTGCTCGACCGCCACGGCATCGAGTTCTACTTCGGCGGCACGCTGTTTGAGAAGTTCGCGCTGCAGGGGCGCTTCGACGACTACCGCCGGTTCCTCGAGGAGTACTCGTGCCGGCACGTCGAGGTGTCAAACGGCACGATCGAGATGCCCAACGCGGAGAAGGCCGGTTACATCCGTAAACTCGCGCCCGACTTCACCATCGTGTCCGAGGTTGGCTTCAAGGACCCGGGCCGGTCGGAGATGCTGCCGCCGAGCGAGTGGGTCGCCGCCATCAAGGAGGACCTCGACGCGGGCGCCTCGATCGTGACCCTTGAGGCCAGGGAGAGCGGCTCGTCCGGCATCTGCCGTCCCGACGGCGAGCTGCGGTACGGCCTGATCGAGGACGTGCTGCACGCGGGCATCGCCATCGACAGCCTGCTCTTCGAGGCCCCGACCAGCGCCCTGCAGACCCACATGATCACCCGGATCGGCCCGGACGTGAACCTGGGCAACGTGCCCGCCACCGGCGTCATCGGGCTGGAGACCCTCCGGCTCGGGCTGCGCGCCGACACCCTGACCGCCTTTGAGTAACCGACCACGTTAGGCAAACCCGTGCGTACCACTTCCGACGTCTTTCACCTGGCCATCCCGACCCACGACCTGGACGCGGCCCAGGACTTCTACGTGACGAAGCTGGGCTGCAAGCTCGCCCGGCGCTACCCCGACCGGATCACCCTGGACTTCTTCGGTGACCAGGTCGTGTGCCATCTGACCGCCGGCGAGCCCGCCACCCCGGAGAGCCTGTACCCGAGGCACTTCGGCGTGACGTTCCAGGCGGCGGCCGACTTCGAGGCGCTCTACGCCTGCGCGGTCACCAGGAAGATCCCCTTCTACCACGACGTTTCGAAGCGGTTCGAAGGACTGGTCGAGGAGCACCGCACGTTCGTGCTGGTCGACCCGACCGGGAACCTGCTCGAGTTCAAGCACTACAACGACCCTCGGATGATGTACTGACGGGCTCTTTTCCGCCAATTCACACCAAAAGGAAAAGAGCCCGAGGAGAAGCACTGTGCTACGCGACTGGATTGAACAGGCCGCCGAGGCCTACGGCGGCGACGTGTACCTGGCAGACGCCCGCGGCACCGCCACCCTGACCTACGCGGAACTCCACGCGCTGGTCCTGGACACCGGGCTGCGCCTGGACAAGGCCGGGCTGCTGCCCGGTGCCCGGATCGGCGTGCGCCTGGCCGAGCCGCTGGAGTACGCGGCCGCGCTGGTGGCCATCGTGGCAACCGGCCGGGTCGCGGTCCCGCTTGACCCCGGGGCGCCCGACTCGGACATCGCCCGGGTGCTCGCGGTGGCGCGCCCCGCCGCCACCATCGCGGTGGGCGGGGGCCGGTTCGCCGACGAGGCAACGCGGAACGGGACCGGCGAAGCAATGCCACCGTTCGGGCTCATCCACTTCGAGTTTGACCTGGAAACGGCTGCCGCGGCCCCCAACGCCGGCGTCGGCGGCATCTTCCTGAGCACCAGCGGAACCACCGGGACCCCGAAGGGGATCCTGCTGGGCGAAGAGCAGCTGATGCACGTGGCAACGAGCGTCGTGGCGGCCCACGGGCTTACCCGGGCCGACCGCGGCTACTGCTCGCTGCCGCTGTTCCACGTCAACGCCGAGGTGGTCGGGGTGCTCGCCACGCTGCGGGCCGGCGCCTACCTCGCGGTGGACCGCCGGTTCAGCAGGCGCGGGTTCTGGGAGATCATCGACGACCGCGCGATCACCTGGATCAACGCGGTGCCCGCGATCATCTCGATCCTGTCGATGGACCCGCCGGCGGCACGGCCCGCCGCGCTGCGGTTCGTCCGGTCCGCCTCCGCGCCGCTGCCGCTCGCCTCGCTACGGAAGTTCGAGAACGAGATCGGCGTGCCGATCGTGGAAACCTACGGCATGACCGAGGCGGCCAGCATGATCACCGCCAATCCGGTCGACGGGGTACGCAAGCCCGGCTCGGCCGGCCGCCCGGCCGGGTCGCAGGTGCGGGTCGAGTCGTACTCGGGCACCGCCGCCGCCGCGGAGGAGATCGGCCGGGTCAAGATCAGAGGCGCCGGCGTGATTACCGCCTACGACTCCGGCGGGCGGCCGGGCGTCATCGACGCCGACGGGTGGCTGGACACGAGCGACCTCGGCTACCTGGACGCCGACGGCTACCTGTTCCTGGTCGGGCGGTCAGACGACGTGATTAACCGCGGCGGGGAGAAGATCTACCCCAGGGACATCGAGGAGATCCTGCTCGCCCAGCCCGGCGTGCGCTCCGCCGCCATCATCGGGATCCCCGACACCGTCCTCGGCGAGCAGCCGGCGGCGTACATCGTGCCCGTCGACGACGTGACCGACACCCGCGCCCTCGAGGCGGCGCTGCGCGCAGCCTGCGCGGAGCGGCTTCCCCGGCACAAGCAGCCGAGCGAGTACCGGTTCATGGACCAGCTGCCGCTCGGACCGACCGGGAAGATCTCCCGGCGACTGCTGAAGGACCTGGTGGCGGCGCAGTCGTGAGCTCCACCCTGTCGGGCACCGGGCCGCAGCCGGCGTTCGGCCGACCACAAGAGGCCGTGACGCCGAACGCGGAGGTTCCCGCCAAGCCAGCCGCGCCAGCTCCCCCTGGCGCGGCTGCGCCGCGCTCCCGGCCGCACATCGTCGCGTTCGACATGATCCGGCTGATCATCATGGTGTTCGTGGTGAGCGTGCACACGCTGTCCTTCGCGGGCGGCGGCGTCACCATGAGCGTGGGCGCGGTCACCACCATCTTCCATACCAGCCGCGAGCTGTTCCTGCTGCTCACGGCGCTCGTGCTGACGTACAACTACGGGCGCCGCCCGCTCAAGGCGGGCCGGTTCTGGCGGCGGCGGTTCTGGCTGGTGCTCCCGGCCTACATCGCCTGGTCGGCCATCTACTACGCCGCCGACGGGCACACCCGCGGCGCCTTCCCCGGGGCGTTCCTGCGCGACCTGCTCAACGCAGGCGCCAGGTACCACCTGTACTTCCTGCTCGTCAGCATGCAGATCTACCTGCTGTTCCCGGTGATCCGCTGGGTGCTGAAGAAGACCGAGCGGTACCACGCCTGGCTGTTCGGGGCCGCGATCGTCTACCAGGGGTGGCTATCGGTCGCGCTGCACTACAAGGTCTGGCGGCCCAGCGGCAACGGCCTCATCGCCCAGTTCATCAACGGCGCGGCCACCGGTAACTGGGTCACCACCTACATCCTCTACGTCGTGGCCGGGGCGCTGGCCGGCTGGCACTTCGAGCAACTGTGCGCCTTCACCCGGCGGCACCTGCGCACCGGCTGGCGGGTCGCGCTGGTGGCGGCCATCGGCGTGGCCGCGGGCATCGGCGTCTACCTGATCGAGACCGAGGTCTACGGGGCGACGCCGAACAACGCGAGCGCCGTCTTCCAGCCGGTCGTGATCTTCGAGGCGCTCGCCTTCGGCTGGGCGCTGCTCGGCGCGGGGCTGCTGTGGAGCGACCGCGGCGCGCCCGCCAGGAAGTTCGCGGCGGCCGGGTCGGCCAGCTCGTTCGGCATCTACCTGGCGCACCCGCTCGTCCTGCAGGTGCTCCTGCTGATCGTGGGCTCCCACTACTTCGGTGCGAACGGCGGGCTCACCGGCTGGCTGCACCGCCTGCACCACTCCAGCTTTGAGGTGCTGATCCTGCTGTTCATCGCCGTGCCGATCATCTACGCCTGCGCGTGGGTGATCGCCTCGGTGATGCGCCGGACCCCGGTCAGCCTGCTGCTCACCGGGCGGGAGTGGAAGCCGAAGCGGAAGACCCGCCTCGGCCAGGCCACCGACCGGACGCTCGACAAGATCGAGGACAAGATCACCGCCAGGGCGGCGCGGGTCTCCCGGCGCACGGTCGTCATCGCGCTCGCGATCGTCCTGGTGGTGACCGCCGGTTCGATCACCACGACGAACATCGTCAGCGCGGCCGACCGCACGATGAACACCACGGTCTCCACGATGCAGGTGGGCAACATGACCCGGAGCTACACGGTGCTCACGCCGTCGAAGGTGGCGCTGCCCGCGTCGGCGCCGATCATCATGGTGCTGTCCGGGCTCAACGCCCCGCAGAGCCAGGAGATCACCCGGGACCAGCTCACCCCCTACGTGAGCGCCGGCCAGGCGGAGCTGGTCTACCCGCTGGCCTACCGGGAGTCGTGGAACGCGATCGGCTGCTGTTCCTGGGCGGCTCAGGCCGGCGTCAACGACGTCGGGTTCATCGAGGCGCTCGTGAAGCAGGTCGACCCGGGTAACACCCATCCCATCTACCTGATGGGCTACAGCAACGGCGGGCGCCTCGCCTACACCCTCGCCTGCCAGGACCCGCTGCTGTTCGACGGCACGGCGGTGGTGAAGGCCGACCCGATGCCGGGGTGCAACATCGCCGTCCCGCAGAAGATCCTTCAGGTCTCATCGACGGACGACACGGACACACCGTGGTACGCCGGAGAAAAGGGCCATTTCCGAGAATCGCCGGCCGCTCAGGTCGAGAACGTTGACCTGCGCAACGAGGATCAGTGCACCAGTAAGTCGGTCAGCTCCCATCAGGGCAACATGACCCTGACCACCTGGTCGGACTGCCTCAACGACTCGAGCGTCAGCTTCGCGGTCTACACCGCCGGGGTGCATAGCTACCCGCGGCCACCGGTTAGCTACCCGGCCGCTTCGCAGGTGATCTGGGCCTGGATCAACAACACCACCAAGGTCGCGCCGCAGCCGACGGCGGCATAGTCACCGGCGCGAAAGGGCCGGGGGACGGTTTCGCCGCCCCCCGGCCCTTTCGCTGCTTTACCGCCGGGACGTTACTGCCGGGGCCTTACTGCCGGGACCCCGCTACGGGCGGCGCAGGGCGTCGATGAACGCCTGCCCGTTCGGGGTGCCGATGCCGGTCATGGTGTCGTAGCCCGGCGCGGTCACCTGGCCGGTGTAGCCCGTCATGTCCCAGCTCTGGTCGTCGAACGTGGCCAGCGAGAGCACGCCGCAGGTGGCCTCGTCGCAGGCGATGCCACGGTAATCGGCCGGCGACCTGCCGGTGAGGGGCTCCGCGTCGTGAAAGACCGCGGGCGCCAGGCGCGCCAGCCGGTAGAGCGCCGGGTTGATGAAGCCGAACGCCCCCGCGCCCTGTTCCGCGTCCGCCACGATGGCGCCGACCAGCGGGACCGCGAGGCTCGTGCCGCCGATGGGCTGCTCGAAGTACCCGCTCACCTTCCCCTGTCCGTTGAAGCTCAGCATCCCGACGATCATCCCGGTGAACGGGTCGCCGACCGCGCTGACGTCGGGAACCGTGCGGACCAGGCCGCCCCGGTCGCCCGCGGCCACGGCCATCGGGTCCGGCACCACGCCGCGGGCGTAGCCGGGTTGCGTCCACAACAGGCTGGCGCCGCCGCCGGACGCGCTCTGCTCGCCCTGCAGGGCCCATTTCCCGTTGCTGACCTGCGAGATCCCGGTCGACCAGCCGGTCTCGAACAGCCGCTGGTCGCTGTGCCCGATGGCGAGCGTGGTGGCACCGACCGCGGTGGCGTACGGGTCGCTCGACGGGACCGCCACCCCGGAGGAGTCCCCCGTCGCGAAGAGCATGGTGACGCCCTCGGCGGCCGCCTTGATCAGGTAGTCGTGCTCGATCGCGAGCTCGTTGGCGGGGATGGTCTCATCCCCGCCCTCCCAGGAGTTCGAGACGATGCTGGCGAGCGGCCGGCCGTGGGCGCCGTCAAGGACCGCCAGGTCGGCGTCGTACAGGGCCTGCAGGCCGAAGTCCCCGTTGTTACAGGAGTCGCCGCCCACCACGAGCTGGTGCGCCATCGGCGCCATGGTGTAAGACGACTCGACGTCCAGCTGCTCCTCGGTGTTGAACGGGTCGCCGCAGGCCGTTCCCCGTCCGAGCGGCAGCTCGGAATACCGCCCGGGTGACGGCGCCTGGAGGTGGTGCACCTTGGCGTAGGTCTGCAGCGTCTGGTCCATGCCGGGCGCCAGCCCGACCTCGACCAGCGCGAGCGTGACGCCGTTGCCCTCGCTGGCGCTGCTGTAGCCGTAGGCCCGGCGGATCTGCTGCGGCGTGTAACCGCAGAGGATCGTCGGCAGCTTGGTGAGGCCGAACTGGCTGGGCAGGTGGGCCGCGAAGTGCTGGCCGTACCACTGCGAGCAGCCGAAACTCGGCTGGCTGGCCTTCGGGGTCTTCGACTTGCCTGGCGTCGCCGGGTTGACCGGCTTGGCGAACGTCATCGCCGGCGCCGCGTTGTCCAGGCCGGTCACCCCGATGACGCTGGCCGCGATCGAGGCGGGCAGCGAGACCGGCCGGTCGTTGGCGCGCAGCGGGTACCTGCCCGCGGTGGCGCCGGCGGTCGCCCTGTAGTACTGCAGCCGCACCTTCAGCGCCGTGTCGATCACCGAGACGGGCGCGGTGGCCCGCACGTAGTCGCGCCCCGGGTCGGTGGTGATGCCGCTGAAGTCCCGGGACTTCAGCCACGTTTCGACGGCGGCCGCCTTGGCCGGCGTCGCGCTGAACCGTGCGGTGTACGCGGCCGGAGACAGGAAGTGCCGGAACTGCGGGCGGCCGGGCGTGGATACCGCGTTGGCGAGGCTCGCCGCCGCGGCGGCCTGCGGTGCCAGCCAGAACTGGATGGTCAGCCTGCTCGCCGCCGGGACGGCGCCGATCGCCTGGCTGGCGGCGGTAAACGGCGCGACGCTGTCCGCCAGCGTCGCTTCGGCCGGGCCGGGCGGGCCGGGTTGGGCGGCCGACCCGGTCGCGGCCACGGTGATCACCGCCGCGGCCATCGCGGTGGCGGCGATCACGCTGCGAGCTCTCTTCATGGTTTCCCGTCATTACTAAGAGTAATTACCACTTACAGAAAGTAACCGGAGACCAGTGCGGGGGCAACCCCTGGAGGCGCCTCCCGGCCACGCGCGGCGGCGACCGGGGACTCTGTGCTACCAGCGCGTTAATCGCTTACAAGTTGCCGCCCCATCCGCCCTAGGATGGAACCCATGCCGATAACCCGCGACGAGGTCGCTCACCTGGCACGGCTGTCCAGGCTCGCGCTCAGCGACGAAGAGCTTGACCACCTTGCCCCGCAGCTCGACCAGATCATCGCGTCGGTCGCGCAGGTGCAGGAGGTCGCTGCGGATGGCATCCCGCCGACCACGCACGCGACCGGCCTGACCAACGTGTTCCGCAGCGACGAGCCAACGCCGTGCCTGACGCCGGAAGAGGCGCTGTCCGCCGCCCCCGCCGTCGAACTGCAGCGGTTCAAGGTCCCGCGGATCCTGGTTGAGGAGTGAGGCAGGACTGATGAGCGAGCTGATCAAGAAGACGGCGGCCGAGCTGGCCGCCGCCGTCGCCGCCGGAGAGGCGTCGGCCGTCCAGGTCGCCGAGGCGCACCTGGACCGCATTGCCGCGGTCGACGGCGCGGTCAAGGCGTTCCTGCACGTGAATGCCGAGGACGCGCTGGCCCAGGCGCGTGCGGTTGACCGCAGGCGGGCCGCCGGCGAGCCGCTGGGCGCGCTCGCGGGCGTGCCGGTCGCGGTCAAGGACCTGTTCACCACCGTCGGGATGCCGACGACCTGCGGGTCGAAGATCCTCGACGGCTGGGTGCCGCCGTACGAGTCCACGGTCACCCGCCGGCTGCGGGACGCCGGGGCGATCCTCATCGGCAAGACCAACATGGACGAGTTCGCGATGGGCTCCTCCACCGAGAACTCCGGGTTCGGGCCGTCGCACAACCCCTGGGACCTGTCCAAGGTGCCCGGCGGCTCTTCCGGCGGCTCCGCCGCCGCCGTCGCCGCCTACGAGGCGCCGCTGGCGCTGGGAACGGACACCGGCGGCTCGATCCGCCAGCCGGCCGCCGTGTGCGGCGTCGTCGGCACCAAGCCGACCTACGGCGGCAGCTCCAGGTACGGG
>Ga0210385_10001735_pt1 | contig 13324 bp, 6 predicted proteins | sample IncBWH26OmetaG_FD_160107 | JGI IMG/M metagenome (GOLD analysis project Ga0210385, IMG submission 160107) | Forest soil microbial communities from Barre Woods Harvard Forest LTER site, Petersham, Massachusetts, United States - Inc-BW-H-26-O ... | reverse complement strand
CGGTGAAGGCGCTGAAGCCACAGCCGGTGTGATTGAGGATCAGGATCTCCTTCGCGCCCAGCACGCGGGTGGACACGACGAGTTCGCCGAGCACATCGGCGGTGACCGCCGGTCCGCCGGTGCGGATGACGTCGATATCCGCCTGCGCAATTCCCAGGATGTCCGAAAGATGTGACAGCCGCGGATCCATGCAGGTGATCACCGCGATTTTCGGATACGGGCGTTGTGCCAGCTTGTGATCGTGGGTCTTGGCGTACTTGTGATTGGCCTTGATGGCGTGATCGATGAGGCTCATCTGGGAATCTCCGGTTAGATACCGCGGAGCAGACCACGCGAGTGTCGGAGACTCCATTGCACGTTGGTATCAGCGCAATCGAGAGCACCCGGTGAATGCCAGTGCCTGGACAGCACGCGAGCACAATCGCGGCAGATGCGCGTGGCCTAACATCAGCTCTATGCAGTCCTTGATCGCCCTCATCACGCAGATCTCACTCGAGCCCTGGAAGCTTGCGATCTACACTCTGGGTGCGATCGGACTATTGGCGTTGACATTGGGTGCATCCTATGTGCAGGGCGACCGAGCCCACGGGCGCGATGGATGAGCATTCGAGTCGGGCGCCGGTATAGTCAGCGCGCGGCTAGGTGCTGGGTGTTGTCCAAGTCTGCGATGCGGACGGCAGATTCAAATGGAAGGTGGCGCCGTGGCCGGGATTGCCGACCCCCCACAGCTGTCCACCGTGATCTTCGACGATCGACTTACAGATTCGAAGTCCCAAGCCAGTCCCATGAGGCTTGGTCGTGAAGAATGGCGTGAAGATTTCCTGCGCCAAGTGCGGCGGAAAGCCGATTCCCGTGTCCGAGATCGAGATGTGTATCCAGTGCTGTTCGGTATCCTCAGACTTGAGCACGATCTCGCGATGCCCATGAGAATCTTTCAATGCATCGATGCCATTGACGAGGAGATTCATCAGCACTTGTTGTAACTGCACCCGATCCCCAAGAACATAGAGGCGCACCGCAGCCAATTGAGTGCGGATCGATACCTCGTGGCGCAGCGCCTCATCGCGCAACAGCGCAATCGTCTCCAATCCGATCTCGTTGACATCCAGCAGCTCCCGATCCGGCTCGTCCTTTCGGAACTTCGAACGCAGTCTTTCTATGATCGACACAGCACGCTGGGTGTCCCGTACCACGCGCGATAGGGCGGCGCGAGCGGACTCCAGCTCCGGGACCGGTTTTTCAAGAAGCATCCGGCAGGTATCCGCGCTGGCCATGGCACCGCTGATCGGCTGACTCAGCTCATGGCCCAGAGAAGCCGTCAGCTCGCCAATTGTCGTCAGACGGTTGATCCGGGTGAGATGATCCTGTGCCCGACGCAGCTCCTCTTCGGCCCTGGTGCTCTCGGTGATGTCGCGAACGGCGCCGACGAAGTCCAGTTCGCCCGAGTCCATGGGTCGGCCAATGACGTGCGCATACTTGACTCGTCCATCCGGCATCAGCAGCCGATATTTGAAGTCGAAATCGGTCCGCTCCTGGATGGCTCGGCCGAGTGTCTCGCGCACGAGCTCCCGATCCGCGGGATGGGTTCGCTCGAATCCCAATTCGAAAGTACCCTGGATCTGGGAGTCATACTCGAACAGCTTGTAGATCTCTTCCGACCAGTGGATCCGACCGGTGGCCACTGACCAGCCGAAGCTCCCGGTTTGGCTGATCAACTGACCCTGAGCCATGAACGCTTCGCTGCGCTTCAGCTCGGTGTAGAGACGCGCGTTCTCAATGGAGATGGCCGCCTGGGAGGCCAGCAGCTGTAATATTGTCAACCGCTCATGAGTGAAGACGCCCGGCGTCAGCGTGTTCTCCAAGTATAGCGCGCCGACCGGTTGGGCTTGCTTGAGGATCGGCAGCAGCAGGACCGAACGCAGACGGTTACGCTGCACATACTGGTCTTGCGAGTGCACTGTGTCAGACAGGGCGTCGTCCAGCAGCACCGCCTCGAAACTGCGCATGAGATAGTGAACCATCGAGAGGGGCAGATCCGCTTCCGTGATGTCCGCCTGTCTTGCGGTGACCGCCACTTGGCCCTCGACGACCATAGCCTCGGCCTCGATCTGTGGCGCATCACCGCGGAAGAGGATGAGCACTCCGCGGTTGGCCCCCGCGTGTTCGATCGAAATGTGCATGAGCTTCTCGATCAGCGTGGGCAGTTCGATCTCGCTAGATATGGCACGCGAGGCCTTCAGGGCGGTCTCCACATCCAGTTGGGCAACCGGCGAGGCGATGGGCCCCATGGCTCCGGGCAGGCGCACATCACGGTAACGCGAGTACCTTGCGACGATTTGCTTGACCTTGCCGTGCGCTCCCCAGCGCTCGTAACAGTTACGCGCGTTGGCAAGATGTGCGTGGCCGGCGGTCTCGAGGCCGAGCCTGAGGCAATACCGTCCCGCCAGCTCGTTGGCCAGGCCTTCGTTCTGCACAAATCCATGCTGGCGAGCGGACTGTATCGCCTGTTCGTACAGGCCCAGAGCATCGGTGGAACGCCCGTCGAGGCGGGCGATTTCCGCTCGGACCAAGAGGTGCTTGTCTGCAAAGGTCGACGGGCAATTCTCCGCCCACTCCTCAAGCTGTTTGCCGAGCTGCTCAATCTCGTTGCGCCACGTCTCCTGCTGAGCCGGTGATCCGTCCGCGTAGAGGGCCGCCACCGTCAGGGCACCGTAGTAGTAGTAATGCACTATGTCTGGCATCCCGACCGTGATCCCAAGCAGCTGCTTCGAGTTCTCGCCAGCGATGCGGGCCATCTCATGGTCGCCCATGAGGAAACGTGTCTTGAGCTTGTACATCCAATACCAGCTGGCGAGAAGGGGCATTCGACCCGACAGTGTCGCCTCATCTAGAGGGTCCACGCCCGAATCCGAGAGCTTTGCAGCGTCGCCTTGCAGCTCCGCGATCAACCGCCGCTGTACGGCGACGATGGCCGCCAGGTCGACAAATCGGCTTCTCGATGTCAATTCACGGGCCGCCTCCGTCTCGCGCCACACCACATCCAGTGGGTCGTTACGCAGCAGCCGGTACATGACCTCGTGATACAGGCTGGTGCAGGCAAAGTATTGGTCGTCCGCTTCAATCGCGGTATCGAATCCCTTCCTCACGGATTCGACCACCATGCCGATCGGCTGAGTCCAGAAGGCGCACTGTGCGAGAGCTATATAGGCATTGGTTTTGTGCTCGACGAAGCCATGCTTATCGGCGATATCGCAGGAAAGCCTGCCGAATAGAAACCCTTCCGCGTAGCGGTGATAGCGTCCGCACAGCACGACGGCGATGGAGGAGTAGGCCATGATGCAGGCACTGCTGGCCCCGTGCTGCATGCAGAGCTTCACCATCCTGAGGATGTGAAGGAACCACAGGCGGGGGTTGGTGAAATAAGCGGGGCCGGTCATGGTGGACATGACTCGCATGAGCGCTTTCAGATCCGGGTCGGTGATCGGCGGCATATCGAGCAGGCTCTCGATTGTCCGGCCGCCGAGTGTGGGCCAGAGTGTCTCGAATTCGGCGCCGACCTGCTCTTCCGTGGGCTGCATTGGCAAATCCAGGCCAAAATCGCGCAGGCATCTCAGTGCGGCCGCGATGGCCTCCGTGTCATTGGAGGTCATGATGTGCAGCTGGATCTTGAGCCGATACACCGAGGTGGCATCGGTCCGCGAAGCCGCCCGAAGTAGCAACTCCTCGATCAGCTCGGCCGACTTGTCGGAGTTTCCACAAAGCAACTCGGCCTCGGCATACTCCAACCCCAAACTGAACTGCAATTCATAGTGGCGGCTCCAGTCCTCTTTCTCCAGAAGTGCGCGGCCCGCTGCAAAATAGCCGCGCGCGGAGGAGTGAGCCGAGGCTGCTTTGGACTTGCGGCCGGCTCGGAGATTCAGATCGGCGACCTGCAGTTGTTCCGTAATCTCCATCGGCAGTCCCTGCGCACGCTGGAACTGGTTGGCCACCTCAAACAGATGCGCGGTCAGTTCTTCTGGCGAAAGACTCCGCAGTAGCGTTCGGCCGATCTCAAGATGTGTCGCGGCCCGCGCGGATTCGGGGATGAGAGCGTAGGCGGCCTCTTGGATACGATCGTGCAGCAAGACGTAGGACTCCTCGTGTCGCCGCAGCAGTCCAGCGGCAATGGCCTCGAGCAGATCGGCATGAAGTTGCGCTGCGCTATAGCCAAACGCCACCTGGAGCGTCCTGCCTTCCGCTGTATTGCCGAGACAGGCGACGCGCTGAAGTGCGCTCTGGGTTCTGTGCGGCAAACGTTCCAACTTGGCCACCATCAGATCCACGACGTTGGTGGTATAGGCCTTGTCGCGGATGCGCTTAAGATCCCAGACCCATCGCCTCATGGCCGGATCGAACCGGATCAGCTCCTCTTCCGCGAGTGACATTAGAAATTGCTTGGCAAAGAAGGGATTGCCCGCTGTTTTCTCGTGAATCAACTGTGCCAGGTGATCCGCGGAGTTGATCTCAACGCGCAAGCTCTCGCCGACGAGCAAGCCGATATCGTGGTGGGTGAGAGGTGAAAGGACGATCTCCAAAGGTGTGATACCACCCTCGCGAATCGAAGCCAGCGTGCGCATCAGCGGATGCACTGAATCGACCTCATTGTCGCGGTACGCACCGATCAGCAGGACATGGCGCACCTCCGGATCGGTGACCAGATGCTCCAGCAGCTCCAGAGTCGCCATATCCAACCACTGCAGATCATCGAGGAACAATGCCAGCGGATGCTCCGGTGTGGCGAAGACACCGAGGAGACGTTTGAACACCAGATGAAATCTGTTGCGGGACTCTCGCGGTGGCAGTTCTGGGACAGGCGGCTGCCTGCCGATGACGAATTCCAGGTCAGGGATGAGATCGATCATCAACTGGCCATTCGATCCCAATGCCGCAAGGATTACGCGACTCCATTGCGACACTTCGGCTTCGCTCTTTACCAGGATCTGGCGCGCCAGCATCCGCAAAGCAAGCGCCAGCGTTGCATAGGGTACGTCGCGCTGGTATTGGTCGAATTTACCGCTGGCGAAAAGTCCGCGCGGAGGCACCAGCACCTTGTGCAGCTCCTGCACAACGGAAGACTTGCCGACGCCTGAGTAACCCGACACCAGCACCAGCTTGGCGGAGCCGTGTGACACGACCCAATCGAAGGCCGTCAGCAGCGCGTCGACTTCCCGACTCCTGCCGTAGAGCTTCTCGGGTACCTGCAATCGTTCCGGAGTGTCTTCCGTGCCGAGGGCAAACGAATCGATTCGCCCCTGCGCCAGCCATTGCGAGAGACACTGCCGCAGGTCAGTCTCAAGTCCGACGGCAGTCTGGTAGCGCTCCTCGGAGTTTTTGGCGAGAAGCTTCATGATGATCGCCGAGAGCGGTTCGAGTATCGGCCCAAGATCCGCCGGTGCACGCGGCTTGCGTGCAATGTGGCAGTGGATCCACTCCAGAGGATCTGTCGCCGTGAACGGCAGCTCTCCCGTCAGCGCTTGATATAAGGTGACGCCCAGGGAGTACAAATCGCCTCGTAAGTCCAATGAGCGGTTCATCCGGCCGGTCTGCTCGGGCGCCATGTAGGCCAGTGTTCCGGCAATCACCTCCGGTGGTGCGGGGGCGTGATGCTCGTGCCGGAGTTTCGAAGCGATACCAAAACCGGTGAACCATGCGCGTCCGGACTCATCAACCAGTGCGTGGCTGGGCTTGATGTCTTTGTGGATCAGGCCCTGTCGGTGAACCTGGCCCAGTGCAGCCGCCAGCCCGATGGCCAGGCGCAGGAAGCGAGCCAGCTCAAACATCTGCCCCTGCTCGCGCGCGATGAGCAGATCCAAAGGCTCGCCGCCCGGATCTTTAAGAACCAGTAGCGCGCATCCTCCATACCGCGTGAGGGCCAGAGGCCGAGCCGCCCAGGCCGAATCAAGGTCGCTGGCCAGAGCGTACTCATGCTCCAGTCGGCGGGCGCTTTGTGGGGAGGGCCGCTCCGCAGTCAAGGCCACGGCCAAGACAGGCACCTCCATGGTGCACTCCCTGCCCCGAAAATAGGTGAAATCTGCTTCTTTGCGAAGCGGCTCGAGTTCGAATTTGTATACCTCTACCATGACTCGAACACCAACTTGCCGGATGGGATGCGAAGCGAGCGCAATTATCCTTTGGTATTAATGCCCACCCCTCTCTCGTACGGGATCCCTGGGGTAAAGTCTACGCCGCGGCCGGATGCAAAGGCATCGGCGATTCAATAAGCGCAGTGCGCTACTGGACGGCCATGAAATTGATGTCGAGCGCGTGCTGGGGATTGTTGGCAATGGCACTTGGGATATCACTACGTCCATGCTGCGCGGCGGATGCCGACACAGGCGCCGCCGACGTGCCCGGTGTCCTACAGGAGGTGGTGGTCACAGCTCGGCGCCAGGACGAAGACCAGGAAAAGGTGCCCGTCGCCGTCGATTCCCTTTCAGCCACTGCCCTCGCCCAACAGCACATCACCACTGAACAGGAATTGCAGTCGGCCGTACCGGGGCTGCTGGCCGTGGCTTCCACGAACTCCAATTTATTGGCGTTCTCAATACGGGGACAGGCCCTGGATGCCTACTCCTACACCTCCCCAACGGTCCTCACCTATTTCAACGAATTTCAAACCGGGGGCTCCACCGCAACCCCATTCTTTGATCTGCAGTCCATTCAGGTGCTGAAGGGCCCGCAGGGGACGCTGTTCGGCCGCAATGCAACCGGCGGAGCGGTTCTCTACACCAGCACGCCGCCCGGCAAGGATCTGGACGGCTACCTGGATTATACCGCCGGAGACTTCAATGAACAAAAGGCCGAGGGCGCCCTCACCCTCCCATTGACCTCGTGGGCCTCGGTGCGCCTGGCAGGCGTGGATGAGCATCGCGACGGCTATGAACAAAATGTCTACCTGGACATCGACCAGGGCTCCGTCGACAACCGCGCGTTGCGTGGCACCTTGCGGCTGACTCCCGTGGATGCCTTGGAAAACTCCACGACGGTACAGTACGGGCGAGAGGGCGGAAATTCCGGTGGGCTCAAGGTCGACAGTGTCAACGTCGCCTGTCCCTCAAGCCCCTCGTGTGCCGGTGCCGAACTGTTTCCAGCCGGCGCTCCCACCGGAGGGACCTATCCCGCAAAGCTCAATTCCTACAATGGGCTTGCCAACTTTGTCGCGCTCGAGGCGACACAGCCGTTTTGGAATATTTGGAATGACAGCGACGGCGGACATGATGCGCTGCTGAAGGAAGCTGTCAACAAGACCACCTTCACTGTCAATGACGATGTATCAATTCGTAACATTATCGGCTACAACCGGGTCACCTCCCTGGACCGCACGGACTCAGACGGTAGTCCGTTCGCCATCATCGCCAGTGGCATCGGGAATGGTTCCAACACGAATGGCATTCTTTACTCCACTGAGCAGTACTCCGAGGAGCTGCAGCTTGCCGGCTTGACCGACTCTAGGCACCTGAATTACCTCATTGGTGGGTACTACGGGCGCGACAACGAAGGCCAGAATATCCCCCTGAATGTCGCTTGCGGCTCCATTGCGTTTCCCGAGACCGCAGGCAATCCCAACGGCTGCGAGGTACCGAGTGGTTTCCGATATAACTTCGCGAATGACGAAGTATCACGTGCGCTGTTCGGGCAGGTGTCCTATGACCTGATCGATGACGTCAAAGCGACGGCGGGGTACCGCGAAACCTGGGAAAACGTCACCTTCCGCTATGTGGATGATGGCAGCGTGCCGGAGGACACCCATCAGTTGGCAGGTGTGCCGGCGCCACCCCCGCTCGGCGAGCACGAGCCGAGCTGGACGCTGGGGCTCGACTATCAGCCCGCACCGAGCACGCTGATTTACCTGACCCAACGCGGCGGCTTCCGTGTCGGTGGATTCAATGGTACCAGCATTGTTCAAACCAGCAATGGCACGACGAATATTGACTCCTTCAAACCCGAGCTGGCCCGCGATCTGGAGCTGGGCGTCAAGTATGTGCAGCGGGTCGGCTCCATCCCGCTGCGGATCAATGCCGATGTGTTCGCCGAAAAAGTCGATGACGCGCAGCGCGTCGTTTATGCGGGAGTGGCCTCCTTCACGGTCAATGCCAATCAATCGCAGATCGCTGGCCTCGAACTCAATGCGCAAATCGAGCTGACGCCCTCCGTAGAGGCTGGCGTGAACTATGCCTACGCCGACCCACGCTACACCGATGGAGCCACGCACTTCACGCAGGTCGACGCATTGACCGGGTCAATCGATGAGCGCAGCGTGATACTGGGGCCCTATGGGGATGCGACCCGGAATGCCGGTTCATTTTATGTACGTTTCAACCATGAGCTGCCACATTCCCTGGGTGAGCTGGTAGTGCGTCAGGACCTGTACTCGCAGGGGCTCTTCTACTACTCCAATCTCGCTGCAAGTATCAACGTTCCGCCCAATGGAATCGGCCCATTGGACCCCAATACCCGGATCAGCGGCTACACGCTGCTGAATGCGCGAGTGGAATGGAACGCCATCGCCGGATCCAAGGTTACTGTGGCCGCCTATGTCCGCAATATGCTGAACAGGCAATACGAGGTCGGCGGCCTGGGATTGGGCGCCGTGGTCGGGGTGGACTCGGTCATTCTCGGCACCCCGCGCATGGCGGCCGTGGAAATCGGATGTAAGCTTTAGGTCTCTGAGTGCGTGTGCAGGTGCAGCTAAGGCAGGGCCATCACAAAGTGATCGCATTGAAAATGGCTTACCTCTTAGCAAACGGGCACTCATCGACGAGGTCGATCGACACGCGGCTCCAGTGAGACCGTGAATGCGGGTGCCCCGACAGCACACGCACACAATCTCGGCTGATGCGGTTGACCTAGCATGCGGCCTCATGCAGTTCTTGCTCAGCGTCATCGCGCAGGTCGCACCCGAGCCCTGGAAGCTCGCCATCTACACGCTCGGCGTGCTGGGACTGGTGGCGCTCATGCTGGGCGCCTCCTACCTGCTCGGCGGCCGCGATCACGGGCGGGCGAAGGATGAGCCCTTCGAATCCGGCGCGATCGGTGTCGGCACCGCGCTGCTGCGCATGCCCGCGAAGTTCTATCTCGTCGCGATGTTCTTCGTGATCTTCGACCTGGAGGCGGTCTTTCTGTATGCGTGGGCCGTGTCCGTTCGCCAGAACGGCTGGTCGGGATTCACGATCGCCTCGGTGTTCGTCATCGTGCTGCTGGCGGCACTCTTCTACGTCTGGCGCGCGGGGGGCCTGGACTGGGCGCCCCGGCGCAAACCCTAGGTGCTTGCAATGGAATACACGTTGACCCGCATCAATCCCGCCCGCGGCCGCGCACCGAAGCCGCCGGGCGTGAACCAGGATGAGAACTACGTCATCGAGCAGTCCGTTCGCAAGAACATTGTCTTGGCGAAGCTCGATGACCTGGTCAACTGGGGTCGCAAGAACTCACTGTGGCCCTTCAACTTCGGACTCTCCTGCTGCTACGTCGAATTCGCCACCGCACTCACGGGAGTGCACGACATCTCGCGCTTCGGCGCCGAAGTGATCCGCGCCTCACCGCGTCAGGCCGATGTCATGGTGGTCGCGGGGACCTGCTTCATGAAAATGGCGCCGGTGGTGCAGCGGCTCTATGAACAGATGCTCGAGCCGCGCTGGGTCATCTCGATGGGCTCGTGTGCGAACTCGGGCGGCATGTACGACATCTACTCGGTGGTCCAGGGGGTGGATAAATTCCTGCCGGTGGACGTGTACGTTGCGGGCTGCCCGCCGCGGCCGGAGGCCTTCGTACAGGGGCTGATGCTGCTGCAGGATGCCATCGCCGCGGAGCGGCGCCCGCTCTCTTGGGTGATCGGCGATCAGGGCGTTTATCGCGCGCCGCTGCCCGCGCAGCGCGATCTGAAACTCGCCCGGCGCCAGGCGACGGGTGCGCTGCGCACGCCGGATTCGGTCTGACTCATGGCTGACGGATCACTCGCGCCGCTGCCCGAGGTCGTACGCGAACTCTACGAGCGTTTCGGCGAACGGCGCTTCGTGCGCCAGCTCACTCGCGATGATGTGCCGACGCTGTGGGTCGCCGCGGAGGACCGCGACGAGGTGCTGCGTTTTCTCAAGCGCTCCGTGGTGCGGCCGTTCACGATGCTGCTCGACCTGCAGGCGATCGATGAGCGCATGCGCCGTCACCGCGAGGGGCTGCCTGCTGCGGATTTCACGGTGTTCTACCACCTGCTGTCGGTCGAGCGCTGCGGGCCGGGCGATTCGGGTCAGGTGCGCATCAAGGTTGCGCTGCTGGGGGAATTCCCCTCGATCCCATCGATCGTGGGGCTGTACGCGAATGCCAACTGGTACGAGCGCGAGACCTGGGATCTGTTCGGCATTCGCTTCGAGGGTCACCCGCACCTGGAGCGGATCCTGCTCCCGCGTTACTGGCAGGGTCACCCGGGTCGCAAGGAATATTCGGCGCGCGCCACGGAATTCGATCCGTACCGCTTGACGGCGGCCCGGCAGGATGAGGAGCAGGCCGCGCTCGAGTTCAGTCCCGAAGCCTGGGGCATGAAGCGCGGCAACGAGGAGGAGGACTTCATGTTCCTGAACCTCGGACCGAATCACCCTTCCGCGCACGGCGCTTTCCGGATCATCCTGCAGCTCGACGGTGAGGAGATCGTCGATGCGGTGCCCGACATCGGGTACCACCATCGCGGCGCCGAGAAGATGGCGGAGCGGCAGTCCTGGCACAGCTTCATTCCGTACACCGATCGGATCGACTATCTGGGCGGGGTGATGAACAACCTCCCCTACGTGCTGGCGGTGGAGAAACTCGCGGGCATCGAGGTGCCGGAGCGCGTGCAGACCATCCGCATCATGATGGCCGAGTTCTTCCGCATCACCTCGCACCTGCTGTTCCTGGGCACCTACCTGCAGGACATGGGCGCGATGACCCCGGTGTTCTTCATGTTCGCGGACCGTCAGAAGGCCTACGACGTGATCGAGTCGGTCACGGGGTTTCGCATGCACCCGGCCTGGTACCGCATCGGCGGCGTCGCGCACGATCTGCCGCGGGGCTGGGATGTGAAGGTGCGCGAGTTCCTCGACTGGTTTCCGCGGCGTCTCGAGGAGTATGTGACTGCGGCGGTGGAGAACAGCGTCCTCAAGGGCCGCGTCGTCGGCGTCGCAGCGTTCAACACCGCGCAGGCGCTCGAATGGGGCGTGACCGGGGCCGGTTTGCGCGCCACCGGCTGCGCCTTTGACTACCGCAGGGCGCGTCCGTACTCGGGCTACGAGCATTTTGAGTTCGAGATACCGGTGGGCTCAAAGGGCGATGCCTATGATCGCTGCACCGTGCGCATCGAGGAGCTGCGGCAGAGCTGTCGCATCATCCGCCAGTGCCTCGAGCACATGCCCGCCGGCCCCTACAAGGCCGATCACCCGCTCACCTGCCCGCCGCCGCGCGAACGCATGCTCAAGGACATCGAGACCCTGATCACGCACTTCCTGGCGGTCTCCTGGGGTCCGGTGATCCCGCCCGGGGAGTCGAGCCAGCTGATCGAGGCCACCAAGGGCCTCAACGGTTACTACCTCACGAGCGATGGCAACACCATGAGCTATCGAACCCGCATCCGCACGCCGAGTTTCCCGCATCTGCAGATGATCCCCGAAGTTGTCCGCGGCCGGATGATTCCCGATCTGGTGGCACACCTCGCTTCGATTGATTTCGTCATGGCCGACGTGGATCGCTGACCCATGAGCACCGCCCCCACCCTCGCCCCGTACGTGCTTCATGTCGACGACAGCGCCTCGATCGAGGCAGAAAAGCGTCACTACGATGATCCCCGTGCCGCGAGCATCGGGGCGCTGAAGATCGTGCAGAAGCGACACGGCTGGGTACCGGATGCGGCGATACCCGCGATCGGCCGCCAGCTCGGGATCTCCGCGGCCGATGTGGAAGGGGTGGCGACGTTCTACAACCTGATCTTCCGCCGCCCCGTCGGCCGCCACGTCATCAAGGTGTGCGACAGCGTCGCCTGCTTCCTGACCGGCTACGAGGAGGTGCGGGATGAGCTCTGCAAACAGCTCGGTCTCAAGTTCGGCCAGACCAGCCCCGATGGGCGCTTCACGCTGCTGCCGATCTGCTGCCTGGGCGCCTGTGATCGCGGCCCGGTGCTGATGATCAATGAGGACACGCATTTTGACGTCACACCGCACGACATTGCCCGATTACTGGAGCGGTATCCATGACGGCCGAGACCCAACCCCTCACCTATCGCATCAATCTGGCGGCGCCGCTGGATATCCGCGGCTATGAGTCGCAGGAAGGCTACGCGTCGCTGCGCAAGGCCATCAAGGAGCTGCAGCCCGCCGAGGTGACGGGCCTGGTGAAGGCGGCGAATCTGCGCGGCCGGGGCGGTGCGGGTTTTCCGACCGGGGTGAAGTGGAGCCTGGTGCCGATGGGCGACGACGCGCCCCGCCAGAAATACGTGCTGTGCAATGCGGACGAGATGGAGCCGGGCACGTTCAAGGATCGATTGCTGATGGAAGGCGCACCGCATCAGCTCATCGAGGCGATGATCGTCTCGGGCTACGCCATCCAGGCCAGTCGCGGCTACATTTTTCTGCGCGGCGAGTATGTGCTGGCCGCGCAGCGGCTGGAGCGGGCCATCGAGGAAGCCCGGGCCGCGGGGTATCTGGGCGCCAACATCCTCGGCTCGCCCTGGAGTTTCGAGCTCTTCGTGCACAGCGGCGCGGGCCGCTACATTCCCGGCGAGGAAACCGCGCTCATCAACTCCCTCGAAGGCCGCCGCGCCAACCCGCGTGCGAAGCCGCCGTTCCCGCAGATCGCGGGTCTGTGGGGCAAACCGACCGTAGTCAACAACGTCGAGACCTTGTGCAACGTCCCACACATCATCCTGCGGGGCGGCGAGTGGTTCCACGGCTTGTCCCAGGGCAAGAGCAAGGACTCGGGAACCAAACTCTACGGCGTGAGCGGCCGCGTCAGGCGGCCGGGCGTGTGGGAACTGCCCTTCGGCGTCTCGGCGCGCGAGATCCTCGAGGCGCATGCCGGTGGCATGCAGGAAGGGCGCACGCTCAAGTGCTGGCTCCCGGGCGGCGCCTCGACCGATTTCCTGATGCCCGAGCACCTGGACCTGCCCATGGATTTCGACACCATCGCCAAGGCCGGCAGCCGCCTGGGCACGGGTCTGCTGACGGTGGTGGATGACGCTCGCGGTATCCTCTCGGTGGTGCGCAACCTCGAGGAGTTCTTTGCGCGCGAATCCTGCGGCTGGTGCACGCCCTGCCGTGACGGCCTG
>Ga0210385_10001734_pt1 | contig 13329 bp, 12 predicted proteins | sample IncBWH26OmetaG_FD_160107 | JGI IMG/M metagenome (GOLD analysis project Ga0210385, IMG submission 160107) | Forest soil microbial communities from Barre Woods Harvard Forest LTER site, Petersham, Massachusetts, United States - Inc-BW-H-26-O ... | reverse complement strand
AAATCGACATCGCCTTTCTCGAACGCCCGCTCGGACCGTTTCAGGGCGGACAACACGCCTACTACGCCGCTTCTGCCGACAAGCGGCAGATCGCATCCCGACATCAAGCCTTCCGCTACAACACGTTTGTAGCAATGGCGCCCTAAGCTGTTGCCGAAGCTTTCAGGATCGTCGCGTAACTCTTCTACGTGGTTAAAGTGTTGAGTCTTGGCGGTCCGGAAGGCTTTGCCACAGATCGAACCATGGATGGGTATGATCGTCCCATCGCGAAGGGAGCCTCGCGGCTCGGGGTTGTACAGGATTGTCATTCGCAACTCCCCGCTATCGGCATCCGGCAGTAGCAAGGCGCAGAAATCACATCGCGTTACGCTTAGCAGATTTGTGGATAGCGCCTCAACTAAACGTTGCAGATCCAGTTTCGATATTGTGCTGTTCGTAATCTCCAGGAGCAGCCGCAGCCGATCGCGTTCGTGCCGCAGCGCTTTTTCATGAATGTGCCGCTCGATTGCGATACCTGCAATGTGACTGGCATTTTCGATCAACTGCAGGTCGATGGCGCTCGGATTGCGGACTTCACGATAAAGGATTGCGAAAGTGCCGAGGACCTCGCCTTGGCGCGTGAACAGAGGTCGCGACCAAACGGCGCGAATACCGTACGGCACGAACAGGTCACGATAGTCGTCCCAAAGAGCGTCCCGCAGAATGTCGGCAACATACACCGGCTCCCTCCGATAAACAGCCGTGCCGCAGGACGCGCCTTTGGGGCCGACAGACGTAGCGCCTACGCTTGCAGCAAATCCGGGAAGACTAGGCGCGGCGGCGCAATGCAGACACTTTCCGTCTGCATCGGGAAGCCAGATGGTGCATAATGTCCCGTTGCCTTGAGACTCGACCAATCGGGCAATGATCCTCAGCACCTCAGACAACTCAGCTCCGGCAAGAATCAACTTTAGAATGTTGAGAACGGACTCGCTGGAGAAGAAGCCCAATTCGTTCCGCGCCTGTTCCAGTGCCGGCAGGTCTTGTGCGAGAGATTGCGTTGCTGGCTTCATATTCCAACACCTCCAGCTTGGAACGCCGACCCGGTCAAATGCAAACCGCAACGCAACGATTGATGAATCTGGCGCGTCGCCGCCTTTGACGCCGACCTGCGCGGGAAGTCCTCAAACTTGGCGGCCTACAGACGATGGCGGTGATGGATCCTTTTGGCAGCGATCAAGGTTTGTCGAGCTGAAAGGATTGCCTTTCAAGCCTTTTTTCTTGCCCAGATGAGTGCGAATGTGGGAAGCACGAGCAGCACAGTCAAGGGTTCCGGGATTGGCCTAAAGATCGCAGTGAATTCGAGAGCAGGAGCTGTCTCAGGCGACGGGTGAACGGTAAAGATGAGATATCCCGGGATATCGAGGTCGACGTTGGCAATCATGACGGGAGGAGGGGTGGTCGGAGAGTTGGCGTAGCAGCCGATTCCGGGGTAAACTGCGGTGCACGCTGTTCCGCTGCCAGTAAGTAGCGCCGGCACCTCGATCGTTCCACCGTAAGGCACGAGGAACGGTGTAGGCATGACCACTACTTCCTGGTAAGCCACCGGGTATTCGATCCCGCCAAAAACAAGCCCTCCCGTTGGACCGGCGGCCGGAAGTAGCACGTCGGTGAGCCCGAGAATCACCCCATTCTCCGCGAATGAGGATCCCGGGGACGCCTGGAAATATGGAGCTGGGGCGAAGTCATCAAAACCGAGGCCGAAAATGGAATTGGAAAAGCCAGCGCAGATTCCTCGGCACCCGTCGTTATAGTCTCCCCAAGCGGCGGAACCCGTCGCGGAAGTGATGAGGACGGTTGGCAGCGAGTCGGGGCGCGCGAGCGCAGGCGTGAAAAGAACAGCGCCACCTATGAAGACATACGCCGAACGCCAGCGTCCGCGACATAACCACGCGAGGATCGGAACTGCCGCGAGCAGGAGCAGCAGCGTCGAGGGCTCGGGGATGGGAGTGAACTTCGCACTATATCCGACGTCAGGGGCAGCCCCAGGCCCAGGGTAGAAATCAAACGTCAGATAGCCCGGGATGTCAAGATCGATATCGGCGATCAAAACAGGATTCGGGTTCGCTGGGCTCGGAGAGCAACCATAGTACTGGGTAGCTCCCGTGCAGGCGAATCCACTACCGGTAAGCTCAGCGGGAACTTCGGTTGTCCCAGAGTAGGGCACGATAAATGATGAGTCTCCGGTGACCTGCAGGTTGCCCGAAAAAATCGCGGGATACGTTACTCCAGCGACCACTAAGTACCCGGCCGGTACAGAAGGCGCACCGAACGCCTCGCCCGAATTGAATAGCGCCGAATCACCTTCGAAAGGGTATCCTGCTGTGGCCTGATAATACGGGGACGGCACGAACCCGTCAAACGAAACTCCAAATGTCGGATTCGAGAGATAGAAGCACACGCCGCTGCACCCAGGGGGGCCGCCTCCGAAGTAAGCGAAGCCGCTGGCGGATGTGAAGGTGACGGCGGAGACGGAGCCGGCTTGTGCTGCGTGAGGGTGAAACAGCAGCGCGCAGGCAAGCAGTGAGTAAACAAGGCGTGATACTAAGTACTTGAACATAGCGGAGTTCCAGTTTGATTGTTCCGTTAGACGACTAATTCAGGCGAGGTAAGTCAAAAAGTTACTTTGATTTAGTACTGGAACCCGCGAAGCCCATCCCTTTTGAACTGGAAGGGAATGACAATATAAAGTGCGTGCGCAGCACTTATAGGTCAATAAAGGTTTTTTTGAACCAGCAAGCCGTCCGGGCGGCCAAAGCCCAATTCCGTGAGGTTTCTCAAGATCGGGTCATAATGGTAGCCAGGCGCGCAGCTTGCATCAGAAGGTAATTGCGCTCGGGGAGGTTTACTGTTTTGCCCGCGGCCGCGCGGTAGTATCTCGCCGCGGCTTGTGAATCGCCAGCCATTTCCAGCAGATGTGCACGAACGGCATCCATGCGGTAGTGTTCCGCAATTCGCCGGTCTCCCGCAAGCGCGTCCAGCAGATTCAAACCCTCGTTCGGGCCATGCACCATCGCTGCCGCGATTGCGTGATTCAAGATCACCATCGGATTGTCCGACATACGCTTCAGCAACTCGTAGAGCGCCAGGATCTGAGGCCAATCCGTATCTTCCGGGTGCTCGGCTTCATCGTGAACAGCGGCTATCGCCGCTTGCAATTGATAGCTTCCGACGAAGCCTTTCGGCAGTGCGGCCGAAAGTAGCGCAATCCCGTCCGCAATCTGTTCCCGGTCCCAGAGCGCCCGATTTTGCTGCGCGAGCGGAATCAATTCATCGTTTGGGCCAGTTCGGGCATGTCGCCGCGCGTCGGTCAACAGCATCAGCGCAAGCAGGCCGGCAATCTCGGTATTTTCGGGCTGCAGCCGCAGGGCCATGCGAGTCAGGCGTATCCCCTCCTGTGAAAGATCGGCGCGCCGCAAGTATGGTCCTGAAGTAGCCGTATATCCCTCGTTGAAGATCAAGTACAAAACGTGGAGCACCGAGCGCAGGCGCACCTCGCGTTCTTCGGCATCAGGCATTTCGAAAGGAATGCCCGATACCTTGATGGTCTGCTTCGCCCGGGTGATTCGCTGCGCCATGGTAGCTTCCGGAACCAGGAAAGCATGCGCGATTTCAGCCGTGGTCAGACCGCCAACGGCGCGCAACGTCAAAGCAATGGCGGATGCAGGCGTAAGCGCCGGATGGCAGCACATAAACAGAAGCACCAGCGCGTCGTCTTCAGGCGGCGCAGCATCCAAGCCCGCCTCTGACACCCGCGCCGTCTCCTCCACCACTTCCGTCTCGCGGCGCCTGCGTGCGGATTCGGTGCGGATACGGTCCGCCATCTTTCGAAATGCAACCTGCGTCAGCCAGGCACGCGGATTGTCGGGAACTCCGTCGCGCGGCCATTGCATCACTGCCGCAATCGATGCATCTTGGACTGCATCTTCCGCCGCCCCAAAGTCACGAAATCTTCGCACCACAAGCCCGAGCACCTGTGGCGTTAGTTCTCGCAACAGCTCTCCGATCGGAAGATCGGATGATTGTTCCTTCCGATTCACAATTCGTGTGTCACCTCGAAAAATCTCTGTCGCCAACTGCCGCGGCGAGGCGACACGATTTTCACCCCTGCCGGTGTCGCACGCCCGCGTCATGGCGCCAGCGTCAGAATCCCAAATCGTTATGGCTGCCGAGTACCTGCCGTACTTCAATCGGCATGTTCGCCGGTCGGCCGCCCGGCCCGGGCGCGGCCGATGCACGGGCAGCAATCTTGTACGCCTGCTCGGGACTCTCTACGTCAACAACCCAGTATCCGGCAAGGAACTCCTTCGATTCCGCGAAGACGCCGTCCGTAACCGGCTCTCCATCATTCCCCGCCCGAACGATCCTTGCTTCTTGCGGCCACGCCAGCCCCTTGGTGTCCACAAACACACCCGAATCGTGCAGTTCCTTGTTGAAGCGCTGCATGAACTCGACGTTGCGCTGCAGATCTTCTTTCGACCACCTGGCGTACTCATCCCAGGCGCCCTTTTTGCCATGCATCATCAAAATGTATTTCATACGTCTCCGCCTTCCGGCTCTGAATCTGGGCGCTCTCTACGATTGCGGGCGTATCGCCAATTGCCGGACTTCGATCGGCATGTTGGTCGGTACTCCACCGGGGCCTGGCGCGGCGGAAATGCGGCCGGCAATTTCGTAGGCCCGCTCCGCCGTCGCTACCTCTACAATCCAATAGCCAAGTAGAAACTCCTTGGACTCCGGGAAGATGCCGTCCGTGATTGGCATCCCTTCCTTCAAGCCGCGCACCACCTTAGCCTCATGCGGAGCCGCCAGACCTTGTGTGGCGACGAACTCACCCGAATCTGCGAGCTCGCGGTTGAGGCTAGTCAAAGCGGCCATATGGGCATCAATATCGTTTTTGGACCACGCCCGGTATGCATCCACTCCTGCCTTGGCTCCTGACATCAGCAAAATGTATTTCATGTCCCTTACTCCTTCCTGTAGCGCGCCGCTTTTGGCGCGTTCATTGGCTAGTCGGAGCCGCCTCCCCGTTTCTCGACATGCTCCGGCAAATTTTTGTACAAGAAAATGGGCGGCCGATGTCGATTTGAAGCCTCTTTCGCCGACCTGTATACGGAGGCGCAAAGATGATTACCGAATGCGGAGTAGTGGACGTCAGCCAGGACTGGGTGGTGGCCTGCGGCCTGCAAGAACGATTCATGGAAACCCCGTGCGCTACAACGCAAAGTCTCACTTACAATGCCCGCTGCCGGCAGATGCGCGCGCTCGGCGGTGATTGCTTCCATTTCGTACCCCTGCCCGGCCGCCGGCACAAGCGCACAGGGCGTTTGGTGCCCGTTGTGCGCGCTGGCAAATACGTTGCGCTCGCCGTTGCCGATGCTTCCGGTAAAGGCCTTCCCGCGGCGCTCATCATCGCGAACGTTCAATCCTCTCTTCGCACTGCCACCTTGTTCGCTCCGGAAGACCCGGGAGCAGTCGTGACCGCGGTGAATCGTCAGTTGCACGCCTGCTCGCCCGCCGATCGATACGCGACCTTATTCTACGGCGTCTTCGACGAACATACACGGAGACTGCACTATGTAAATGCAGGCCACAATCCCGCCGTGGTGATCCGCCGCGGCAGCGCTGTCACTTGGCTCGAAGCCTCCGCACCACCTGTCGGATTATTTGCCGAAACCGTCTACCGGGCACAGGCGGTTCAGTTGTATTCGGGCGATCTCGTCGTCGCCTACACCGACGGCATCGTCGAAGCCACAAACACGTCCGGCGCCGACTGGGGCGTCGAGGGCCTTCTTGCCACCGTAAAACGCTTCCGGCCGCGGCAGCCGGGGAACATTGTCGAAGCTGTCTTTGCGGCGCTCGACGAATTTGCAGGTGACAAGCAAACCGACGACGCAACCATGCTCGCCGCGCTCGTACACTGACTGCACGATATCAGAGAGGGATCAAATGGCAAAAATCTCGGGACCCCGCAACAAGCGCTTCCAGGCACGCGATACCGGCGTCAGTCACTCGCCGGAACAGATCGGAGGAGCCGTTGTAACTCGCGCCTCGTCGAAACCAGGATCTGGGTCGAAAGCAGGATCTGCGTCGTCCTCACAAATGCGAACTTACCTGGCGAAGCTGCCCACGAGCTTGCGCGCCCAAGTGCTGAAGCTGCGCGATGCAATTCGCTCGGCCGCGCCGGAAGCTGTCGAAAGCTTCGGCTATGGCATGCCGGCCTTCGCGCTCGATCGAAAAAACTTCATTTGGTACGGCGCCTGGAAGAACCACCTGAGCTTGTATCCACTCAGTAACGCAACCCGGCTTGCTCTTGCGAATGAACTGGCGGGATATGACACGTCGGGCAAGGGGACGATTCGATTTCGATCGGACGAGGACGTGCCAGCATCTCTGGTCGCTCGGCTCGTCAAGGCGCGTATCGCGGAGCTGGCGCTTACGCGTGGCCAGCCGTAATCTTGCCGAAGACCCGGCAGAAGTTTCCGCCGCCGACCTTCCCGATTTCGTCGGGTGCGAAGCCCTGTAGCAGCATTTCGCCGACCACCGCGTGGAAAAACCCTCCCGTTAGGCCTGGCCAAGCCTTGTGGGTGCCTTGGCCGACTCGTGAGGAGAGCAGATCCGTGTCGCTGCCGATACCCACGTGGTTGATTCCAACCGCGTCCACCATCGCTTTGATGCTTTCCACGAAATCCTTTGGGGAGTCGGCCAGGTGAGTCCACACGCCGACCACGCCGCCAGCATCGGCCACGACCTTTGCGTGTTCTTTGCTAATCAGCCGTGGCTTCATCATCTCCGCCATCCTAGGATTCGCGCCTGTTCGGCTGTCGAGGCTCGTGTGAGACACGAGGACCGGCTGTGTGGCCACCTTCAACGCGCCCAGCACCGTCTCGTGACTTGCATGAGCGAGGTCCACCACGATCCCCAATCGGTTGCACTCCTGCACGACCTTTGCGCCAAAAGCTGTCAAACCACCTAGGTGGGCGGGAGCGGTGTTCGTGTCGCCCAGCGGCGACACCATGTCGTCTCGCTCATGAAGCAGTTGCAGGTCCCGCAGACCGCGTTTATAGGCCTCTTCCACTCGGTCCAGGCGCCCTTCAATGAAATGTGCCCCTTCGACTGTCTGCACGATTGTTGGTTGACCATGGGCATGCGCAGCCTGCAGGTCTTCCAGGTTCAGTGCGCGGTGAATGTGTCCTTTTTCCAACTGCGCGTCGATGGCTGCGAGCCAGCGAAGGAAGTTATCTCGCGCATCGCCTGGCTTGTCATTTCGCGCAAAATCCACCACGAAGCTCGCGCAGACGGCGGTAAGCCCCGAGTGTTTGAGCTCTTCTGCAATGAAAAGATCGGGAGCATGCTCTGGCTCCTCCGGCCGCCGCGGCTGGCCATGCTGCGGATGCGGTTCCGTTCCCGCGGGATAGACATGGTTGTGCATGTCGATGCCAATGGTCCTGGACATCACTCGTGCAACGCGCGGATCAACGTCATCGCCCGCCGCATTCAGGCATGGCGGCCCGAGCAGCATCGCCCCGGCGGCACTTACCGCGGTCGTGAGAAGTTCTCGTCGCGAAAAACTGGGAAAATTGTTCTTAAACATTGCCCTACACGTTAACTTTAGGTGAACTCACTCCGAGAACGGCGCTGCTGTAAGGATCGAGGTAGACGATCTTGCTGCGGCCAAGTGAAAACTGTACGGCCGCTGAGGGTGATTGGGAACGACGATCGCACCTAGCTCGCCGAGGCCGGACCGGCGAACCGTCTATAACAAATCGTTCAGCAACCATGACTGAGGGTCTTGCGGAATCGTTCGAAGGAGAGCAGCACTCGGGTTGCGGACTTATGAGAATAAACACACCGGTGGTAACACCTGCCGACAGATGAAGCCAGAAAACAGATTTACGAAACATCGATTCGCATCCTAACGACAGCTTGAGCAGCTTGTCTAAAATTTGCCTGAAAAATTCGTTTTGCCGTTCGAATGACGATGCGAATCTGCTGCAATGATTTTCAGGAGATGAGGCTGCGACCCTAGATCCAAGAATGATGCGCGTGCTGGTTGTCGATGATGATCGCGAAGTAGCCGACTATGTGCGGCGGGAACTCGAGGAGGAATCCATCAGCGTCGTCGTTGCGCATGATGGGGCCACTGCCCTGCGTTTAGCCGAGTCAGCGGCCTTCGACATTCTCGTACTGGACGTGATGATGCCCTTCATGGACGGTCTGCAGCTCACGCGCAACTTACGCAGGCAGAATATTATCACCCCGATCCTCTTACTTACTGCGCGCGATGCACCCGAAGAAATTGTGCGCGGATTGGAGGCAGGCGCGGATGACTACCTTACCAAGCCGTTTTCATTCGATGTGCTTTTGGCTCGCATCCGCGCTCGTACGCGAAGGATCGATCAAAAGAACTCGCAATTGCGGTTTGCGGACCTAGTTGTCGATTTGGCTGAACACAAAGCATGGCGTGGTAAGCGCGAGATGTCATTAACCCGCACCGAGTTTGCCATTCTCGAGTGTCTTTTGCGCGCGGCCGGCCGCGTAGTTATAAGAGACCGGCTGATAGGTACCGTCTGGAACGATCGGGAGATAAGCGCAAACAATCTCGACGTGTTTATCAAGTTCCTTCGTTCGAAGGTTGACGTGCCCGGTTCGCCGAAGCTGATCCACACTGAGCGGGGACTTGGGTATAGTTTGCGCCAGGAACCAACTTGAACCGATTGAATCCACGCTCGCTGCGCGCTCGCCTCACCCTCTGGTACAGTTGCGTCCTGGTTCTGGTCGCATTGATACTCGCTGGCGCGAGCCGTTGGGCGCTGGCAGTTAGCCTCGATCACGCTTTGGATCAGAGCTTGCGCTATCGCCTCATCGGGCTGCACGGTTTCATAGATGACAACAGCCATGAAGGGCTGGATTCGGTGGCGTCGAAACTGGCCGGTTTGGATACTCTCGGCGAGTTGTTTCAGGTTTTTGGGCCGCACGGCGAACTGATGGCGCAATCCAACGGTTTGTCGCGCCATCACGTCAGCACTCAACCGCCGCCTGATCCGAGAGCGGGTATGCTTTTCCGGCGCGCCGGGCCGCGGTGGTTCCCCATTCGAATGGCGACACAGCGCGTTTACGTCGCTGGACAACCGCTCATCATCGAAGTAGCAGACCCCGAACGCAAGTTCGAGGGCGTTTTGAAAGAATTCTATTCCGTTCTGTACATTGCGCTGCCGATGGTGTTGGCCTTGGCAGCGTTCGGCGGATATTGGCTCAGTGGCAAGGCTCTCGCGCCGGTGGACCAGATCATCGACGATGCGCGTGCTATTGACCCGGCCAACCTTTCGGCGAGACTTTCCGTTCCCGCCTCGGGCGACGAATTGCAGCGGCTCTCGGAAACGCTCAACCAAATGTTGCATCGTGTGGAGCAATCTATTCTGCAGATACGCCGGTTCACGGCCGATGCTTCGCACGAGTTGCGCGCGCCTATGACGTTGATCTACACGGCCGCACAGTTCGCGTTGCGCCGTGATCGCAGTTCGGACGAGCTGAAGGATGCTCTCAGCAAAATCCTCCGCGAGGCAAAGCGCTGCACGAATCTGATTAACCAACTCCTTTCCCTGGCGAGATCGGATGAGGGCGGCGGCCAAGTGGAATTAATCTCGACAGACGTAGTGCCTTTGGTCAGAGAGGTCGCCAGGGAGGTCATGATGGTTGCCTCCAACAAAGCTCTTGAGGTGTCGACCACTTTGCCCGAAGAGGCAGTACGTGCCGCAGTCGACGAACATTCGTTCCGGCAAATGCTTTTGATTTTGCTGGATAACGCCATCAAGTACACACCAGCTGGGGGCCGAGTTACCGTGTCCGTGATTGAAGAAACAAGCAGCGTCGCAATTGCCGTCGCGGACACTGGGCCAGGGATTCCCAAAGACGAGTTGCCGTTCCTTTTCGACCGTTTCTGGCGCGCCGATAAGGTGCGCTCGAGAGATTCAGGCGGAACAGGGTTAGGGCTGGCCATCGCTCGCCAAATCGCGCGAAGTCACGGAGAGGAGCTAGGGGTGGAAAGCTCCGTCGGGCACGGATCAACCTTCACAATTCGGCTGGGGCGCTCTGGCGGGCAGCCGTCCACTGTAGAGACTTCCAGGGAGCAATCAGTTTAGTGCGGCATTGTTTCCTTGTGATTTTAAGGCGATTTTAAGACAACGGATGGAGCATTACAGCATGCAAGCTTCTTCAGCGATTCGTCGTTGCTTTCTTCTGGCACTAGTAATCGCTTGCCAGCGCTCCGGCGTAGCCGAGTCATCGACGGACAAAGTGGTGGGAGCCGCGAATAAGTTTCTCGCGACCCTCAGCGACGAACAGAGGCAGAAGGTAGTGTACGCCTATGACGATGAGAAGCAGCGATCTCGTTGGTCCAACCTTCCCACCGGATTCGTTCCGCGCGCCGGCATCAGTTTAAAAGACATGAGTTCACCGCAGCGTGACGCTGCAATGGCTTTGCTGGCGACGGTGCTCAGCCCTATGGGCTTGGAAAAGGTGAACCAAATTCGTCTGGCTGACGACGACTTCAAGGTTAACGGATCGAAGCGGGGCCCGCGGAGTGGGCCGCCTGGCGGGAATGGCGGCCCTCCAATAAATCCAAATGGCCCTCCGCCTCCGGGACCGGGCGGCCCACCACCACAATTCGGCGGAAGAGGCGGTCCGGGAGGCCGGCCAAGATTTGGCGGTGGCGATCTCTTCGGAAGCGATCTTTACTACATCTCGTTCCTTGGAAACCCCTCAACGACGGTGCCTTGGATGCTCCAATTCGGTGGTCATCACCTGGCGCTGAATATCACGATCGCCGGAAGTCGAGGAGTTCTGACTCCGACGCTGACCGGTGCTCAACCAGCAACTTTCAAGCTGAATGGCCAAACCATACGTCCTTTAGGGCGAGAAAGTGATAAGGCGCTCGCCCTTCTGCAGTCCCTCGACGAGAAGCAGCGGCAACAGGCTGTCCTTAACTATCGAGTCGCGGACCTGGTCCTTGGCCCTGGTCAGGACGGTAAGAAAATCGCTCCCGAAGGGCTGAAGGTATCCGGAATGAACGATAAGCAGCGGGCTATGCTGCTAGAACTGATTGCAGAATGGGCCGGCATCATCAATGAAAATTCGGCTTCTGCCCGCATGACCGAACTCAGAGCCGACTTGAACGAAACGTGGTTCGCCTGGAGCGGTCCTACAACATTCGAGCCAGGCACTAACATCACCGCCTACTATCGTGTGCAAGGGCCGCACCTCGTCATCGAATATGCGCCTCAGAAGGATGAGCCGGCGAACCACATTCACACGATCTATCGCGATCCCACGAATGACTACGGAAGGCAGTTCAGCAATCAATGAAGGCCAAGCTGGCGATTCTCATAGCGACTTTGTCACTCGGCGTGCCCTCGTTTGCGCACCGGCTCGACGAGTATTTGCAAGCGATGATCGTTTCGATCGAGCAAAGCCAGATTCATGTGTCGATGCGACTCATTCCGGGAGTGGCGGTATCTTCCGCCGTGATTGCCGCGGTTGATACGAACGGCGACGGTATTCTCTCGTATACCGAGCAGCAAACGTACGCTCAAGAAGTTCTTCGTGATCTGTCGCTCAGCTTAGACGGCCACGCGTTACAGCCTCACCTACGGACCGTAAATTTTCCAGCACCAGCAGATATGAAGGAAGGAACTGGTGAGATTCACATCGAGTTTGATGCGGATTTGCCTACTGAGGGGCCGCAGCGGACACTCGTGGTCGAGAATCACCACCAACCCCGCATGTCAGTCTACCTGGTCAACGCTTTAGCGCCACAAGACCGCAACCTTCGCGTGACTTCACAGAACCGCAATCAAAACCAGTCATACTACCGACTCGAGTACGCGCAGGCAAGCCCGCAACAGGATTCGTTCCTTTTGCGGTGGCGGTCGCGTTGTGTTACCGCACTAGCGCCTTTCACCGGCGTGCCCAGCATGTTCCGGCTCGGCATGCGGCACATCGTCGAAGGTACGGATCACCTTCTGTTCCTGATAGCACTTCTGTTACCTGCACCGCTGCTTGCGAAGCGATCTCGTTGGGGGGCAGCCGGCAGCATTCGCCGCAGCCTTGTTCAGATTGTGCGGGTGGTAAGCGCGTTCACCATCGGCCACTCGGCCACGCTGGCATTGGGAGCGTCGGGGCTCGTGTCTTTGCCGAGCCGCGTGGTCGAAGTACTGATTGCTTTTTCTATTCTGGTCTCCGCCGTTCACGCTCTGCGTCCACTCTTCCCCGGACGTGAACCGGCAGTCGCGGCCGGTTTCGGCCTGGTACATGGATTAGCTTTTGCTACGACCCTGCAAAATTTAGGAGTTGGCACTTGGCAGCGTGTTGCCAGCATACTGGGATTCAATCTCGGCATCGAAACCATGCAGTTGATTGTGGTGGCCGCCATCCTGCCGTCGTTGATCATTCTGAGCCGGACGCCTGCTTATACAGCTTTCAGACTCGGTGGCGCCCTGTTCGCCGGTTTCGCTTCTCTCGGCTGGATTATCGAACGCTTATTCAATGTTCCTTATCTCGTGGACGGATTGGTAGATCGCATTGCTCAGCGCGGAGTATGGATCGCGATTTCATTGATCGTAATCAGCATCTGTTTGTGGCTGCGTCCCACGCTCTTCCTTTCAGATCAAAAGATGATACATGAGTAGACTTGCTCCTTTCGCCGTCGTCTCCGCCATCGTGTGCGCCGCGGCTTTTGGGTTCGCGGGGCGAACCGGAGAGGCTACTAACACCGCCAGTCCGAACCCTGCTGATGCGCAAATACAGAGCGTCGTGGCCGCGACGATGGCCTTTTTGGACTCGCTCCGCACTAACCAGCGCGAGACCGTGCAGTTCGCCTTTACGACGCAGAAGACAGCCACGGCCGCAGGTTCAGCAGAGCCGGAATGGGCGGTAAGCAGGGCGGCCCTGGCATGGGACCTCCCGGAGGATTTGTCGGCGAGCAATATGGCCAGGCGCTCTGGTCGAACTATCCGGTCAGCGACGTGCCCCGCCCCGGCTTGCGTCTGGGCAATCTGAGCGCCTCGCAGCGTGACGCCGCGATGCACTTGCTGCAAGTGGCGCTAAGCCCCAAAGGCTATCAAAAGATTCTGGACATCATGGGCTCCGATGAAGCCCTATCGAAGAGTGGCACGCCGTACTGCTCCGGCATAGCCTGCTACACCATTGGCATCTTCGGTGAGCCAAGCGCCACCAAGCCCTGGATGTTGGAGTTCGGCGGCCATCATCTGGGACTTAATATCGCCATGCTCG
>Ga0210385_10001733_pt1 | contig 13334 bp, 11 predicted proteins | sample IncBWH26OmetaG_FD_160107 | JGI IMG/M metagenome (GOLD analysis project Ga0210385, IMG submission 160107) | Forest soil microbial communities from Barre Woods Harvard Forest LTER site, Petersham, Massachusetts, United States - Inc-BW-H-26-O ... | reverse complement strand
AGCGTCCCGGAAGCCTACTGGGCGGAACAGGCCGCATTGCTAGATTGGTTCGAGCCTCCACAGGAAACTCTGGAGTGGAAGCTGCCGCATGCCAAATGGTTCGTCGGCGGCAAGCTCAACGTCGCCCACAACTGCCTCGACCGTCATCTGGAAAAGCGCGGCAATAAGCCTGCGATCCTCTGGGAAGCCGAGGACGGCTCCCGCCTCGAATTCACCTACAACGAATTGCACGCTCGCGTCTGCCGCTTTGCCAACGCGCTCGTCAAGCTGGGCGTCGCACCGGGCGACTGCGTGACCATCTACATGCCGATGGTCCCTGAACTGCCCATCGCCATGCTGGCCTGCGCGCGCGTGGGCGCGATGCACTCGGTCGTCTTCGGCGGGTTCAGCGCCACAGCCCTCGCCGACCGCATCGCCGACGGCAAATCCAAAGTGTTGATCACCGCGGACGGGGGCTATCGCCGCGGCAAGATCGTCCCCCTAAAAGACACCGCGGACGCCGCGCTCAAGAATTGCCCCACGGTTCAAAAGTGCATCGTCCTGCGCCGCACTGGTGAAAACATCAGCTGGCAAGACGGCCGCGATCTCTGGTGGCAGGATTTGGAGAAAGAGGCCTCGCCAAATTCTCCGGCGCAGGCCTTCGACTCCGAGCATCCTCTCTATATCCTATACACCAGCGGAACCACCGGCAAGCCCAAGGGCGTTCTACACACATCCGCTGGCTATTTGCTGCAATGCATGTGGAGCACGAAGCTCGTCTTTGATCTGAAAGAGGACGACGTTTACTGGTGCACCGCCGATTGTGGCTGGGTCACCGGCCACAGCTATCTCGTCTACGGACCGCTGGCCAACGGCGCCACCATCGTGATCTACGAAGGCGCGCCCGATCAGCCGCGCAAAGACCGCTTCTGGGAAATCATCGAGCGCTACAAAGTGACGATTTTCTACAGCTCCGCCACGGCCGTCCGCGCGTTCATGGCCTGGGGAATGGACTGGATCAACTCGCACGACATCAGCAGCCTGCGCCTTCTCGGCACCGTCGGCGAACCCATCAACCCTGCCGCGTGGAAATGGTATTACGAGGCCATCGGCAAGAATCGCTGCCCGATTGTCGATACCTGGTGGCAGACGGAAACCGGCTCGATCCTGATCTCTCCGCTCCCCGGCGCCACGCCCACCAAGCCCGGATCAGCCACGCTTCCCTTGCCCGGAGTGATCGCGAAAGTCGTGAACCTCCAGGGCGAGCCTGTCGCTCCCGGCGAGACCGGCTACCTCACCATCCAGAAGCCGTGGCCCTCGATGATGCGCACCATCTATGGCGACGACGAGCGCTTCGCCCGCGACTACTTCAGCCGCATCCCCGGCTTCTATTTCGCGGGAGACGCCGCCCAGTGCGACAAGGACGGCTACATCTGGGTGCTCGGCCGCGTTGATGACGTGATCAAAGTCGCAGGCCACCGCCTCAGCTCGATGGAAATCGAAAGCGTGCTCGTCAGCCATCCGGCGGTCGCCGAAGCCGCCGTCGTCGCTCGTCCCGACGACATCAAGGGCGAAGCGATCATCTGCTTCGTTGCTATGCGCACCGGCCAATCTCCTTCGCCCGAGTTGCGCATCGTGCTAATCGAACGCGTCGCCAACACGATCGGCAGCATCGCTCGCCCCGCGGACGTTCGCTTTTGCGATCTGCTTCCCAAAACGCGCAGCGGCAAAATCATGCGCCGCCTTCTGCGCGAACTCGCCGCCAAGGGCGGCATCTCTGGAGACACCACTACCCTCGAAGACATGTCCGTGATCGAGCGCCTCGCCAAATCCCAGGATAAAAACGAGGAGTGACGTTGAAACAGAGAGGGCACTGCAAAAATGCGGCAGAAATACTACGCGGCGAGATTCAATTGTTTTGCGCGACGAGACGTCAGCTGCACATTGAAAATAGTCGAGCTGTTGCTCTGCCCCAAATCGACGATCGCTCGGTCCACAACGTAACCGTGCACGCCAACGCGCTTTTCCAGAAAGTTGCGCAACTCGCCGTCGCCAAGCAAGTGCTTTGCGGGAATAGCGCCGCCGCTTCCGAGATATGGTGTAAACACCACCGAGTATCGGGCCTGGCCGTTGGGATGCGAGTTACAAACGACGTGAATCGCACCCTCATTGATCTTCTTCAGATCCTCGACCAGGTTTTTGGCAGCAGGGTCCTCTGGGCTCTTGACTAAGAGTTTTCTAACGGGAACGGATTGATACACGTCGGCGTTCGACAGTGCAGCGAATATTCGAGCATATGTCTCCCGAGGTCCTTTGGAGTCGACCCATGGAGTCACAACGATTAATTGGAACTCGTCTAGCTGCGGCACCCAATTCCAATCGACGGCCGTGACAGGCACCTGCGCACGGCTGAGGGCTTCCACAACCTTGCCCTCAACTTCGATATCACTCTTTACCAGCGCGACTTGATCCACGGCAAAACTCCATTTGGTCCCGTAACCGCATTATACATGTCTTTACCATTGAGACCCGACGCTTGGTATCGGCTCTCGGCGGTCCATACTTTCACTGTGTTCCAGTTCGCTGCGAAAGAAGGGTTGGAGGCGATCTCTCTTTCAAGCTGTGCTTCCAGCCCGGCCACTTTAAGCAGCACACTGAGGTCGTGGCTGTACATTCTTTTTCACATTTTGCCTTTTCGGCGGAAACTCGAATCTCTTTTTCTGCTTGGCAATGCAAGCCTTTAGCGCGCACTCCACGGCGTATCCCGTCAGATAGTAAGCTCCCACTTGTTTTCGGCTTCTGAGCAACACCTTCGCTTCCTCGGCCCGTAATTCCGCGAGTGCTTTGAAGTCCTTTCGGTAGATCGGAGCGCCAGCCACACGCCAGATTCTAGCCTAAACGTGAGCCGATCGCGCAAACAGTTGATTGCGCCATCAGGCCTGCGATGGGACCAAGGTCCGGCGCTTTGCTTGACACTCGCCCGCCATTTCCGCATGATCGTCCGCGAAGGCAACGCCGGGGCGCGTAACTCCTTCTTACAATTCTCATGACTCCAAATTCTCAGTTGCCAAAGCGGCCCCGTTCGCGCCGCCTGATTCCCGCCGCGACGCTTCTCATCGCTCTCGGTACCGCGCCGCTTCTCACTCGGTCCGCCGGCCCTGCGCCGGACGCGCTGCTCACCGCCATGCAGCGCGAACTCCAGCGCGCCAGCGCCGCGCTCGCCAAAGAAGACCCACCTGCCTATTACCTCAGCTATTCCGTTGCGGACGTTGACGACGCCACGCTCGCCGCCAGCAATGGCGCACCGCTCAGCTCGTCGCGCGCGCAGGAACGCCTCGCGGACGTCACCATGCGCGTCGGTTCTCCCGCGCTCGACAACACGCACGGCCAATACCGCACCTCCGGCATGAGTTCCGGCATCCTGCCGCTCGCTAGCGATCCGGACGCAACTGCTCGCGTTCTCTGGCAGCTCACTAGCGGCGAATACGAACGTGCCTCCTCGTCGTTCCTCCAGCTGAAAACGCAAACACAAGTGCAAGCTGCCGAGGACGACAAGTCTCCCGATTTCACGCAAGAGACACCGCAGAATCATCCCGGCGACGCGTCGAAGCCGATGCTTTCATTCGATCAGGACGCATGGACAGCGCGCCTCAAGCGCCTCTCCGCAGGCTTCCTGAAATATCCGGGCGTGTACACGTCCTACGCCACGCTCTCGGTCGAATCGCGAAAATCCTATTTTGCAAACACGGAAGGCACCGCGATCGTTCAGCCGACGGCCATCGCGCGACTCGTCCTCGAAGCCGAAACCCGCGCGGACGACGGAATGGACCTCATTCGCGTCGAAACTTTTCAGGAAGATTCTGCCGACAAACTTCCCACCGACGCTGCGCTCCAGGCCAAGGTCGACAAAATGGCGGTCGATTTGAAAGATCTTCGCGCCGCGCCCACTGCGGACGCATACGCCGGTCCCGCGCTGCTTTCCGGACGCGCCGCCGCCGTCTTTTTCCACGAAGTTCTCGGCCATCGCCTCGAAGGCCATCGCCAGCGCGACGACTCCGAAGGCCAAACTTTTACCAAGCAGCTTAATCAACTCGTGCTGCCGTCATTCCTCACCGTCACCGACGATCCCACGCTCAAGGAAATGAACGGCACGCGCCTCTCTGGCTACTATCAGTACGACGACGAAGGCGTGCCCGCGCAGAAAGTGGTCGCGGTCGATAAAGGCATCCTGAAAAATTTCCTGATGTCGCGCATGCCCATTCAAAATTTCAGCCAGTCCAACGGTCATGGCCGCGACCAGGTCGGCCTGATGCCCACCGGTCGCCAGGGCAATCTGATCGTCACCTCGACCAACGCCGTCAGCGAAGCCGAGCTTCGCCAGCGCTTCATCGACGAAATTAAAAAACAGAACAAGCCCTACGGCCTCTATTTCGACGACATCGAGGGCGGCTTCACCCTCACCTCGCGCTCCTCGCCGCAGGCGTTCGAAGTTCTGCCCGTGATGGTCTATCGCGTCTATGCGGACGGCCGCCCCGACGAACTGGTTCGCGGCGTCGATATCGTCGGCACGCCGCTCGTCGCGCTCAACAGCATCCTCGTCACCGGCGACAAAGAAGATATTTTCAACGGAATTTGCGGCGCCGAATCCGGGCAGATTCCTGTCTCCGCCGCTGCGCCGGCCATGCTCTTCTCGCAACTCGAAGTGCAGAAGGCTTCGCGCAGCACCGACCGTCCGCCGCTGCTTCCGGCTCCGGAAGGCGAAACGTTTCAGCTCGCAACACCCAATCTGAGCAGGCTCGGTGATCTGCCATGAGCGCGCTTCCCGCCACGCGCGATTCGCGCGCAGTTAAACTTCGCTCCGTCTGCATCGCGCTATCGCTCTTGCTCGCCGCTCCGGCGTTCGGCGCAGGCCAGCAATCCGCCGCGCCGGGCGCGTCTACTAGCGCAAACGCCGCCGATTCCGACGCCGTCCTCGCCGCCATGTCCGCTGAGCTTGCCCGCTCGAAATCTCAGCTCAAGATGGACAATCTGCCCGCGCCCTACTACGTCGAATATCACGTCACGGACGTCCAGGAATTTTACGCTGAGGCCACCTTCGGTGCGTTGCGCCTCTCAGAAACCAGCCACACGCGCAGTCTGCGCGCCGTCGTCCGCGTCGGCAGCTATAAACAGGATAGCTACGGCCCCGGCGGCCAGGGCGTCTCCGATCTCGCGCCGCTCGATTCCGATCAGACCGCGCTTCGCCGCGCTCTCTGGCTCGCCACCGATCGCGCCTATAAATCAGCCGCGCAAGCGCTCGCGTCCAAGCAAGCCAATCAAACTCAATTCGCCGGCGCGCAGGATTTCGACGATTTCTCCCACGCGCAACCGCTGCAAGCGGTCGGCCCGCTCGCGAAATTTTCCGTCGACGCCAAGCCGTGGACCGATCTGCTCGTCAAATCCACCGCGCTCTATTCCATCGATCCCAAGCTCAATTCCCTCAGCGCCACCGCCCGCTTCCTCGTCGTCAACAAGTATTTCGTGAATAGCGAGGGCACCGTCACGCGCCAGGGCTCGGAAATCGACTCGCTCACGCTCGCCGCCTCCACACAAGCCGATGACGGCATGAGCCTCCAGCGCTCGCCCTATTTCGTCGCCGCCAAGCAGTCCGATCTGCCTTCGCCCGATAAATTTCTGGCAGCCACGTCCGCCATGATCGGCACGCTCAAGGCCCTTCGCGACGCGCCCGTCGCCGAAGAGGACTACATCGGCCCCGTTCTCTTCTCGCCGGACGCAGCCGACGATCTCGTCGCCGCGATGATCGGTGGCAACGTCACCGGCAATCGCCCCAACACGGGCGACTCTGCGCGCACCATAGGCAGCTTCGCCTCCAGCTATAAGAGCCGCGTGCTGCCCACATTTCTTTCCGCGATCGACGATCCCACAATGACCGCGTTCCAGGGGCAAACGCTCACCGGCGGCTATCAGGTCGACGACGAAGGCGTTCGCGCGCAAAAAGTTCCGCTGATTGAAAACGGCCTTCTCAACAACTATCTCGTCGACCGCCAGCCGATCCGCGATTTGCCGGATTCCAACGGCCACGGGCGCGCCGCCCTTGGCCAGCCGCCGCGCCCGATCATCAGCAACCTGATCCTTCAGCCCAGCGAATCGCTCTCGCCGGACGACCTGAAGAAAAAACTTATCGCCATGTGCCGCGATCAGAACAAACCTTACGGCTATCTCGCGCAAACGCTTCTCACCAGCCAGTCCATCAGCGGCGGAGGGCGCGGCCGCGGTGGCGCAGCCGTCAACGTCGAACTCGTTCCTGTGCTTCTCTATCGCGTCTACGTCAACGACGGCCACGAAGAACTCGTCCGCGGCGCCACGTTCGACCAACTCGATACGCGCTCCCTGCGCGGCGATATCGTCGCCGCCGGCAACGACCCGCTCGTCGATAATCGCAACGGCGCCATCCCGACGACGGTCATCAGCCCGTCGCTCCTCTTCGACGAACTGGAACTCCGCCGCTCCGACAACAAAAATCCCAAACTCCCCGCCTACCCGGCTCCGCAGTAGTCCGTCGTCTTTGCCTTTGCCGTAGGTCGTTGCCTATGTAGCGGCCGCCGTTGCTTTTGCTTTTCGCCGTAAGCTGTCATCCCGAGCGAAGCGAGGGATCTGCTTCTGAATTTGCCCTACCCATCTCCAAAAACAAATCCCCATCTCCAAAAACAAAACCCAATGTATCCTTTCACTTCACCTGAAACGGAGAATCCCGAATGTCCTCAACCTCAATCAAAAAATGGTCCGACAAATGGGCCCTCGTCACAGGCGCCAGCGCAGGCATCGGCCTCGAACTCGCCCGCCAACTCGCCGCCGCGGGCGCCAACCTCGTCCTCACCGCGCGCCGCACGGACCGTCTCCAGACCCTCGCCGCGGATTTCTCCGAAAAATATAAAGTGAAGACCGCCACCTGCGCCGCTGACCTCACGCAGCCCGGCGCGCCAGACGAAATCTTTTCTTTCACGCAAAGCCGCGGCCTGGAAATCGAGCTTCTCGTCAACAACGCCGGCTTCGGCGCCTTCGGCTTCATCCACAAAATTCCTCCGCAGAAATCCGCCGAAATGATTCAGGTGAATTGCACGGCGGTGGTCGCGCTTACGCAGCTTTTCGTGCCAGCGATGGTCTCGCGCCAGAGCGGAGACGTGCTGATCGTGTCCTCGGTGGCCGCATTTCAGGCAGTGCCGTTCAACTCCGCCTACGCCGCCACCAAAGCATTCGATTTAATTTTTGCGGAAGGAATCGCCGAAGAACTTCGCCCGCTGGGCGTCCGCGTCTGCGCGCTCTGCCCGGGTTCTACCAACACCGAATTTCAGACGGTCGCCGAACAGCCCGACCGCGTTTTCCGCTCCGCCGAAACCGCGGAAAAAGTAGCGCGCGTCGGCCTGGAAGGAATGGCCCGGGGCAAAACCTGCGTAATCTCCGGCGCCAAGAATTGGCTCATGGTCGAAGGCGAACGCGTCGCCCCGCGCCGCTTCGTAGCCAAAATGGCCGCCAAAATGATGCACCCCGAATAAGCGCCCGCCGCCAGTGGCCCCAACACGTTCACCAGCAGCAAACGAACTCCGATGATCTCGGCCAGCGCCGGATCGTGCCTCTCGGCATCGCTGGCCGACCCTCCCCGCAGGATCACCTCGCGGCACCATTCCCCGAGCGTCCGACCGTCGGCCTGCGCCGCCGTTTCCAGCTGCGCGTATTCTTCCTCGCTCACTTTGAAACCGATGGATTTCGTGCGCAGCGGCGGCTTCACCATGTTCCGGCTTCCTCTCTCGCCATCACAGCCGAGACTAGCAGCCGCGCTTAAGAATCAACAAGTTCGCCTGCGTTAACTTCAGGTTGCTGTACAGCACCCTGACGGCGGGATTTTTCCTTTAGCTGCTCTGCTTTCAACAGGTTCGCGCACGGTAACCCAAAGTTACCGTGCAGCACCCTTTCAGGGGTGGAGTGTCTCCCTTACACCCCGTGCGAAGCACGGCTAAAAACCTCAACCCCGCCACCGCACTCCGGGAGCACGAAAAAACCACCCCTCACCGTGCCGGAATCGCCACACTGACGGGTCGGGAATCGGCGGCAGAATCGGCATCGGGAAGCGCTGCTAATCGGACCCGGATCGCCGCCGGATCGGAACACCCCTGATCAGGAACGGGATCGCAACCGGCCAGACGGCAAGGCCGCGCCTCACCCCGGCGCGGCCAACAACCCAACCCACGGCTAAAGAAAAACTCTCACAACACCCCGGCAACCGGAGCACCTACCCCGCCCCTCACCCGCTCCCGGTTCGCTCGCCCTGGTCGCCCAAGAACGCCAGCAACAGGTTCTCTGCTCAGCGGTCGGATCGTTGGCTAGAAGGGCAGAACCGGAAGATGCATGGCAGCCGTCATCGCGATAGACTTGGCTGCACCGAAAGGCGGTTCCGTGGATTCGACGGTTAACCTCTCATTCCGATACTTGGAGAGCGACTACGTGCGAGCGATGCGCGCTCACTATGCTTCGCGCCTTCGTCTCCGGCTCGATGTCGTGGTCATCGTTGCAACAGTGGCCTTCGGTGCTTACCTTTGGCGTTCACCGCAATCGCGTTTGTACGGGATGGTAGTGGTTGGGATTGCGGCTGCCTTCGCCCTCATGCTCGTTGCGGCCTTCACCGTCATTCCGTCCGTGGTGTTCCGCCGAGAGCCGAAGTTCCGTGATGATTATTCACTCACGTTTTCACCGGAGGGTATCCACTTCCGCACAGCGCACATCGACTCACAGCTCCAGTGGAGTATGTATTCGCAGGCGCTCGTTGATGCCCACTCTTTCGTGCTCTACTACGGCTCTCGATCTTTTACTGTGATTCCGAAGCGCGTCTTTCCCACTGCCGAGCAACAGCAGGCATTCGAGAAGTTGCTCGCCCAGAATGTCGCACTGATAGTCAGGAAAGACACGTGACGTGCCCAAGCCACAGCTCAGTAGAGATGTTGGTCAGCTATGCGGGAATCGCTATTCCCTTGAAGTACCACTCCTGGTCCTCTCTCGGGTTCCACGACTCTAGCTCGGCAAGCATTCTCTTGTGAGTTTGCGCTGTGCGGCTCAGCACACAGGTAGTTTCATCGTGACTCGTTGCAACGATGTAGTCGCCGGACTCCGGGATCAAAAATGCATCCCAACCGATTAGCAGAGGCTGGATGAAGCAGACCTGCAGGTCGATCAACCCCTGCGCATCAAACAGGTATCCAGGTGCTTCCTCCAGTGACCTTGTATCGCCATGCATACGGCGCATGATTTCCAGGACACGGACACCGGCCCTTTCCACCAACTCGTTCCAGACTCCCCACTGGCGTATCCAGAGAAGCGCTCCCTGAAACGGGACGGACTCGGTATAGGGGAGAAGGGCATTTGCTAGCGCGACAAGTTGGAAAGGTTTTTCAGGCAACTCGATGGCGATACAACGACGCTCATGTGCATCAAAGTAGAGATAGTCGTCGCTCGTAACCTTCACCGACCTGTGTTGGCACCAAATGCGGACTTCCTCTTTTTTCAAAGCTTTCATTTTTCCTTCCTCGAACGCGAACACAAGATTCCACCGAAGTCTCAGAACGCAAAGGCCAGAGCAGGCGCCGCCGCTCCGCCGGTCAGGAAAATCACAGTCCCCCCAACGACAACTACACCCACGCCTACGGCTACGGGATGCTGCCTTACGAAATTGACAACGCCAGAGCCGGGCGAAGACATTGGTATTGGGTTGTTGTTGTGATCTACTTGGGTCCCGTTCGGTAGCCAACGGGTTCGGTTCCTGTTCCCGTCGTCAACATCCCAGTGGCCTTGCCTCTCATCCCAGCTTGCGCCCGGCTGCCCGCCTTTCGGCGATGGAACTGGGTCACGTGGCACCCATTTGTCAGGTCTGTTATCTGTTCCTGGAACTCTCTCCCAGTCGTTGGGTTTCCCGTCTTTGGCGGGTGGCACACGCTTTCGCGGTTTAACTCCAACCAACGCTACCGTCGCGCCAAGCACCGGATCGATCTTACGGCAAATCACAAAGAACGTCAGGGTGCCGCATTCTTCCCGGTTTTTGGAAGAGTGCGGGTTTTGACTTTCGCTTCTGATTCTTTCCTTCTCCACGTCGTCGATTCCCAATCGGGATTCGGGGCGCATAAGCCTTTGGCGCCTTCCCAGTAGAATCGGTAGCTGCTCCATGCCCAATCGTTAGGCCCTTCCACCAATCCTCGCTTCACCGGATTGAAATGAATCTAGTTCAACTTCTCGTTTCGCTTCCGCTCGCTCCAGACGTTGAAGTCGTAATAGCGTCGCTGCCAGAAGTGGGCATATCGCCCGACAATCGGCTCGTCCCACAAACGCATCTGCCCCGGGACGCCTTTCCGCCTCTTCCGGCGTATCTCCCGCGACACACGTTGTTTCAGAACCCTCATCACCACCGACGGATTTCCTTTTTCGGGCTCGCTCATAAGCAGATGAATGTGCTCCGGCATCACTACGAATCCGACGAGGCCGAAATCGTGGCGGCGACGCACCTCATCCAGAATCTTCAGAAAGCAATCACGCGCTCTCGTTGTCCCGAACAACGGCTTCCGGCGGTAGCAACTGCAGGTGATGAAATGCCATTCGCCTCGGCCGTGGCGTCGTTCCAGACGCTTCTTTATAGGTTCAACATCCGGCCCCCTACGCGCGTTGGAAACCTGGGAGAAATCCGGTGTGGTAGCATACGCCCCTGCCCCTAATACGAAAATGCAAATTTACGCCAATGCTAAAGTCCGACCTGTGTTGGAAGAGCTGGAGAGAGAAAGAGAAAACCCGCACTCTTCCAAAATCTGGAAGAATGCGGCACCCCGACGTTTTTTGTGTCTTGCCGTAAGATCGATCCGGTGCTCGGCACAACGGTAGCGTTCATGAAAAAAGGTGAAAGCATCCGCCACCCGCCTCTCCTTCCTTCTTATCTGGAAAGAATCAGGGCCACATCTTCGCTCTCGAAATACCCCAGCCTTCCGGGAATACAAGACAGAATTGTTCCGATCTGCCTCCCATTGACGTGCCGGAGCGCAGCCCTCAAATCAATCTCTCGCCCGTCTATCTGAGAGTCCTCCGACATCGCCCAGCAGGTCGCCCCTGCGCCTTTCGCTGTCAGCAGGAGATAAATATTTTCGATTCGCTGATCGTGCCTTTCCCGGAGTGAAGACTTCGGGTCGACTTTCTCCGAGACCGGAGTCGCATACCTTTTGTCAAACCACGCAAAATGGGATAGAGACCGAGTAAGCTTTTGTCGATTCTTAGGATTCTGGAGGAAGCCTAAAAATCGCTCCCGCTTACTCGCTTGAACGAATGCGCGAATTATCCCTTGTTCGTGTTCGGCGGCCTGCCGTTCATTGTCCATTGCATGTGCATCGTATGTGATTTCTTTGGCCGATCCAAGGGGCATCGACATTCTTCTTGCCGGGTCAACGGTCAATAAGAGGCCGCTGGCCGACTCCGGGACTGCTAAAGACTGGCGCCAGAAGTAGCTTACAGCCGCACAACGGAAGATCTCAATCACATTTGGCGTGAGACCATTTGAAAACACACCCGCTTCAAAATCGAATGCGCGCTTAACCCATCCCATGCACTCTAGTTTTCCTTGTAGGTAAAAAACGTGCCCAAGATTATCGCGTTCGGATTCTCTCGCGTGCTTTCAATCATGCCTTCCATCTCCTCGCTATATTCGCCCCCCTCGATGATTGGCTGCGAAAATTCCACGGTAATAATGTGCCAGTTGAAGCGCTTGATGTAGTCGCCGAATTTTTTATTCGCCGATTCAGGCGAGTCCGCCCACGTGATTACATTCACGAACGCTTTCGTAAACCCCGACTGCAGATCTCCGGACTCCGTCAGAATCTCTGCGACGATACGCCAAATGAGTTGCATTTCGTTACTCCGGGTAATTGTAGTGGGTGCTATTCGGTTTTTTCTCGCCTTCGTCGTCCCCTGGGTGGAAATGAGGCTTTCCTTTTGCTGGATTTGAGTGTTCGACGGCGGTCGACCCTTCGTTTAAGGCTTTATTCTTAGCGCGCTCCCGGGTGTTGCTGTCGTTTTGGTGAACTTGGGCTTTACCGCTACCGCCCAACTTATGTCCGTATTCGTCGGTTGCTTGACCGCTGGCACTCGTACCCGCTGCATCTGCCGCCTTGGGGCCGAGTCCCTTTTTTTGCGCGGGCGAGAGAGTTTCGATTCCTGCCGATGGCGAATCGACAGCAACCGCTACTGTGAGGACAACCGCGGTCGGGATGCTCACGGCGGCTACGAGCCCTTTCGCCGCAATGTCAGCTGCCGTCGATAGCGCGGAGGTGACGGCTCCCCAAAATCCGGGTACAACTATCGGAGCCGGCATCGTAACTGGTAATTCCATGACCGTCGCCGTTCCGCTCGTTGTCTGCGGCTGCGCGGTTTGCGTTTGCTGTGTGGCGTCCGCGGTAACCTGTTGCTCAGAGCCGGTTTCGTCGGACGTGCTGGAGCACAGGCCAGCGGCCTCACAGTCAGGCATTGCAGCCCCTGAAACTAGAGAGTTAGCCTGCGCCTGGTGTCCGTCGAGATCTGCGAACGATTCGGGATTGTCCTCAACCATCGCGTACAGGTTCAGCGTTTGTGGGTTCGTCAGATTCGCGTATGGCACCGCTTCCGGCACTGCCGACCAATCCGCTGACAGCCAGCGGCCGCTGTTTGAGGAATAGTAGCGTGCACCGAAATCGTCGTTCCCAGTTTCCGTATCGCGCTCTTTTCCTTCGAACTTGTAATTGGGACTGCATGAGAGCACTACATCCTTCTCATATCCAAACGGTAGGAAGTCGGCGTCGTAGCAAACACTGCTTTGCCCCGCTTGGACCATCGTACGGGAGCTGCCGAGCATGTCTTCTGCGTAGAAATAGACAGTGTTGCTGTTGCTTACAGCTCGCAGTCCGATCCGTTTTCCGTTGAAGTAGGCATACTCGTTTGTGATAGCGCCGCTTGCATTGGACTCATCAAGAATTTCCGAGCCGGCACCGTACCAATAAAGCTTGCCGTTGGACTTGGCAATCCGGTCACCGTCGCCGTCGTAGGTATATCCCACACCCCCGCCAGTACTCATTTCGCTCTCAGCGTTCCAAGCGTACAGGTTCACTCCGTCGGTCAGCACGTTCCCCGCTGCGTCATATGAGTTTCCTTGAATCTGGTTTTCCACACTCGCCGGCGTGCTCTGGGGCGAATCTTGAGAACAGGCTGAGTATCCAGATTGCGGCGTGATGGCCGTCAGATTTGCCCAAGGATCGTAGGAGTATAGCTCGCCAAAGCACTTCGATCCCGATGTCGAGTTTGTC
>Ga0210385_10001732_pt1 | contig 13344 bp, 9 predicted proteins | sample IncBWH26OmetaG_FD_160107 | JGI IMG/M metagenome (GOLD analysis project Ga0210385, IMG submission 160107) | Forest soil microbial communities from Barre Woods Harvard Forest LTER site, Petersham, Massachusetts, United States - Inc-BW-H-26-O ... | reverse complement strand
CGCCACCGGTCCCGGTCGGCCCGGGCGCGGATCGCGGCCTGCGCGTGGCTGGCGAGCGCCCCCGGGTTGGGCACCGCCGTCCGCCCTGTAGTTCGCACCGCGACCGCCGCGTCCACCGCGTGCGAGGTGGCGCACCCGCTCAGCCGGGCCGGCAGTTCCCTGAACCGGGCGAGCGCGGCGGGCACCGGCACCGGCACCGGCCACCCGGTCAGGTGCGCGAGCACGGCGAGCTCCGCCCACAGGCGCACCCAGGGATGGACGTCAAGCGCGCGCTGCGCCGCGCGCATCTCCCGCAGCGTGCACGGCCGGACCGCGCACTCGCCGCCACAGGTAGCCGACCTCGGGGTGACCACGGTCCTGGCGTCATGGGTGGCGGAGACAGTCGCCACCTCCCGTTCCGAACCATCTTTTATCCGAACCAAGACAGGGAAGTCCATCCCGTCGGAGAAGACCGCCGCCTGCCCGGGGGCAAGCGTGACGAGGAAGCGGGACTGACGCGGCGTCGCGTTCATCGTCGCGCCGACCGCATCGCGATCGTCGGCGGCGGGGAGCCGGTGGGTGATCTTCACCGCGGTGTTCTTGATCACGTCGGGGACGAGCCGGGCCGGAATCTGCTCGGCGATCACGAGGCCCTCGCCGTAGGCGCGGATCTCCGCGAGCAGCCCGGCGAACATCTCGACGGCGTGCCCGGCGGCCCCGGTGGCCGCCGTGGTAGCCGGCTCCGCGCGGCGGAGCAGGCGGTGAGCCTCCTCGACGACGGTCAGGTGGCGGAGCCGGGTGGCGGCCGGGCCCGCCGTTGGCCGGGCGCTCCGGTGGGTCAGCCGGAGGTGCTCGGCTAGCCGGATGAGCACGGTGCCCATGAGGAAGGCCTTGTCGGCGTCGTCCCCAACGTCCTCGATCTCGAGCACCACGTTCTTGCGCAACAGGGTGCCGAAGTCGATGGGGTGGCCGCCCTCGAGGAAGCGCCCGGTCGTGCCGAGCCGGAGGCTCGCCAGCCGGACCCGGATGAAGCCGAGCACGTCGTCGGTGATCCGCTGGCTGTAGCCGATCTCGGTGACCACCCGCTCGGCCGCGCGCTGGAGAGCGGTGAGCGCCGGATAGGCCGCGCCACCCTTCGCCGGCTCGCCGAGCGCGAGGTCCCAGCCGGCCTCCTCGTACACCCGGGTGAGGGCGGCGCTGAGCACCTGCGGGAACGGCTCCTCGGACCGGAACGACGCGATGAACAGGGCCCGGACCAGGTCCGCGTGCGTCTGTAGCGGGAACCTGGCGCCGCTCGCGTCCGCGGCGGGTTCCAGCGGATTCAGCCCGGCCGCGACCGCGTCCGGCTCTCCTGGCCTGATCGTGATGACCTCGGTTCCGGGCAGCCGGCTGGCCATCAGCCGGTACTCGGCCTTAGCCGGCTCGATCACGAGCCACGGGATGTGCTGCCGGGTCGCCTCCTCCAGCAGGGACCTGACGGTCTGCGACTTGCCCGCGCCCGTGGCGCCGCAGACAAACACGTGCCGGTTCAGCGACTCCCGCGCCAACGTGAAGGGCCCCGCTGGCATCATGTTGCGGTCAAGCACCTCCCCGAGGGGAATGTCCCGGCCAAGCCCGGTCTCTGGCGTCACGTCGAAGTCCGGGCGGAGGGCGAGGCGGACCCCGGGGACCTCGTGCTCCGGCGGTCTGGCGAGCGCGGCGAGCAGGTCCGTCGAGCCGCAGAACGGGGACGAGGGAATGGCGTCGCCGCCGGGCTCCCACCGCCCCGGATCGCCGGGCGTCCCTGGCTCCAGGGCCGACGGCGTGGGACTCAGCGCGTAGGGCAACCCGTTCAACGCCGTGGACGCGCAGAACAGCCCCGCCACCCGCGCCGCGCTCGCTTTGTCGCAGCCGCCCGCCAGCACGCGGATCCGCCAGAAGCCGGTGGAGGTCCCTCGCTCCAGTTCGGCGTGCCGCTCCTTGAGCCGCTGTGCTTCGGCGGCCCGCTCGGGGAACCGGTCAGCCGCCCCCTCGGCGAGCCGCTGCCGGCGGCCCACCTGGTCGGCCAGGTCGCGCAACCCCGCCGGACACAGGGGCTCGGCGATGACGATCCAGCCGAACGGCCCGGTCCAGCTCCCGAGCAGCCCCTCGTCGAGCGACGGCGCGGCGTGCCCCGCGTCCCGGTTCCCGTGCCCTCGCTCGCCCGCTGGTGCCAGCAGCCCGTCGCTGATGCCCGCGATCTCCCGCCAGCAGGGCAGCCCGCTAAGCATCCCGGCGAGCCCGCCCGGCGGCATGACCGTCCCGCGCGCCCCGCCCGGCAGCGAGAGCAGCACCTCCCGGGAGCCGCCGGCCGTTTCGGCGAGCCCGGTCCCCGCGCCGCCGATGCTTCCGGCGTTCACGGGGCTTCCGGCCAGCGACTCGCCGACGGCGATGACCCGCACCGGGCCGCCCGCCTCGGTCCGCACCCAGCCGAACCCGACGGTGCCGAGCTGAGCGGCAGCTCCCCCCACGACTCCGGCGTGATAGGCGGCCACCAGGGCGGCGATGCGCTGCGGCCGTCCCGGGTCATCGCACTCCTCCCGCTGCCCGGATTCGGCACCGTCGCCGCGCCGCGGGATCTCCGTGATCCGGTATGCCGGCAGCATGCACAACGATGTCCCAGCCCATGTCCGGTCGACCGACACCGCCACACGTCCTCACCATGGTGGAAAATCGGCCCTCACTGACGATTACGGCTACGCGATCCGATCGGCTCAATGGAGGCCCGGCCGAACACTCACGTCGCAGCCACGCCCGCAACTCTTCGGAAGGTGGTCGATGGGCCATCGACCACACTCTTACGTAGTCCATGGGCCATCGACCACGTTCGCCGGCCCGGCCGGCCCGCCGGACCAGGGCGGCCGGGTCAGGGGCCGAGGACCTGCTCTAGGTAGGCGTTGGCGAAGCGGCGTTCCGGGTCCGTCTCGTCGCGGACCCGGAGGAAGTCGGCGAACCGCGGGTACAGCTCGGCGAGGCGCTTCGCGTCCAGGGTGTGCATCTTGCCCCAGTGCGGGCGGCCGCCGACGGCGGCCGCGATCGATTCGAACGCGCGGAAGTACTCCTGGTACGGCAGCCCCACGTACTGGTGGATCGCCACGTAGGCGGTGTCCCTGCCGTAGGCGGTCGACAGCCAGATGTCATCGGCCGCCGCGACCCGGACCTCGACGGGGAACATCACCGGGTCGGTGAGCCGCGGCACCGCGGCACGCAGTTCGGCGAGCACGTCGAGCACCGACTCGCGGGGCACCGCGTACTCGGACTCGACGAACCGGACCCGGCGCGGCGTCACGAACACCTGGTGCGACGGGGCGGAATACGAGCGCTCCGAGAGGGTGGCCGCGGCGAGCCGGTTGAGCGGCTCGATGAGCCGGGGCACCGCCCTCCCGGTCCGGCACAGCGCGCCGAACGCCGCGTTCTCCATCACCTCGTACTCGAAGAAGCGGCGCCAGCCTGCCATCCTTGAGGGCAGTTCCGCCGTCCGGTTGTTCCGCTTGACCAGCGCGTTCTTGCCGTAAGGGAACCAGTAGAACTCGAAGTGGTCGTTGGCCGCCGCGAACTCGCCGAACCGCGCGAGCACCTCGCCGAGCGGCATCGGCCGCTCGTCGGCGGCCAGGTCGAAGGCGGGAACGCAGGACAGCGTCACGGCCGACACCACGCCGAGCGCTCCGAGGCCCACCCGGGCCGCGGCGAACAGGTCGGGCCATTGCTCGGCCGAGCAACTCGCGATCGACCCGTCGCCGAGCACAAGCTCGAGCCCGGCGACCGCCGTCGCGATGCCGCCGAGCCGGGCGCCGGTGCCGTGCGTGCCGGTGGAGATCGCGCCGGCGATCGTCTGCGCGTCGATGTCGCCGAGGTTCGGCATGGCCAGGCCAAGCGCGTCGAGTGCGGTGTCGAGCTCCCGGATCGTGGTGCCCGACCGCACCGTGACCAGCCCGGACTCCGCGTCGGCCGAGACGACGCCGGTCCATCCGGAAAGGTCGAGCGCGGCACCCGAGGTGGCGGCCGCCGGGGTGAAGGAGTGTCCGCTGCCGAGCGCCCGGACGGTGAGCCCGACCAGGGCCGCGTCCTTGATCGCATCCGCGATGGCCTCGGCGCTACGCGGCCAGTACCGCCGAGCCGGATCCGCGGTCGCCGTCCCTGCCCAGTTCTGCCAGGTCATTGAGTAATTTTGCCGATCTTTCGCCCTAGCGGTCTACTTTTCAGCCAGACCGGTTAATGTTTGCGCATGTCAGCCATCGCGACGGGCCCAGAGAGCGGTCAGGACCTGTACCAGCGGGTGACCGCCCACCTGGACCCGCCGTTTGCCGTGGTCGACGTGGCCGCTTTCGACAGCAACGCGCGGGATCTGGTCCGGCGCGCCGGCGGCCTGCCGATCCGGGTGGCCAGCAAGTCGCTGCGGTGCCGGCACCTGATCGAGCGCGCACTCGCCCAGCCAGGGTACCGGGGCGTCATGTGCTACTCGCTCGCCGAGGCGCTGTGGCTGCACGCCGCCGGCATCAGCGATGACCTGCTTGTCGCCTACCCGACCGCGGACCGCGGCGCGCTGCGCGCGCTCGCCGCGGACGCCGCGGCGCGGCGGCACATCACGGTGACCATCGACTCCGCCGCTCACCTCGACTTCGTCGACGCGGCGCTCGGCGAAGGCCACCCGGAGATCCGGGTGTGCCTGGAACTTGACGTGTCATGGCGGCCGTTTGGCGACCGGCCCGCGATCCAGATCGGGACCTGGCGTTCCCCGCTGCGCGAGCCGGCGCAAGCGGCGCTGTTCGCCGAGACGATCCTCACGCGGCCCGGTTTCGTACTAGCTGGTGTCCTGGGTTACGAGGGCCAGATCGCCGGTCTCGGCGACGCCCCGCCCGGCCACCCGGTCCGCGCCGCGCTGGTCCGGGCGATCCAGGCCAGGTCGGCGGCCGAACTGCGCGAGCGGCGCGCCGAGACCGTTCGCAGGATCCAGGCGCTGACCACCCTGGAGTTCGTCAACGGTGGAGGCACGGGCTCACTCGAGTCCACGGCGGCGGACGAGTCGGTCACCGAACTGGCCGCTGGATCAGGCCTGGTCGGGCCGACCCTGTTCGACGCGTACCGCAAGTTCCGGCCCCGGCCGGCCCTGATGTACGCGCTGCCGGTCGTGCGGCGGCCGGCGCCGCGGATCGCGACCCTATTCAGCGGCGGCTACGTGGCGTCGGGAACCGGGACGCCCGACCGGCTGCCCACGCCGTTCCGGCCCGCTGGGTTGCGGTTGTCCCGCACCGAAGGCGCCGGGGAGGTCCAGACCCCGGTCCTCGGGGCCGCGGCGGACGGACTCCGCCTCGGCGACCGGGTGTGGATGCGGCACGCCAAGGCCGGCGAGCTCGCCGAGCGCTTCACCGAATACCACCTGGTCGAGCCGGACACCCGCGAGATTCACAGCGTGCCCACCTACCGTGGGGAAGGACAGTGCTTTGGATGAAGCCCTCGCCGCCGACCAGCGGACGTCGCCGGCCGCGCTCGCCGAACCCACGGAGCCGGTCAGGGCCGGCTGGATAACGCTGCTTTTCCTGGCCAACATCGGGCTGTGGCTGGCGATTTACGCGCCCATTCAGGTGCTGCTCCCCGAGCAGGTGGCCTCGCTGCACGACCACGTCGCCAAGAACGGCGTGCCAAGCGGAGCGGACGCGGTGCTGCTCTCCGTCGTGATAGGCGTGGGCGCGATCGCCTCGCTCCTGGCCAATCCCGTCATCGGCGCGCTGTCCGACCGGACGACGCACCCGCGCGGCCGCCGCCACCCGTGGACACTCGGCTGCGCCCTGCTCGGGGCGCTCGGCATCGCGGTGGTCGCGGCGGCGCCCGCCGTCCCCGTGATGGCGGTCGGCTGGTTCATCGCGGAACTCGGGCTCGGCGGGATGCTGGCCACGCTCACCGCGGCCCTGCCGGACCGGGTGCCGACGAAGCAGCGCGGCTCACTCGGCGCCCTGATCGGGATCAGCCAGATGCTCGGCACCGTGCTGGGCGCGCTGATCGTGACCGTGATCATTACGCGGATGTCGGCAGGCTACGCGGCGTGCGCAGCCATCGTCGTGGCGTTCGCGGCCGTGTTCGCGTTCCGTACGCCGGACGAGCCGCTGCCCGTCGAGCTCAAGCCGCCTCGGCCGGTGCGGGGCGACCTGCGGCGGCTGTGGGTGTCGCCGCGGCGGTACCCGGACTTCGGCTGGGGCTGGATCACGCACTTCCTCATCAACCTCGGCAACGACCTCGGCACGCTCTACCTGCTGTACTTCCTGGCCCGCGGCGCGCACTACCACGACCCGCAGACGGGGTTGCTCATCCTGATGGCGCTGTACGCGGTCGCCCTGCTGGCCGCGGGGGCGGCCTGCGGCACCCTGTCGGACCGCTCCGGACGGCGTAAGCCTTTCATCATCGGATCCGCCGCCGTCATGGCACTGGCCGCGGCGCTACTGGCGGTGTCCCCGACCTGGCACATGGCACTGGTGGCGGCGCCGCTGCTCGGCGCCGGGTACGGCACCTACTGGGCGGCGGCGCCGGCGCTGCTGACCCAGGTGCTGCCGGCGGCGGTGGACCGGGCCAAGGATCTGGGGTTGATCAACATCGCATACAGTTTGCCGCTGGTGGTGGCTCCCCTCGTCGCCGGGGTAGTACTCGGACTGATGAACAGCTATCCAGCACTGTTCGCACTCGCCGGCGTCGTGACGGTCATCGCGGCGGTGACAGTCAGCCGTGTCCGTTCGGTGCCCTGACCGCCTATACCAAATCGATATGAAGCGGCATACTTATCTGCAGACGCCAAAACGTGGAGGTCGCTCCTTTGACGAATCGGGCCTTCCGCTCAACTAGAGGCCTCGTCGGGGGGTTCACGCTCCTCCTCGTGGCAGTTCTCACCACGGTTGGGCTTAGCGGCTGCGGTGCTCCCCAGTACACCTACGTGACTGACTCCAGCGCGGGCACCTTCTACAAGGTGCCGTACACGTGGCACCAGATCTCGCAGCAATCGCTCAACGCCGCGCTGACGGCGGCGGGCGGCTCGGATGCCGGCATCTGGGCCACCGCCTACGACGCCGACTCCGCCCCGTCGGCCAACCATTTCCTCGCCGCGGACGCCACCAAGCCCTTCGTGTTCGCCGAGGTCGGCACGCTGTCGTCCACGGTGAGCAACGAGCTGTCCTACAACATGCTGCGCGACTTCATGCTGCCGGTCACCTCGGCCCAGCGGCAGGCCGACGCGTCGAGCGGGTTCCCCCTGACTGACTTCAAGCAGTTGCGGGACGAGACGATCACCGGTAAACAGGGCGTGCACGGGGTCCGGGAGACGTTCCAGTACACGTTCCCCGGCGGAATCGCTGACACATTCGACGAAGACGTGCTGACCAACGCCGATCAGACGGTCGTCTATTTCCTTATGGTGCACTGCACCAACGCTTGCTACAGCCAGAATCAGACCAACATTGACGATGTCATGACGTCATTCACCGTCGGGAGCCCGACATGAAGAACGCCAAGCAGCCAGCGGTTGGATTCACCTACCAAGGCGGGCGACCCAGAGAAGAAGACATCCTGACCAGGAAACGGCTGGCCCTGTGGGACCGGGTCAAGTGGCTGCTGCTGCTCCTTGTGATCTGGCTGCTGCTCGTCTGGTCGCTCATGGCGGACGATCCGCTCGTCGGCTTTCTCGATGCCTGCCGGATCGAGGTCCAGCTGGGCTGGTGGGTCTTCATCCTGGCCGGTCTTGAGCTGATCCACCAAGCACACTTCCTGATCAGCGAACACTGGGCGGGCTACCACCAGTTCTGGATTCACAAAGTCTGGGGCAGGACGGCGCGGCTGTCCGACAGCAAGCTGTCGGCGTGGACGCGATACCGGATCGGGCGGATTTTCCGCTGGGTGCTGATTGTCGCTGTCATCGCCATCATCGCCGGCAAGATCATGCACGACGCGCCGCTCACCGCGCTGGCGCTCATCCCGGCGATTCTGTGGCACGCGTTGCCGACCTTCATCCAGTACGCCTTCCTGCTGTTCTTCACGGTCGCCCAGTTCGCCCTGCTGTTCTGGTTCCTGTCCAGGGGCGGCGTGGACGTCTACTACCCAGACGACATCAAGACCAGGTTCTCCGACGTGTGGGGCCAGGACCACGTGCTCGACCGGGTCAAGGAGAACATCATCTTCCTGGAGAACCCGGAGCTCGTCGAGGACCGTGGCGGCTACGTGCCTGGCGGCCTCCTGCTCTGGGGACCGCCAGGCACAGGGAAGACGCTGATGGCGGAGGCGGTCGCAGGCGAGACCGGCAAGCCGTACGTGTTCGTCGACCCTGGCGCGTTCATCAACATGTTCTTCGGCATCGGCGTGCTGAAAGTGAAGGGGCTGTTCCGCAAGCTGCGCAAGCTGTCGCTGCGGTACGGCGGCGTTATCGTCTTCTTCGACGAGGCAGACTCGCTCGGCAACCGCGGCATCGCCATGGGCGGCACGCCCGGCGGCGGCAACGTCGGCGCGGCACCGTTCGCGACGGCCGGCTGCCACGGCTTCTCCTACCTGTCCTCCGACATCCAGTGGCGGATCGCCCGCGACGTGATGACCTCGCAGTTCGCCGTCGACCCGGCCGAGCCCGGTGCCCGGCGCAGGAACAAGCAGATCATCGGCGCCGGGATGAATGGAGGCGGGGGCGGCGGCGGCATGGGCACGCTGCAGGCCCTGCTCACCGAGCTGTCCGGGCTCAAGAAGCCGCGCGGGTTCATCAACCGGGTGGTCAGGCGGGCGCTCGGCATGCGGCCCAAGCCACCGCCGCACTACCGCATCCTGGTGATGATGGCGACGAACATGCCGTCGGCGCTGGACGAGGCGCTGCTGCGGCCGGGCCGCATCGACCGGATCTACCGGGTCGGTTACCCGACAAAGGCAGGCCGGGTCCGCACCTACGAGGGATACCTCGCCAAGGTCCAGCACGAGCTGACCCAGGAACAGGTCGAAAAGCTCGCCACGATCACCCCGTACGCGACGGGCGCCAGCATCAAGGACCTGGTCAACGAGGCGCTGATCATCGCGATCAGGGACGGGCGTGACGTCATCACCTATCAGGACGTCATCAAGGCCAAGCAGCTCAAGGAGCTCGGTCCGCCCGAGGACGTCGAGTACATCGAGCGGGAGCGGCACGCGGTCGCGATCCACGAGGCGTGCCACGCGGTGGTCGCCTACCGGACGCGGCAGCATATGGAGATCGACATCGCCACGATCGAGAAGGGCAGCGACTACCTGGGCATGGTGTCGTCGATCAAGCCGGAGGACCAGTTCACCCGGTGGCGCAGTGAGTACGAGTCGGACATCCTCGTCGCGCTCGCCTCGCTGGCCGGGGAGCGGATGTACTTCGACAGCGACAGCTCGTCCGGCGTCTCCGGCGACCTGGACCAGGCCACCACCGTCGCCTCCTACATGGAGGGATACTGGGGCATGGGCAAGACGGTGTCCTCGGCTGCCTCGGCCCGCCGCCTGGAGGCGGGCACCCCGGGCGGCAGCAACCGGGCCGCCGGGCCGCGCACCGGCGGGGACGGGCACGGGCCGTCGCCGTTCGGCAGGCTCGCGGACCGGATCGAGGACAACCTGTCCGCGCTGCTCGACCGGGCCGAGACGATCCTGCGCGAGAACGAGCGGCACGTGCTCGCGCTCGCGCACGCGCTCGAGAGCCACAAGACGCTCAGCGGCGAAGATGTCACGGCGGTGCTCGAAGGCGGCCGCGGACCGCTGGTCGACGGCGCCCCGTACGCGGACGACGAGTTCATCGCCCGGCTCAGGGAGTACCACGTGGCGGCCCAGCGCGCGCACCGCGAGCACGGCCACCCGCAACTTCCCCTGCCGACCGCGGTGGCTCCGGCGCTAGTGAGCGGCTCGATCATGGCGGACGGGTACGGCACGTCGGCCAACGGGTCGCAGAACGGCAGCGCCGACGGGACGCCCGCGCCGACGTACGAACCCCCGACCTACGAGCCGCCGACATACGGCTCGCCGGACGGGTCGGCCTGACGTCCGCGGCTGAGCCCGGATGCGCGGACGGCACCTCGTCCGGCAGGCGGTCAACCTGGCCAACGGCTCCACGCTGGCCGGGCTCGGCGTCGCGCTAGCCGGACACGCCCGGCTGGCACGGACGGTCGACGGCTTGCTGACCGGCACTGGCTACCGGCTGCCAGTCCCGCCCGCCCCTGCTTTTACCGTGGGCAACGTGATCATCACGCGCCACGACGAGCTGGGCGCGGACGGCGGCCTGTTCCGGCACGAGGCGCGGCACACCACCCAGTACGCCTGGTGCGGCGGGCTGCTCATGCTGCCGCTTTACTTCACCGCGGCCGGCGTGTCCTGGCTGCTGTGCGGCGACTTCGGCCCGTTGAACGTGTTCGAGCGCGCCGCCGGACTCGCGGACGGCGGCTACGCCGACCGGCCGCTACGCCCGGCCCTCCGGCGGCGACCCCGCGGGACACCTCCGTCCGGCGCGCCTACCGAGACAGGCCAGCCAGCAGCCATTCCCGGTGACCCCGGTCCCGGTCCGGAGCCAGACGAGCATGGCGGATTGACCGCCACCCCTTCCCGGTAAGCAGAAACTCACCCGGCGGGACGAGCGCCGCGATCCCGTTCATGATGGCCTGCTTGTCGCCCCAGTGACGCTCGGCCGCGGCCCGGGCGTCCGCCACGTCGGTGACCTCCCCTGTCGCGAGGTCGATCCCGGCCAGGCACGCGGTGCCCGCCACGTTGGCCCACACCAGGCCGCCTGCCCAGGTGAGGTCGTTCAGCCCGCGGACCCTGCTGCCCTCGCACCGGACGTGCACCACCTCGCGCGGCTCCAGCGTCCCCGGATCCCGGCGTACCAGCTCACTCGTGCCATCGCTGGTCACGACCTCCCCGATCGCCGGGATCGCACAGATGCCCCAGCCCTCTCGGTTGTAGCGGACCCGGTCGCGCGGTTCGAGGGTGGCGGCGTCCCACCGCAGCGCTACCCGCTCCCGCCAGGTGAGCTGCCAAATGCTGTCGCCCACCCGGCAGATTCCCTCGCCGAACAGTTCGGCCGGCAACGGCGCCCGGACCGCCACCGCGTCCGCGCCGAACTCGTATCGCCGCAGCTCCGACCGGCCATAGTTGCCGGTGGATTCCCAGATAGCGCCGCCCTCGGCGATGAGCCCCTGGGTGAACCCGCGCTCCGGGTGCGGCACCCGCCGCACCACCCGCACCCGGTGAAATCGCACTCCCGGATTATCCCGCGCCCGCATGTATGGTGAGGGACATGAGCAAGTCGGAAGGCACGAGCCTGGAGTTCATCCTCACGCTGTCCTGTCCGGACAAGCCAGGGATCGTCTACGCGGTCTCCAGCTTCCTGGTCCAGCACTCAGGGAACATCATCACCAGCCAGCAGTACGGGGAGCCGGACGGCGGGCTGTTCTTCATGCGGGTGCACTTCTCGGTACCGCCGCCCGGCCGTCCGCGGGGCGAGCTCGAGCGCGACTTCTCCTGGGTCGCCGAGGCATTCCACATGTCGTGGCGGCTGCACGGCAAGGACGAGCGGATCCGGACCCTCCTGATGGTGTCCCAGCTCGGGCATTGTCTCAACGACCTGCTGTTCCGCTGGCAGTCCGGCTCGCTGCCGATCGACATCACCGGCGTGGTCTCCAACCACGAGACGTTCCGCGACCTGACCGAGTCGTACAAGCTGCCGTACCACTACATCCCGGTGACCCCGGACACCAAGCCGGCCGCCGAGGCCACGCTGCTTTCGCTCATCGACGAGACCAAGACCGAGCTCGTCGTCCTCGCCCGGTACATGCAGATCCTGTCGCCTGAGGTCTGCAAGCGGGTCGAGGGCCGGATGATCAACATCCACCACTCGTTCCTGCCGAGCTTCAAGGGCGCCAAGCCATACCACCAGGCGTACGCCAAGGGCGTGAAGCTGGTCGGCGCGACCGCGCACTACGTCACGCCGGACCTGGACGAGGGGCCGATCATCGAGCAGGGCCTGGTCCGCGTGGACCACTCGTATACGCCGGAGCGGCTCGTCGAGGCCGGCCGCGACGTCGAGGCCCAGGTGCTCGCCCGCGCGGTCACCTGGCACACCGAGCACCGCGTCCTCCTGAACGGCAACCGCACCGTGGTGCTGCCGTAGCGCTCGAGTTGTAAGGTCGGGTCCGTGGCTTCGCCGGTGGTCGCGGTACGCGGATTGCGCATGGCGTATGGCAGTGTCGTCGTCCTCCAGGACATCGATCTCGCCGTCAGCGCCGCCGAGATCGTCGCAGTGACCGGGGTCAACGGCGCCGGAAAATCCACGTTGCTGACTTGCCTGGCGGGGTTGCGCCGCCCGGCCGCCGGCACGGTCTCCGTGCTGGGCGGACCGCCCCGCGACACCGCGTCCTTCTGGCGGGACGTCGCGCTCGTCGCCGACCAGCCGACCTGGTACCCGGGGCTGACCACGCGGGAGCTGCTCGAGCTCGTCCGGATGACCCACGAACCGCTCCAGGGCTGGTGCCTGCCGGCCGACGAGCTCATCGAGGTCTTCGGGCTGTCCGCGCGGGCTGACGCCAGCCCGCTCAGCCTGTCGTCCGGACAGCGGCAGCGGCTATCCCTGGCGGCGGCGCTCGCCAGGCCAAGCAGGCTGCTGCTGCTCGACGAGCCAGAGCAGAGCCTGGACGCGGGGTTCAGGCAGAACCTGGCGAGACTGCTCCGTGACGGGTACGCGGACAACGGCGGTGCGGTCGTGATGGCCACCCACGACCACGACTTCGTCCTCGCGGCCGGCGCGCGCCAGGTGCGGCTGTCTGAGGGCCGGATCGTCGCGGAAGGCAGCATGACCGGGATCGAACCCATGACGGGGCCGAACCCATGACGGCCGGCTCGGCGGCCGTGGCCGATGGCGGCTCCGCGGTCAGTGTCGCGGCCGTCCGGTCGTTCATCGGCCAGCGCCGGCGGAGAAGCTGGCTGGACTGGTATTTCGGCGGATTCGTCCTCGTCGTCGCCGCGCTCTATCTTTCCGACCTGCTGGCGAGCCCGCTCAGCCGGCTCAGCGCGGCGGGTCACACCGCCACCCAGGCGGCCGCGACCCAGGCGGTTGCGGGCACCGGGCTCGTGATCGGGGCTGCGGCGGGGCTGCTGATGCTCACCCAGGCGCTCGGCCCGCTGGCTCTCTCACCTGCCGACGCCTCCTGGCTGCTGCTGTCGCCGCTCGACAGGCGCGCCGTCCTCCGGCGGGCCGCGACGACGGCCGCCGTGGTCGCCGTGGTGGCTGGCGGCCTGCTCGGCGTGCTGGCCCTGGCGATGGCCGGCCCGTATCTGGCGCCGGAGTCGCACACGCTGCCCTCGTCGTGGCTGGCGCTCGCGGCCGTCGCCGGGGCG
>Ga0210385_10001731_pt1 | contig 13344 bp, 12 predicted proteins | sample IncBWH26OmetaG_FD_160107 | JGI IMG/M metagenome (GOLD analysis project Ga0210385, IMG submission 160107) | Forest soil microbial communities from Barre Woods Harvard Forest LTER site, Petersham, Massachusetts, United States - Inc-BW-H-26-O ... | reverse complement strand
TTCGCTGCTCGGCGAGATGCGGACCTGACTGCGGGAGGCAACAGAGCAGTTGTGGAATTTCCTGTCGAATAAATCTCTTTTATGCCTTCGATCAGGTTTTTCGATTGTTCGCGCCGCCGCACTCGCGATATTCTTCACTCTTGAAGCCCAGCCATTCAACAACCTGTATTCGTAGCCTTGCTGCCGAGACCATTCTTGCTAAACGACGAATAGGAGACTGAGAGATATCCATGCCCAACGAACTGCGTAATTTCCTGGCACTCACCTACGACGAACTCGAAGACCTGAACCTGGAGGCGAAGGAGCAGCGCAGGAACCGTGTCCCAATCGGCAAAATCCAGGAGAAACGGCTGAAGTATTTGACCGACGAAAAGCGGATCAAGGCCGTGACGGTCCTCTTCAGCGATCTCGAAGGCCGGCTTCACATGCTCGATTACGACAAGAAGTTCCTGATCAAGAGCTGGGACAACCTCACGTTTGATGGCTCTTCGATTCGCGGGTTCACGGCGCAGCGCGAGAGCGATCTGCGGTTGGGAATCGACTGGGCGGCGTTCTACTGGGCGCCGGCAGACGTGTTCGGCTCCGGTAAAGTGCTGGTGTTTGGCGAAGTCATCGACAAAGGCGGCACTTCGTACTCGGCGGACATTCGCGGGGTGCTGAAAAGCTACGCCGACACTTTGCATAAGAAGAAAGGCTACACGCTCAACGCGGCCAACGAAATTGAAGGCTTTCTATTCCAAGGCTCGGATGCCGAGCGCCGCTATCACGAAACCGGCAAGTTCGAGTATGTCAATACCGGCGGCTACTATCACTCGCTGCCGGGCGATCCGCTGCGCACATTCATCGACACCACTGCGGAAGTGCAGCGCTCCATGGGCTTCCAGAATGAGAAGGACCATCCCGAAGTTGCGCCTTCGCAGTTTGAAATCAACTACGGGTACGGTGAAGTGGTCGCAGCCGCCGACCAGATTCAACTCTACAAGCTGATCTGCCGGCAGGTAGCAACCAACATGGGATTCACCGCTTCGTTCCTGCCCAAGCCGGTGGTAGGTGTGAACGGCAGCGGGATGCACACGAACGTCTCCATCAGCCAGAACAAGAAGAACTTGTTCTGGGACGCCAAGGGCGAAGAGAAGCTCAGCAAGATGGGATGGGCGTTTCTCGATCGCATTCTCACCCATGGCAACGACATTTGCCTGTTGTTGAATCCGAGTGTGAATGCCTATCGCCGTCTCGATCCGCATTTCGAGGCGCCGAACCAGATCAAAGCGTCGGCAGTGGATCGCGGATCGATGATCCGCATCCCCATCGGCAATGAAAAAAGCATGCGCGTCGAGGTCCGCTCGGTCGCTCCGGACGCGAATCCCTACCTAGTGATGCTTGCGATCTTCAAGAGCGGCATCGACGGCGAGACTTCGAGGATCAAGAACCTGCGCCAGGCTGAACGCTACCTGCCGGATAACATCTACGACGCGCTGGCTAACTTCCGCAAAGCGGAGTGGACGACGAGACTTCTCGGGGAGGACGTGAAGGGGCGCTATGCAGATTTGAAGCAGGCCGGCGCCGACCGCTGCCCGCGTCTGCTGGGAACCTTTGTGAAGGCGCCCGAGGTGCAGTATCACCACGACGTCTACAACCAGTTCCTGTGGAACTTATTCTAGAACTCGTGAAAGCGTAAGGAGATCCAACGATACGCCTTTAGGACCGGGGCTTCTGCATTCAGTTCTCTATGCCGCGAACCCCTGCGCGGAGCCGGGGCCGGGGGTGCCGTAACTGAGCATGGCCTGCTTCAATTGCGAATCCACTTCGTCGGCAATGGTGATTACGTCTCGCAGCACCTTGCTGAAATCCACTCGATCTAGATTATTTTGCAGGGTGTTGAAGATGCTGACCTGTAGGATTCGCGATTCCTCGACCACCATCGCGGCAGTGTAGCCCTGATGACGGCGTAGATCGCCGTGCTGGCGCGCTGGCATGGAAGCGCCTGCTCTCTCAGCTTGAGGGAGACGTAAGCGGTAAATCAGATCAGAGATGAGATTGGGAAGATGACCGGTGCGGTCTTCAAAGGTTAACGGGATACAAGTCAGCTCTTCATCGCGTTCTACCAGTGCGAGCCAATCCTGAATCGTCGCATCCAAGTCATGCTCCAGTATGGAAGCTACGCTCTCCGTGGGCAGCGGCCGGCTGGCTACGGGGTTCGCGAGCTTTTTGCGGATAGCTTCCCTAAGGGCGGCTATTTGGATCGGTTTCATTAGAACTTCGTCAGCCTGAAGGCGGATGGCGGACAAAGCTTCGTCTATTGCTGGGTAGCCGCTTAGCACCAGAGTGACCGCTTGCGGGTGGGTGTGGCGCATGGCGCTAACCACGGTAAAACCATCACCGGCGTTTGGCATGTGTAAGTCGGAAAGTAGTGCGTCAAAGTTCTCTGTCGCGATGCGAAGGAGGGCGTCGCGCACGTTCGCTACGACAGCTACCTCGAAGCCGTCGCGTTCTAGCGCGGCCTGTAACATATCGCGGACAGCATCGTCGTCCTCGGCCAATAAGATTCTGGGCATAACTGCTACTCCTTCCTCCGCCCCGAGAGGTGCCGTGCTTTTCTAGAATTAATAGTAGCTAATGTTCCTCAACTCTGACTGGTCAACAGTGCACACTTCTAGATTTTCTGCGCTAATCTGTGCTGCGAACCTCTATTTCGTGGAGAAACGTCCTAGCCTTTGGCTCGGGCGATTTTGTTTGCTGCCAGCTGGGTCGTCGGGTCAAGAAAAGCGACACGCGTTCCTCGGTTCGACGCTCGAACTCTGCGGTAAGTTCGGTGGTTTGTAATCGGGGTCGATCTCGAGTTTCTCTCTCACCGTCTCATGCAAGACGGAACCGTCGGGGATCACGCGCCTTGCTCCCAGCGGGATACGCCATATGGCCTTCTTCGCGACAGGATCGTAGTACTTGTGTGGGAGAAACTCGAGAATCCACCACGCCCCTGTCAGCGAGTTGTGGATCCTCTGTGCTGGATTGGGCGGCACAGGCGGCGGAGGCGGAATCGTTGTTAGAGGAACCCTGGCAAGCACCTGATCGGCTTTTGCCGGGTCAACCAGCAGCCCCAGCGGAACCGCTTCACAAAGCATCCACTCAAGAGCAATCTGCGAAAGGCCGCTTTCGGCGGGATCGTACGAACCTCCCACATCGGAGTGCACACCAGCGAACCAGACTTGCTTAATGTTCTGGCCGGGTAGTTGATCTCCCCATAAGTTGTTTCGAAAATAACAGCGCCGCTCATTGATCGAAACCGCATGCCGCCCGTTAACAATTTCCGGATTCTGTCCCGTGTAAGGCAGCTTTAGAGGATCCCAAATCCACCCCACCGAGCTGACCGTGTCCCAGACTCCGACGAAATGCAGAGGACAATCCCGGCAGAACGTAAGCTTAAATCCGTCGGCCACTTCGAACGTGTTCTTCATCCCCGCCGCATTTCGCGTCCGCTTCGCGTAAAGCCGAATGATGTAAGGAATGAGCCCGTTATTGCCGGGGCACAGCAATCCGAACATGTGAATCACCCCGGCAAGCGCTCGTACCGTGTACGCGCCTCGGCTGAAACCGAACAGATAGACACGATCTCCGTCTTCATAAACATTCATCAGATACCGGTAGGCGTCGCCGACGTTCGCCAGCAAGCCGGCTCCGAAGGCCAATCCCATTACCACGGACCAGGCTTCGCTAACCTTGTTATGCGCGGTGGGCGCACCCATGGTGCCCACGCCCGGATGGTAGTATCCAACCTGCCGCTTCCCATCGACAGTGAGCACACTGTAGAGCTTGACCACGTTGGAGTTGTGGTCTCCGTATTCGTTGCCAGTTCCGTCGCAGCAGATGACTATATTCTTGGCCATATGGCTTCTTTATGAGAGACCAAAATGCCCGGAAATAAGAGCGGCAGTCTATCACGTGCCACTGAAAGAATAGCCTCAGAGTTAGTTTTGTTCTGGTTTCGGAAGATTGCGACTTGATCGGCGCAGACCGATAACCGGCGGCAAGTCGGCGGTTGTGCTAGATTCGGATGTTTGATGATCAGGTTTGATGGATTAGGTTTGATCGATTAGGTTTGATGGACTAAGTTTGATGGACTCGGCTCCCACCATCGCAACTCAGGGTCTGACCCGCCGCTTCGGAGAACTCCTGGCCGTGGACGGCATCGATCTGCGCGTTGCGCCCGGACAGTTCTTCGGCTTCCTCGGCCCCAACGGCGCCGGGAAATCCACGACCATCAAGATGCTCACCGGTCTGCTTGCCCCCAGCTCAGGGCGTATCGAAATCCTCGGGCTGGACCTCGCTACGCGTCCGGTCGAAGTGAAGCGGCAAATCGGCGTGGTTCCTGAAGGCATGGCCCTCTTCGGACGACTGACGGGATCGGAGTTCCTTAACTTCGCGGGACGAATGTATGGACTGGACCGCGAAACCGCAGCCAAACGCTCTGAAGAACTGCTCGACTTCATGCAGCTTGCCGACCAGCCGAAGAAACTGGTTACCGACTACTCGCATGGCATGCAGAAGAAGCTGGCAATGGCGGCGGCCGTGATCCACGGGCCGAACGTGCTGTTCCTCGACGAACCGTTCGAAGGCGTGGATGCCATTGCCGCCGGAACTCTGAAGGCGATGCTGCAAGGCATGATTGCGCGCGGGGCCACGATTTTTCTCACTTCCCATGTGCTCGAAATCGTGGAACGCCTGTGCAGCCACGTCGCCATCATCCATCAGGGACGGCTGGTAGCGCAGGGATCCCTCGAAGAACTGCGCGCCGGAGTAAAGGCGCAGACGCCGGTTGTCGCCGATGAGTTACAAGACGCGGGCGACGGCGCGAGCAACGGCTCAACGCCATCGGGCGAAAAGATGACGCTGGAACAGATTTTCCTGCGCACCGTGGGCGGCTCGCGCCGCACCGAGCAGGAGCTTTCCTGGCTGGGATAAAGAGTTGGTTGCAGGACGCAATCAGCAGATATCCCGGCCCTGCATATGAGTGAGCCCAATAAGAAGCCCCGCACACGCGATCAGCTGGCCGCCATTGCCGAACTGCGGTGGCGAATGTTCGTACACTCGCTGCGCACCACGCGAGGCAACCTGGAGTTGCTCTCGCGAATTATTGTGTCCTTCGCTTTCGCCATCGGCGGAGTCGGCGGCGCGGTCGGTATGGGCTTCGCGGCAGCTTTGATGATTGCGGCAGGCAAGCCGGAAATGATTGCGCTGCTCTTGTGGTCCGTGTTTGTCTTCTGGCAGGTCTTCCCCATTATGGCGACGGCGTTCACCAATAACCCGGATTCCTCCGATCTACTGCGCTTTCCCCTCAGCTACCGCTCGTATTTCCTGGTGCGGATGGCGTACGGCGCATTCGATCCGGCAACCGCCCTGGGGAGCTTGTGGTCGTTCGGTATTCTGCTGGGCGTGGGGTTTGCAAAACCAGCGCTCCTGCCCTGGACGCTGGTAGTGTTGCTGACGTTTGCCGCCTTCAATCTGGTGTTGATGCAGATGATCTTCGCCTGGGTCGAGCGCTGGCTGGCGCGGCGCCGCACTCGAGAGATCATGGGCGTCTTGTTCGTTCTGCTGATGCTGAGTTTTCAGTTGATTGGGCCACTGACGCACTACTTCGAAAAGCAAGCGCGGCCCGGTGCGCATCAATATGTGCAACGCTACGTCGAAGTCCTGGCTCCGCTGCAGGGCATGCTTCCGCCCGGACTTGCCGCCGATGCTATCTCGCAAGCGGTGTTTTCGAGATTCATGGCGGCATTCAGCTCGCTCGCGCTGTTGTGCGCCTTCGTGTTGCTCATCGGCTATTGCTTGCACGTGCGGCTGGTGGCGCAGTATCGCGGTGAGAATTTGAGCGAAGTGGCCAAGGCATCCGCTCTCCCGAGAGACCGGTCGCTGCGCTTGGGCTGGGATCTCCCTGGATTCTCCGCCCCGGTGGCCGCCGTCTTTGAGAAAGAAGTCCGTTATCTTCTCCGCAGCGGCCCCATGCTGCTCACCTTGATCATGCCAATCTTTGTGCTGGCGGTTTTCCGCTTCGGGTCGATGAATTCTCCCCGGCACTCCGGGGCATTCCTGGCCCGCACGCCAGACATGGCATTTCCCGCAGCTGCGGCCTACACGCTGCTGGTGCTGACCAATCTGGCGTACAACAATTTCGGCGGCGACGCCGGAGGCATCCAGTTCTTCTTCGCTTCTCCGGTAAATTTCCGTGAGATTGTACTGGCCAAGAATCTCACCCACGCCAGCATCCTGGCTCTGGAAACCCTGGTGGCGTGGATCGCGGTTGGGTTTCTCTACGGACGGCCCGGACTCGGCGTCACCGTCGCCTCGCTGGCTGGCCTGTTGTTCGCTGCGCCGGTGAATTTCTCCGCAGGCAACCTGCTCTCCATCTACTCGCCGAAGAAGCTGGATTATTCCTCGTTCGGACGTCAACGCGCCTCTCAAACGACAGTACTGATCAGCTTGGGCATACAAATTTTCGTCGTAGGCGTGGGAGTCGCCGCATTCTGGATTGCGCGACTGTACGGCAACTTCTGGATCGCGACCGCGATCTTGCTGGCGTTGGCAGGGGTTTCTCTCTCGGCCTATTACATGATTCTTAACCGCATCGGTGGTTTCGCCCAGGATCGACGGGAAACGCTCGTTGCTGAGTTGTGCCGCGCCTAGTTCATCTCTTCCGCTAAACCTGGAATCACGCTGCTGGTTGCGCTCGCGCTCGCGTAGAGCCTAGAATGCGTTGCTCGCTCGCGAGCCAACCGTTTCTCACCCTGGAGGCAACATGAAAACAAGAAGCATAGGATTGACGCTCGTAATGCTGTTTGTAGGCTTGGCGATGTGCTCGGCTCAAAACCCAAACCTGGGAACCTGGAAGCTGAATGAAGCCAAGTCGAAGATACCTACTGGATCCGCCAAGAATATTACCGTAACGTATGAGGCCGCTGGCGACAGTATCAAAGGCACGATCGACGGTATCGACGGTCAAGGGAAACCTACCCACACTGAGTGGACGGGTAAGTTCGACGGCAAAGACTATCCCGTCACCGGCGATCCAACTCAAGACACGCGGGCGATCAAGCAAGTCGACGACCATCACTACGCCTTGACAATCAAGAAAGCCGGTAAAGTTACCATAACCGGTAAGGCCATGATCGCGGCGGACGGCAAGAGCCGAACCGTCACTGTGAGCGGGATGGATTCGATGGGCATGAAAATCGAAGTCGTTTCCGTCTACGACAAGCAATAAGACCGGGGGCTGTCACGTGGCCAGTGCCGGTGAGCAGTCGAATTTCGCTGCCCACTGATCACTGGCCACTGTCACTTCGTCTCAGGATTCGCCAGGAACCGATAGCCCACACCGCGAACCGTCAACAAGTGGCGAGGCTGAGCAGGATCGTCTTCAATATATCGCCGCAGCCGGACAATGAAATTATCGATGGCCCGGGTGTCGGTGTCCTCGTGCAGGCCCCAAACTTCTTCCAAAATCTGCTTGCGGGAAACCACGCGTCCATCGTTACGCACCAGATGGCGCAGCAGTTCTGACTCCATCAGCGTCAGGTGAACGAGATTCTCTGCAGTGCGCAGTTCGAGCTTGCCGAAGTCGATGGTCCTGCCGCTGAAGGAAAATGTTCCGAAATCGCTGACGCCGCCCGAATCGGATGCATCCCGAGCTGCGTCCGGACTCTCTTTGCCGGCTCGCATCCATTGACTCCGTCGCAGCAGTCCCTGCAGGCGCGCCAGCAGGATCGACAGGTCGAAAGGCTTGGGCAGATAATCGTCTGCTCCCGCGGCAAAACCTTTTAGCACGTCTTCCGGCTGTCCGCGGGCGGTCAGCATGAGCACGGGCACATAATTCCGTGCCGCACGCAATTCCGAAACCACGCTGAAACCATCTTTGCCGGGCAGCATGATGTCGAGGACGATGGCGTCAAAATTTTCTTTCTTGCTGAGCAATCGTTCGGTGGCAGCCTCTCCATCTCCCACTACCTCGGCGGAGTAGCCTTCGGCCTCCAGATTGAAGCGCAGCCCCTGCGCCAGATGGGCTTCATCTTCCACCACCAGAACCCGGCTCATGCGCTCGCCCTCATGACGCTCGCTCTCATGACAAAGACCTCGGCAGTTCCATGGTAATCGTAGCGCCGTGGCCTTCCCCCGCGCTTTCGGCAAAGACTCGCCCGCCATGCTTCTGCGCAATCGACTTCACAATGAACAAGCCCAGCCCAGTCCCTTTCACATGCGCCAGTGAGCGATGGTTGACGCGATAGAAGCGCTTAAAAATGCTCTTCACATCGTCAGTCGGGATGCCGACCCCGCGGTCCCGGACGCTAAGCACGACGCGCTTTTCATCGGGCACCGCCAGGTGCACGCGCACATCCACGTGCTCGCCGGAATACTTGATGGCATTGTCAAGCACGTTGAAAACGGCAGTGCGGAGGTCTTCATCGCTGCCCAGCACGCGAACCCCCGCGCCATCACTCGGAGCCTCCTCGTAGCAGAGAGCTTCCAGCGGCAGATGATGGCGTGTGCGGGCGGCGTCCATGCAGTCGCGCACCAGTTGCCGGAAGTCGACGGCGGATTTCTCCCGTCCCGCTCTCTTGTCTCCGGCGCGGCCTGCGCGCAGCACCTGCTCCACAGTCTCGGTGAGTCGATCAGTATCGCTGAGCATCACCCGGTAAAACTCCTGCTTCTGCGGTTCCGGCAGGTCGCGGCGCTGCAAGGTTTCCAGGTGCAGTCGGATAGACGCAACCGGCGTCTTCAGCTCGTGAGTAACGGCATTGATAAAGCTGTCATGCTGCTCGCTCCGGCGAAGCTCGCGCACCAGGAAGCTGGTGTTCACGATCATCCCCGCGATAATCAGCGCAAAAAAGACGACGCCGAAAAACAGCAGCACGCGCAGGCGCCAGTTAAGAATGATCCATCCAACATTGAGAGCGACCGCCAGCGCCACCAGGCCAATGCCCAGGCAAACGAAGAACACGATAGTTCCGCGGCGGCTCGTGATGCGCATGGCGTCAGGCCTGATTTTACCGCTTTGAGAGGCCGCCTCCCGCAACATTCAGGAAGGCGTCAACAGAAGCAAGTCTTAGCCACCACACTTTTTACCCTGTGATCCGCTGTGACCTCTGTGTTTAGGGTTTACTGCAGCCAGCAAAAAACCCCGATCGCAGTGACCGGGGTCGAATTTGCGAAGCTTGCAAAAACTTAGTCTCCCGCCGCCGCGCCCTCAGCCAAACCAGCCGTAACCAACCGACCGTTCGGCGCAGCAACCAACCCGTTTTCCAGATCAGCCAACCGTACGCGCTTCACGTCCCAAGCCAGTCCAAGCGTCTTCAGCGCCCAGATGCCATACCAGTTCATATCAACCTCATACCACTTGAAGCCGTGCTGCGCTGCTGTCGGATGCGCGTGGTGATTGTTGTGCCAGCCTTCCCCGAAAGTCAGCAAAGCCACCCACCAACTGTTGGTGGAAAGATCGCGCGTGGCAAAACGCCGCGTGCCCCAGGAGTGCGTCGCTGAATTCACCAGCCAGGTAGCGTGTAGCCCAACTACCGTGCGCACGAAGATGCCCCACATAAGAAATGGAAGCCCACCGATAGCAAACAGAATGACGCCCAGCACAATCATGGGGACATAGTGATACTTCGTGATCCAAACGTGAAATTTATCTTTGGCGAGGTCAGGAACGTAGCGGGCCAGCGTAGTCGTGTCATGGTGCATCGACTTACCCATGAGAATCCAGCCCATGTGCGCCCACCATTTGCCTTCGATCGGCGAATGCGGATCGCCATCCTGATCCGAATACTGATGATGAATGCGGTGCGTGGCCACCCAGAAAATCGGTCCACCTTCGAGGGCGAGCGTCGCGCAGACGGTCAGGAAATACTCCACCCACTTCGGACTCTTGTAGCCGCGGTGCGTGAGCAGGCGATGATAAGCCATGCCGATTCCCAGGCTCCCTGAAACCCACCACAAGAACATGGCGACGAACAGAGCCTTCCATGTGAAGAAGAAAAGTGCCGCCACGGCCCCCACGTGAAACAGGCCCATGAAGATCGCGGTCACCCAGTTGATTTCGCCGTTTGCTGCTTGTCGTTTTTCCAGGCTTTCCAGTTGCATGTCCAAAGTAGTTCCCCGTTTGGCTGGTCTCGAACCCTCTGACGCCTGATCTAACCTATCAAGAGACCGGGGTAAGGCACTGTAATACTTGTGTAATAGCAACATGGGCGGGCATTACGGAGGTACTAGAGGAAGGTAACAAAGCGGGCGCGGACTGAAGCCGCGCCCGGCGAAACCAACGCAAGTCACTTACACATCAAGCCTCAAGCGCTCTTGGGCATCTGCTTCATGGCAGCTTCCATCTCTTCCATCGTCGCATCGTGCTTGTGAGTTCCAATCGACCACTTGTGGCCGAACGGGTCGGCCAATTTCCCGTAGCGGTCGCCCCAGAACATGTCAGTCACCGGCATCTCGATGGTCGCTCCGGCCTTCACCGCGCGCTCAAACGCCGAGTCAACGTCCTCGAGATAAATGTGCAGCCCCATGCCGGCGCCGCCCGTGCTCTGCGGCGACAAGGCGCCCATTTGCGGGAACTCGTCGCCCAGCATCAAGATGGAGTCACCGATGCGCAGCTCGGCATGCATGACTTTTCCGTCAGGCGATTTCATGACGCCTTTTTCCACGGCACCAAAAGCCTGCTTATAGAACTCGATGGCGCGGGCAGCATTGCGGACAGTCAAGTATGGAGTAAGGGTGTGGTATCCGTCAGGTATGGCTTTTACGGTCATATTGTTCTCCTGGTTGGTAATCCCGCGGCAGGAAGTCTACACCATTGGTGTGCACCCCGCCGTGCACGAATAAAGTGCAGATCGGTCCTCGAAGGAGTGTAACAGTAGCTTTCTCGGTTAGCGAGGAGCGCTTAGAAGAACCTGGTGACGCCTTCCTCCATCACGACCACCCGGTCCTCGATCCCCGCCGAACGCGCTTCCTGCTCCAGCAGTTGCAGCGGCTCATCCACCGGCTCGTGCGACAGCCGGAAGCTTCCATAGTGCATCGGCACCATCCAGCGCGACTTCAGGTCGAGAAAGGCGCGGGTAGCATCGGCCGGACTGGTATGCACGTTGCGGAAGGTCGGGGGGTTATACGCGCCAATCGGAAGCAGTGCCAGCTCCGGTGACAAGCGCCGGCCAATCTCGCGGAAACCCGCGAAATAAGCCGTATCGCCCGCGTGATAAACAGAGTGCTTCCCTGCCTGCAACACATAACCACCATATCCGCGGTGCGAATCCTTGAGAATACGGGCTCCCCAATGCCGCGAAGGAACGTGCGTCACCGCCAAACTGCCGTGCCGCGAACTGTTCCACCAGTCCAGTTCGATAATCTCGGAAAAACCCAGATCGGAAATCAAGTCGGTCACGTGGCTCGGAATGATGATGGCCGGGGCGGTCCCGCGCGTGCGCAGATTGTTCTGCACAATGGCACGCAGCGACGGCCGATGCAGGTGATCGAAGTGCGCATGCGTCACCAGCACCAGGTCGATGGCCGGCAAATCGCGCACTCGAAGCCCGGGACGCCGCAGCCGCTTCAGCACAAACAGCCAGCGCGCGAAGTTGGGATCGAGCATCACGCTCCGCCCTCCCATCTGCACAAAGAAGCTGGAATGGCCGATGAAAGTAACACCTAGCTCGCCGTTTGAGGCCAAACGCGGAGTGTGAGTCTCCCCGCAAAGCGGAGTCACGGCAGAGTGCCGCACCAGGCGTCCAAACTGCGACGCGCGCTTGCGGAGCGCCGGATTGCGAAGCGTCTGCTTGATCATCCTAACGCTTGATTATCCTAACGACGAATCTACTTAACGACGATCCCTACCAAAAGCTCTACCTGTTGGATGACTGCTGCCGTCCAACCGCTCCATTCTAGTTCAGACCAGCAGAGAAAAACGCGTAATTCCCGCGGTTCCCCCGAGGTATCCGCTTTCGACTCCGGCGTGGAATCGCACGGCCAAATGCGTCGGGCGAACTGATTTAAGAATCGAGTCCAGACCAGCTTGCTTGACCTTGATCCTCCGGCTCATATCTAATCCGAAAAGTCCTTTCATCGCGAGGAGAAGCTCAGAAATGCGAGTCGCTTTCTTGGGTCTGGGAATCATGGGACACGCCATGGCCACAAATCTGGTCAAGGCCGGCCACGAAGTAACCGTCTGGAACCGAACCCCCGGCAAACTCGTGGAAGGCGCTGGCATCGCTCCCACTCCGGCTGCCGCAGCGCAAGGCGCCGAAGTCACATGGCTCTGCGTTTCCGACACTGCCGCGGTCGAGAAAATATTGTTTGGTCCCGAAGGCGTCGAGCAGTCGCTGGCCGAGGGCATGATCATCGCAGATTCCAGCACCATCTCGCCTTCTGCCACCGTGAAGTTTGCCGAGCGCGTCCGCAGCAAGGGCGTAGCCTACGTCGACGCTCCCATGACCGGATCGAAAATCGGCGCCGCGAACGGGACGCTGATTTTCATGGTCGGTGGCGACCCAGCAACCATCGATCGCCTCAATCCCCTGTTCGCAGCCATGGGCAAAAAGATTTTCCGCATGGGCGAGACCGGCAAGGGCCAGGCCACCAAGCTTTCGATGAACCTCCAGATTGCCCTGATCTATGAGGGTTTCGCCGAGGCCCTCACCCTCGCCACCAAACTCGGTGTGGACCCGAAACAACTCGTGTCGCTGATCGAAGCCACCATGGTGCACTCCGGCGTCGTCGAATACAAAGCTCCGTTCGTCCTGCAGCGCGACTTCACCCCCAATTTCCCCCTTCGCCTCATGCACAAAGACATCCTGCTCACCCTCGAAGCCGCGAAAGAAGCCCGCGTAAAGCTCCCCGCTCTCGAAACCGTGGAAGAGGTCTACGAACTAGCCACTGAAGAGGGCCACCGCGATCTCGACTACGCCGCGACCCTGACTCTGCTCGAGAAGTGGGCCGGAGTACAGGTCAAGGGCGAGGCCGCTTAGTCGCGTTGACGCGCAACAGTTGGCCCCCTAATATGGTGCGCACCGGGCGAACCTTGCTTCCATGATCGGCCAAACCATCTCGCACTATCGCATCGTCGAAATGCTGGGCGGCGGCGGCATGGGTGTTGTTTACAAAGCTGAAGACGTCAAGCTCGGCCGGTTCGTAGCCCTCAAGTTCCTGCCGGATGACGTTGCCAAAGATCCGCAAGCCCTCGCCCGTTTTCAACGCGAGGCCAAGGCTGCCTCCGCACTCAATCATCCGAACATTTGCACCATTTACGAAATCGACGACCAGCACGGGCAAGCGTTCATTGCCATGGAGTTTCTCGATGGACTGACGCTG
>Ga0210385_10001730_pt1 | contig 13348 bp, 6 predicted proteins | sample IncBWH26OmetaG_FD_160107 | JGI IMG/M metagenome (GOLD analysis project Ga0210385, IMG submission 160107) | Forest soil microbial communities from Barre Woods Harvard Forest LTER site, Petersham, Massachusetts, United States - Inc-BW-H-26-O ... | reverse complement strand
TGCTGGCGTGCTGGGAGTTGAGCCGCGTTCTCTTTTCAAGTTCGATGCTGTCAGATGAGAAGCTGCCGAGTGCGTGGGCGCGTTGGGGCGCGGTCTGTCTAGTCGCTGCGCTCTTGACGATTCCGGTGGCTGGAACGGCGCTCTACATAATGGACCAGTACCTGAACCCGCGGAATCTAGCCGCGTTTGGCGCGATTTTCGCTGTTGCCCGGACTCTGGAGAAGAAATACGTGCGGGCCGCGCTATGGCTGGTCTTCGCGGGCAGTGTGCATCCACTGATGGCTGCGTTTACGTTTTCGTTCTGCTTCCTTCTTGTGGTCGGGGAGAAATTTGAGAAGAACGCCGCATCGCGGACGGCCCTGAATTTCGCGACGGGATTGGGCTGCGTGCTGCCGTTTGGAATTTCACTGGACCCTCCCACTTCGCCCGCCTATCATGCCGCCGCGATGCGGCATGAGTTTCACTACATCCAGCTCTGGCACTGGTACGAGCAGTTGGGCATTCTAGCTCCGGTGGTGCTGTTCTGGTGGTTTGCGCACATCGCGCGGGTGCGGCAATGGCGCCGGCTGGAGCTTGTGTGCCGGGCGCTCATCGTCTATGACCTTGTCTATTTCGTCGCCGCACTGGTGGTTGATTTGCCGGCGCGGTTTGAGAGCCTAGCCCGCCTGCAACCGCTGCGCAGCCTGCATCTTCTCTACATGCTGATGTTTCTGATCATGGGCGGATTGCTGGGCGAGTTTGTGCTGAAGAATCGTGCTTGGCGATGGCTGGCTCTCTTTGTGCCGCTGGGCGTTGGGATGTTCGTTGCGCAGCGAGATCTTTTTCCGGAGAGCGCTCACATCGAGTGGCCCGGGGTTGCTCCGAAGAATGCGTGGGCGCAGGCTTTTGTGTGGGTTCGTGACAACACGCCGGTGGATGGGGTGTTTGCGCTCGATCCCGACTTTATGCAGATACGAGGGGAAGACACGACCGGCTTCCGTTGTCTGGCACAGCGGAGCCGGCTGGCGGACTCATCCAAGGATAGCGGCGCAGTGAGTATGTTTCCTCCTTTGGCGGAAGAATGGTGGACACAGGTGCAGGCGCAGACTCCATGGAAGAGCTTTCGCACAGAAGACTTTTTGCGGTTGAAAAACCAATACGGCGTGAGCTGGGTGGTAGTGCAGCAACCTGGGGTTGCCGCGCTCGATTGTGCTTACCAGAACGCCGCAGTGCGGGTTTGCCGGACTCCTTGAAGGCAATCGCGTCGGGCATCTCCGAAGGCGCTCAGATGGCAGTATCCAGCATTTCCGCATCGCCGATCAGTTACAATTTAAGACATAAGGAGATTCCAGGCTATGTCAACTGCGCCAGCTGTGCAGTCCTCTGCCCGACTGTTTCCCTACCGAAGGTGGGAATCTCCGCTGCCCGCGCTGGCCAGGCAATACCGGGAAAACCAGCCCTGCCCGCATATTCTGTTGAAGGATTTTCTCGATTTCGAAGTCGCCCAGGATATGGCGACGCAGTTTCCTCAAGCTTCGAGCGATGCTTGGACGCAGTACAAGCACGCCAACGAAAACAAGCTGGGAATGCCCAAGAGGGAGATGTTTCCGCCCACGATCCGAGCGGTCACGGACGAACTGAACTCGCCCGAGTTTGTGGCGTGGGTTTCGGAATTGACTGGCATCCCAAATCTGATGGCAGACCCCATGCTCGAAGGCGGCGGCTTGCATCAGTCCGGACCGGGCGGTTACCTGAATGTACACACGGATTTTTCCATGCACCACTTCCATACGCACTGGCACCGGCGCGTGAATCTGATTCTTTATCTGAATGCGGGATGGCAGGAAGAGTGGGGCGGCGCAATCGAATTGTGGGAGCGCAGGGATGGAAAGATGTCGCGTTGTGCGGCGAAGTACGCGCCGCTGCTGAACCATGCGCTCATCTTCACGACCGACGAGCGGTCGTTGCACGGGTTCCCCGATCCTCTGACCTGCCCCGCAGGACAATCGCGCAAGAGTCTGGCTCTGTACTACTACACGCTCGATCCGGGGAAGAAAGTCACCGGCCATTCCACTGACTATTTTGCGCGTCCGCAGGATGGCTGGGGGAAATCGGCGATGATCTGGCTGGATAAGAAGGCGGTCGACCTTTACTCGCGGGCCAAGGCGCGGTTCGGGTTCTCCGACGAGTTCGCCAGCAAGGTGCTGGGGTTTTTGTCGAAGAAGAAGTAAGCCGGAATCCATAAAGATCCCTTCCGAGGAGTTCTCAATTCCGTCGCTCTACGCAGGACGGGCGTAATAGGTTGGATAGCCCGGCTCGAGTTTCCGTCCTTTGTCGCTGAAGCGGGGCAGGCGAATCAGGCCCGCTCTCTGCAAGGAGAATTGCAGGGCGGTCGCGAGCACTCCGAAACCATACTTGACGCTGCGGCGAAAGTTGATTGTTGAGGCCTCTTCGAAGTACTTGGTGGGACAAGACACTTCTCCGATGCGGAAGCCGAAGTGCACGCACTGGGCGAGCATCTGATTGTCGAAAACGAAGTCGTCGGAATTTTCCAGCAGCGGCAGTTCGGTGAGCACTTTTCGGCTGAAGGCGCGATATCCGGTGTGGTATTCGGAAAGCTTCACGCCCAGAAAGAGATTTTCGAACGCCGTGAGTAGCCGGTTGGAGATGTACTTGTAGACCGGCATGCCTCCGCGCAGCGCCGTCCCGCCGATAATGCGAGAGCCCAATACGACGTCATAAACGCCGTAAGCCACCATACTGGCCATGGCCGTGACCAGCAGCGGGGTGTACTGGTAATCGGGGTGGAGCATGATGACCACGTCGGCGCCCGCCGCCAAGGCCTCCCGGTAGCAGGTCTGCTGATTGCGGCCATAGCCATAATTGCGGTCATGCTGGAAGACCTGCAGGCCGAGGCGGCGCGCGAGATCAACCGTTCGGTCGGAACTGTGGTCGTCGACAAGTATGCGGATATCTACTAGATCCGGGAGGTCGCCGACCGTGGCCTCGAGGGTTCTTTCCGCGTTGTAGGCGGGCATTACGACTGCGATGCTCTTGCCATCAATCATTCTTGTCGGGTCTTGCTCGTCGTCTTCATTCTTTGCTTACCCAATTCTTTAACACAGAGGGCACTGAGGAACACGGGATAGAGCTCGGCAAGTTCAGATCATACCTGACGGAACGAAAATAATTTTTCGACGCACCACTGGAACCGGGAGAGCCGAGTCAGAATCGCGACCAAAATCTAGGTACCCCCTCCCCCCTCCCTCTACTGGAATCATCGAGTTAGCACGAAATTCCCGGCAAAATCCGCATGGCAAAGAGGTTAGATACCATAATCTAGAAAGCACAGGGTTTAGGTCGGGACGGTTTTATCTTTCACCGACCGTCACTGCCTCGACGATGATCGCGCGACTGCGGGGCTGTACGCAAGGTCAGATGTCACAGTGGGGTGTGGAAAGCGAGTATTAGCCCTCGGCCGTCTCCACGTGAGCTGTGGCGAAGCTTCTAATTTCGATTCTCAACAGAGCCGGCGGGACGCCGGCGCTACGCCTTGCTCCCGTTCCGCTGGGTGTGAAAAACTGGTTATTCAAGACCTATGGCGGCAAAGAAAACACTCTTCGAGAAGATCTGGGATGCGCATCTGGTGGCCGAACCGAGCGGCCGGTCTCCGATCGTTTACATCGATTTGCATCTGGTACATGAGGTCACGTCGCCCCAGGCGTTCGATGGGTTGCGGGCTGCGGGAAGAAAGGTCCGGCAGCCCTTGCGCACCGTCGCCACCGTCGACCACAACATTCCGACCGAGCCGCGGGGTACTGCGATTATCGATCTCGTAGCCGCGAAGCAGATCTCGGCGCTGCAGACAAACTGCAAAGAATTTGGCGTCCTGCTGTTTGACATGGATTCGCCGCAGCAGGGGATCGTGCATGTGATTGGGCCGGAGTTGGGGCTGACGCGGCCGGGCATGACGATTGTCTGTGGCGACAGCCACACCAGCACTCACGGAGCTTTTGGATCACTGGCTTTCGGCATTGGGACGTCTGAAGTGGAGCACGTTCTGGCGACCCAGTGTCTGGCTCAACAAAAGCCGAAGACGATGAAGATCGAGGTGCGCGGGCGATTGGCAGAAGGCGTGACGGCGAAGGACCTGGCGCTGGGAATCATCGGACAAATCGGCACGGACGGGGCGACCGGGCACGTCATCGAATATTCGGGCGAGGCGGTGCGCGCGCTCTCGATGGAAGGCCGCATGACGCTGTGCAATATGAGCATTGAGGCCGGAGCGCGGGCCGGGATGGTGGCGCCGGATGAAACCACGTTTGCCTATGTAAAGGGCAAACGATTTGCTCCACGCGACGCCGAATGGGAGAAGGCAGTTGAATACTGGCGCAGTTTGCCTTCGGATGAAGGCGCGGCGTTCGACAAAGTCGTAGAGATTGATGCGGCGCAGCTTTGTCCGTTTGTGACCTGGGGGACAAATCCGGGCATGGTCGCGCCGGTGACGGGGCGGATACCGGAAGTTGGAGGCCTGAGAGAATCTGACCGGCGCTCAACCGAACTTGCGCTGCAATACATGGGGCTCGAAGCGGGGAAACGCATTGAAGATATCGGCATCGATCGGGTGTTTATCGGATCGTGCACCAACTCGCGTCTTGAGGATCTGCGGGCAGCGGCGCGCGTGGCCAGAGGTCATCACGTGAGCGCGAACGTGCGCGCTATGGTTGTGCCGGGATCACAGACGGTGAAGCGGGCAGCGGAGGAGGAAGGACTGCACCGGATTTTTCTGGATGCGGGATTCGAGTGGCGGGAATCGGGATGCTCGATGTGTCTAGGCATGAATCCCGACATTTTGCAGCCCGGCGAGCGCTGCGCTTCGACCAGCAATCGCAATTTTGAAGGGCGGCAGGGGCGCGGTGGGCGGACACACCTTGTGAGTCCTATGATGGCGGCCGCGGCGGCGATTGCGGGGCACTTTACGGATATACGGAATTGGAAGTTTCGGTGAAGTGATTAATTCCTGCAAGAGCCGTGCAGACTGAGATCCTTCGGCGACAAAAACCGTCGCCTCAGGATGACAAGCGTGGAGGGAAGACGAGGAGAGATGAAACCATTTCGTACACATCGCGGCCACGTGGCTCCTCTTGATCGGGTGAACGTGGATACTGATCAGATCATTCCCAAGCAGTTTCTGAAGCGAATTGAGCGCACGGGTTTTGGCCAGTTCCTGTTTTATGACTGGCGATTCGCGGCAAACGGGAAGAAGAGCGCCGGTTTTGTCCTGGATGAGCCGCGTTACCAGGGAGCGAGCATTCTGGTTGCAGGAAAGAACTTCGGCTGCGGATCCTCCCGCGAGCACGCGGTGTGGGCGCTGGCGGATTTCGGTTTCCGCGCGGTGATTTCATCGTCGTTCGCCGACATCTTCTCCAATAACAGCGCGAAAAACGGGTTCCTTACGGTGCGACTGAGTGAGGCTGAGGCCGACGAGCTGATGCGGCGAGCCGGCGAGCACAATGACTACCAGCTCACCATCGATCTGGAGCGATGCGAGGTGCGCGACGATCAGGGCTTTCGCGCCAAATTCGTGATTGAAGAATTCGTGCGACATTGCTTGCTGAATGGGCTGGACGACATCGGGTTGACGCTGCAACACGAAGCGGAGATTGCCGCTTTTGAAGGGTTGCACCCGCCCCCAGCGGCGCTGCAATCTTCAGGACAGTAAACAACCGTAAACATTAGCCAAAAGCCCGTAAAGATTTGTAAAACCTTCGCCTCGGGCTTGACTGACGCGGCACCACGGTTGATGCTGGTTTCGTAGGGTTCTACTATATAGATCTGGTGTTCCGGTTCCTACCTGAGCCTCTCCAGCGGGAGGCTCTTGACGTAAGGCCGTCTACTGTCTTCCAGAGATGCCGTAACCGAGTCGAAAATGACACGTCTAATGAGTGGTAGATTTTCCGCCGATCTTAATTAAGAGTTGAAGCTGAAGAATTGAAATTGAAGAGTTGAAACGGACTAAAACCTTGAAGAAAATCGCTTCGAATTGTCCTCAGAAAGAATCGCCGTTTGCCAGGTGTTTGCGGCTGTGGCTGGTTGCTGCGGTCGCGTTGGGTGTGGTTTGCGTATCTTTTTCCGGCTGCACCAACGCTGACTCAAAACAGCAGAAGGCGCAAGCTGCGGCCCCGCATGCGGTTTCGGTAGCTGTGGCCAAGGTGCAACGGCAGGATGTTCCGGTTTATCTGGTTGGCTTGGGATCAGTGACTGCCTTCTACACGGCGAATATCAAGAGCCGGGTTGACGGGCAGATCATGCGGGTCAACTTCCAGGAAGGGCAGATCGTCAAAGAAGGCGATTTGTTGATCCTGATCGATCCGCGCCCCTTCCAGGTGCAACTGGAACAGATGCAAGCACAGCTGTTCAAGGACCAGGCGTCGCTGCGCGATGCCCGTTTGAACTTGCAGCGCTTTACCACGCTGATTCCTTCCGGAAGTATTGCCCAGCAGCAGGTGGACACGCAGCAATCGTTGGTAGATCAGCTGGATGGCCAGGTGCGCACGGATCAGGCGCAGATCGACAACGCCAAGCTGCAGATTGTCTACTGCAACATCACGGCGCCATTCACCGGCCGTGTCGGGTTGCGGCAGGTGGATCCGGGAAATATTGTGCATGCGGCCGACACCAATCCGATGTTGATTCTCACGCAACTGCAGCCCATTGCGGTGATTTTCACGCTTCCCGAAGATCAGTTGCCGACGGTATCGCAGCACATGAAGAACTCGACGCTGCTGGTGGAAGCCTACAGCCGGGACAATGAGACCAAGCTAGCGACTGGCAAACTGCAGACGATTGATAACGAAATCGATCCGACGACGGGAACCGCCAAGCTGAAAGCCGTCTTCGACAACAAAGACAACCAGCTTTGGCCGAACCAGTTCGTAAATGCGAACCTGCTTCTCGAAACGCGGAAGAACAGCACGGTGTTTCCCGCGGCCGCGATACAGCGGGGTCCGCAGGGAACATTCGTCTATCTGGCGAAGCCTGACAAGACGGTTGAAGCGCGCACGGTGGCATTGTCGCTTACCCAAAACAATATTGCGGTCGTTACCAGCGGCGTTAACCCCGGGGACACAGTGGTGACCGACGGCCAGGACAAACTCCAGTCTGGCAGCACGATCGAGCCGCGGAACATGAGTCCGAGCAACACGCCGAGTGGAAAGAACGACGGCACCAGCGCAACTTCAGGAACTCCGGCTTCATGAGTCCTTCAAAATTATTCATTGTCCGGCCAGTGGCGACCACGCTGTTAATGGTGGGAGTGCTGCTGGTGGGGTGGGTTGCGTTCCTGCAACTGCCCGTCTCGGCTTTGCCCGAGGTCGATTACCCAACCATTCAGGTAGTAACGTTTTATCCGGGCGCGGATCCGGAGGTAATGGCATCGTCGGTGACTTCGCCGCTGGAGCGGCAGTTTGGGCAGGTTCCCGGGCTGACCCAGATGACCTCGACGAGTTCATACGGCAGTTCGGTTATCACGTTGCAGTTCGCGCTCGATCAGAACATCGATGTCGAAGAACAGCAGGTTCAGGCCGCAGTCAACGCGGCAGCAACGTTCCTGCCGGCGGATTTGCCGAATCCTCCGATTTACAACAAAGTAAACCCGGCCGATTCGCCGATTCTCACGCTGGCGATGAGTTCGGACTCGCTGGCCTTGTCCAAGGTAGAAGATCTTGCGGATACGGCTCTGGCGCAGAAAATTTCGCAGTTGCCGGGCGTAGGACTGGTTTCCATCAGCGGCGGACAGAAGCCCGCCGTGCGAGTTCAGGTGAACCCAACCGCGCTCGCTTCCTACGGGTTGAGTCTGGAAGATGTTCGCACGGCGCTGGCCGAGGCCAATGTGGATCAGGCCAAGGGCGTGATCGACGGAGCGCGCCAGTCCTACACCATCGGCGCAAACGACCAACTGTTCCTCGCCTCGCAGTACAAGCCGATCGTTGTCAGCTATCACAACGGAGCGCCGGTGCGGCTGAGCGATGTAGCCAATGTGTTCGATGGCACGGAAAACAATCTCCTGGCAGCCTGGATGAATCAGACTCCGGCGGTGATCGTCAACATCCAGCGCCAACCTGGGGCGAACATCATCAGCGTAGTCGACCGGATCAAGAAACTGCTGCCTCAGCTGCAAGCGTCGCTGCCCTCCGCGGTGAAGGTGCAGATCCTCACTGACCGGACCACCACCATCCGCGCCTCGGTGAAGGACGTTGAGTTCGAGCTGGCGTTGACCATTGTGCTGGTGGTCATCGTTATTTTCTTTTTCCTGCGAAACCTGCGGGCGACGTTCATTCCCAGTGTCGCGGTTCCTCTGTCGATCGTGGGAACGTTTGGCGTGATGTATCTGCTGGGCTACAGCCTGAACAACCTGACGCTTATGGCGCTGACCATTTCCACCGGGTTCGTGGTGGATGACGCCATCGTCATGATCGAGAACATCGACCGCTATCTTGAAGCGGGAGATTCGCCGCTGGATGCGGCGTTGAAGGGATCGGGACAAATAGGGTTCACCATTGTCTCGCTTACTGTGTCTCTCATTGCGGTGCTCATTCCACTGCTGTTCATGGGCGACATTGTGGGCCGGCTGTTCCGTGAGTTCGCAGTTACGCTGGCAGTGACCATTCTGGTGTCAGCGGGAGTTTCCCTGAGCTTGACCCCGATGATGTGCGCCAAGCTGCTTAAGCATCGCAAAGAGGGCGAAAAGGGACGTTTCTACGAAGTCACAGAAGACTATTACAACCGGGTGATTGCGTTTTACGGACGCACGGTGAAATGGGTGCTGAAACATCAAACGGCGACCCTGTTCGTGACCTTCGGAACCCTGGTTCTAACTCTGGTTCTGTACGTAGTTGTGCCAAAGGGATTCTTTCCGGTGCAGGATACGGGAGTGATTCTAGGAATTTCGGAAGCTCCGGACAATATTTCGTTTGATGCAATGTCCCGGCGCCAGCAGGAACTGGCGAAGGTGATTCTCCAGGATAAGGATGTGGAGAGCCTGTCCTCTTTTATCGGCGTGGACGGGACGAACACGACTCCCAACAGCGGGCGCATTCAGATCAACTTGAAGCCGCGCGATGAGCGCGACGGCGACGCCTCGAGCATTATTCGCCGACTGCAGCCTGCGCTTGCCAAGGTAAACGGAATCACGCTCTACATGCAGCCGGTGCAGGACTTGACGGTGGAAGATCGCGTAAGCCGGACCCAGTTTCAGTACTCCATTGAAGACGCCGACGCGCAAGAACTGGCGCAATGGACACCGAAGCTCGTGGATAAACTGAAAGCGGCACCGGAGCTGCGCGATGTCGCCACAGATCAGCTCAACGGCGGACTCAGAACGAATCTCGCAATCGACCGCGATACCGCGTCACGTCTGGGAATCCTGCCGCAGGCCATCGACAATACGCTCTACGACGCTTTCGGGCAGCGGCAGGTTTCCATCATCTTTACGCAGTTGAATCAGTACCACGTGGTGCTGGAAGTGCTGCCGTCGTTCGCCAAGACGCCCGACGCGATGAACGACGTGTACGTTCGACCGAGCAGCATCACACCGACCACTGGAGCTCCTACGGCTAATGCTGCCACGTCCACAACCAGCGGTACTCCGGTTCCGCTTTCAACGTTCATCACGATGCGGACGACGAACACAACCCTCGCGGTCAACCACCAGGGACAGTTCCCAGTGGTCACGCTGTCGTTCAACCTCGCACCCGGAGCCTCGCTGGGCGATGCCACGAAAGCCATCGAGCAGATCGAGAAAGATATCCAGTTGCCGGCCAGCATTCACGCCTCGTTTCAGGGGACGGCCGCCGCATTTCAGAACTCGCTTTCGAGTGAACCGTTCCTGATTCTGGCTGCGATTATCACGGTGTACATCGTGCTAGGAGTGCTGTACGAAAGCTACATCCACCCCGTCACGATTCTCTCAACGTTGCCCTCGGCCGGGGTGGGCGCGATTCTGGCTCTGATGATCACTGGGAACGATCTTACGGTAGTGGCTTTGATCGGCATCATCCTGTTGATCGGCATCGTAAAAAAGAACGCCATTATGATGATCGACTTCGCTCTGGAGGCGGAGCGCGAAGAACACAAGCCGCCGGAAGAAGCAATCTTTCAAGCATGCCTGCTACGATTCCGGCCGATCATGATGACGACCATGGCGGCCCTGCTCGGCGGTTTGCCGCTGGCATTGGGATCGGGAACAGGGGCGGAGTTGCGGCGGCCGCTGGGCATCACGATCGTGGGTGGTCTGATTCTCAGCCAGCTGCTGACGCTCTATACAACGCCGGTGGTTTATCTGTGGTTTGACCGGCTGGCACATCGATTTGAGAAGTACAGGATCGGGAATCCGATTCCACATGAGTTTCCGGCGGATTAGTTGTAGCGGCAGTTCGATAGCAAGGATGCGAACCAAACGCACCCGCCTCAGGATGACAGTCATTATCGGGATGACAGCTATTAAGCGATGAGTATTTCGGCTCCATTTATTCGGCGTCCCATCGGCACGTCGCTGCTGGCGGCAGCGCTGTTGCTCTCGGGGATTCTTGCCTTCAATTATCTTCCAGTGGCTTCGCTGCCGCGAGTGGATTTCCCGGTAATCAGCGTTGGCGCACAGCTGCCGGGCGCCGATCCGGAGACGATGGCTTCTGCCGTTGCCACGCCGCTGGAGCGGCAGTTCGGTCGCATCTCAGGCGTGAACCAGATGACATCGTCGAGCCAGCTGGGTTCGACCGGCATCGCACTGCAGTTTGATCTCAACCGGAACATTGATGCCGCAGCCCGCGATGTGCAAGCGGCCATCAATGCCGCTCGCAGCCAGCTTCCCGCCAACCTGCCGAGCAATCCAACTTATCGCAAAATCAACCCGGCGGACGCCCCGATCCTGATTCTGGCTCTGACCTCGGACACGATTCCAGTGGCACGTTTGTATGACGCGTCCGACTCGATTCTGGCGCAGAAGCTCGCGCAGGTGAATGGAGTGGGGCAGGTGTTCACGTACGGCTCGGCGCCGCCGGCGGTGAGAACCGAAGTGAATCCGATGCTGCTCAACAAGCTCGGAGTGGGCTTGGACACGGTGCGCAATGCGCTCAACCTGGCCAATGCTAATCAAGCCAAGGGACAAGTCTCGAACGGAACGATCTCGCAAGAGTTCACCGACAATGATCAGCTTTTTACCGCGGATGAGTACCGGCCGTTGATAGTCGCCTATCACAACGATGGCCCGGTGCGACTGGGGGACGTGGCGGATGTGCAGGACTCGGTGGCGGACGTGCACAACCTCGGCCTGGCCAATGGTAAACCGGGGGTTCTTGTTGTAATTTTCCGGCAGCCCGCCGCCAACGTCATCGAGACCGTGGACCGGGTACGCGCCCTGATGCCTTATCTTCAGTCCTCGATTTCTCCAGCCATCAAACTGCAAGTTGTCTCGGACCGAACGATTACGGTTCGTGCCTCGGTTAAAGATATTGAATCCACGCTGCTGATTTCGATCGTGCTGGTGATTCTGGTTGTGTTCGTGTTCTTGCGGACGGTGCGGGCGACGGTGATTCCCAGCATTGCCGTACCGCTTTCGCTGGTGGGCACTTTCGGCGGGATGTATCTGCTGGACTACAGCCTGGACAATCTGTCGCTCATGGCGCTGGCAATCTCCACCGGCTTCGTGGTGGATGACGCCATTGTGGTGCTGGAGAACATCACGCGCTACGTGGAGCAGGGGATGGACGCCATGCAGGCGGCGTTGAAGGGAGCGGCGGAAATCGGCTTCACCGTGCTCTCCATGAGCCTGTCACTTGTGGCAGTGTTCATCCCGCTGCTGATGATGGGTGGAATTGTGGGGCGGCTGTTTCGCGAGTTCGCGGTCACGCTCAGCATTGCGATCGCAGTCTCGCTCCTGGTGTCATTGACGACGACGCCGACGATGTGCGCCAAATTCCTGCGCCCTCCCACCGATAGCGGACACAATCGCTTTTACCGGGCCAGCGAGTGGGTCTTCGATAACATGCTGGCGACTTACAGCCATTCCCTGAAGTGGGTCCTGAAGCATCAGTTAGCGACATTCATCGTGACCCTTATGGTGGCCTGCCTGAGCGGATACCTTTACTACATCGTGCCCAAGGGCTTCTTCCCGCAGCAGGATACGGGGCGGCTCAATGGCGCGGTTCAGGCGGCACAGGACATCTCATTCCAGGCCATGAGCGGCAAGATGCAACAGTTCGTGCAAATCGTGCTCAAGGATCCTGCGGTCGACACGGCGGTGGGGTTCGCGGGTGGAGGCTCGGCGACCAATCAGGGCCGGTTCTTCGTGATGCTGAAGCCACTCGAGCGGCGCGGACAATGCAAGACTCCTCACTTCTGGAACCCCTGCTACGTTAGCGCCGACGACGTGATCAATCGATTGCGCGGTAAACTCGCGGTGGTTCCGGGAGCCACGCTGTTCCTGCAAACGCAGCAGGATCTGACAATTGGCGGGCGCTATGGGCAGGCGCAGTACCAGTACACGATACAAGGCGAGGACTTGAATGAACTCAACAACTGGGGCCCGTTGTTATTGCAGAAAATGCGCGGACTACAGGAATTGCGCGACGTGAATACCGACCAACAGGATAAAGGATTGCAGGCGCAACTGGTGATCGACCGGGACACCGCCAGCCGGTTGGGGGTTGCTGCGCAGGATATCGATAACGCGCTCTACGATGCCTTCGGACAGCGCCAGGTCTCGACGATGTACATGCCGCTGAATCAGTACCACGTGGTTATGGAAGTGGCGCCGGAGTTCCAACAGACGACCGAGGCTCTGCAGAATATTTATCTGCGCTCCAGCACCGGCGCGCCGATACCACTGGCAGCCTTCACGCACTTTACTCCGTCGAACATGCCTTTGGCGGTGAATCACCAGAGCCAGTTTCCATCGGTTACGATTTCATTTAACCTGGCTCCCGGAGTCGCGCTTGGACAGGCGACGCAAGCCATCGAAAAAGTCGAGAGTTCCATTGGCTTCCCTGCAACGATCCAGGCAAGTTTCCAGGGTACGGCCGCCGCCTTTAAGGATTCGCTCTCCAGCGAACTGGTGCTGATTATTACCGCACTGATAACCGTGTACATCGTGCTCGGCATGCTTTACGAAAGCTACATTCACCCGATCACGATTCTGTCCACGATTCCTTCGGCCGGAGTGGGTGCGCTTCTCGCGCTGCTGCTGACTCACAACGAACTCAATGTGATTGGGACTATCGGCATCATCCTGCTGATCGGGCTGGTGAAGAAGAATGCCATCATGATGATCGACGTGGCGCTCGAAGTGGAGCGCACGCAAGGAAAGAAGCCGGTC